>Ga0335076_10000559_pt1 | contig 34810 bp, 25 predicted proteins | sample Lox_Sample_25_FD_206717 | JGI IMG/M metagenome (GOLD analysis project Ga0335076, IMG submission 206717) | Soil microbial communities from Loxahatchee National Wildlife Refuge, Florida, United States - Lox_Sample_2.5 | ecosystem: Environmental > Terrestrial > Soil > Wetlands | place: USA...
AACTACGGCTGCGTCGACTGCCACAGCGCCACCGTCACCGCCGACCGGTCGCTGGCGGCCACCCCGGGCGTGCACGTGAACGGGGCCAAGGACGTGGCCTTCGTCACCCGCGGCGGCCAGACCAGCGCCGCCTACGCCTCCCCGACCTGCGCCTCCAACTACTGCCACTCCACCGGCCAGGATCCGGCGGCGGTCAACGCCGCCCGCTACAAGAGCGTGACCTGGAACCAGGCCGCCTGGGCGGGCAACAGGTGCACCTACTGCCACGGCGCGGAGACCGGGGCCGGGACCTGGGTCTCGGTCGCCGGCGAGCCGAACTACGCCAGCGGCGCGGCCGGGTCGGCCACCGCCAACAGCCACCAGCGGCACGTGTCGGCGGGCGCCGACTGCATCAAGTGCCACGCCAGCACGGTGAACGCGGGCGGGACCGGGGTGACCGGGGCCCTGCACACCGACGGGTCGCGCGAGGTGGCCTTCCAGGCCGCCTACGGGGCGACCGCCGCCTACTCGAGCTCCACCAAGACCTGCAGCAGCGTGAGCTGCCACGGCGGGAACCCCGTCCAGTGGGGCGCCAACGGGACGGTCTCCTGCAGCAACTGCCACACCGGGACGAGCGACGTGCCGAGCTACGCCTTCGGGACGGCCGGCGTCATCAGCTCCACCGAGTGGACCGCCTCGGGCCACGGCCAGACCACCGGCGTGTTCAGCGGCACCTTCAATGGCGCGACCGACCGCTGCCTCTACTGCCACGACAACACGGTGGGCCACGACGTCAGCGCGAACCCGTTCCGCCTCCGCGGGGTCTCGGTCTCGGGCGGCACGACCAGCGCCTACGACGCGTCGAGCGCGGCCGCCATCAACGCCGTGTGCACCAACTGCCACGGCACCGGGACCATCTACGGCGTCACCCCGGCCGGCCAGCCGAACGTGATCGGCCTGACCCCGTTCCGCGACGCCTACCACTACGGGGCGAAGCACACCGGCGACAACGGCGGCCAGCGGTGCTGGGACTGTCACGACCCGCACGGTGACGGGAACATCAAGATGGTGGGCAAGACCGTGGTCCAGACCTCCGCCGACGCCCACGGCTTCACCGCCACCCGCGTGGGCGGCCCGGTCTCCTTCACCGCCGACACCGCCTGGGGCAACTTCGTGGCCACGGCGGCGCCCTACACCGCCGGTCTCTGCAACGTCTGCCACACCACCACCAACCACTTCACCAACGCTTCGGCCGATGCGGCGCACAACGCCGGCCAGGTCTGCACCACCTGCCACGCGCACCAGCAGCCGCCGAACAACGCGTTCTCGGCGGAGTCGAGCGGCGGGGCGGCCTGCATCAGCTGCCACAGCGCCATCTACGCGGCGATGAACGGCACCGGCTCCGGGACGCACCACCACTACATGCAGAACGCGAACCCGACCGCGGCGGCCATCGCCGGGCGGACGCTGGGCACCACGTCAGACACCAACCGCAACTGCCTGGTGTGCCACGTCGACCACAACTTCTTCCGGCCCGACCTGAACACCACCAACGGCGGGCGGGCGAAGAACCTGCGCACCAGCATCACCGCCGCCCCGGCGGTGGCGAACGGCACGACCTACGCCGCCACCGACTTCACCGGCGTGGGGAACGGCATCTGCACCTCCTGCCACCAGGTGGAGCAGACGCGAGCGTACGCGGACGGCGGGTACACCGGGACGCTGGCGAGCACCACGAAGACCGCGGTGGTGAACGAGACCGCCTACGCCGGCTCGGTCCACAACTACGGCGCCAACAACCCGACCTCCACCTTCGGCGGGACGCTGACGACCACCTTCGTCGCCAACTGCAGCAAGTGCCACGGCGACACGATGACGGAGACCTTGCAGACCTCGACCAACAAGTTCGGGCTCCACAACTCGACCATCACCTCGCTCACCGCCCAGCTCGGCTCGACCCAGACCAGCGGTCCGCTGGAGGAGGCGGCGTGCTTCCGCTGCCACAGCAAGACCACCGACGCCGTGGGCGGGACGGTGAAGCCGACCGCCGGGAAGGACTGGTACGGCGCGACGTCGATGTCACCGCAGGCCGAGGGCCTCTACGCGGCCTTCCAGAAGACCGTGGGCAGGCACAACGTGGCCGGCTACGCGGGGCTGCACCTCCCGTCGAGTGACGAGAACCGCGCCTACATCGCGGCCAACAAGCACGTCGAGTGCGCCGACTGCCACTCGCCGCACGGCGCCGGCCCGGGCAACGGGAGCGACGGCGGGACCGCCTCGGCGGTCGGCACCACCACCACCCTCACCGACTCGACCAAGGCCTGGGCCGTGAACCAGTGGGCCGGGTACTACGTCACGATCGTGTCCGGGACCGGGGTCGGCCAGGCCTCGCAGATCACCGCGAACTCCGCGACGGTCCTGACGTTCCTTGCCGTGACGACCGCTCCCGGCGCGGGAGCGGGGTACGCCATCGGCGCCCGCACCAACGGCGGCAACGTCAGCTCCGCGACGGCCACCGTCCTGACCGACACCACGAAGGCCTGGTCCACGAACCTGTGGGCCGGCTGGACCGTCGTGATCCAGTCGGGGACGGGCGCGGGGCAGGCGGCGCTCACCATCGCGTCCAACACCGCGACCGCCCTCACCGTGAGCGGGTCGTTCTCGCCCGTCCCGGACGCGACGAGCGTCTACCGGATCGTGAAGCGCCCCGACGCGCTCACCGGCGCGGGAGGCGTCATGGTGGCGACCTGGGGCTCGACCACCTGGGCGGGCGTGGCGAGTGGGGGCTACACCCCGAGCTCCACCACCGCGGCCCTCGTCACCGCGTCCGCGCAGTGGCAGGTCTGCTTCAAGTGCCACTCCGGAGCCAACGCCAACGTCACGAGCTGGGTCACCGGGACCGCCGGCTTCACGGACGTCGCCCAGGAGTTCAACCCGAACAACGGCTCCTATCACCCCATCGCGCGGGCCCTCCCCGTCACCGATCCGGGGGTCAACGGCTCGAGCCAGATCCAGCCCTACCGGCTCGTCAACGGCTGGCGGCCGGGCGATCTCATGACCTGCACCGACTGTCACAACAACGACTCGGTCGCGCCGGCCTCGCAAGGGCCGCACGGCTCGGCGATCAAGTTCATGCTGGCGGGGGTGAACAAGGCCTGGCCCTACACCCTGGCCAGCCAGAACGGGGGATCGACGGGGACGCTCTTCGACCTGAACAGCACGAGCACCAACCTCGGGACCGTGAACGGCCTCTTCTGCCGGAACTGCCACGGAAACATGGGCGGCTCGGCCGGCACCACGACGGCCACGGCCAACTGGATCCACGCGACCTTCCGAGGTCAGGGCAGCGATCACAACGGCCGCTTCGCGTGCGTGTACTGCCACATCCGGGTGCCGCACGGCGGCAAGATCTCGCGCCTGGTCCTGACCCCGAAGGCGCCGGCCCGGTACCAGGTCAACCCGTACGCGAACCTGGCGTCGATCACGAAGCCGGCGACGGGCGAGATGAACGGCAGCAGCAGCTTCCAGGCGAACAGCTCGCTTGGCTGCGATCACACGGGCACCGCCAGGTCGGAGGCCTGGTAGACGGCGATCGGAGGAGGCGCATCGCCGCCGGGCTTCCCGGGATGAAGGGGCGCGCGCCTTGCCTCGTGCGGGGCGTGAGCGGAGAATCGCGCCCTTCCGGTACGGGCCGACGCCGTGCGCTCGGACCCGTTGCGCGGGTGGGTGGAACATGGGTCGAACGTGTGCGCTCCTCCTCGCGGGGCTGCTCCTGGCCTCCTGTCGGCGCTCGGGCGAGGACGAGGCGCGAGCGGCGGTCGCGAACTACCTCGTGAAGCTGGTCCAGGCGTACCGGTCCTCCGACGAGACGATCGTCGACCCCTTCGTCACCGAGGCGCAGGGGCGGACGCTCACCGGGCTCATCGGGGTGAAGCAGGACATGGGCGTCTTGCTCGACTCGCAGCTCCTCGACATCCGCTTCGAATCGGTGCGGGTGGACGGTGAGGGGTTCCTGGTGGACACGCGGGAGCGGTGGCACTACCGCGATCTCGCGCTCCGGACCGGCACGCAGGTGGGCGATGACTCGCTCGACTCCTACGCCATCCGCTACCGGCTGGTGAGGGAGGAGGGCAAGCTGAAGATCGCCCAGATCGAGTTCAGGGAGCCGCCCGCGGTGGGCAGGAAGCTGCCCCCCGTGCAGCTGAGATCGCGGGCGGCTCATGGCCTGCCGACGCCCGAAGGCGCCGAGGCGCCGACGGGACCGGGGGCGAGCTCACCGGGCGCGGCCGGCGGGCGGTGACGACCGCCCCCCGTCGGTCAGGGCGAGGGGGGTGGCTCGAGCGCGGCCGGCGAGACCAGCGCCCGGACGGTCCGCTCCATGACGGGCGTCTCCACGCCCACCGCCGGCCACCACAGGAGGGCCGCCAGGAGCGCGGCGAGCGCTCCCCATGCCCGGACCGGCCAGGGCAGCCGGGAGTGCAGCCGGACCGCGGCCCAGGCGACGAGCGCGAACGCGAAGGGCAGGACGCCGATCGCGGAGTTGGGCCAGATCGGCCGCCGGACGACGACGAAGGGTAGCCAGGCGGCGAGGAAGAGCAGGGCGAGCCAGCCGGCGGCCCGATCGTGGTCTCTGAGCCAGCGCTTCGACGCCCAGGCGAGCGAGGGGAGCGTGGCCATCCAGGTCGCGGGGTTCCCGACCCCGGCGAGGAGGCGCATCCGCTCGGAGCCGGTCTCGGGAGGGATGTGGGAGACGAACCAGGTCGGCGCGGCGAACCACCGGATGGGGGAGAGGATCTCGCCCGGAAAGCCTGGTCGCTTCGATCCCGGATAGCCGGTGTGCGTGGCGGTCTCGAAGGCCATCGCCCGCTGCAGCCCGAGCCACTCCGGGAGGTCGTGGCCGGCGGCGAACCAGGGGAGGAACGTCGCCAGGTAGACGGCGAGCGGCAGGATCACGAGGCAGGCGAGGAACAGCGTGGTCTCCGCCGCCCGGCCTCGAGCCGAGCGTTCGGCCCCGAGCGCCTCGACCCACACGACGGCGGCGGCGGCTCCGACGGGGAACGCGGCACCCCACTTGGAGGCGAGCCCCAGGCCGAGCATGAGCCCGGCCACGGCGAGCCAGCCAGGGCGCCGTCGAGCCCGGTAGCGCAGGGTGGCGAGGATCGCCGCGACCGGGAAGAACGCCAGGTAGACGTCGTTGATGGCCTGCCGGGAGAAGTCGAGGTGCAGGGGATCGAGCGCGACGAGGAGCCCGGCGACCCCCGCGGCGCCGATCCCCCCACCCAGCGCGAGCACGAGCGCGGCCGTCGCCGGGACGGAGAGCGTCCCGAGGAGCACGCTCCAGAGCTTGAGGCCCCACGCCCCGTCGCCGAGCGCGTGCAGCGAGAGGTAGACGAGCAGATCCCGGAGCCGGGGGTGGTTCCACATCGTCGGCTCGGGCCATCCCCGCTCGACGAAGCTGTGGGCCGTGATCCCGACGGCGACGTCGTCGGGGGCGAGGACCTGGGCACCCAGCCCGATGCTGCGCATGAGCAGGGCGAGCGCCGTCAGGGCGATGAGGAGGCGCGTCACGCTCGCCGTCGGAGATCGGGGAAAGCTGGCGCCCGGCGGAGCGGTCACGGCGGGCCCCCGGGCGCCGCGGCCCCGACGGCGTCGCCGAGGGCAAGGGCGGCCGCGCGCTGCGCCGCCGTCGATTGCCCGTCGTCCGTCGCGATCAGCCCGAGCTCGACCTGGGTGCCACGGGAGGCCAGCCAGGACGCGGCCTCCGCCGGGGCGCCCTCCTGGAAGAAGGACGGCTCCACCAGGACCACCACCTTCTCGCGCGGTGCCGCGAAGGCGTCGGGAACGGAGAACCGACGCTCCAGGGCGTCGTAGGGGAGCGAGAATCCCCCTTCCCGGACGGCGAGCCCCTTCTGCCCGGCGACCTCGGCCATGCGGCGCTCGAGGACGGCCGGCGGCATCACGAGGTCCAGGCGACGAGCGATCCCGTCGCGAGCCAGGGCGAACAGCGCGCCGTCCGCGTCGACCACCGCCCGCGCTCGCGCCGCCGCCGCGGCGAAGCCCTCGCCCGGCCGGGGCCTGCTCCAGAGGCTCCGGGGCCGGGACCAGCGCCCCGTGAGGACCACCAGCCAGCAACCGCGAACGCCCGCCGCGCTCATCAGGCGGTAGGCGCTGGCCGCGTCCGGGACCATGACCCACGGGGCGCTTCCGGGCGCCGGGGTGAGCCGGGCGGGGGAACGGGAGGCCCGCCCGAGGGCGTCCAGGCACGGGACGAGGGTGATCGCCAGCGCGGTGAGGGCAGCGGCCCAGCGAAGGCGGGCGTGCGGCGGGCTCTGCTCGAGGCGCATCTCGGGACCTACCCGCCGTGCGACTCGAGGCGCTCGCCGTCGCCCCGGTGGGGCGCCGGGCCAGAGGGGCCCTTGCCGATCCGCGAGCGGCGAGGCGGCAGCGGAGCCCCGAGGACGCGCCGCCCGGCCACCAGCCCGGTCAGGATCGAGTGGTCCATGTTGTTGTAGCGGTGCGTGCCGTTCCGCCCCGCCACCAGGAGGTTCCGGAGCGGGGCCAGGCCGGCCCGGATGGTCGCCAGGCGGGCGCGGAACCCGTCGTCGTAGACCGGGTACGCGTCGCGCATCCGGACCACGTGGCCGGCGAGCACCGGGCCGAGCGGGGGGAGGCGCAGCGCCGCCAGGTCCTCGCGCGCCACCTCGACCAGCGCGCTGTCGGGGAGCCGCCAGAGCGGGTCCTCTCGGCTGCAGAAGTACTCGACCCCGAGGCAGGCGTGGGCCGGGTCGGGGATGAGCTCCGGGCTCCAGGCGCGGAAGTTCTGGATGCGCCCGGCGCGCAGTCCCGGGTCGTGGAGATAGAGCCAGGTGTCCGGGAACGGCTCGGGGCCGTCGAGCACCAGCGCCACCTGGAGGAAGTCGCGGTAGGCGAGGGCGGCGGCCGCGGCCGCGACCTCGGTGGGGGCCGCGGGGGAGAGGGAGGCGACCAGATCGCGGAGCGGCAGGGTGGAGACCAGGTGGGACGCCTCGAGGCGCAGGGAGCCGGCCGGGCTCACCGCCTCCACGGCCCGGACCGCGCCGCCCTCGTGGTGGACCCGGGTGAGCCGGTGCCGGAGCAGCACCTCGCCCCCGCGCCGCTCGATCTCGGCGCGCATGCGCTCCCAGAGCAGCCCGGGGCCGAGGCGCGGGTACTCGAACTCCGTCACCAGCGTCCGCTGGCCGCCCGACCCGCGCCGCAGCATGTCGGCGAGCGCGGCCCGCAGGGACATCCCCTGGATGCGCTGGGCCGCCCACTCCGCCGCCAGGTCCTCGCAGCGCCGCCCCCAGACCTTCTCGGTGTACGGCCGGAAGAAGGTCTCGAAGAGCCGCCGCCCGAACTGGTTCGTGAACCAGTCGGCGAGGCTCGCCTCGGGGCGGACGGGGCGGAGTCGGGCGCGGGCGTAGGAGAGGGCGATCCGGAGCCCCTCCGCCGCCCCCAGGCCGGCGAGCGCGCTCCCCGCGGTGAGCGGGTAGTCGAAGAACCGGCCGCGGAAGAGGATCCGCGAGCGGCGCTGGCGCACCAGGAGGTCGTCCCCGAGCAGGTCCCGCCAGAGCGCCCGGACCTCGGGGACGCGGGTGAAGAAGCGGTGCCCGCCGACGTCGAAGCGGTAGCCGTCCCGCTCCATGGTGCGGGCCAGGCCGCCCACGCCGTCGGAGGCCTCGAGCACCTTGACCGCCCGCCCGGCGCGGGCCAGGGCCAGGCCCGCGGCCAGGCCGGCCGGGCCGGCCCCGGCCACCACCACCGGCGCGCCGCTCATGCGCGCACCCGCGCCAGCCGGCGCCGGACCGCGGCCTGGAGCAGGACCCGGCCCGACTCGAGGGCGAAGGCGACCGGCCGCCGGGCGGTCTCGGCCAGGCCGACGGTGCAGGTGTAGCAGCAGGGGGTCTCGGCGCGGCAGCGGGCCGCCGCGCCCTCGGCGCCGGCCAGGGCCGCCCAGGCGCTCCCGTCCTCCAGCCCGGCGAGCGTGGCGACGGGCGGCAGCTCCACGCAGGGCGCCACCGCGCCGTCGGCGCGGACGTCCAGGTAGAGTCGGCCCGCCCCGCAGGGCGGGAGCGGCTCCCCGCGGAGGAACGCCGCCGCGGTGCGGTAGAACCGGGCCGGCTCCCAGAGCGGCGCTCCGCGCCGCCGGAGGAGGGCCAGCCGATCGAAGGCCTCCGCCATGGCGGCCCGCTCCGCGGGGCTCGCGGCGAAGAGCGACCCGGCGCTGCGGTGGGCTCCTGGTCCCTGGTTCACCGGGAAGACCGAGAGGAAGAGCCCCTTCGCCTCGGCGAAGGCGAGGAGGGCCGGCGCCTCGGCGTGGTTGTGCCGGCTCAGGGCGAGGTTGAGCTTCAGCGGCGCTGGGAGCCCGGCCGTCTGGAGGCGGTCGAGCCCCTCGAGCGCGGAGGGCAGCAGGTCGCGCCCGCGGAGGAGCCGGTAGCGCTCGCGGTCGAGGGAGTCGAGGCTGACCGCCACCTGGACGAGGCCGGCCGCGCCGCGGAGGGCCGCCAGCCCGTCCTCGTGGAGGGCGGTGGCGTTGGTGTTGAGGCTGAAGAGGAGTCGCTCCGCCTCGAGGGCCGCGATCACCCGGCCGAGGTCCCGCCGCAGGAAGGGCTCGCCACCCGAGAGCTCGACCACCCGGACCCCGCCGCGACGGAGGGCGGCGAACGCCCGGGCCAGGGTGACGAGCGGGAGCTGGTCGTCCGGGCCCTGGCGCACGGCGCACATCGGGCAGGCCTGGTTGCACCGGTTGAGCAGGTTCACGCTGGCGAAGGTCGGGCGGGAGCGGCGCAGGCCCCAGAGCGCGGCGGCGACGCGCGGCGCGCGACCGAGGACCCGGGGGAGGCTCACGCCGCGTAGACCAGCCAGGCCTGCCACGCCGTCCCCGCCGTGAAGACCACGCCGAGCAGGGCGTGCTTCACCTTGAGGAGCCGGATCCGGCTCGCCTCGACGTCGCCCGTCCAGCCGAAGACCTTCCAGGTCAGCATCCGCACCAGGCCGGTGGCGACGATCACGCCCAGGCTCGCCCAGGTGAGCCAGAGGAACCTGGCCTCGAGCGGCGGGACGAGCGCGGCTGCCGCCGCCCACTCGGGAGCCCGCGCCTGGCGGTGAAGGAGCGTGAGCAGGACGAGGGTGGAGAGCCAGGTGCCCGTCGCCACGTCGTGCACGAAGGCGTTGAGGACCGTCAGCTTTTCCTTCATGGCGCGGCCTCGTTCGTACCACGGGCGGGCGGATCCCGGGGAAGGGAGCAAGTCCCGGGCCACGGGATGAACATGCGTCCGCCGTGGGGAATGGGTGCTCGGGGCTCCGCAAGATGTGCGGCGACGCGTCTTGATCCCGCTCAACTTGCGCCTCGCTCGGCGGAAAAACCCAGGCAGTTCATGATCAAGGGATGGTCCGGGCCGTGCTAGAGTCATCTGCTCTGCGATCCATTTCCGCACTCGGAGGAGCCCCCCGCATGCTCTCCCGCCCTCGGGTCCTGCTCGTCACCTCCCCCTACCACTCGGGGGTGGTGGAGGCGGCTGGCGTCTGGCTCCCCCTCTGCTTCGTCTACGCCGCGGGCGCCGCCCGCGAGGCGGGCGCCGAGGTGCGGATCTACGACGCGATGAGCCTGTTCGCGTCCCACGAGGACATCGCCCGGGTGATCGAGGAGTTCCGCCCCGACGTGGTCGGGACCACCGCCATCACCGCCACCGAGCCGGACGCCCGCCTCATCTGCCGGACCGCCAAGCGCTGGAACCCGGCGGTGCGGACGGTGATCGGCAACGTCCACGCCACCTTCTGCTGGGAGCAGATCCTCCGCGACGACCCGGACGTCGACTTCGTGGTGCGCGGCGAGGGCGAGCGGACCCTGGCGGATCTGGTGCGCGCGGTGGCCGCCGGGGAGGGGTTCGAGCGGATCCCCGGCCTCGCCTTCCGGAAGGGGGGCGTGCCGGTCTCCGGGCCGCCGCGGGCGTTCGAGCCGGACCTCGACGCGCTCCCCGCCGCCTGGGACCTGATCGACTGGCCGCTCTACTTCTACCGGCCCCGGCCCGAGGGACGGCTGGCGATCGCCAGCTCCGCCCGGGGCTGCGGGCAGCGCTGCTCCTTCTGCTCCCAGCAGAAGTTCTGGGCCCGCACCTGGCGCGGGCGGGATCCGCTGAAGTTCGTCGAGGAGCTGGAGCTCCTGCGCGACCGGTACGGCGTGCGGGTGACGATGCTCTCCGACGAGACGCCGACCTCGAACCGGAGCCGCTGGGAGCGGATCCTCGACCTGATGACCGAGCGCGGCACCGGCGTCGAGCTCCTGATGGAGACCCGGGTCGACGACATCCTCCGCGACGAGGCGATCCTCCCGAAGTACGTCCGGGCCGGGGTCTCCCACATCTACGTGGGGGTCGAGTCGACCCAGCAGTCCACCCTCGACCTGTACCAGAAGGACATCAAGGTCAACGAGTCGAAGCGGGCCATCGAGCTGATCAACGCCCACGGCATGATCTCCGAGACCTCGTTCGTGCTCGGCACGCCCGAGGAGACCGCCACCTCGATCCGCAAGACCGTCGAGCTCGCCAAGTGGTACGCGCCCGACATGGCCTTCTTCCTCGCCCTCACCCCCTGGCCCTACGCCGACATCGCGCCCCAGCTCGACTCCCGGATCGCCACCCGCGACTACCGCCGCTACAACCTGGTCGAGCCGGTGATGAAGCCGGACAACATGACCATGGAGGAGATGCAGTCCGAGCTCCACCGGGCCACCGGCCACTTCTTCCGCGACAAGTTCGAGAACCTGGGCCGCCTCACCCCGGAGAAGCGCAGCTTCATGGTGAAGGTCCTGAAGCTCCTCATCGAGAACAGCTACCTCGGCCACGAGATGCATCGGATGGCGAGCGGCGCGCAGATGCCCGAGGCGGTGCGGACGATGATCGCCGAGATCCAGGCCGCCGACATCAGCGGCGGCCGACCCTCGCTCCACGCCCGGCGGAAGGCCAGCTAGCGCGTGCGCCGTGCCGCGGTCCTGCTCGCGCTCCTGGCGGGCGCGGCCCGGGGGGACTCGCCGCTCCGCGGGCTGCCCTGGCTCGGGGACCCGAACCCCCACGGCCCCGGCCCGGAAGCCGACTGCCTCCGCTGCCACGGCCCGGGCGAGCAGGTCGTGGTCGGCGACCCCATCGCCCTCTGCGCCCAGTGCCACGACGCCTCCCGGATGCGCCACCCGTTCCGGGTGGTCCAGGAGCCGCCGCCCGAGGGGCTGCCGCTGATGGCGGGCGGCTTCGTCGCCTGCCACACCTGCCACGATCCCCACGACCCGGCGGCCCGCCCGCACGGGCTGCGGCTCGCCTTCCGGGAGCTGTGCCTGCGCTGCCACCAGCGCCACGGCGCCCGGAAGCCGGACGACGCCGTCCACCGGAAGCGCTGACGCGCGCCGTCAGCCGCCGGGGCGCCCGGCGAGCATGCGCCGGACCTCCTCGGCCTCGGCGGCGTAGGCCTCCCCGGCGCAGGCGACGAAGCGCTCGAACGCCGCCCGGGAGCCCGCCTCGTCGCCGCGGGCGCGCCGGAGAAGCCCGAGGTCGTACCAGGCGCTCGGCTCCGCGGGGTCGGCGTCCACCGCCCGCTCGGCGAGCCCCTCGGCGAGGGCGTTCTCACCGCGGAGGAGGTGGTAGCCGGCGAGGTCGGCGAGGGACGGGGCGTGGAACGGCGCCGCGGCGAGGGCGCGCTGCCAGAGGACCGCCGCCTCCTCGAGCCGCCCCTGGTCGCGCGCCAGCGCCCCGAGGCCGTGGAGGGCGTCGGGGTCGGTGGGCGAGGCCTCGAGGACCGCCCGCCAGGCGCGCTCCTCCTCCTCGCGCCGGCCGAGGAGGTCGAGCAGCGCCGCCCGGGAGGCCTGGGCGCGCGCGTTCCGTGGCGAGATCGCGAGGGCGAGGTCCAGCTCGGCGAGGGCCTCCTCCCGGCGGCCGGCGCGGGCGAGGAGGCTCCCGAGCTTGTGGTGGACCTTGCTCGAGGCGGGGGCGCTCCGGGCCCCGAGCCGGAAGAGCCGCTCCTCGTCTCCCCAGGCGAGGCCGTAACGGACGGTGGCCGCCGAGAGGGCCACGGCCAGGGCGGCGCCGGCGGCGAGGGCGGCCGGCCGCGGGAGCCTCGCCGCGGCCCAGGCGAGGAGGGCGCCTGCGGCGAGGGCCAGCCCAGCGCCCGGGAGGTAGAGGAGCCGCTCGCCGAAGAGGGTCCCGACGGGGAAGAGGAGGTTCGAGGCGGGGAGGAGCGCGCAGGCGTACCAGGCCAGGGAGAGGAGCGCGATCGGCGCCCGCCGGCGGAGGGCCAGCCCTGCCGCGAGCCAGGCGGCGAGCGCCGCCGCAGTGAGGAGGAACCGGGGATCCCCGAGGCGCGTGGCGAGCGGGATGGCGTCGAACGACCAGTCCGGCGACTGGCCGAGCGGGAGGAGCTGGAGCGCGAGCCCCTTGCCGATGACCACGATGGCGGTGAGGACCCGGACCGTGGCGGGCGCCGAGGCGACCGGGTTGTCCTCGAACGGCACCTCCGGGCTGGCGTGGGCGGTCACCGCCCGGAGGAGGAGCAGGTAGCCGGCGAGGGCGAGCACGTAGGCGGCGTAAAGGGCGACCCGCCGCCGGGGAGGGCCGGGTACCGCGGAGTCCCGCCCGGCCAGGTCGGTGAGGGCGACCAGGCCGAGGGTCACGACGCCGCTCTCCTTGGAGAGCATGGCGGCGGAGAAGGTGAGCACGGGCCAGGCGAGGCTCGCGCCGCCGCGGGCGAGGGCCCGGCGGTGGAGGAGGAGGGTGGCGAAGGCGAAGAACGCGGCGAGCACGTCCTTCCGCCCGATCACGCTCGCCACCGCCTCGACGTGGATGGGGTGCAGGGCGAAGAGCAGCCCGGCGAGGCCGGCGGCGGCGGGGGTGAGGTCGAGCCGGACGCCCACCCCCACGAGCAGCGCCGCGGCGAGGGCGTGGAGGAGGACGTTGGAGAGGTGGTAGCTCCAGGGGGACAGGCCGCCCACCGCGTGGTCGAGGGCGTAGGTGAGGGCGGTCAGGGGGCGCCAGGCCCGCACCTCGATCCCGGCGCCGGCCCACTCGGTGGAGGAGACCAGCTCCGGCAGCCGGTCGAGCGAGCGGAGGAGGCGGTTCCGGACGATCACCACGCCGTCGTCGAAGACGAAGCCGTTCCCGAGGGTGGGCGCGTAGGCGAGCGCCGCGGCCAGGGCGGCGGCGAGCGCCCAGGCCCGGGCGGCGTCGAGGCGGGGGAGGCGCATCGCGCGATGGGCGTAGCAGCGCGACGGCGGGCGGGTCAAGGTGAGGGCCCCGGCGCCCGGCCGCTGAAACGAGAGCGGGGGCCGGTCTCCCGGTCCCCGCTCGGTTCACAGGCTGCGATGGACGGCTACTTGTTGTGGCAGGTGCTGCAGAGGGCCGTCTCGGCGACCCGGAGGAGGCTCGCGCCGCCCGGGAGGAAGTCATAGTCGTTGCCGTGCGGATCGTGGCAGGAGCCACACTCGACCGTCTGGGTCGCGCCGTAGAGCCGGATGCCGGCGCCGAGCACGGAGGCCACCGCGTTGAACGTGCTGCTCGGGACGTACCGAATACCGACCGGGTGCGAGCTGGTGAGGTCCTTGCCGATCACGGCCTGGGTGTTGCCCGTGGTGCCGGCGATCATGGGGGTGGCGGCGGCGAAGCCCTTCGTGCCCGTGTAGGTCGCGCCCATGTCGGTCACGCCGTCGTGGCAGGAGAGGCAGGTCATCGAGTTCGCGCCGGGCGGGTTCGAGCTGCTGACCGTGTTCGAGGTGTAGGGCGTGAAGGTCGCGGCGAACGCCGGGCTGGCGACGCGGTTCCAGAGCGGGACGCCGGCGACGGTGGTGTTGGAGTGGTGGGCGGCGTGGCAGTACTGGCAGGAGGAGAGGAGGCCGCCCGGATACTTGCTGGAGTTGATGCTGCCGGCCGAGAGGTCGTGCGGGCCGTTCTGGATGGCGGCCATCGCCGTCGAGGCGAGGGCGGCGAGCGAGAGGGCGACGAGTGCCTTCTTCATTTCGAAGATCCTTTCGAGAATCCAGGCCGTCGGCCGTTCAGGCTGGCTCGGCCCCCTGGGTCGTGGTTGCGGCGATCGATCTGCAACGGCCATTCCAGGGGGTCAGGGATCCAAGCTGCCTCGATTCCTGTACTTATCTCAGAACCACATGGGGCTTATCACCCAGGGGTGCGGGTTTTCCCCGCTTCACTTGGTCGTGGGACCCCCAGCCTCGGCCTTCCCTTCCGGCGGGGCGAGGAAGCTGTCCTCCGCGGTGGTGTTGATGAGCTGGTACTCGTTCACCGATCCCCCGGCGAAGTCGGCCACGTAGATGGTGTTCCTGGCGTCGATCGCGATCGCCCCGGGCACGAGCAGGTAGCCGGGGAGGGTGGCGCGCCCGGCGAACGTGAGGAGGGGCTGGTAGGCGGGGTTGAAGATCTGGACCGTCCCCTGCTGGCTGTCGGTGACGTAGACGTTCCCGAACCCGTCGAGCGCGACCCCCTTGGCCTTGTCGAACGTCCCCGGCTCCCCCGCCCCCGGCATCCCGAACATGGTGACGAGCTGGCCCTCGGGGTCGAAGACCTGCACCCGGAAGTTGAGCATGTCCACGACGTAGAGGTTCCCGTCGCGCCCCACCGCCAGGTGGGTCGGGAAGTTGAACTGCCCCGGCCCGATCCCGCGGGTGCCCATCGTCCGGAGCTTCTGGCCCTTGAGGGAGAAGACCTCGACCCGGTGGTCGGTCTTCTGCGTCACCCCCACCACCACGTAGAGGAGCTGCCGCCGCGGATCGACCGCCACGCCGGTGGGCTTGTCGCCCACCGGGATCTTGAGGAGGAACTTCCCCGCCGGCGTGTACGCCCAGACGGCGTGGTTGACCATGTCGGAGATGTAGAGGTTCCCCTGCCCGTCGACGGCCACGTCGAACGGGCTCGCCGGCTGCTTCCCCTCGTCGATCGAGACCACCTCGAGCTTGCTCTCCCGGAGGTCCACCCGGATCACCCGCCCCACCGAGGCGCAGGTGACGTAGAGGAAGCGGCCGTCGGGAGAGAGCGCGAGCCCGGTCGGCTGCTGGATGACGGCGTCCGGGGAGGCCGGGATCACGACGCGCAGCGCGGTCTGGAAGCCGCCGGCGTTGAGGTCGTCCTCGCGGGCGAAGGCGCGGAGGAACTTGACCCGCGCCTTCTCCGGCGGGAGCGGCCAGACCACGTCCGGGCGCTGCTCGGCCTTGCCGCCGGCGCAGCCGGAGAGGAGGCCGGCGCCGAGGGCGAAGGCGAGGACCAGGCGCCGGCCGGGCGCGGGGAGGAGAGAGCTCGACATGGGTGCCTCGAGGATCGCGGGGATCGTTGCCTGGTTCATCGCACGGAGCCGGGCGGGGGACAACCCTGGCTATCGCCGCCTCTGCGTGGCGCCGCGCAGGGCGGGGAGCACGGCCGTGCCCGGAGAGTACGCGAGCGCGGCGTGGTCCTTCCCGTGGCAGGAGAGGGTGCAGCTCCCGCTCCCCGGGCCGAGCGCCTGGTAGCCGATGATCCCGGCCGACCCCGGCTTCACGATGGAGACGTCGAAGTCGATGAGGTGCGCGTTGGTCTGCGGCGACCCGGAGGTCGCGGAGATCCCGTGGGCGTTGTGGCAGGCGGAGCACGGAGCGTTCACCGTGACGCCGGCGTGGAGGCCGTGGAGGGCGGTGGTGCCCGCGGAGAAGGTGGACTGGGCGGAGAGGAGCTTGTCCCGGTCGTGGCACTTGTAGCAGAGGGCGTAGGCGGCCGGGCTCTCCGGGGTGTTGTCGGCGGTGGCGTAGCTCCGCTCGAGGAGGTGCGGGTAGATCGAGCCGTGCGGGCCGCGGGCCCCGACGCCCGCCACCCCCGGCGCGGCCGCGCTGGCGGTCGGCCCCGAGGCGAAGGCGCCCGGGCCGGTGTCCGAGGCGTGGCAGTCGCCGCAAGAGATGATCGAGGCGGGGGTGAGCGGGGCGCGGAGGCTCGGGACGGACGGGTTCCGGCCGGTGGTGAGCACCGGGTGGGCGGAGGCGGCGGTGGTGGCGAAGACGCGGCGCAGGTTCGCGTCGATGCGCGCCCGGCGGGCGGTCTCCGGGGGCAGCGGCCCGGCGCGCTGGGGCTGGTTCGCGCTGTCCGCGTGGCACTTGAGGCAGACCTCGTACTCGAAGCGAACCTGCGCGACCCGCTGGCCGTTCAGATCGATCCCCCAGACGCCCGTCAGGGCCCCGCCCACGCCGGGGGCGATGGCGGGCCGGTCGCCGGCGGCGTGCGGATCGTGGCAGTCGACGCAGGCCACGTGGCGCGGGGCGCCGGGGGAGACCTCCGGGAGCCGGCGCGAGGAGGAGGGGAGCCCCTCGCCCGCGTCGTGCACGCCCGGGGTCGGGGAGACGTGGGCGTAGGGCTTCGCCAGGTCCCGCCCGATCGGCTGGCGGGCGACGGTCCCGAAACCGTGGCAGCGCAGGCAGAGGGCGTCGTCGTCGTCGCGCGGCCGGGGCACGAGCTGCCCCTTGGGGTCGGCGCCGTGGCTCACGTGGCAGGCCATGCAGCCGGCCTCGCCCACCGACGTCCAGCCCTCGGTGTTGCCCGCGTCGGGCCCGAACGAGGCGGTGGACGTGGAGTGCGTGCCGCCCGCCGGGTCGACGACGGAGGCCTCGTGGCAGGAGAGGCAGATGGCGGAGCGCTCGCTCGGCTTGACCAGGAACTTGCCGCGGACGGGATCGCCCCGCTCCGCGTGCGGATCGTGGCAGGCGGTGCACTGGAGCTGGCCGCTCCGGTCGAGCCGGACCAGGTCGCCGCTCGGCGGGAGGTGGGTGCCGTCGGTCCGCACGGGGCGGAAGGAGACCGGGTGCGTGCGGCGGAGGTCGGTCCCGAGGTTGGCGGGCGACTCGGCCGGGATGGTGGCGACGGTGGTGGGGATGAGCCGGCCCTTCGTCTGGCCGACCGCGATCGTCCCGTCGTGGCAGGAGAGGCAGATTCGCGTGGCGCCGGTGGGCGCCCCCGGCCGCGCCTTCATCGTGCTGCTCTCGTAGGGCCGGTGGCTGGCGGTGATCTCCGGGCGCGAGCTCACCCCGGAGTGCGGGAGGTGGCAGAAGACGCAGGCGTTGGTCTCGGAGAGGGCGCGGATGGGCCCCGGTCCGCTGACCGACAGGTCGTGCTTGCTTCCGAGCACCGTGCCCCCGGCCGCCAGGGCGGTGCCGCCCGCGAGCAGGAGGAGGAGGGCGGAGAGCTTCTTCATGGGCTGCCTCCCAGGATCTCGAACACCTGGACCCGGCCATTCTGGCTGTCCGCGACGTAGAGCCGCCCGCCCCCGATGGCCAGGCCTGCCGGCATCACCAGCGAGCCCGGGTCGGCTCCGGTGGCGCAGAGCTCGGTGTCGAAGGCGCCGTCGGCGCCGAACACCAGCACCACGTCCCGCTGCGCGTCGCTCACGTAGATCCGGCCCGCCCCGTCGACGGCGATCCCCTTCGGGCGGCCGAGGGTGGCGCGCGTCTCGCCGGCGACGCCGAACGCCCCGAGCCAGGCGCCCTCGGGCGAGAACCGGACCACCCGGAAGTTGAGGGCGTCCACCACCAGCAGGCTCCCGTCCGCCGCCCGGGCGATGGCGGTCGGGAAGTGGAGCTGCCCCTCCCCCTCGCCCAGGGCGCCGTACCGGGCGAGCACCCGGCCGTCGGGGGAGAGCACCACCACCTGGTGGCGCGGCGGATCGACCACGAAGAGCCGGTCGGCCTCCACCACCAGGCCGGTGGGCCGCTCCAGGACCCCCGCGCCCAGGGCCGTGCAGCGCCCGTCCGGCGCCCGCCGCACGACCTCCCCGGCGCCGCCGTCGGCCACCCAGAGCGCGCCGTCGGGCCCGAAGGCGACCGCCATGGGCGCCCGCCAGGCGCGCCCGCGGCACTCGAGCTGCTCGGCGCCGCGGGGGCCGACGCGGACCACGGAGGGCCGATCCGGGTCGGCCACCACGAAGGCGCCGTCGGGAGCCACGGCCACGCCGAAGGGGCGGGCCAGCCAGCTCTGCGGGCGCTCCGTCGCCTCCACGCCCGCCACGGTGTCGAGGACGCTCTGCCAGCCGGACGCGCCGGGGCCGGGGGAGGAGGGATCGGGGAAGAGGTCGACCAGCCGGACCCGGGGGGCGGCGGGAGCCTCGGGCCAGGCGACCGCGGGCAGGGGAGCCCGCGCCGGCGCGTGGGCGCAGGCTGCCGCCGCCAGGAGGGCGGCCGAGACGGCGGGATGGAAGGTGCGCTGCATCTCGCGTCAGTAGCGGGAGCCGAAGAGCCGATCCAGCCGGATGAACAGCTGGTTCACCTTGGCCGTCCCGCCGGGGACCTCGGAGATCAGGTAGCGATCCTCGAGCAGGATCCGGAGGGAGCCGTAGGCGAGCTCGATCGCGCCGTAGGCCTCCTCGTCGGTGACGGCGGGGCGGTCGGGCAGGTCGGTGACCGTGTAGCGGAGCCGCCCGCGGAGGGTGAAGTAGCGCCAGACCAGGGTGGAGGCGTTGAGGGTGGTGGTCGTGGTGCGGCTGTCGTAGCCGGTGGGCACGAAGAGCCCGTCGCCGGAGACGCCCTGGCCGCCGTCGGAGAGGAGGAACTGGAGCTCGGCCTGCGAGCGCAGCCAGCGGTAGGTGGCGGTGGCGGTGATCGTGCGGGTGGCGGTCGAGCCGTAGAGGGTGGACTCCCGCCGGTCCGAGCTGGCGGCGAGCTGGCCGCTCAGGTCGCCGCCGCCGAGCGGTCCGGTGGCGCCCAGGGTGGCCTGCTGGCCGAGCACCCACCCCTGCATGCCCAGGTCGTTCGAGTAGCGGAGCTCGTAGTTGCCGTTCACCACCACCGCGCCGAAGGCCCGGCCGCCGGTGAAGCCGCCCAGGCCGCCGTAGCCGAAGGTGGGCGAGGCGCCGGTGGCCTGGAGGAGGCCCAGCGACGGGCCGGCCCGGAGCTCGACGAAGTTCTGCCCCGCGGCGCGCCGCCAGTAGGCGGTCGCGCTGAGGCTCTCGGCGCCGGTCCGCTCGCGCACGTCGCCGTTCCGGCTCTCGCCCATCGAGGCCGAGGCGTCGACGCGGATCCTCCAGACCGGGTCGGGGAGGGTGCGGAGGATGCTGTAGCCGAGGGTCTGCTGCGTCTGCTCGACGCTCAGGACCGGCGAGGTGCCGAGGACGCGCCCGGAGAGGTAGGTGCCCTGCTGGAAGTCCTCGCCCACCTTGGCCACCTCCTGGACGGCGGCGGTGAGGAAGTTGCTCTCCTGGTGCGGGTTGTACTGGGAGGAGAGCGTCGGGGTGCGGAGGAAGAAGGTGTCGGAGAGGCGGAACCGCCACTGCGGCGCCAGGGTGACGTTCGAGGAGAGGTCGACGCGGTGGTCGTCGGCGTTGTCCGACGCGTAGGTGCCGGTGGAGAAGTGGCCGAGGTAGGCGGCCTGGAAGCCGAAGGCCGAGGAGCCGAAGCTGGTCCCGCCGGTGAGCGTCTGGAGGACCTGGCTCGAGTTCCCGGTGAGCGCGGTGTGGAGCTGGTAGTCCGCGTGCTCGTAGCCCAGGTGGAGCCAGGGCCGGTCCGGCACCTCGAGGCGGGCGTCCGCGCCCACGGCGTTCCCCGTCCGCGTGCCCCCTCCGGCGCCCACGCCGGTGAAGTCGTCGTAGAGGTGCTGGTAGTGGACCGCGCCGCCCACCGGGCTCCGCGGATCCTGGAAGAAGGCGGCCTGGGCCAGGATGTTGAGGTTGTTGTCCTGCTGGTGGGCGCCGCCGTTCACCGAGGAGGACAGGAGGTGGTAGCTGGCGTCCAGGGAGTAGCTGAGGACGTCCGGCCTGCTCAGGAAGCCGGCGTAGACCAGGCCGAGGTCGAGGTCGAACTGCGGGTAGCGCACCCGGCTCCCGTCGACGCTCCACTCGTCGGTCCGACGGTAGTCGCCGCCGACCCGCAGCTGCCACTCCTGCGCCGCGCCGGCCGCGGGCGCGAGGGCGCCGAGGACGGCCGCCAGGGCGAGCATGGACCGCATCCCGGCCCTCCTCATCGGCTGGCCCCCCCGCGGATGATGGTGATGGGGACGTCGACGCTGTACCCGGAAGGCGCGGCCGGGAACTTCCAGGCCCTGGCGGCCTCGGTCAGGCAGCGCTCGAGCTCGGCGCCGGTGAGGTCGCCGTCGCCGGTCGCCACCTCGAGCACGCGCCCCTGGGCGGAGACCGTGAGCTTCAGGGTCCCCTCGGCCCGGCCGAGCTTGTTGGCGGCGAGCACCTGGCCGACGCAGGCCTCGATGGAGGGCTGGGCGGCGATCACCGCGTCGCGGATCTCCCGGCGCCCGGCCTCACCGGTGACCGGGGTGGTCGGGGCCGCCGGAGCGAGGGCGGGAGCGGCGCCGCCCGGCGCGGCGCCGGCCGGCTTGTCGCGGAGCGCGGACACCACCACGTCCACCCCGGGCGCGCCGGGCCGGGTGGTGATCCGGGTGACCACCTGCTTCGGGTCGAGCGGGCCGACCTCGATGGCCCGGCTCTTGATCTCGTTGGCGCGGCGCTGGGCCTCGGCCATCAGCCCCGGATCCTTGGCGCGGGCCCAGACCAGGAGCTCGCAGTGCTCCCGCGCCGCCACGCGGGCGATGGAGTCGAGGGTCTCGCGATCGAGCTCGGAGAGCTGGCTGGTCGGGGAGGCGAAGGTGATCACGGTGGCCGCCGCCACGGCCTTCTCGACCGCCACGCCGGGGTGGATGGCCTCGGCCGCGCCCGCCGCGGCGCCCGCCCCCGCCTCGGCGCCGGCCGCCGCGCCCTCCTTGAGGACCGCGGTGGGCGACTTCACCACCATCACGAAGACCGCCTTGTCCTTGGCGCCCTTGGCCGCGGCCGCCTCGCCGGCGTGCTGCCCGGCCTCGGGGCCGGCCACCGCGCCCTGGGTGCGGCGCTCGAGCAGGTCGAGCCGCTCGGCGCGGGTGTCGAGCCGGCGCTGGCGGGCGTCGAGCTTCTGCCCCCGGGTGCGGAGCTGGCGCTCCACCTGGTCGAGCCGCTCGCCGCGGGCCACCAGGACCGCCTCGGTGGCGGTGAGCTGGCGGCCGCGGGCGGCCGCCGCCTGCTTGCGGAGCTCGGCCTGCTCGGCGCGGCTGGCGCCCGAGGAGACCGAGGCGGCGAGGCGGTTCACCTCCTGCCGCTCCAGGTCGGCGCGGGCGGCGGCGTCCGCCTCGGTGCCCTGCGCCGCATCGAGCGCCGGCGCGAAGCCGCGCTCCTGGGCCTCGAGCTGACGCTCCTGCACCGCGAGCTGCGCCTCCTGCGACTCGAGCTGGCGCTGGCCCTGGGTGGGGACGCTCTTCGGCAGCTTGCGCTCCCGCGCGTCGAGCGCCTGCTCGCGGGCCCGGAGGTCCTGCTCCCGCTCGTCGAGGCGGCGGGCCTCGAGCTCGGCGGCCTTCTCGCGGCCGTCGAGCTTCTCCATGGCGGCGCGCACCCGGCGCTCGCGGGCGTCGGCCTGGCCCTCGGCCTCCTTCGCCTGCGCCTCGAGCACGTCGTCCAGGGAGAGGGTGGCGGTCTTGGGCGGCGGGCGACCGGGCATGCCGGCGCCCGCGGCCGGGGGCGGCGCCCAGGGGGCGTACTGCGTGTGGCGCGGGTCGCCCGTCTGGAGCTCGCCGGTGCGCAGCCGGAGCCGGAACTCCGGCCGATCGGTGGCGTAGGCGGGCTGCTCGGGTGCGGGCGCGGCCGCCGGCGGGGCGGCGGCCGCCTCGGGCTCCTCGACCTTCTCCTTCGGCCCCGGGCCGAAGGAGAACCCGAGGGTGACCTGGTAGCCGTCCTTGGGGAGGTAGTTGAAGCCGAGCGCCATGCCGGTGGTGGGGAGGAGGCGCCAGCGGATCGCCGCGCCCAGGTTGGCGCCGCGCGGGGTCTGGAGCCCCTCGAGCACCGCCTCGAGGCTGCTCCGGTGGAGCACGGTGAGCGCGCCACCGTAGACCAGGCCGCGGGCGCCCCCCGCCTCGCCGCCCACGAACGCCGCGAAGCGCAGGTGGCCGTCGTCGGGCGTCGAGGCGATCAGGCGGGAGCCCAGCACCGGGTTCCCCTTGCCGTTCAGGTCGTCGAGGGTGCCGTCGAGGGCCAGGCCCAGGAGGCGATCTCCGGCCGGGAGGAGCTGGTACTTCAGGGCGCCGCCGAACTGGATCCGCTCCGGCACGGGATCGCCCGGCTGCCCCCACTTCCGGACGCTCAGGCCGGCCTCGAGGCGCTGGGCGACGCCGCCCACGACGTAGAGGGGCAACGCGCCGAGGTTGACCTCCTGGCCCTTGGGCGCGTCGAGCCGGAACTCGGCCCCGAGGAGCCCCGAGCCGACCGGCGCCACCTCGGCGTCCGGGACGTCGAGGATCCCCGACTCGCCCGTGCGGGCGGGGAAGAGGCTCGCCGCGCCGGCGGGTGCGGCGACCAGCAGCAGGGCTGCAAGCGTGGCGGGGGCGAGCGCTCTCACGTCACTCCTGGCCGCCTTCGCGCTCCTGGGGAACCCCGACCCGCGCCACCGGACGGGTGAGGCCGAACTGGGTGAGGGTCCGCTCCACGCTCCGGACGCTCACCGCGTGGCCGAGCCGCGTCAGGTCCTCGGCGATCGCCGCCGCGCCGCGCTCGGGGTGGCGCAGGCGGGCGGTGACGATGAAGCGGACCACCTCCAGCGGGCGGCGCCAGGGGCCCCGCGGGCCCGGAGGCCGCGCCTGGAGCCCCTCGAGCCCGCTCTCCCGGAAGCGGCGGAGCTTCTCGTAGTAGGTGCTCCGGGAGCGCCCGTAGTCGGTCAAGACCTCGTCGAGCGAGCGCCCGCTGGTCTCCCCGTCGATCAGCATGGCGAGATCGACGGCCGCCTCGTCCTCCAGCCGGACGGGCAGGGAGCCACCGGGGCCGCGGATCTCGTGGACCGGGAGGCGCTTGATCATGCGCCGGCCGCCCCGGCGCGCGCCAGCGCCGCCTGGTCGATGGTGATCGCCGCCCGGGCCCGCAGCTCCCTGGCCCTCGCCAGCACCGCCGCCTCCCGCTTCTCCGCGCCGGCGCGCGCCGCCGCGTCGGGGAGGACCTGCTCGAAGGGGCGGCCGTAGGCGGCGGCGTTCCGCCCGTAGAACTCCTGGATCTCGGCCTCGCTCGGGGGCGGGGCGGAGGCGCGGATCCGGTCGGCGAGCGCCAGGGCGAGGACGTTCCGCTCCGCCACCGCCGCGCGCGCCAGCGTCTCGGGCCGCTTCTCGTAGCCGCGCTGCACGGCCACGTCCTGGAGCAGGCGCGCGTCGATCTCGCGCCAGGCGAGCTGGATCTTGATGGTCGGACCGGCCATGTGGCCCGACCCGGCGGCCACCGCCTCGAGCGACGGGTGGATGTCGCGGTAGCGGAGCGAGCGGCCGCCGACGGTGGCGAGGACGTGGTCGAGCTCGGCGGGACTCGCCTGCAGCCCCTGGAGGCCCTGGAGGAAGGGCTCGTCGAGCGTGACGCCGGCCTGCTTCCGGAGCTGGCCGGTGTAGTGGGAGACGGCCTGGGCGGTGAGCTCCTTGCGGGCGTGGCGGAGGACCGCCTCCCGCCGGGCGGCGTACTCCGCCTCCGCGGCGACGTTCAGCTCGATCACGCGGGCGACGGCGAACCCGTTCTTGAGGGCCACCGGGCCGACCAGCGCGCCGGGGGCCGCGCCGAAGACCGCCTCGGCGAGGGCCGGATCGAGCTGCGCCCGGATCGCCTCCGGGGCCCCGCCGTCCCGGGGGGCCACCTTGGCGATGAGCGCCGCCCGGGCCTCGGCCTCGAGCGAGCCCCCCTGGGCCAGCCGATCGCGCGCCGCCTGGGCGGCGTCCTTCGTCTCGTAGATCAGGAGCTGCAGGCGGGCCGAGTCGGCGGTGCCGTGGAACATCCGCCGGAGGGCGTCCTCCGGGGGCGAGATGCCGCTCGCGATCTCGGTCTCGACCAGGACCTCGGCGGCGATCCGGCGCCGCTCCGCCTCGAGCCGCGCGGCGACGGCCGGCTCCTGGCGCAGGCCGAGCCGCTCCCCCTCGGCCGCCAGCAGGGCCTCGTCGACCAGCGAGGCGAGCACCTCGGCGGGCTGGAGCGACTCCCCGCGGGCGCGGAAGTCGCTCGCCCGCCGGACCACGGCGCTGCGCGGGATGGCGATCCCGTCCACGCGGGCGACCACCTCGTCGCCGGGCGCGGCCGCCAGCGCGGCGAGGAGGAGGGCAGGGGCGATCACGGGGCGACCCCGGCGCCGTCCCCACCGGCTCCCGGGGCGGGGCCGCCGCTGCCGGCGCCGGTCGGGGCGAGGCCCTGCGGGCGGGCGCGGGAGACGAGGTTCTTCAGCTCGGGGTGCTTGCCGCTCTTGTCGCCGTGGCAGCCGTCGCACATCTCCATCGAGCTCGCGCCGAAGTAGAAGAGGACCGGGTTGTCGGAGCCGTGGGGATCGTGGCAGCTGGCGCAGGAGAGCTCGTGGCCGGGGCGCCGGGGGTCCTTCAGGTTGCCGCCCACGGGGTGGCCCGAGGCGACGATGGCGGTGACGTGCCGCCCGTCACGCTCCCGCTCGTGGCAGGTGGCGCACAGGTCGTTCACGCGCTTGGGGAGCAGCGCGCCGTTGGCGGTGCCGTGCGGGTCGTGGCAGCCGGTGCAGCCGTAGCGCTCCAGGGCGGCGTGCTTCACCTTCCCCGCGTCCACCGGCTTGTGGCACTTGTAGCAGGCCTCCTTCCCCTGGGCCTTGAGGCCGAAGCGGTTCGGCCCGCCGTGCGGGTCGTGGCACTGGTCGCAGCCCTTCTTGACCGGGGCGTGCACCACCTTGCGGCCGGTGAGGTCGTCCTGGTGGCAGAGGAAGCAGGTCTCCTGGGCGGTGGCCTTGCGGAGGAGCTTGGGCGCGGTCGAGGAGTGCGGGTCGTGGCAGACGACGCAGTCGCCGACCAGCACCGCGCCGTGGGGGTACCTGGAGCGGTCCTTGCGCTCGTGGCAGCCGTAGCAGAGCTCGATGGCCGACTTCTTGAGGAGCTTGAGGTTCTCGCCCGCGTGGCCGCCCTCGTGGCAGCCGAGGCAGTCGGTCCGCTTGAGGGCCGCGTGGACGACCGGCTTCGAGAGGTCGATCCGGTAGGCCGGCCCGGGCGTGCCCTTGCCGGTGGGGGCCTTCGCGTCGTGGCACCGCTGGCAGAAGGCGATGCCGCTCTCCGCCTTGATGGCGTTGGGGAGGTTCCCGCCGTGGGGATCGTGGCAGTCGAGGCAGCGCCCCTCCGCCGCCGGCGCGTGCCGGACGGCCTTGGTGGCGGGCTCCGCCTCGTGGCAGGCGAAGCAGAGCTTCTCGCGGGAGTCGTTCACCAGGCCGGCGTAGTTGGAGGCGTGGGCCTCGTGGCAGGAGAGGCAGCTGCCCTGGCGCACGGCGGTGTGGACCGCCTTCGACTGATCCTTGCGGGCGTGGCAGCCGTAGCAGAGCTCGGGCTCGGTGCGAACCAGCACCCAGTGCGAGGCGGTCTTGGCCTGGCACTTCCCCTTCTCCGCCGAGGGGCGGTGGCAGGCGGCGCACTCGTTTCGGGTGAGGGCGCCGTGCACGATCTGTCGCTGGGTGAGCTGGGCGTGGCACCCGGAGCAGCGCTCGCCCGCGGCCGTCCCGGCGAGTGGCGAGGGCGCGGAGGACTTCGGGGCGGCGGCGGGCGCCGGACCAGGGGTGGGCGCGGGAACGGCAGCGGCAGCAGGAGCAGCAGCAGGGGCGGCGGGCGTCGCGGAGGCAGCAGGCGTGGCGGGTGCGGCGGCGGCGCTCCCGGCGACGGCGATCAGGACCACCGCCAGGCGGCGGGCCGCGCGGGGCAGGATCCCAGCGTGAGGGGAAGCGGTACGGGGCTCGGCGGATCTCTCGTACACGGGGATCGTCACTCCGATCACGGTGAGGCGCTTTCGGGCTGCGGCGTGGATGCGCGCCCGTGCAAGCGAGGTGCCGGGGTGTAGACTGGAGGTGGAAGGTCGTTCCGGTGTGGAGTCGCCAGGTTGGACTCCATAGAGGCCGACAGGATCCGGACATTCCTGGCGGACGACGTCGACGTGCAGGGGATTCGCCTGTCCCTTGTGTTAGGGGCAAAAGACGCAACCGTTGCGTCATTTCACCCGGTTGTCTGGCGGAATATGGCGAGGTCTGGAGGGGCACGGGGATTGCTCCGTGCCCCCTGCGTTGCGGGAAGGAGGGCTCGCGTGCTCGTCGCCGTCGGGCTGAACCAGCGGGTGGCGTCGGTTGCGGACCGCGAGGTCGTCACCCTCCCAGCCGATCTCCTCCGGGCCGACCTCGCCGGCGACGCCGCGCTGGGCGGCATCGAGGAGCTGGCGGTCCTCTCGACCTGTTACCGGGTCGAGGTGTACGCCGCGGCCAGCTGCCCCTCCGCGGCCACGCTGGCGCTCACCCAGGCCCTGCAGGCCCGGGCCGGCCGGTCGCTCCCGCTCTTCGAGCTCCACGGCGAGGAGGCGTTTCGCCACCTGGTCCGGGTCACCGCCAGCCTGGAGTCGGCCGTCGTCGGCGAGCCCCAGATCCTCGCGCAGGTGAAGGATGCGTTCGAGCGGGCCGCGGGCGTGGGGCCGGCCACCCGCGAGCTCGCCGGCGTGCTGGCGCGGGCGCTCGCGGCCGCCGGGCGCGTCCGGACCGAGACCGCGATCGGGCGGGCCGGGGTCTCGTGGGGCCACGCGACGGTGGCCCTGGCCGCCAAGGTGATGGGGCCGGTGGCCGGCCGCCGGGTGGCGGTGATCGGGGCGGGCCGGATGGCGGAGCTCGCCGCCCGCCACCTGCGTGGAGAGGGGGCGGAGCTGGTGATCCTCAACCGGACCCTGGCCCGGGCCGAGGCGCTCGCGGGGGAGGTCCAGGGCCGGGCGCGGCTGCTCGAGGGGCTGGGCGAGGAGCTCGCCCGCGCCGACCTGGTGGTCTCTGCCGTGCCCTTGGCGCCGGCGGCCCTGGCCGCGCCGGCCGTGGCCCAGGTGATGCGGGAGCGCCGGAGGCGGATGGTGCTGGTGGATCTGGCGGTGCCCCGGGCCATCCCGGCCGAGACCGGCGCCGTGCCCGACGTGTTCCTCTGCGACGTGGACGACCTCGATCGGGTGATGACGGCGGCGCTGGCGGAGCAGCCGGGCGCCCCGCGCGAGGTGGAGCGCCTCGTCGAGGAGGAGACCCGGCGGTTCGCCCTGGCCGAGGCCGAGGAGCGCGCCGCCCCCCTCCTCCAGGAGCTCAGGTCGCAGGCGACGGCCATCGCCCGGGGCGAGGTGGAGCGGACGCTGCGCCGGCTGGGCGAGGATCCGGAGCTCGAGCGCAGGCTGGACGCAATGGCGGGATCCATCGTATCCAGGCTCCTGCACGAGCCGAGCGCCCGGCTTCGCGAGGCGGTCCGGAGTGGCGGCGCGGGCGAGGAGCTGATCTCGGCGGCGGTCCGGATCTTCGGCCTCTCCTCGACGGCCGCCGGGCGGAGCGGAGCCTAGAGCGCATCCCATCGCCCCAGCCCTGCTGCGGCGAGCGACGGCCCGGGGGCATGGGATGCACTCCAGCCGTCCGGGGCTTCCCCCGGGGCCCGGTCCCTGGGAGGATGGCGGGCGGATCCGGAGATGGCCGACAGGGTCAACGTCATCGAGCGCCTGTTCCGTCAGCTGGACGGCAGCATGCGCGCGCGCATCCTGATGCCGACCGCGCTGCTCTTCGCCCTGACGCTGGCGGCGATGGTCGCGTCCGCGGTCCACTTCTACGGCTCGGACATGGAGAGCGGGCGGGAGGAGCGGGCGGAGATCTTCGCCGGCATGGTGGCGAGCGGGGTGTCGAACGTCATGCTGGCGGGGAAGCCGCGCGACGTGAGCGCGCTCCTCGACGCCCTGGTGGACCACCGCACCGACCTGGTCTCGGCCAGCCTGATCGCCCCGAGCGGCCACGTCTCGATCTCGACCAGCCCGGCCATGCTCGGCCGCGTTCCCTGGCGGAGCGCCGAGCGGGTGGAGGAGCCGCGGGTGGTCCGGAGCCCGGGCGGGAACCCGGCCGAGTTCGCCGTCCTCCAGCCCATCGTCAACGCCGAGTCCTGCGTCCGCTGCCACGGCAGCCAGGGGCGGGTGAACGGCTGGCTCGACCTGCGGTTCTCTCGCGCCCCGGTCCTCGCCGCCCAGGCCCAGCTCGCCAAGACCCTCTTCCTCTCGGCCACGGTGGCCTTCTTCTGCCTGCTCGGCATCCAGCTCTGGCTGCTGGGGCGCGAGGCGGTCTCCCCGCTGCGGCGGCTGGTGGCGGCGATGCGGCGAGCGGAGGCGGGCGAGCTGACGGTGCGCGCCGACGAGGGGCGCCCGGACGAGCTGGGGGTGGCGGCCCGCGGCTTCGACGCCACCCTGAGCGCGCTGCGCCGGAGCCAGGCGGAGCTGGAGGCGTTCTACCGGGAGCGGATGGTGCGGGCGGACCGCTTCGCGGCGGTGGGCGAGATCGCCACCGGCCTGGCCCACGAGATCAAGAACCCCCTGGCCGGCCTGTCGGGGGCGCTGGAGCTGATGGCCGAGGACCTGGGGGGGGACCCGCGGCACGCCGAGGTGGTGGCGGAGATGCAGCACCAGGTGCAGCGGCTCACCCACACCATGGAGAGCCTGCTCAGCTTCGCCCGGCCTCCCAAGGCCAAGCTCCGCTCGACCGACGTGAACTCGTCGATCGAGAAGGTCCTCTTCCTGATCGGCAAGCAGTCCAACAACGCCGCGCTCACCATCGAGCCCGAGCTCGCCCCCGGCCTCCCGCCGGTGATGGCCGACCCCTCCCAGCTCGAGCAGGTCTTCCTCAACATCTGCCTCAACGCCTGCCAGGCGATGAAGGCCTCCGGCGCCGCGGGCAGGCTCACGGTCCGCTCCCGCACCGGGGACGGCAACGTGTCGGTCGAGATCGAGGACTCCGGCCCGGGCATCCCGGCCGACCTCCGCGCCCACGTGTTCAAGCCCTTCTTCACCACCAAGCGGGAGGGGAACGGTTTGGGGCTGGCGATCTCGGCCCGGATCGTGGCAGAGCACGGCGGACACATCGGCTTCCGGTGCCCGCCCGAGGGCGGGACGCAGTTCACCGTGACCCTGCAGCAGGCGCGCCCCGGGGCGCGCGCCACGGAGCACGCCGCATGACCAACCCGCAGGCCCGCATCCTGGTGGTCGACGACGAGAAGCTGATCCGCTGGTCGGTGGCGGAGCGGCTCCAGCGCGACGGCTACGAGGTGCTCTCCGCCGAGTCGGGTGAGCAGGCCCTCGAGATCGTCTCGGCGTCCCCGCCCGACCTGGTCCTGCTCGACGTCCGGCTCCCCGGGATCGACGGCGTCCAGACGCTCCAGCGGGCGCTGGCGGTCCACCCGGACCTGGCGGTGCTGATGATGTCCGCCCACTCGACCGTGGACATCGCGGTCGAGGCGATGAAGCACGGGGCGATCGACTTCCTGGTGAAACCCTTCCCCTTCCAGGCGCTGGACGCGGCGGTGGAGCGAGCCATCGCCACCGCCCGGACCCGCCACCAGATCGCGGAGATCTCGGCCGAGAAGGGCAAGGGCGGGGCGGCCCTGGAGGCCCTGGTGGGCGGCTCCGCCATGATGGAGCAGCTGCGGAGCATGATCGCGCGGCTGGCGGGGAGCGACACCACCACCGTCCTGATCGAGGGGGAGAGCGGGGTGGGCAAGGAGGTGGTGGCCCGCGCCATCCACTTCCAGAGCGGTCGCGCCGAGCGCCCCATCCTCCAGGTCAACTGCGCCGCCCTGCCCGAGCCGCTCCTCGAGTCCGAGCTCTTCGGCCACGAGCGCGGGGCCTTCACCGACGCCCACTCCCAGAAGCGCGGCCTGTTCGAGACCGCCGGCGGCGGCTCGGTGATGCTGGACGAGATCGGCGACCTACCCCCGGGCGGGCAGGCGAAGCTCCTCCGGCTCCTCGAGAACAAGACCTTCCGGCGGGTGGGCGGGGTCCAGGAGCTCAAGGCCGACGTCCGGGTGATCGCCGCCACCAACGTGAACCTGGAGGAGCGGGTCTCGGCGGGCCGCTTCCGCGCCGACCTCTTCTTCCGGCTCAACGTGGTGCGGATCGTGGTCCCGGCCCTGCGCGATCACCTGGAGGACGTTCCAGGCCTGGCCGCCCACTTCATCGGGCGCTTCAACCAGGAGATGAACCGCCAGGTGCGCGGGGTGGCGGCGGCGGCCATGGAGGTGCTCAAGGCCTACCGCTGGCCCGGGAACGTCCGGGAGCTGCGGAACGTGATCGAGCGCGCCTTCATCCTCCACGCCGGAGCGGACGAGATCCGGCCCGAGCACCTCACCCCGGAGCTCCGGCAGGCGACCCCCGCCAAGCGCACGGAGAAGCTCGTGCCCCGGATCACCGAGGAGGGGCTGGTGCTCGACGACGTGGAGCGCAAGCTCATCGCCGAGGCGATGGAGCGGGCCAGCGGCAACCAGTCCAAGGCGGCCCGGCTCCTCGGGGTCTCGCGCGACACCCTCCGGTACCGGCTGAAGAAGCACGGCATGGCGTGAAAAATGCCCCGGCGCGGGTGGCGGTTCCCGTGCCGGGGCATCGGAGAGGAGAGGGGTGGGCTAGGCGAGGACCCGGTCGTCGATCTCGACGGGCGTGCCGTCGGTGGGCCAGTCGATCTCGAGGGCGAGGGCCTGGAGCTCCTGCTTCAGCTTCTCCTTGGCGCGGATCTCGAGCTGCCGGGCCCGCTCGCGCGAGAAGCCGAAGTGCTCTCCGAGCTCCTTCAGGGTGAGGGGCCGATCGCTCATCACCCGCTGCTCGATGATGTAGCGCTCCCGCTGGTCGAGGCGGGCGAGGGCCTCGCCGACGCGGCCCTGGACCCGGACCTGCTCCTGGGCGGTGGAGAGCTCGTCGTCCTGCGCCGGGCCGGCCCCGGCCACGAAGTCGACATGGGTGTAGGAGCCGTCCTCGCCCATGGGGGCGTCGAGGGAGAGGTCGCGCCCCTCCATCCGCTGCTCCATCTCCCGGACCTCGGCCTCCTTCACGCGAAGCTTGCTGGCGACCTTGGTGGCGTCCTGGCCGTCGGAGTCGGTGCCGTGCTCGGTGGAGAGCTTGTCGAGCTCGCGCTTGGTGCGGGCGAGCGAGAAGAAGAGCTTCCGCTGGGCCTGGGTGGTGCCGAGCTTCACCAGGGACCAGGACTTGAGGATGTAGTTCTGGATGTACGCCCGGATCCACCAGACGGCGTAGGAGATGAGGCGGATGCCCTTGTCGGGGTCGAACTTCTGCACCGCCTTCATGAGGCCGATGTTCCCCTCCTGGATGAGGTCGGCCATGCGGAAGCCGTAGGAGCGGTACTCGTAGGCGACCTTCACCACGAACCGGAGGTTGGCGGTGACGAGCCGGTGGGCGGAGCGGGTGTCCAGGCCGGCCCGGAACTCGCGGGCCAGCCGCTGCTCTTCCTCGACCGTGAGGAGCGGGAAGCGGTTGATCTCGGAGAGGTAAAGCTCCAGGGAGCTCGCCGTGCTGCTGCTGGTCGCCACGCGCTTCATCCAACCTCCTGGGGGCGTATCTGCTTCCGGGGTAGGACAAAGCAACGGATGTGCCGCCTGGGTATGACCAGGTTAAGTCAATAAATACATATGGTTATGAACTGGCGTCGCCTTGGGCAGGGCGAGCGGGGCCTATAATCATTACAGTTCCCCGGAGGGAAGGCCTCCCTCTTGGGTTTTTTGCCTGTAATTGTTTCAGACAGACCTACAAGAACACGCCACCCCTTGCAGATGGCCGACTGCCTCTCCAACCTGAGCACGAGTCACCGCGGGGCAACGACCAGGTAGGGTAGGTTCATGTCGGGAACACAGCGACCCAGCGGCTCCGAGACGAGCGCCGACGGCGACCCCCGGATAGGGTTCCTGGCCTTCGTCGCCCACGAGGTCCGGAACCCCCTCTCCACGGCGCTCTGGTCCGCCGAGCTCCTCACCCGGCTCGGGCCGGAGGAGCGGGGCGGGGCGCGGGGGGAGAAGCTGACCGCGATGTGCCTGCGGTCCCTGAACCGCGTCCGGCAGCTGGTCGAGGACCACTTCCTCTGCGAGCGGCTCGACGCGCAGGGGATCCCCCTCCACGTCGAGCCGGTGTCGCTCCAGGACTCGCTGGCCGAGGTGGTCGGCAGGCGGCCGGACGGCGGGCCGGTGGAGGTGGACGTGGAGCCCACCCTCAAGGTGGCGGCCGACCGCGTGCTCCTCGACCGCGCCCTCGACGCCCTGGTGGCGGTGGCGGGAGGGGACGGTGCGCCGGTCCGGATCACGGCGCGGACCGACGGCGACGCGGCGGTCCTGGCGGTGGGCGGGAACGTGCCCGGCCCCGAGGCGCTGGCCGATCCGCGCAAGGGGACCCAGGGGGATCCGAAGGGGAGGGCGCTGGCGCTCCCCATGGCGCGCCGGGTGGCGCGCGCCCTGGGCGGGCAGCTCGCGATCGAGGAGGGGGCCCTGGCCCTCCGCCTACCCCGGCCGTCCCCCGAGCCGGACCAGCCCGACACCAGCGCACATCCATGACCACCGGGACCCTGGTGCTGGTGGTCGACGACGATCCGGACATCCTGGACGCCATCTGCGACATCCTGCTGGGCGAGGGGTACCGGGTCGCCCGGGCGCGGCACGGGCTCGAGGCGCTGGACCGGGTGGCGGAGGAGGTGCCCGGGCTGATCCTCCTCGACCTGATGATGCCGGTGATGGATGGGCGGTCCTTCGCCCTGGCCCTCCGGGAGCGCGGGCTCGGCGAGCGCGTCCCCATCGTCGTCATCTCGGCGGACGGGAACCCGGAGCGCGCGGTCGAGGTCGGGGCGAGGGCGTTCCTCGCCAAGCCCTTCGACATCGACAGCCTCCTGGCGCGGGTGGCGGACTCCGCCGGAGCGGCGGAAACCACCGGCTCGACGGGCCCTTCGCTCGCTTGACAGCGGCGGGAGCGGCAGGTAGAAACGGCCCCTTTCCAAGGCACGTCCTCCGCGGCCAGTCTCGACGCGCGGCGGACCAATGCGAGGTGAACATGGCGACTGGACTGCTGGCGAAGAAGGTGGGGATGACGCAGATCTTCACCCCCGAGGGTGACTGCGTCCCGGTGACGGTGCTCGAGGTGGGCCCCTGCACCGTGATCCGGAGGAAGACGGCGGCGAAGGACGGGTACGACGCGGTCGTGCTCGGGTTCGGCGGCGTCGACGAGGAGCACGCCCACCGGCTCTCGAAGCCCGAGGTCGGCGTCTTCAAGAAGGCGGGCACCTCGATCTTCCGGCACCTGAAGGAGGTCCGGGTCAAGGACGCCAAGGTCCTCGGCGAGCTCAAGGCTGGCGACGTCCTCACCGTCGACAAGGTCTTCAAGCAGAACCAGCGGATCGACGTCTCCGGCGTCACCAAGGGGCGCGGCTTCGCCGGCGTCGTGAAGAAGTGGGGGATGAAGGGCGCGGCCCGCGACAGCTCCACCTCCCACGAGCACCACCGGCACGTCGGCGCGGTCGGCCAGCGCAAGACGCCGGGCAAGGTGTGGAAGGGCAAGCACCTCCCCGGCCACTACGGCACGGACAGCGTCACCATCCAGAACCTGACCGTGGCCGGGATCGAGGCCGACAAGAACCTGCTCCTCGTCTCCGGCGCCGTCCCGGGCCACGCCGACGGGCTCCTCTTCGTGAACACCGCGGCCAAGGGGCAGCCCCGGCCCAAGCAGAAGCAGGAGGTCCGCGAGCGGGCCAAGCCGAAGGTCTAGCGACCCGAGGCCTCCGCCGCGCGGACGCGCCGCTCCGGGAGCTCCCGGGCGGCGCGTCGCCGTTTCCGGCGCGCGCCGCCGGCCGCCAGCCGGCGCGGTCAGGCCTGCTGGGCCGCGTCGCCCCGCTTCCGATCGCGCTCGATCTTGTAGCGCACGGTCGGGTCGAGGAACTTCTTCCGGAGCCGGATCGAGCGGGGCGTCACCTCCACCAGCTCGTCCTCGGCGATCCACTCGAGCGCCATCTCCAGGGACAGCTCCCGCGGCGGCGTCAGGATCACGTTCTCGTCCCGGCCGGCGGCGCGGATGTTGGTGAGCTTCTTCTCCTTGCAGATGTTGAAGTCGAGGTCGTTGTCGTGGCTGTGCTCGCCCACGATCATCCCGGCGTAGACCTTCTCCCCAGGCTTGACGAAGAGCGCCCCCCGCTCCTGCCCGTAGAAGCAGGCGTAGGCGACCACGTCGCCGATCCGGTCGGCGACGATCGCCCCCGTCTGCCGCTTCTCGATCCGCCCCTGCCACGGCTCGTAGCCGTCGAACTGGGAGGACATGATCCCCTCGCCCCGGGTGAGGGTGAGGAACTCGCCCCGGAAGCCGATCAGGCCGCGGGCCGGGACCCGGAACTGGAGCCGGGTGCGTCCCGAGCCGAGCGGCTGCATGTCCACCATCCGCCCCCGGCGCGTCCCCATGCTCTGGGTGACCCCGCCGACGGCGTCGTCGGGGAGGTCGCAGACCAGCAGCTCCATGGGCTCGTGGACCTCGCCCCCCACCGTCTTCAGCACCGGCTCGGGGTTCGAGACCGTCAGCTCGTACCCCTCGCGGCGCATGTTCTCGACGATCACCGCCAGCTGCAGCTCGCCCCGGCCCACCACCTTGAAGGCGTCGGCGGTGTCGGTGTCCTCCACCCGGATGGAGACGTTGCGGTAGGCCTCCCGGTAGAGCCGCTCGCGGATGTTCCGGCTGGTGACGTACTTCCCCTCCTTCCCGGCGAAGGGGCCGTCGTTGACCTTGAAGATCATCGACATGGTCGGCTCCTCCACGCTGATGCGAGGGAGCGCAACCGGGTTGGCCGGGTCGGCGATCGTGTCGCCGATCCCGATCTCCTCCGCCCCGGCGATGCAGACGATCTCGCCCGGGCCGGCGTCCTTGACCTCCAACCGCTTCAGGCCGTCGTAGGCGTAGAGGCGGACCACCTTGGCCGGGACCACCTTCCCGCCCTCCCGGATCACCGCGATGGCGTCCCCCTCGTGGAGGACGCCGGACTGCACCCGGCCGA
>Ga0335076_10000560_pt1 | contig 34785 bp, 23 predicted proteins | sample Lox_Sample_25_FD_206717 | JGI IMG/M metagenome (GOLD analysis project Ga0335076, IMG submission 206717) | Soil microbial communities from Loxahatchee National Wildlife Refuge, Florida, United States - Lox_Sample_2.5 | ecosystem: Environmental > Terrestrial > Soil > Wetlands | place: USA...
CCGAGCCATTGAACCGGGTCGGGTCCTGAGAGCCTGCAGTATATGGCAGAGCGGTGCCGGAGTCCTGCGGCGGGCCGTTGTAGTACGCAGCAGTTGACGCCGGGACTGAGATCTGATCACCATTCCCGCCCAGAATTGCAGCCGGGTAAATTCCGTTAGTCGGATCGGTGTAGTTGCCGGAGGATCCGAACGAACTGCCCATGCCGTGTCCGTAGGTGTCCAAGCTCCAGTTGTAGGCATAGAGACCAAAGCCACCTCGGACCGTGGTGTTCGGCTTCACTGCCCAAGCGAATCCGACACGCGGCAAGAAGGTGTCATAAACGTTGGCCTCGAGGGCCGTGCGTCCGTTGGCGTGAGTGCTGGCGAACCAATAAGCACCCAGAGCGTCGCCAGCGCCGGGGTTTGGAACAGTGGGGTCAAAGCTGGCGATGTTGCCATGGATTTCATTCCATCCGTGATTGATCTGCCAGCGCAAACCGAGATTCAGGGTGAGATTTGGCCGGATCTTGAAATCATCCTGAGCGAAAAACTGTGGGCTCTTCAGTCGTGCTCCATACTCAGGACTCAGATTCGCGGACCAATTGTTGATATAGCCCAAGAGGAAATCTGCGTACTCAAAGCCGGTGCCGGGCACGGTACAAGCGAGACCCGGTTGTTTTGAGCCATCCGGATTGCAGATCGCATCGTTGGTCGTCCACTGCTTCGTATATTGGCCCGAATATTGCATATTGCCCGCGTTGGCGTTGCCCCAGGCGGTGGAGTTGTCTCGATAAGCCAATAACTCTCCACCGAAATGCAGAATGTGTTTGCCCCGGATCATCGTCACGACATCTGAGAAATCGAATACGTGTTCCTTGTAGACAGAATTGCTCCCGGGGGTCAGCCACGAATACGGATAGGTGCCCGTCGTCTCGAACCCTGGAAAATCATCCACCTTGTTAAACTGCCAGCCGAGTTGAGTCGCGAGCCCCTTGCCGAGAGAACTATCCGTGAAATAGTTCATCTGGTTCGTGTAGCCGATTCTGGCTTCGTTGACGAACGTCGAACTGATGTTCCAGACGTCGCTGACCTGCGCGTTGTTGTTGTCCACATACCCGTTCTGGCAACCGACAGGGCAGTTACTGACCGAACTAGGGCCGGGGTAGGTGAAGTCGGCCTGCGTATCTGACATCGTGATCCGGTTATTCGGGCGGACATCATAGTCCAATCGTCCGAAATAGCGTTTGACCGGGTTGGTAACCAACTGGTTGTAGTAATAGTTGTTGTTCGGTTGTCCCTCGCCGCCAATGGACTGACCTCCGGGTATCGGTGTCAGGAAAGAGGGGTGATTGGCGGTTGTTGGAAAGAACGCCTGTTGGAACGTCGCGGCGACAGGGTCGAACAGAGCGGTTGGAATGGCGTTCCCGTTTCCGTACTCAGACGCGAAACTCTGGCGCACCGGGTAAGGATTGCCAGCAGAGTCAAACGCAATGGTCTGCGTGGTTGGATCATAAAGGGTGTTAATTCCGGTGAAGTCACCCGCAATATTAGCGTCCGTCGGAAGAGTGTCGTAACCATGGCTGTTGCCGTGATCCACGATTTGGTCATAGTTAAAGTAGAAGAACATTTTGTTCTTCAAAATCGGCCCACCGATCGAACCGCCAAAATTGTTGTAACGAAGGAATGGAATCGGCCCCGTGCTGAAGTAAGGATGAGCGGTCAGCATGTCATTCTGAATGAAATCGTAACCGGTGCCGTGAAATCTGTTCGTTCCGCTCTTGCTGACCTGGTTGAAGATGATCCCGCCGATGCCGTACTGTGCCGAGAACGACGAAGTGTTGACCTGCAACTCGGCCACGTTCTCGAACGTCGCGGGGTTCGCATTCTGACTGTGAGACAAAGTCGTGGACGCCCCGTCGGCGATGATATTGCTATAAGGTAGGTTCCCGTTCACGGCTACCTCTTGGCCAGGATTCGATGTGCCCTGCGACGAACCCGTGGCGCCAGTAGCACCGGGAAGGAGGATGGTGAAGTTCTCCCAATCCTGTGTCACCTGGGGCAAAGCAACCATGGTCTTCGATTCAAACGTTGTGCTTTGCTCGCTGGTTTCTGTTTGCAGGAGGGCAACGTCGGCGGTGACCTCTACAGATTGGGTCGTCGCACCGACCTTTAGCTGGCCATTCACCGTGGTGAAGCCGACCTGCACTGTAACGGGACCACGGACGAGTTTCTCAAAGCCCTCTTTGGCGAAGGTGACCGTGTAGCTTCCTGTGACGATCGAATCGGTGTCATACAGGCCTGCATCATTCGTGTTGAACTCTTTCAACACGCCCGTATCCACGTTCGTTACTGTGACCTTTACCCCGGGCATCAGAGCTCCGGAGGAGTCGGTCACGGTTCCGCGGATGTCGCCGGAGTTGGTGCTTTGTCCGAGAGATGCCAGAGTGCTAAAGATCATGACGAGGGGAAGTGCCCACAACATCGTTTTCTTCATAACTGTCTCCCACCGATTGGATAGCTGCACATTTTCGGAATTACGAGACCTCTAAACATTGCATTCAGCAACGAGTGGACGAGCGTTGTCAACCACAGACCACGACCGAACGCAAACGAATCTTTGCGATCGTTCAAATTTGGAAAACGCAACATAGTAAATTTCTATTACAGGAAAATCTGCTATGCAGAAGACCGATGCCGATACTCTACTTTCGTATAGGTACGTTGGCAGGCTATTGAATAGATGGCGCTTACATCACCTGATTACGACGCTGGGAGGATACCCGTGAGTTAACGGACGAAGGTAGGGTTTACTCCAAAGAAATGATTCCACGCTTCAGAGCGGCGGTGGCGGCTTCCGTGCGGTCCTTGACGTTCAACTTCTCGAGCACATGACTTACATGCAGCTTGACGGTGACTTCGGCGATGGTGAGGGCGGCTGCAATCTCTTTGTTGCCCATTCCCTTCGCGACCATCTTGAGAACTTCCAATTCGCGACTGGTCAAAGAGCGATGACCGACTCGTTCGGCCAGCAGCGGGGCGATGGCAGCATCGAGGTAGTGCTTGCCGTCGCGCACCTCGCGAATGGCGCGCAGCAGTTCTTCCCTTCTCGCGCTCTTCAGGATGTAGCCACGGGCTCCGGCCTGCAGCGAACGGAAAATTTCCTCCTCTCCCGAATGGGTGGAGAGCATCAGGATGCGAGCGTCAGGGAATTCGCGCATGATCGCGACAACGGCGTCGGGGCCGCTCATGCCGGGCAAGCGAACATCCATCAGCACTAATGTTGGTCGATGCTTGCGGTAGGCGTGCAGCGCGTCGTCGCCATTTCCGGCTTCGGCGATCACTTCCATGTCCTCTTCGGCGTTGAGCGACGACGAGAGACCCATCCGGACCATGAAATGATCGTCGACCACGAGGATGCGTGCCGGCTTCACATCTGTGATCAACGCCTCACACCTTCCTTGATCGGAATCTCGACGGCGACGCGCGTTCCACATTCGAGTTCGCTCTCAACCTGCAGGACGCAGCCCATGGAGTGAGCGCGTTCTTTCATGTCGAGCAAGCCGAAGTGACCGCTTCGCGTAGCGTCTTGAGGGCGGAAGCCATGGCCGTCATCGGTCACTGAGAGGCGCACTTTATCGTCCTCGTACTCCAGCGAGGCATTCACAATCCGCGCCTGGCCGTGCTTGATGGCGTTGGCGACAGCCTCTTGTCCAATGCGCAGCAAGTTCATTTCGACGGGGGTCGGCAGGCGCACGGGAGCGCCACTCACGCGCACCGTGACTTCCACATCATCATGGTGGGCGCCGGGTTGCACCGTCTGCCGCAAAGCTGAGACGAGATCGCCCTCCTCGAGCAGGTGGCAACGCAAGTCCCACACCGAGCGGCGAGCATCGACCATGCTATGGCGGCTCATGTCGCGGGCAGTCTCCAGCGCCTGGCGCGCCACCTTCGGCGCTTGCTGGAAACAGTCGACGGCGAGATCGAGTTGCATGGTGATGCCGGCCAACTCCTGTTCCAGATTGTCGTGCAGTTCGCGGGCAATGCGGTTTCGTTCCTGCAGAACGGCCCCGCTGCGAATCTTCTGACGGATCAGGTCCATCTGCTCGCGCAGCCTGCGTCCGAGAACGACGATCCAGGCCATCACGATCAGCAAAGCGCCGACCGTCGCGGCAAGAATCCAGAGTGTGTGGCGGGTGTTCCACCACGACGGGGCGTGCAAAACCAGAACGTCTTGCGGCGACCGCAAAAGAATGCGAAACGATTGCGGGACGGCCCAAAGGCCGCCGTTCTGCACCAGACAGATGCCGCTCACCCGAACCTGGCTATTCAGTGGAATGGAGAGCAATTGCGCCGGGGATTCAGGATTGGACAGGGTCGCATCAAAGACGGCTTGTCCCTGTTGCAAGAGCAGGCGCAGGCCGTAGGGCTGAACGTCGCGCCCCAAGAGGGTCGCGTCCGTCGCGATCAAGGCTCCGTCGTAGCGCTCCCAAGGCACTCTTATGTCGAAGGAAGTTGGGTTGAGTTGAACCTGTCCACCAACACGGTAGAAGACTGCATCTTTCAGCACGGGCGCGGACTCGCCGGTCGCAGGGAAACCAACAGCTTCAACGACGTCGCCCACGCTCAACCTTGTTTCTTGTTCCGTAAGAACCCTGAGACCCCTGCCTTCCGCTTGCAGAAAAAGTGCCTTGCCCGGCTCCTGGTAGGCTACGACTCCGCGAATGCGAACTCGATGCTTATCGCCCTGTCCGGGACTGAACGTCAACAGCGAAGAAAGCGGAACGTCGCGGGCATGCGACTCCACGGTAAGAAAATTGAGGCGAGGGACGTAGAGCAACACGGCCGTGAGTTGCCGTTGGGCGTTGAACAGGCTGCCGCACACACCTTCCAGCAGTACCTCGCTATCGACCCAGGATGAAAAGTCCTGATCCTTGGAAATCGGAATGCGCACGCTCAACTGCCCGTCCCCGGATTGCACGCGCATAGCGACGGTGGTTTCGCGCCATGAGGTGCGGTCAATCTCGACGAAGCGCACGATTCCGCGGACTCGCACCCACTGACTGTCGAGCTGGCCATCGGCAAGTTCGCTGAAGGCGTAGACCCGCGACTTGGGCAACGAGCCTTTGCCGAGGACACGCGACTTCGATTCCTGAATGACGGGGGCGAACTTTCCTGGTCCGGTGATTCCTTCGACTTCGATGAGATCGCCGACGTGATGTTGGAAGTTCCCCGTTCTTGAGCCCTCGACATAGACTCCGGCTGTCGAATCTTGCACGAACAAATCCGGGGAGGGAACGTCGTCTGTAACCACACCGCGCACCCGAACGCGGTAGCCCAAGGCGGCTTCTTCCGGTGTGAGCCGGCGGATTTGATCGGCATGGGTCAGAACTGGAAGGGAGCGGTCCGCGCTTTGGGCACTCGAGCTCAAAAGCAGGCTCAGCACGCACAAAATCTCGAACAGGCATAGGGATGCGCACGTGGCGAATCGGGTGGTCAGTCGATGGACCCAGCCTGGGTTGCGCATAGTTGCTGCCAATTTCCGCAGACCTAGCGTATCCGAAAACGTGAGTTTCACAAAAGGCAGTTTTCTCGAATGGCTAGCTGATAGCCGGAACTGCAGGATTTTGCCATGTCCGCTTGCGAATCCGCGTGATGGCGGAACCTGGTCTGATATCCTCGACCGAATCGGGGGCGGCTTGGCTCATAAAGAGCAACTATCGAGACGAAGAAAATTCGGCACTCGTACGTTTTCTGCCGGACTTCTGGCATGTTGTCTGTTATCGAATACGCCGACGGCAGCTCGTTTTTCGCAGACTGCAGCATCGCAATCTGGAAAAACGTCCATTCGGAGCGCGGAAGGAAAAACGGCGGCTGCTCTCACTCTAGAGGCACCCGTCAGATTTGAAAACGCGGTTCAGGCATCGAAGATCAAGTTCACGTTGAAGAACAGCGTGAGCCCGAAGCGGTACACGTTCGAGACGATGGTGGGCGGAGTCGCGCTCTTCGACTATGACAACGATGGCTTTCTCGACATTTTCTTCACCAACGGCGCGGCCATTCCATCGCTCGAAAAAACCGATTCCAGTTTTTGGAACCGGCTCTTCCACAATAACCGCGATGGCACCTTCACCGATGTCACCGAGAAGGCTGGCCTCGCCGGGATCGGCTATTCCATGGGTGTGGCCGCCGGCGACTATGACAATGATGGATTCGTCGATCTCTACGTCACCGGCCTGAATCGCAACCAACTGTTCCATAACAACGGAGACGGCACGTTCTCTGACGTGACTGACAAAGCCGGGGTTGGCGGGATTATTCCGAAGCTCGGTAAAGCGTGGTCTGTCGGTGCCGGGTGGCTCGACTACAACAACGATGGCCTGCTTGACCTGTTCGTGACCAACTATCTGAACTACAACATCAGCAACGCCAAGCTCTGTGCGCAGGAAGGCCTTCCCGCCTACTGTTCTCCGGTGGATTTTCTGGGCACTCCGAATATTCTTTATCGAAATAACGGCGACGGCACGTTCACCGACGTTTCGGAGCAGTCTGGCATTTCGAAGTACGTCGGCAAAGGCATGGGCATGGCTTTCGCCGATTATGACAACGACGGGTTTATCGACATCTTTGTTGCCAATGACACATTCGAGAATTATCTCTTCCACAACAAGGGAGACGGCACGTTTACGAACGTAGCTCTGCCGGCCGGAGTGGCATACAACGCTTTCGGTAATGCGATCGCGGGCATGGCAGCGGACTTTAAAGACATTGACAATGACGGAAAGCCGGACATTTTCGAAACGGCGATGTTTGGCGAAGGATTTCCGCTTTACAAGAATCTTGGGGACGGGCAATTCGCCGACACTACCGCCGCGTCGGGCCTGGCGGCGTTGACCAGCCGCTCGACCGCCTGGGGAGTTGGCGCCTTCGACTTCGATAACGACGGGCTGAAAGATCTGTTCACGACGAACTCAGATATTTTGGACAATGCCATGCGGCTGGCGCACCGGCCATATCCGCTGCCAAACCGCGTATTCCGCAACAAAGGCGACCTCAAGTTTGAAGACGTGAGCACCAAGGCGGGAACGTCTTTTCAGGTGCCTGCTCCACATCGCGGCGCGGCGTTTGGCGACCTCAATAATGATGGGAAGATCGATGCCGTGGTTACGGTCCTGAACGGTGCTCCGGAAGTCTGGATGAACCGATCTCAGAACCAGAATCACTGGATCATTCTAAAGCTGGTGGGCGTGAAATCAAATCGCGACGGCCTGGGGACGAAGGTGAAGGTCACGACCTCAGCGGGCTCGCAGTACAACGCCGCGACCACGACCGTGGGATATAACTCAGCGAGCGACAAGCGTGTGCACTTTGGCCTGGGGTCGGCGGCAGTGATCGACGCGATTGAGTTGACCTGGCCGAGCGGCATCAAGCAAGTGCTGAAGAATGTGAAAGCGGATCAGGTCCTCGTCGTGACGGAAAGTGCGCAGTAGCGAATTCGTTTCTCAGCCGCCTCTGCAGTTCCCGGCTAGTTGGTGTAGATCCGCACGTAGTCGATCAACATCTCTGACGGAAACGGGGTGGATGAGTCGGGCGACCCGGGCCAATCCCCGCCAATGGCGAGGTTCAAAATGATGAAGTTGCTTTGCCCGGCATCAAAGGGCCAGACGGCTCCTTGAAATCCGGTCAGGCTCGACGTCGTGAATGTGGCGTACACGTTCGATGGATCATCGATGTAATAGGCGACGCTTCCTTTCGACCAGATCATGCCATAGGTGTGCCATCCGGCTGCAGTTTGCCCGCTGGGGAAGTTGTATTTAATTCCGAGTCCTGTACCGCCCGTGAAGCCTGTTCCGTGAACCGAGCCCTCGTTCCAGTCCGGGGACGTGGCGGCGTTTACGCGCTCCAGGACATCCTGCTCACCGCAGGCGGGCCAGTTCACCGTGGTGATGTTGTTGCCCAGCAACCACGCAGCCGGCCAAAATCCCTGAGCCTCGGGGACGAGTGCCCGCACTTCGAAACGTCCGTATTGAACGCTGAGCAGTCCCTGTGTTTTCAGTCGCGCCGAGGTATACACCCCAGCTGAGGGATTCTGCGCCACGATGTGCAAATAACCGTCGGTGCCCACATATTCGCTGGGGTTTGTCGTTGAGCAGGGTGAGGTCGACGATCCCCAGGAGCAGTATGTTTCCAGTTCGTGGTTGCCGAAGCCGCTGTTGCCGGTGTCATAGGTCCATACGGTTGGATCCGGCTGGGCATTGGCTCCGGAAGAATTGGAAAACTCGTCGCTCCAGACGAGCGTTCCCGTTGGGATGTTCGGTGAAAACGCCTGGGTGGTGATTGCACTTGATGTGCCGCCGGCGACCGCAATTGCGTTAAGCGTCAGATTCGAGGCCACAAGAAAGGGCGCCTGATATAGCGTCGACGATGCACTCGGCGTGCTGCCATCGAGCGTGTAATAGATCGCGGCCCCCGAAGTCGTTGAGGTCAAGCTGACGATTGCTCCGCCGTTCTGCGCGGCCTTGGTCGATACTGTCGGCGCCGCGGTCGAACCTGCTCCGCCTCCACCATTACCTTTGCTGCCGCCGCAGTTCCACATCGAGAGACTTGAGATCAAAATCGCGACCAGCACCGCGCCTGCCCGCATACCTGCCATCCTTTCGAAAGCCCGAGTTCTTCCCGCACTATCGCACATTTGCAACTTCACAACTTCTGATAAAACCGCCCCTGGCGCAACTCCGGCGCGATTTGCGCCGATTTGATTTTCTGAGTTAGCTGTTGATGCCATAACTTGTCGCGCCACATCCCGACGAACTGCGGACCACAGAAGTTGCTGGTCGCAACCGCCAGCCACTGGCCCGATGACGCCGCGCGCTCTGCGCCAAGCGCACATAAATCTTTCACCCAATCCCACTTGAGCAGCGGCCAATCTTTGTAGTCGACCACGCCCCAGCACTCGGTGGTGATCAACGGCATTTTCATTTTGTGCGAGACAACGGCGTGCCGGTCGATGGTCGCGAGCAAAGCCTTCTGCCAATATTCCGGCCGCGCGCGATAAATCGCCTCAGCCTTCAGGCTTAGATTCGTGTAGCCCTTGCCGTCGAATGCTTCATAGCCGTATTCGGTAAGTTTGTAGAATTCGCCTTCGTTCTGCTGAGCCATCCAGATGTGCGGATCGAGCAGATCGAAACCGCTCATGTCGTGCTTGAGATAGTTTTCGGGATCGTCATTGGCGCAGGAGAACAGCAACGGCATTTGCGGATACCGCCCCCGGACCAGCGTCATCGCCTTATGCATGTAGTCGAGCGACTCAGGCTTGTCCCAATCGCCGTAGCTCATGGCAGGCTTGACGAAAGGCGCCCAGTCAACGCCGGGCCACTCGTTGCAAAGATCGGTGTAAAGAATGGAATCGATGTAGCCGGCCTGCGCGATCAGGTCGAGTGTCTTGATCCAGTTTGCAGCTAACACCTCGGGACCCGTGATGGTCATTCGCGTGTCGGCGTCGTCTTTGCGGTGCCAGGTGGAGAGCCCGACCATGATGCCGCGATCGCGGCACTTGCCTAAAAACTCAAAGAGCGCGGGCAGCAGCACGATGCGATTTACATCGGGCGATCCCCATACCTGAGTGTTCCAGTGGGGCAGGAGCGTCCACGTCTTGCGAGGATCAGCTGCGAGGAGATGGGGAAACGGGTCGATTCGAATTGCGTTGTAGCCGCGCTCGGAAAGCTCATCGAGAGCGCGATCCCAGTCCTCGTAGCCAGCGCCCGGCCAGCGCCGCTCGATCCAGGAGAACTCCCACATGGTGATCGCGCGGGGGTGCTTGGGCGCAAGCGTGTCTATTTCCGCATTAGCGGTATTCGGACCTGTTAGTGTCTTGGCGGACAATAAATTTGCTGAAGCACCGCTGGCTGCTAAAGCAGAAGCTGCACCAGCAAGAAAATCCCGGCGATTCATGGTTGGTCCTTGATCACTCGAAGGCATTCGATAGCTTCCTGGCTTCCTTTTTTTTGGAGCAACGCCGTGACCCTGTCACGCCCTTGGGAGGGGAACCGCAGATCGTCCGCCGCCAGTCCGCATACGATTAGTTGCTTATCAACCGGTAATTGACCGATAGCGGTAAGTGTGGCCGAACCGCGCCCGCGCAACAGATCGGCATAGAAGATATCGAGGTCGTCAAGGACGTCTCTCCTTCTGTCCGCAATCTGCAACAGCGGATAAAGCAGCGAATCATCTCCCCGCCAATACAGGTTCGTAACAAACTTCAACAAGTCTCCATCGCAAACATCATCTTCTGGAGACTCTCTGGGTCGGCCGAGGCAGCTATTCAACGTAGACAAGAGGTAGTCACGATTTTTCTCATAATTCACGTTTAGCACTGCCAGCACATACGCGATGTCTCTCTGTCGCCCGTTCAAGGCGTTCGGCTGCTCTTTCTGCAAACTCTCTGAAAGTCCGGGCGGTGGATCGGCCTGCGACGAAAATGTAACAACTCCGGGCTCACCGTCAAAGATCACATAGCCGAGCCATGTCCCGCGGTCAAATGCATGGGTATACCCGTACTCTCGAAGAGCGTACAGGGGATACGCTATGCCCAGCCGCCAGCTTCCCTTCTGAATGAATGCCGGATATTGATTCGGGAAGAACAGGGAGTGGCCACTGCAGGTTAAGGTAATATCGACGCGTTTACGTTTGGACCACCTTCTCGCCTTAAAGACACTTGGCACCTCGAAGTATCCATTGCCCAGCTTAGGTTTGATAGATTGGCCTTCGAATCGAAGCTCTACCTGGAATCCCTCGCACTGTTCGGCGTTGCCGTCCACTTCGAAAGACACAGCGACGGAATCGGGAGGGACATCGATTGCTCCAGCTCTAACGAGCAACCCCAACAGCAGCGCACTCCAGACGAAAAAACGTTTCACGAAGGACCTTGCCTCGGGAAAACTTTGTCTTTTCAAGTTTGCAATCGTCCAGCGCTTATTCTCCCAACCGTTTCGCCAACTCGGTCTGACCGTTGCGGTTGAGCAGATCGATTAATCCGCTGATCAGCTTCGGATTATTTTTCGCGTAGGCGGCGGCCGCTTCTGCGTTCAGATTCGCATCTTCGATTTTTCCCACGCGGAACTCCGCATCGCAGAGCATGTACAGCAGTTCGGGAGTCATGGTCTTGGACCGAGCCAGCAACTCGGCCGCATCGGACCAGCGTTGCTGGTGATACCGAACCTCGCCCAATTCGGCGATTGCGCTCTGGTAGTTGGGATCGTTCGCCAACTCCGCCTGAAATTCCTTTTCCGCGCGGGCGAGATCGTTCAGCTTGAGCGCGAGAATGCCCTCGAAGGTGTGTGCGCCTCGAACCGTGGGCTGAAGCTTCAACGCATGATGAAGACAGCGGAGCCCGTCATCGGTCTTGCCCATGAACAAGTAAAGTTTTCCGACAAACACGTAGGCGTCGGCCGGAGTCGCGGAGGTTCCCTTGAAGTGCTCCTGAAACAACTTTAGCGCCGCTTCTTCTTTTTGCTCTGTCAACAATTGCCGCGCCTGCGAGTCGATGAGGCCCTCTCGTTGCTTTGCTTCCTCAGCGCGGACGAATGTCGCCTGCTGCATCATCAACTGATGTAGAGAGGCTTCGTGCTGTGCGTCTTCGGTTTTGCCCAGTCCTGCGTACGCGCGCGAAAGATAGAAATGAGCGAGCAATCGCTTTGGATCGAGACGCAACACCGAGTGCAACGTTTCAATCGCGGCAGGATAATCTTTGAGCTCCACCTCGCATTGCCCGAGACCTAACAGCGATTCAACGTCGTTTGGTTTGACCGCAAGCAGCTGCTTGAATCCGGATTCGGCGTCCACCCAGCGTGCCAGCTTCAAATTGATTGTCGCCAGAAGTTGCAGGGCCTGCAGATCGTCGGGATGAGCTGTAACCGCCCGCGCCGCATACTGCGCCGCGCTGGTAAGGTCCATCAATTTGTAGTCCGTCGCGGCGATATCGAAATCAAGCCGGGGGAGTGTGGAATCAGTTTTTTGCGCCTTGAACAGCCAACTCAGCCCGCCTGCGCAATCTCCAGTGCTGCACAAAAGTTCTCCGTACTTCTGCCATACCGACGGATTGTTCGGCTCGGCTTTCAGGCTTCGCCGGATCGCCGGGAGGGCAAGTTGGTCTTGTCCGTTCAAGTGATAGGCCTGCGCCAGATAGAACTGAGCGTCCCCGTCTGCAGGCGTGATGGCTGTGCAGCGTTGCAGCAGCTTCAAGGCCTGCTCGCGGTCTCCCGACATCAGCTTGAAGATTCCGGTTTTCAAAAGCAGGTCGGGATCATTGGGAGAGAGGTTCAACGCTTCTTCATAAGCCACCGCGGATTCAGGCGCGCGGCCCGATTCTTCGAGAAGCATTGCTTTCAGCTTGATTGCGGGGACAAATTTCGGATTCTGTTGCAGCAACTGGAGAGCGATGGACATCGCTCCTTGCTTGTCGCCGTGTTCCGCGAGGCTGAGAGCTTGATGCAGTTGCTTCGTTGGTCCGGGCTCTTCAGGGCGCTGGGCACTCTGTGCCGCCAACAGCGCTGTTGAGAGGGCCGCGATGCCCATGAAGACTGTCAGACTGATGCCCCATTGCTTGGTGACGTTTGTCATCATCCCGATGAAAGGACTCGACTCCTATTGTTTCTGGTCCGGCTCGTCCAACGTGATTTCTTTGGGTTGGATCTGCAGTTCCTTATAAAGCCCGCGCAGTTTCTCCTTCATATCTTTGTACTTCTTGTAGAGCTCGAGTTCCTTTTTTGCATCTTCGGAACGCCCGATTTTTCTGTACAGCGTTCCGAGACGATAGTGCGCGGTGGCGTTAGTTGGCTCGAGTTGGACTGCCTGTTCGAGGAGAGGAAGGGCCTTGTCGGTCTGATCCGTATCGGTGAGGATCTTCGCGAGACCCAACATTGCGTCAGCGTCCGAAGGCTGCAGTTCCACTGCCTTCGTGTACTCTGCCAGCGACTGCTGGGCATTGCCTTTTTGTGCGTCGATCTCTGCCAGCCGAAGAATCGATTTTTCATCCTGCGGATTCTCGGCCAAGGCAGCCCGATACTCCTGCTCCGCTTCTTTCTTCACGGCCGAATCCTGCGAGGCATGCAGCAACTCGGCTAATTCGAAATGCGCACCCGGCAAATGAGGATCGATCGCAATGGCTTTGCGATATTGCGCCACCGCGCCGTTGTTGTTTCCCTGGCGCGACTCTTCGTGGGCCATGATCTGATGCATTTGAGCGGAGTCCGGCGCGGCTAACGACAAGGCCAGCATTGATTCGCCCGACAAATCGGCGTAAGTGCGATAAGCCGCGTAAAGAACTTCGGGATTGTCGGGGGCAATTTTGCGCAGCTTGGTGACCGTTGCGGCAGCCTCTTCCAGTTCGCCTGCCTGCGTGTAAAGACTGACGAGCTCCAGTCCGACCTGAATTTCGAATTTCGCGTCAGCAATCAGCGGGAAGGCCGCTTCCAGATCTTTGCGGCCATGATCGAAGTCGAGCGATCGCACTTCGGCCAGCCCGAGCAATCCTTGAATCTTGCCGATCCCTGCCTGCCGCTCAACGGCCGTGCGCAGATGCGGGATCGCTTCCCCTACTTTGCCCTGAAAATAAAGAAGCACGCCGAGATTCGCTTGCGTCTCGACGTTCTCGGGATCGATGGCCGCGGCAGCCTGCAGCTCCGGAATGGCCAGATCTGGCCGTTTCTCGGCGAGATATTCCTGAGCCTTGCGAGCGTGAGTCGCAAACTCCGCCTGCTTGTCGTCGGTGGATTGCGAGGAACAGAGGGCCGCGACCAGGTGCAGGCAAATCAGCGCGGAAAGAAGTCGAATGGCAGGACTCATCCGCTCCGATTATATGACCTGATCCGTGGGCATAGATTGGGAAGGCTGGGGATGACCGAAGGGACAAGCCCATTCGCGGCTGGATTTCCCGAGGGTTCGATCTCGTCCCACGCCCGGCTAAAGTTCTGACGCAAGAATGCCGATATGTCGTCGGCATGGACACTGCCGCAAAACGCGCAGACCAAGCGTTGGATGCTTGGCTCTCCAGAGAACCGATTCTGACCACGAACGAGCAAGTCGCGGGATACGAACTGCTCTGCCGGCAAAACTCTGCCGAAGGCGCCCCAACGCCGACCGACTCATCGAGTGACGTCATTGATACGGTCAATCTGCTCGGACTTGAAGCGTTATGCGATGGACGGCTGGCATTTATTAAATCAACCACGAAGATGCTGATGGGAGACCAGCTGCTCCTGTTGCCTCCCGACCGGCTCGTGATTGAACTTCCAACCGATGCTTTGGCCGAGCCCGCGCTGGTGACTGCCTGCCGCGAATTGAAATCAAGAGGTTACCGGTTCGCTGTCGACGGGCTTATCGCGAGCCATCGGCTAAAACCGTTTTCCGATCTTGCGGACTACATAAAACTCGATACGCGAAAATCCTCCTCTGAAGAAAACAATCGCGTGGTTTCCGGCTATTCCGCCGGCAAGTGCCAGCTATTGGCGACCCGAGTAGAGACTCGTGCGCAATTCGACGAAGCTGGGCATTGCGGGTTTGCCCTGTTCCAGGGCTACTTCTTTCGCAGCTCGGGGCGAGTAAAGGCGCGGCACTTTTCTCAGAATGAACTCAACCGAATCCAGTTGTTGCAGGCGATTTCGAGTCAGAAGCTGGACTTCAACAAGATCGAAGAATTGATCAAGCATGACCCGGCGCTCAGCTTCCGGCTGCTGCGCTATCTGAACTCCGCCGCACTCGGATTCTGGACGCCTATCACATCTCTGCATCATGGCATCAATCTGCTGGGAGAGAAGGAGTTGGTCCGCTGGATTCGGATCGCAACCACACTGTCGATCGGAGAACAGAAGTGTTCCGACCTGGTCCTCTCGGCACTGGTGCGAGGCCGATTCTGCGAGCTGATCGCCGAAAAGCTGAATCGTCAGCAGACGGATTTGTTCCTGTTCGGAATGCTTTCGATCATGGATTCGATTCTCGACGTGCCGATGGGAGTGATTCTCGAAGGACTGCCGCTCGACTCGCAGGCGAAATCGGAGATTCTATCGGCGAAAGTGGGGCGAGACGGGCCGCTCACCCCGATTTATCGGCTCATGCTAGCGCGTGAATTGGGAGAGTGGGAAGAGATCGCGCAACTCGCCAAAAGATTGAACCTGTCGCTTCCGTTCGTAAACCGCACCTATAACAGCTCGATGATCTGGGCCAGCGCGTTCGGAGCGAAGGCGCCGTCGTAATTCGTCTGATCGCCGCACTGTGTCGATTCAACTCTCGCCACGCAGAAATCGCTTCGCCGTTCGATTCATCCGAAAGTAAAAACCCTCTCCCCGGCAAGCGGGGAGAGGGCGCTAGAGTTCGGTAAACCGGGGCTTAGTCGTCGTCGTCAGTGGTAGTTGGCGCCGGACGATTGAACTCGCTCGGCGGGCGAACCGTCTTCTCCCCGGGATATGGCTTAATAAACCCGGTGGACAAGTACCAGTTCAGATGGTTGACGGTGTCCGGATCCTCGGAGTCGGGCTTGGTCAGCTTGCCGGCAAAGACCTGCGCCTTCTTCTGCAGCCAAGCCTCTCTGAGTGCCGCGACCTTCTGGCTCTCCTTCAAGTTGATCGTGCTCGCGGTTACGCCCTGGTCCAGCGGGACCTGGTTCGCTATGTGCGTCCACGGCAGGAAGTTGCCGGCGGGCGGTGTGGTCTTGAGGAAAGCCGTCCGCATGGGAGACGCGACGAGGTCGAACTGGTTCATCGGCGTGAGGCCAAGGATTTGCTCGATGGTGCGAGTCATATTTACTTGCGTGTAGTAAGTATGATCAGCAGCTCCGGTCTGCACAGCGTAGGGGCTGACGATGTAGCCCGGGCTGCGGTGACCATCGATGTGATCGACGCCGTTTTGCGCGTCGTCTTCCTCGATGAAGATCGCCGAGGTAGACCACACGTTGCTGTGGCTGATGTAGTCGATAATGCGCCCAACAGCCAAGTCGTTATCGGCCTGTTCGGCGTCTGGAGTTGGCGGGCCGCCGGTGTGATCGTCCATGATCCACAGGATGCTCAACGCCGGCACGGTACCGGCCTTGACGTCGTTCCGGAAGTCCTGCAGCCACAGATCGACGCGGAACTGGTCAGGAATGTTCAGATCGAACTGCGGGAAGTTCGGCAGGAGGTGTTGATACACAGCAGGAACAGACGAGTGTGCCTGAACCGTGTTCTGATAGTAGAGAGTCTTCTCTTTTCCAGCCTCGAAATTCAGCGCGTCCGTATAGAAGTCGCTCCAACTCGGCTCGCTGGTCGAACCGTTCGGCTGCAGGAACGTGTCGTACTCGACATATTCGCCGTACATCTTCACCGACAATCCGGCGGCTGCCGCTTCCGAGAAGACGAAGCCCTTGTTCTGATAGGCCAACGAATCACCGGCATTCCCGCCCGGATAGCTGCGCTCCCAATCCGGGGACTGGATGTCGTCAGCGTAGGGGGCAAGGCCTTCGGTGATCCACTGGTGACCGTCAGCCGACTGGCGGCTTGGGTCGTAGAAGTTGTCAAAGAGAGGGAATCTCTTTACCAGCTTGTGGGCGTTCGGTGTGTCTTTACCGCCGAACACTGCCAACGAGGCATCGCCATTTCCAGTCTTCACGTCGCCGAGGATCTGATCATAGGTGCGATTTTCGCGGATGATCATGAAGACGTGCTTGATCAGCGACGGATCGCCGATCTTGGCCGGGATTGCGACAGGCTTGGTTTTTGAGCTCCCACCGCTGGCAGCGGTGATATTTGCCGCAAGATCCCAGTGGTTGTACTGGAAAACCTTGCTCGTCATCGACTGCAGCGTTCCCGCATCCGGCACAGGAACAATGCTGACGGTCCCGTTGTCCTGGTGGGTGTTGTAGTCCGTGACGCCGTAGTCGGTTTCAAACGAGTACCGCGTACCGATGCCTTTGTCATTGGCAACCAGGATGACGTTGTCTTTCGAATCGAGCACGACCGAGCAGGGTGCGTAGGCTACCGGGATCATGCCCAGAACGGGCTCCGTCGCACCCTTGGTAAGGTCGACGACAGCGACCGCGTTCGCGTTGTAAAGTGCGACGTAGGCTACATTTTTCTTGGAGTCGACGGCGATTGAGTTGGGGGCCGCGCCGTAGGCCGACTGGCCACTGCCAGGCACCCCAACCGGCAATCCAAGGTTGATCGTCTGCGTTACCTGGTTGGTGGTCGTGTCGATCACCGAGATTGAATCGCTGTAGGTATTGGTAACCAACAGGTACCGTCCGTCAAACGCCATCCCGGTCGGGTGAAGACCCGTCGAAATTGTGGCGGTGACCTTCAGCGTGCTGAGATCCACGACGGAAACAGTTCCCGTAATCGCGGCGCCGACAACCGGGTCGGCCACCATTTCCGTACCGGCGGAGTAAATCTGGAAGTCCGCGGCCGTGGCAGCCCGGCCTCCCTCGTTGCTGACGTAGGCGGTCGTGCCGTCACTCGAAATCAAAATGCTGTGAGGGGCGTTGCCAACCCGGATCTGCTTCCCCTGCTTCAGCTTCTTTGCAGTGAGGTCGATCTTGGTGAGGGTGTCGTTCTGGTTCAGCAGGGCATAAGCGCTCTTGCCATCGGGCGAGACCGCGACGCCGCCGGGATACGAAGTGCCCGGAGAATAGAAGGTAGCGCAGGGTCTGGCGTACGGGCCGAGAGGGCTGTTCGGAAAACAGCTGATGTAAGAACTGTTCGGCGGCACGCTGACTTGGGCGTAGTCTTCCAGCAAGCCGTCGCTGTCAACCTTGGCGATGGCGATATTGCTGCTGTCCTGGCTGAATACCAGCCAATTGCCGTCCGGCGAATAGGTGATCCCACTATAGCTGCCGCTTGAATCCAGCCCTAAAGCAATGTAGTCCTGCAGAACAACCCCGGTGGTGGTGTCGAATACTTCCACTGCCTCTGTCGCGCCCAAGGTGAGCACGGCAGCGGTGTGAGTTTTGGAGTTGGGGTTTAGCGCGATGGCCTTGGCGCGTACCCGGATGCCGAGCTCGACCTGGAGTCCGGCCGGATTGATAACCTGCCCATCGCTGACGACCCACGAGCCATCTGACTGCGGACCGGCGACATAGGTCGGGTATTGGACGGACTGCGCGCCGGCAAGGGCCGGAAAGCTCAGGCCAGCCGCCATCAGTCCGGCGAGTGGACGCAAATGTTTGTTTCGAGATCGATTTCGGAAGTGGTTTCGAGAGGATTTTCGGGACATATACGGTATTCCTCCTTGGACTTTCGTCGCGGAACTGCCGTTGGTGGTGGCGCCGTCGAGGTGGAACTCTGATCGGCGGTAATGGTTGGAATAGAACGAACCTTAGCAGAGCGAATGTGAACCCTTTATGAACATTAAGTGAAAGTTTCGTAAAGGCAGGGCTGGATTTGACTCGGGGTCAAACCGGAGACGTTTCACAGAAAAAACAGAATGTTTTCCCTGTCGTTGTGTTGTGGCTTGCAGAAAGGTCGGCGTGCTTTAGCCGATCACGATCGAGGGCTACCCGTGGGCGGTAGTGGCGCTTCGTCAACCAGCGCACGAAGCGGGCCGAGCCAAGGTTCGTAGCGTCGCCAGCGCGCGACGGAACTGCAGTAGATTGGCTGCCGCGTCTGCCATTTGCTGGGCGTTCTTACAGCTCGCGGATTCGATTCGGGGCGTAAACAGCCGTCGTTCCAGGACAGTCCGCAGGCGGCGATGATGCGACGGATGACCGGTTCCGGGGCGCGGGTAAGCTCCTCGTAGTCAACATCAAGGAAGCGATCCGGCGGCAACACGCGCCGCCAATGGTCGACCAGTCGCTGGTAGCTGTGGAAGTACGCGACCAGTTCGGGACCTCCGGTCGGAAATGCGAGGGTTGGATGGAAATGGGTCTGATGAATCGACAGCGCCGTGTCGACTGCGGCACGACGGCAATGAATCATGACAGAGCGTGGAAAGGTCAAGTGGATCAGCCCGGCCCACAGGAAGTTGAACGGCATCTTGTCGGTCACGCGCGACGCTTTCGGCGCGATCGAGCGCAGCACGTTGAGATAGTCTGTCGCCGCCTTGACCAGAAACGGCTTCTCATTGCTTTCGGGGCCAGACCGGTGCCACACCGCGCCGCGCTCGTTCCAGAAATTCAGCTCGTCGCCTGCTGCGACTTCAGGATGCATCGAAATAATTTGTTCGACGAGGGTTGTACCCGATCGCGGCATGCCGAGGATCAGCACCGGCGTTGCATCGGTGCTGCCAACCTGGGGTGCTCGTGCCATCAATTCGGGTGTGCATCGGGCTATCAGGCGGTCAACCTCGATGGAGAACGCCGCCGAGTCGAACCCCATCGAGCCACGGCGCACGGCGTCCGCGGCATCGAAATGCTTCATAGCCAAGGCATAGTCGCCTAGATCGTCCGCCGCTTTGCCGATCGCGAGGTGAAGCCGGAGGAGTTGCCCGGTTTCAAGACCTGGGGTGGCGAGAGCGGTTTCCATCCCTTGAAGCAGGCCGTCGTCAGCGTTGGTAACTGGGCGGCACCGGACCAGATCGTAATAGCTTCCTGCCAGCATAGGTGCCAGCGCGATGGCGCGCTCGAAGCAGGCGCGGGCCTCGTCGAAACGGCCGCACTCCGAGAGCAGGTTGCCGAGCAAGTCATAGGCCATGGCATTCCGCGGGTCGGCCACCAGCGTCTCGCGTAAAATCTGTTCGGCTTCCTGATTCTGGTCCTCGATCAGCAGTGCGCGCGCTTTGCCAAGCCGTCCATAGCTACTCTTGCCTCCGGTCACAGCTGCGCGCCGGAAGCAACCGACTGCCTCATTGCGATGCCCCATCGTGTAGACGACGGCGCCAGCCCGGAACCACGCCTCGGTCAGAGATGGGTGCAGCTTGGTGGCTTGGTCGTAGGCTCCGATCGCCTCGCGTAATTTGCCCAGTTTCTCCCACGCGATTCCCAGGCGAAAGTGTGCATCGCCATAGCGCGGATTGCTGGCGACCGCCAACTGCAACGCCGCGATGGCGTCCGAGATGCGACCGACCTCAAGGCAAGCCAAGCCGAGATCGTGCTGGATGTTTGCGTTGAATGGCTCCAACCGCGCTGCATCACGCAACGGTTCGATCGCGTCGCCTGGACGCCCGGCCCTGAGGAACTGAGCGGCTAGCGTAAGCAGAGGCGTCACCTGTTGCGGAATGGCTGAATTTGGAGACTGTGACATGGCACGGACCGAATTTGGACACTCTCGCGCGCCTGACAGGCACGGACAGCTGGATCGACGAAGCTTAGCGCGTGTGCGTTCGGGTCAGGGAACGAGTCTCTCGGTCAGCGAGTGAGCGAGGATTAAGGCTGGCCCAAGTTTCACGGCCAAGCCGACGGCCGCGATCATTGCCGCGGCGATGACATAACGCCATCGATAAGGCCCCGCGCCAGAAGATCCCTTCCACGCTACTAAACGCTCGACTCGATTCGTGACCGAGCCGACAGCGTTCACAAGTCCCGTGGCCAGATCGGGCACGGGTTGAAAAGGAAAGTGGCGGGTGAGTTTAATCAACGCCGCCGCGAGGTCCAGGGCTTCGGCGCGGCTAGAGACCGCACCATCGTCCGCCGCCAACTCCGATGCTTGTTGCCATGCTTCTTCCAAACTAGCCATGCCAGGGAAAGGCAGGCAATTGAGAATTGCTTTTTTCAAATTGTCGCGAGACCGGGAGTGGACGATCTCATGGCGTACGGCCGCCCGCAGTTCGGCGTCGCTCAGGAGTTTGTAGGCTGACGCGGAAATCAGGATTCGCGGCACGCGAACGCCAACCAGCATCAGGGGAGTGATGCTCCGCGCCGAAATGATGGTGGGAGTCACCGCATTACGTTCCACGCCAATTGCGTCTTTCGAGCAGGCGGAAACGACACGACGGGTTCGAACTTCAGCCAGCAACACACGATAGATGCCCGCGCCCAGGATCACCAACGCACAGGCAGAAAGTACGAAGGTGCCCAGATCCTCATCGAGCGAGTGCCCCTCGAGCAGTAGGAACGACGGCAAGGTCAGAAATAGAGAGATGGCGGCTGAAATCGCAAAGGGGATGATGCGCAGCGTGAAGAGACTATGGGCCCCAATCCGCTTCTGGAAGTTGCAAGATCGCAGGCCGCGCCACGTCAGCACCAGCAGGAAAGACAAGAAACTGTACACCAGCGCAAAAAATGCAAGGGAAACCATGATTGCACGTAAAACAAAGATCACGGCTTTTCCTTTCTGAGAGAAACTCTCTGCTGCTCCACGAGAGAGTGTAGCTCGTCGAGCAATCGCGCATCCTGAGCGCTGACCGCCTCCACCAGGTAGGAAAGGTGAAGCGAGACATTCTGTGAACTCAGAAAGCGACGGATTCCCCCGATGGCCTCTGCCCGTTCCAGTTCTTCAGGACTGTATCGCGGGGAATAACGGAACGCTCTCCCCTCCGGGACACGAGTCAGAAGCCCTTTCTTGAAGAGACGGTCCATCGTGGTCATGATCGTGGGATAGGTCTGCCACAGCTTTCCTTCGCGCACGATTTCGCGAACAGTCGCCGTTCGCAGTGACGAAACCATATCAAGCACCTTTTGCTCGAGGGGTCCGAGTTGTGCCCGAAGAGAGGCGTCAGAAAACGAGAGCAGTTCTTCCATGAGCTGAATACACTCCGGCTGGCTTTTCTGCGGCTTTCCAAATTTATGCCGGGCAATGGTGCCGGTCAACCATCGGACAGCAGAATTAACGAAATATTCAACTACGGCCGGGAAGGGGTGGCTGGGGGCGGGAGCGTCACACGGAGGTGTGATTGCGGTCACAGCTTACTCTCCCGGGCTTCTGCAATTATGAAAATGAAATTCATTTTCAGTTAGATCGCGGTTCATTTCGACCGCAAAGTTCTACATACACGACAGGGGAAAAAGGAAGACGAAATCATGAGCACCAAACAGCAATTGTTCTTCGTTGGTCTGTTGATACTTGCTCTATGCCTTTTGGGGTGGGCTGCCGGCGTAGGAAGCGTCTCGGGAACGATCACTGATCCAAGCGGAGCGGTCATTCCGGCTGCGACCATCACGCTTCGCAATTCCAATACGGGGGTGTTGCAGACGGCCGCTACCGGCGATGATGGATCCTTTTCTTTTGTTTCTGTTCCCGCTGGAGACTACCAACTGGAGATTCGCGCGCCCGGATTCAAACCCTATGTGCGCAATGGTCTCGCCGTGAGTGAAACCGATTCCCTGAAAGTGGATTCCCAGTTGCTGCTCATCGCCGCCACCGAACTGGTTGAGGTTTCCGTCGCGCCGCCTGGGGTTGAGACGACCTCAACAGAATTAGGGGAATCCATTTCCGAGAAGAAAATGACGGCGCTGCCTTTGAATGGCCGCAGTTTTACCGACTTGCTGGGCCTGCAGGCAGGGGTGGTCCCTGTCAACACGCAACAGCCGAACGCCGTGCAAATGTCGGGATGCACGAGCACCGCGCCGTCCGGAGATCTTAATCCGGGAAACATGTCGGTGAGCGGCCAGCGCGAAACCGCGAACGCCTTTGTCCTGAACGGAGCCGACGTGGAAGAGACCTTCAACATGGCTGCGGCCGTGGTTCCCAACCTGGACGCGATTCAGGAGTTCCGCGTGATCACGAGCAACTTCGATGCCCAGTATGGCAATTTTAGTGGCGGCCAGGTTTTGGTCACGACCAAGTCTGGAGGAAACGAATTTCATGGCAGCGGCTTTGAGTTTCTGCGTGGAACCCAGTTAGATGCCAAGAACTACTTCTCCTCCGGCCGCGCAAAATACGATCAAAACCAGTTCGGTGGAACCTTCGGCGGACCGATCAGAAAAAACAAAGTCTTCTTTTTTGGCGACTATCAAGGAACTCGTCTCACGCAGGGGATTGACACTGGCCGCATCACGGTTCCGTCAAGTCAGGACCGCACCCTCAATAACGGATACTCGAATGTCGCGGATCTTGTCGGCCAGCTGACCGGACAGGTAAACGGACAAGCGCTGGCAAGTTCGCTCACCGAGAAACTTGGGTATACGATCACGGATGGCGAGCCCTATTATTTGGCGAGCTGTACCAGCACATCGCAGTGCGTGTTCCCTAAGGCGCTGATCCCGCAAAGCGTCTGGTCCGCACCGGCCACCAGCCTGCTGCAATACATTCCTATGCCAAACCAAGGCAGCAACGTGTTCTCCACATCTGCCAAGAACCAGACACTGCGCGACGACAAAGGAGGAATAAGGATCGACGCGAACACGGCTTGGGGAAACCTCGCAGCCTACTACACCCTTGATGATTACTTCATGGACGATCCCTACCCGACGGCGCAGGGCGGCGCAAGCGTCCCTGGTTTTAATGCTCTGACGTTCGGGCGGAGCCAGTTGTTCAATCTCAGCCTGGCGAAGCCGATTGGGAACAGCATGCTGAATGAAGCCCACTTCAGCTACATCAGAGATGCAAACGTCGTCGGCTCACCACGGGGGGGAGTGGGTCCGAGCCTGGCGTCACAAGGCTTTGTCGAGAGCTCTGGCGAGCAGTCGATCTACGCGATGGCTCCGCAAATCGAAGGAATTGAGAATGTGCAGTTCAACGACTTTTCCATGGGCGTGGACACGACAGGCTTGACGGAGGCCAACAACACTTACCAGTGGTCCGACGATTTTTCGAAGATCGCCGGCAAACATACGTTCAAGTTTGGCGGCAGCTTCCACTTGGACCAGATCAACATCAATCCCGACTCGATGTTCAACGGATCCTTTTATTTCACGGGTTATGCCACAGGTTCGGACTTCGCGGATTTCCTGCTCGGGCTTCCCAGCGGCTACAACCAGGCAGACTCGGGCAGATTCTACCTGCGGAACAAGTACATCGGGCTTTACAGTCAGGACAGTTGGAAGGTGAGGCCAAACCTGACTCTTAATTACGGAGTGCGCTGGGACGTTCTACCCGCCTGGCATGAAAAGTACAACCAGCTTCAAACTCTGGTTTTGGGGCAGCAGTCAATTGTGTATCCGGGAGCGCCGCGTGGGCTGGTATTCCCAGGCGATCCTGGAATCCCGAACACTCTGGCCCCAACCAAGTACACGAATTTTGCTCCTCGGGTCGGGCTCGCCTACGCACCCAGTTTCGAGAACGGATTGCTGCATAAGCTGGTCGGCGGCCCGGGCACAACCAGCATTCGCGTTGGGTATGGCCTTTACTACACCGCATTCGAGGGCTTGTCGGCTGGCATTATGAGCGCGAACCCTCCGTATGGCTATGACTACACAAGCTTGGCGCCCCCGACTTTTGCCGACCCCTTCGTCAACGCCGCCACCGGACAGACCGTGCTGCGTCCCTTCCCGGAACCAATTCCTCACTCGGGGGCATCTCCGAGTAATCCAAATTCGACCGTGCCTTGGAGTCAATTCTCGCCAATTACCGGCGTGCCCTCCTTTTATCACCGGAATGTTCCGCCTTACGCGGAGTCCTATTCGCTGACCGTCCAACGCGAGATTGCCCGAGATACGGTGTTGAGCGTCGGATACGTGGGAAGCCAGTCTCATCACCAGCTCGTGCTCATGTCGGCCAATCCTGGCAATCCCGCCGAGTGTTTGGCTCTGAACGCCGCGGGCGCTACACCAACCTGTGGGCCGTTTGGAGAAGCCAACACCTACTCGCTTCCAAACGGGCAGACGGTACAAGGCACGCGCTCACCCTTCAGTTCGCTGTTCGATGCGGTCACGTATCAGAAGACGATTGGCAATGCCAATTACAATGCGCTGCAAGTCAATCTGCGACACAACAGCGGTCCGCTCGAAGTTCTGGTTGCGTATACATACAACAAATCGATCGACGAGTCATCAAGTCTGGCGGAAGCGGTCAATCCGGTCGATGCGGGGCTCAGCCGCGCGGTATCAGCGTTCGATCTGCGGCATAACTTCGTAGCCAGCTACAAGTACAACTTGCCCATTTCTGCGTTGCTTCGACATGAGAATCGCTGGACAAGAGATTGGGCCATCTCGGGAATTACCCGCTTCAGCACCGGCCTGCCGGTCACGCTCTTTAACAACACCGACAGTTCACTGCTGGGCAGCATTCCGAACGGAATTAACAATAACGGCATCGACACTCCGTACGTTTCCGCTGGCAATTTGGAGATCAATACGAACCCTCGCAATGGGCGTTCCGCATTCAATACGAGCCTGTTCTGCGTGCCGGGCGAGAGCGGATGTCCGGCCGGACTGGGCGAGATGGGGAATGTCCCTCGGCGGTTTTTCTACGGCCCCGGACTACAAAGTTTCGATCTTGCGTTGCACAAGATCGTTGGGCTGACTGAGTCCAAGTCTCTCGAATTCCGCCTTGAGGTGTTCAACGTTCTTAATCACGCCCAATTCTTCGGGCCCGCAAGCGTGAATGGAAACATCAGCAGCAGCAACTTCGGCTCAATCGTCAGCGCGGATGCTCCCCGGGAAATGCAACTGGCTGCCAAGTTCTATTTCTAGGATTGGAACTTGGCGCCCTGGGCGCTTTGCCGAGGACTCACTTGGCTTGATTGAAAAACAAAGTGGCGGAAGCGAGTGGGGGTCGAACCCACCGGCGACGGGAGTGCCCGCCGCCCGCCGGTTTTGAAGACCGGGACGATCACCGGACCGCATGCGCTTCCATCGCTGAATATAAACGAAAGCCGGCGCGGACAGGGTCCGCGCCGCACTCTTAAGGCTGGTTGCGGAACCTACTTTGGCTGAGCCGCCGTCCGCAGGTATGGCTTCACAGTCTTGAAGCCGGGAAACTTTTGAGCAGCTTCTTCGTTGGAGACGGCGCCCGTGATAATCACATCGTCGCCCGGCTTCCAGTTCACCGGCGTTGCCACTTTGTGCTTGGCCGTGAGCTGCATCGAATCGATGACGCGCAGGATTTCGTCGAAGTTGCGGCCGGTCGTCATCGGATAGCTGATTTGCAGCTTGATCTTCTTATCGGGACCGACCACGAAGACCGTGCGCACGGTGGCGTTGTCCGCGGGAGTGCGGCCTTCACAGGTCTCGCCTGCATCGCCTGGCAGCATGCCATACAGCTTCGCGACTTTCAGTTGCGGATCTCCGATCATCGGATAATTCACTCTTGCGCCCTGCGTCTCTTCAATATCCGCGGCCCATTTGCTATGGTTCGTCACCGGGTCGACGCTCAATCCGATGATCTTCACATTGCGCTTGGCGAATTCGGGTTGCAACTTCGCCATGTAACCAAGTTCCGTCGTACAGACCGGAGTGAAGTCTTTCGGGTGCGAGAAAAGAACGGCCCAGCCGTCTCCGATCCAATTGTGGAAATGGATCGTGCCCTCGGTGGTTTCGGCGGTGAAATCCGGGGCAGTATCGTTAATCCGTGGAACGGAATTGGTTTCGCTTACGGTCGCACTGCTCATGATGCGGTCTCCTTGATCAATTGAAATTTTCGCTCAAGATTCCGAAAATGACCCGCCCCAGTTTCGGATTCGCTTATTTCACGGATAGACGAAAAGCCCACCCGCTGAAATGGGGTGGGTGGGAAGAATCTCGCTGTTCCCTACCCACACGCCCGGCTACAACAACACAGCCCGGCGCCAGTGGTGGGAAACAACATGTCGATAGGATAGAAGCGGCCGGAGGAAGCTGTCAAACGCCGTGTCCGGATCGCGGCCCGGTTTTAGTGCATCGCTGAGACCGCGGTTCTCATCTGTCATCTCGCTGACACATTTTTGGGATGAGGGTTGATCATGAGCAACGAAGCTCGGCGGTTCGCCATGTCGCAGTGGGATGTCTTCTCGTCCAAACCTCTCGAAGGCAATTCTCTGGCGGTATTCGCCGATGCCCGAGGCCTGACTGACCCTGACATGCAGTCGATCGCCAAGGAGATGAATCTCTCCGAGACAACATTCATTTTCCCTCGCGATCCCGAGACCGAGCGCGAACGCGGCGTGCGGGTGCGCATTTTTACTGTACAAGAGGAATTGCCCTTTGCCGGACACCCTACGCTGGGAACTGCCTTTGCGCTGCGTGCCGCCGGCGCGGTCGAAGAAGTTGCGCTCGATCTGAATGTCGGCAAGGTGCCCGTGAGGTTCGACAATTCCTCTAGAGAGCTGCCGTTTGGTGAGATGACGCAGATCGATCCGGTGTTCGGCGTACAGCATGACCGCGAAGCGGTGGCGCGTGCTACCGGCCTTGACCTGGAGGATTTCGATCCCACGCTTCCGATCGAAACTGTGTCGACGGGAGTTGCATTCACCGTCACTCCGTTGAAATCGCTGGCAGTGATTCGTCGGCTGAATGTAGATTCGATCAGCGCTGAGCAATATCTTGAAAAGAGCGGCGGAAAATTCTTTTACTTCGTGACGCGCGAAACCGTCGATCCAACAGCGCGGTTGCATTCCCGCATGCTGTTCTACAACGGAGAAGATCCCGCCACCGGATCGGCCGCGGGTTGCACCGCCGCATGGATGGTGGCACATGAAGTTGCCGCTCCCGAGGAGCGTGTTCTGATCGAACAAGGCATCGAGATGAAAAGGCCGAGCAGGATTTTCGTGCGGGCTTCACGCCGCGATAACCGTGTAGTTAACGTTCGCGTCGGAGGCAATGCAGTTGAAGTGATGCGGGGAGAAGTTTTTCTCTAGATCGAATACTCCAAGCCCCGGAAAATACAGCACGCGCCTTCCATACAAAAAGCAGATGGGCAAAAAGTCCCATTGGCGAGCTCGCTACTTTACAGGCGGACGTTGTTCTCGTTAGCATGCACTTCGCTCATCACTCTTCATTTCGAGAAATTGCACTCATGCGCTTAGTATTTTTTGCGCATGAGCTGCAGATGGATTTGCCCCCGGGCCCGATGAAACCAAAACGCACAATCTTGTGTGTCGACGATAACGAACAGTCTCTCTCCCACCGCAAAATCGTGCTGGAAACGCGCGGATACCGCGTCGCGAGCTTCTGCCGCGGAGAAGACGCGCTAACCCGCTTCCTGCAGGGTGGAATTGATCTGGTGATCGCCGATATGGCGATGCCCGGCCTCGACGGCCCGCAGTTGATCGCACGGATCAAAGAACTCTCGCCGCATACTCCCGCGATTCTCATTTCAAGCAAAGTTCGAATCTACGATCACGACTCGACTGCCGATGTGTTCCTGACCAAGGGCATGTACGCTCCGGTGGATTTGCTCGAACGCATCCGCTTGCTGCTCGTTCGGAAGCGCGGCCCCAAGCGGATGCTGCACAAGCCCACACCACTCGCCAGGCAAGTCGGCGTCGCCTGATCTAACGTCTCAACCAGCTTTATGGAGGCATCCGGTGCACCACAGCCAGATTGATGCCGCAGTCGAAGTTGGAAGCTCTATCGCACAAAAGACAGACAAAGCGGTTAGCACTGCAGAATCTGCCGGGAACATCGCCAGGGTGATCGCCGCGTCGCATGCCTTTCGCAAGTACGACTGGCTGCGTAACGTACCTGTGCCCAATAAAGCGAACAACACCTTGCAAGGAATGGTCCTGAGCGCAAGATGGCGAGGCGCGTACAACATCACCGTCAAGTATGGCAATACGCTTGAACGCTATCACGTTGGGACGTTTGCCGCGGTCGCTGCAGGGCTGGCCGAGTCTTCCGGCCAGATTCTAAAAATTCTTGAGTCAAAAGATTCTTTGGACACTAAAGCCGCCAGGCTTTCGACGCAAGTAACAGCCGTGGCAATGAACGTCCTTACCGGCGTTGTCACGGGGCCCGCACACGCGATCCTTCTCTCGCTGCAAGGATATTGCAACATGGCGGATGTGATCACCAGAAAACCCGTAGGATCCTACGGGCAAACATTGAAGGCCATTGATGTTTCCATCCAAACAGCTGCGAAGCAAGTCAGTGATGGAGAGAACATATACCTCTTCGTCAATACGGAGATTAATCCCAAAGTCTCAAAGATGCTCGGATTGTAGCCAGTTCTTTCCCATGCCGATAGCAAGCCCATTCATCGCAGCCGAGGCCGCCTGATCATGCCTCTTGTTCGTGTAAGATTCTTTAGAGCATGTCTGCGCCATTCATTGAAGCGAAAAACCTTCGCAAGACGTACCATATCGGCAAAATTGAAGTGGAAGCGCTGCGCGGCATCTCCTTTACCGTGGAGAAGGGCGAATTCGTCAGCGTGGTTGGCCCCTCCGGCAGCGGCAAATCAACCCTCTTTTATTTGCTTGGCGGGCTGACGCGCGCTAACGGCGGCAGCGTGGTGCTCGATGGCGACGACCTGGCGTCGCTCACGGATGCGGAACGCACCCGGATGCGGAAACGAAAGATCGGCTTTGTGTTTCAGAAATTCAATCTGCTGCCCACACTGGATGCACGATCCAACATCCTCATCGCCAAAGAAATTGCCGGGAACGGCAGCCTTGATGCGGAATATTTCAACCGCATCACAGATCTCCTCGGCCTAACGAAGCGGCTCGAGCATCGGCCCGCCGAGCTTTCTGGAGGCGAACAGCAGCGCGTGGCGCTGGCTCGCGCACTCATCAACAAGCCGGTGATCGTGCTTGCCGACGAACCCACGGGCAATCTTGACTCCAAGAATTCCGATGTCGTTCTCGGCATGCTGCGCCGCTCCAATCAGGAACTCGGACAGACAGTCCTTATGATCACGCACAATCCCGAGGCGGCGAAGTTTGGCGACCGCATCATTCACATGCGCGATGGCCAGATTGTGAAGCCGGAAGACGATCCGCAGTGGAACCCGCGGTGAAGCCGCGGTGATATCCTAGGTTTCTTGATTCTTACGCACCTCTGCATAAAAAGGTCTTCACCTTTCATGTCAAACTCACCAACTCTCAACCCCGAAACACCTGAAAACCAGCCGAAAGCGGAGTCCAGCGAAAACTTCGGCGACATCCTTTCCGCCTACCAGAAGAGTCATGCTCGAAAAACCGAGGGCTCGCGCGAACTGCAAGCGACCGTGATCGCTGTTACTGCCGAATCCGTTTTCTTCGACATCGGATACAAGTCTGAAGGCATCATGCCGGTCACCGCGCTGCAAGGCCAAACGCTCAAGCCCGGCGACAAGGTTGTGGTCACGGTCAAAGGCCGCGATCCTGATGGCTACTACGAACTCTCCCGCTTCAAAGTCGAGCGCCCCATGGATTGGTCGGCACTCGAGAAAGCATTCGCCGACAAGGCCGCCATTCTCGGAACTGTCACGGCGGTGGTCAAAGGCGGTTTTAGCGTCGACGTAGGTGTACGCGCATTCATGCCCGCCTCGCGCAGCGGAGTACGTGAAGCCGCCGAGATGGAAAAGCTGGTCGGACAGGAGGTTCGCTGCCGCATCATCAAGCTCGATGTCGCCGATGAAGACGTCGTCGTCGATCGCCGTGCGGTCGCCGAAGAAGAAGAGCGCCAGGTTAAGGACCGTCTGTACTCCCAGATTCGCGAGGGCGAGACTCTGACCGGGACGGTCCGAAGCCTCACCGATTACGGCGCCTTCGTCGATATCGGCGGCGTCGATGCGCTGCTGCATGTCAGCGATATTGCCTGGGGACGAGTCAACAAGCCTGCAGACGTGCTCATCGTAGGCCAACAGATTGAAGTTAAAGTCCTGAAGCTCGCCAGCGATGCCGACAAGCGCCGCATCTCAGTCGGCCTGAAACAACTGCTACCGCATCCCTGGGACGGCGTCCCGCAGAAGTTCAAGCTGGGCGAGCGCGTGCGCGGCACCGTGGCTCGACTGATGGACTTCGGCGCATTCGTCGAACTCGAGCCCGGCATTGAAGGCCTGATTCACATCTCGGAGATGTCGTGGGCGAAGGGTAAAGTCCGCAAGCCAAGCGATGTCGTGAAGCAAGGCGAAAGCGTCGAGGCAGTGATTTTAGGCATCAACGCCGCGGAACACCGCATCTCGCTCGGATTGAAGCAGGCGCTCGGAGATCCCTGGGCCGACGCGGCGCAACGCTTTCCAGTCGCTTCACTCATTGAAGGACCGGTCACCAGCCTGACCAAATTCGGAGCGTTCGTGCAGCTCACCGAAGGGGTCGAAGGCATGATCCACGTCAGCGACATCAGCGCCGAAAAGCGAATCAACCAGCCGGCCGATGTGCTGCGCGTAGGACAGCTAGTGAGAGCCCAGGTGCTGGCCATCGACCGGGAGAAGCGCCAGATGCGCCTTGGCATGAAGCAACTCGTTCCGACCGGGCTCGATGAATACATCGCCGAACATAAAGAAGGAGATGTGGTCACGGGCCGGACGATGGAAGAAGCAGGGACCGAAGCACGCGTCGAACTCGGCGACGGCATCCATGCCACGTGCAAAATCTCCGCCACGAGCCCCGGCGCAAGTGAGACTGCAAAACCTGCGAAGGCCGACCTTTCTTCTCTGAGTTCGATGCTGCAGGCTCGCTGGAAAACTGGCGCTGGCGCACCTCCCAAGGCCGAACCAGTTCGCGCGGGACAAGTGCGCAGTTTCCGCATCACCCGTCTCGATCGCGCCGCAAAAAAGATCGAAGTGGAAATTGCGTGACGTTGCCTGAACGGGCTGTGTAGCTTAGGAAATTCCGAACGCTTGCGGTACAATAGTTGATTACCCGAGCGGGAGTAACTCAGTGGTAGAGTGCGACCTTGCCAAGGTCGAAGTCGCGGGTTCAAATCCCGTCTCCCGCTCCAGAATTTCCTCCTCCGACCGCTCACTTTCGTGGCATGGACTTTTCTGGGCGGGAAAGCTAAGGTATTGGTCGGGGCGCGGTACCCAAGTGGTAAGGGAGAGGTCTGCAAAACCTTTATGCGTCGGTTCGATTCCGACCCGCGCCTCCAGAAATTAGGCTCACGAAACCCGCATAAACAGCGGGTTTTTCTATTGGTTACCAAAGATGTCTTAGTTTTGTGCTAATTCTGTGCTACGGTGCCTTCCATGAGCACCGCCCCGGTCATCACAATCTTTGTCCGCCACTCCGTTGACTGCAAGTACGCTGGGGATGAATTTTCCAAGCGGTGCAACTGCCGCAAGCATTTCCGATGGACGCAAAACGGCGAGCAGCACAGGCGTAAGGCCGGGACCCGCTCATGGGGCGAAGCTGAGGACCTGAAGCGCCGCCTGGAGGACCAACTTGCCGGGCGTGCCACGACTCAGCCGGAAAGCGGGAGGCGGGTACTTGCTGACGCTATTGATGTCTTCAAAGCAGATAAAAAAAATCAGGGCATCTCGGGTGATGTGCTCGGCAAGTACGCTCGGGAGCTGGGCCGCTTCAAGTCTTTCGCAGAGGCGCGGAACATTTTCACCGTGAGGACCATCACGCGGGAGCTGCTTATTGAGTACCAAGGCGCGTGGGAAAAACTGTACCCGTCTTCCAACACGCGGCAGATGGTCCAGGCCCGGCTCAAGAACTTCCTCCGCTTCTGCTATGACAACCGTTGGCTTGACCGGGTGCCGCGCTTGTCCTCCATCCAGGCAGATGAAGTGCCCACGCTGCCATTGACCACCAAGGAATATGAAAAGCTGCTCAAGACGGTCCCTGTTAGCTTCCCCGATGCTACGAAAGCAGCACGGGTCCGAGCCCTTGTCCAGTTGATGCGGTGGTCCGGCCTTGCCATCCGTGACGCGGTGACCCTCCGCCGTGATGAGTTAATCCATGACAAGGCTAAGAAGCTGTACCGCATCGTGACTGCCCGGCAGAAGACGGGGACCCACGTGTCCGTGCCCATCCCGCCCAAAATTGCAAAGGAAGTGTTGGGCGTGCTCAACGGCAATCCGCTTTATGTGTTCTGGAGCACGGGCAACGGCAAAGAGCAAAGCGCGGTCACCAATTGGCAGCATGATATTCGGCAGCTCTTCAGGGATGCGGGAATCTCTCCAGCGGGCAACATGCTCAGCCACAGACTCCGTGACACGTTCGCGGTGGACCTGCTTGAGAAAGGCATCCCACTGGAGGAAGTGTCTAAACTGCTCGGTCATGAATCTATCAAGACCACGGAGCGGCACTATGCAAAGTGGGTGAAGGCGCGGCAAGACCGCCTGGACACTCTTGTCACCGGCACGTGGAAGAAATAGACGCATTGACAACGGTTGTACCATTGGAGGCGTTATGGATGAGCAATTTTCTGGAGAAATGATTGTTGGTTTGCTGCGAATGGTGGAAAGGAACACACCCCGGCCCGCAGTACAGTTCCGTGTGGCACCGGAATTAGATCAACTGCGCGATGCCCTGCTCAAGAGTCCGAATCCGAGTCCCTTGAAGGCCGCGTTGCTCACGGTCATTGACCGGATGAAGTCTGAGAGTCCTTCTCAGGCTGAAGTTCTCTCAGCCTTGGCGGACGTAAAGCGCTTGTGGCCGCAAGGAATTGGAAAAGGCTCAAAAGCCGTTGGTGTGGATCTTCTGTAAAGTGCGCCGATGGAGCGCTTTTTTTCGAGACTCGACGCCGATTGACCTCCACCATCTGACTGCGCGTTGTTATCCGCCCGGCTCACCCACGGCCACTCTAACGCGAAATTCTCTGGAAATGCACACTAGCCCTCGCGAAGCATTCCTTACTTGTGAAACACGACATCGATATTCGCCGGAAGTGCGCTAAGGACAAAGTTGCCGAAGATCAGATCAGGCTTGCCGTCTCCATTCAGATCCGATGTCACGATCGCAACCGAATTAGCACCTGATGCGAAGAACGATCGCGTAAATTGTCCATTGCCCTCGTTGAAAAATATGCAAGCTTGTTGGCTGAGCATTAGCCCGACAGCCAGATCGAGCCGGCCGTGACCGTCCGGGATACGCATCGCGAGAGTCCTCAGCCTTCGCGGGGCTGGAAACCGCTCCAGCTAAAACAGTCCTAACTCGCCCTGCGGCAAGGTCAAGGCCATTGGCTTCTCACTCTCCAGGCTCCCGGGGGTAGAATCCGGCGATGAAAGCATACGTGACAGCGTATCGAACTATGAATGAAGAAAAAGAGAAAAAGGGACCCTTCGAGCCTAGCAGCAATGTTGATGTTTTTTTCACGAACAGCCTCATTGGAGGCTGGAGTCAGTGGAAGACGCGAAAATTGAGTGCCGATACCTTCAAGAAACGAAGGTGCACGTTGGCGAGCACTTCTGTATGTTCTCGGTGGAACAGCTACCCGAAGGTGACTTCGCAATTGTGTGCTTGTCTCACTCCGATTAGCGCCTCATCCACACAGACTGCCGAGCGGGTCTTGCTGAGAGCGTGGGTGAGAGTCGCTACAAAAGCTGACTTCCCTCATCACTCTGTTCGTGGTCAGTGATCGCCCAAAATTCGGTGACGTCCTTGTCCGTGAGGCAAAGGCGATGGAGCCAATTCAGGATAACCTTGAGCGGGATAATGTCGTTGTCGTCATGCCGACCGGAGACGTGGCATACCGGGCCCGTTGCAAAAGGAAAGCCGGGAGACAAATCCCGGCTCTTTCCGACGAATAAGCCGCCACCATTTCGGTACGGCACGTAATCAACTCCCAAGAGCTTAAAATGTCCTGTTAACTTGTTTAAACGACAGCGGCTTCGTGGGCATTGTGGCGGACTCCTGCCATCACACGAGGTAGCCCGCGATTTGCGTCCAGACAGGGACTTCCTGCTCTGGAAGCGGTTCCGCGACTTCGATATCGATTTGCTCTACCCGGTTGTTACAGGGCTCATTGCTTAGGCAAGAGTAGAAACGATCCCCACGCCGCCTTATCCGCTTGAGCGAGCGAAAGACGGTCGCGGTCCTTCGCGTTGCAGAACTCGATGTGGTTCTTGGCGCATTAGAGCCGGTTGCAGCCCGTTTCAAAAACCGGTGCACCCTGAACGAGAGTCCAAATCTATTCGCCTTTTCTTTGCTAGAATCGAATCTATTCTTGTTCATGTATAAAAAAGAGTTGCG
>Ga0335076_10000561_pt1 | contig 34734 bp, 24 predicted proteins | sample Lox_Sample_25_FD_206717 | JGI IMG/M metagenome (GOLD analysis project Ga0335076, IMG submission 206717) | Soil microbial communities from Loxahatchee National Wildlife Refuge, Florida, United States - Lox_Sample_2.5 | ecosystem: Environmental > Terrestrial > Soil > Wetlands | place: USA...
CCGCCAGCGCCTGAGAGACCAGCAATCCTGGCTTACCTGTACTACGATTCACAGAACACCTATGACTTTCCCGTAAAGCTTTCGCACTGCGCGAGCCACAAACTCGACCGCGCTGGACTACTGACTGGGCGGCAACACTCCGCCGTACCGGCTCACAACTTCGGCAGCAGTGTTCCTTTTCTGATGATGCGTGCGGATGATTAGAAGCAAGGCTCCATCCTGAAGGCAGTTGCTGTAATAGGTGGCGTCCACTCCGGGGAGGCCAACGCTGTCCAGAAAACCGCTGACATCAAATGCGGAACCCGAGAGGATGCCCACGGCATCGATATCGGCGTCAGTAAACCCGGTGTGCAACAGCGCCTCAATCGCGCTCCCCAGGGAAGAAAGCTCCCAGAAGAGAGCGGTCATAAGTGGTTGCGGACTTATCCCACTTTTTCGCATATAGACTCTTTGAAATGCTGAATTGAGTGTTGCGGTCGAGCAGGTTACAGAGGGGCTAACAGAGGAGAGTGCAGGTAAAGGAAAGCAATGTCGTTCCACTGTAGGATGGCACCGACTTGGGAGCCGATGGCAGGCCAAACGTGATGAGCTGCACGATTGAAGTGACAGCCGACAAAAGGCCAACGACAGGCAGCTTGCCGTGCGGAGCGGTGCAAGGGAGTTCGTCTGGCGCCGGGGTTATCAACACAACCACCACGGCAAAAACAGCCAGAACAGCCGCGAACTGGACAAGTCTATGCACGGTACGATCTTGCTCGATAGATGCTCATGCGAGGTGGTTCGTTGCCAATAAATCGGTCGAACGAAATGCGTGATGTTGTGTTAGCGCTCAAGTGTAGCTGAGATGCGGAGCGTCGCGCGACACATCCGACGAACTTCTCGAGAGCTATCGAGAAAGCTTGAAGTTGTACTTCGCGTTCATACAAAGCCCTAAGTCTTTTCAATTTTCACCACGAAATCTTTGCCTTCCCAACGACCCTCGGATGGCCAGAAGAACGTAAAGACCGCTTCGCTGCCGGGCGGCAGGGAAGCCGTCGGAAGATCGAGAACGTGGATGCCGAGTCCGGTGTCGCGCGTGTTGGTGTCGTGATAGGTATGCCATCCGTCGATCGTCCAATGTATGCACGCAGGGTAAAGCAGAATGATGCGCAGGGTTTTATTGCTCGGGATGCTGCGTGTCTTGTTGTTGAAGCGCCATCCGAAAATCTGCCGCGAGTGCTTTTCCACCAGATAACGCTTCACGGTTTGAGGAGGCTGGTCAAAGATCTTGCCGTCGCGGATGGAGCGGCGAAGTTTCACATACTCGGAATGTGCCCACACCAAAGGGCAGGCGGAGCCGGTTGGCTTGCCACGAAAGAGCTCGAGAGCGGGAAGGTCGGCGGAGTCCCAGACCTGCTCGGGCAACAACCGGCTCTGACCCGCGGTTGAGTTCTCAAGGACCGTCAGCAGAGCTTCCGCCTGATCGCGATGTCCGGCGGCGAGGGCGTAGTGACCGCGTTCTCCGGCGAGCAGAGGCCATGCGCGTCCGATTCCGGTTCCGTCGAATGGCGAACCATCCTTGTGTTCGCCGTAGCCATCGCCGTTATAGCGGTACCAGCAGGGGCCTTGAGGAAGTTCGACTGCGAGCAGGGCATCGATGGCGCGAAGCGTGTTGAGGATGCGGCGATCGTCGGCGGCACGCAGCCCGAACCGAACCAGAGCCAACGCATCCGGGCTGATGATGTGATACGCGCTCTCCCCGTCCTGCCCGGGCGGCTTGTTCTTGATTGGCACGAAACCTTGTGTGGGTGAGGCTGCGCCATCGGTATCGGGCGGCGAGATGCGCACGTAGTACCCTTCGATCCCCAGTTGTTCAGCCAGGTCGCCGCCCGTGGCATAAACCCAGCGTTCAATGTTGTCATTCCAGGCGTCGGCGCTGTCTCGCATGGTTTGCGCCTGGTCCGGGTGGCCGGTGAGCTCGGCGATGTCGGCGGCTGCCAGCAACGCAGAGATTTCGGCAGCGAGGGTGAATGGTGAGTATCCCGCGTCTTCTTCCCAGCGATCCTGCTGCGTGACTGGTCCGTTGCGGAGAATGAAGCTGACCGCATTGCGGACCATCGGCCACCAGCGCTCCAGCTTGCCCAGTGCGTCGGGAGCCTCGCGCCGCAACAAATCGAGCAGGAGGATGGGGAACGCGGTCTCATCCATCTGAATGCCGGTCCAATACGAGCGCCCGTCGAGCCACAAATTCTGAGCCCATCTGCCGTCGGCTTCCTGCGCGGATTCGAGGTAACGGAGAATCCGCAGGGCATCGTTCACGGCGCCCGCCGCCAGCAGGGCTCCAGCGGTTTCGACCAGATCGCGCGGCCACACCAGGTGATATCCGCCCAGGTCTTCGTCTCCTTTATTGAAGCCCCATGGAATGGAGAGGCTGGCGATGACGCCGCCAAGAAAGTCCTTGGATTCGTGGGTGCGTATGACGTTCATCGAAGCTCGGTAGAGATCGTGTTGCCGCGGTGGATTGTCGAGCTGCAGCAGCCGGTTTTGCCAGTTGCTCCATTGTGACGCATAGTGCTGGTGGAGTTCATCGCAGTCTTCAAGGAGGCTGGAGCGGGCCTGCTGCCCGGCCTCCGTCCACATGGACCCGAAACCCAGCGCGAGGCGGAACTCGCCCTTCGAAGCGGCGAGGTCGACCTCTCCGGCGAATGCGATGTTTCCGTTTTCCGCGCGGTCGTATTCCCACTCCATCTGGAAGTGCTCCGAGATGTCTTGCCAGCCATCGGAGATGCCAACGTATCCCACGGACGTCTTTTTCCAGGGCGCCGACGACGCGAGCGCGAGAGTTGTGTTTTCGCGCTGGGCGAAGAACATCGGACAGCCCTTGTAGTCGTCGATCCAGCCGGTATTGCCGAATCCGAAGTTGGCGAGGTGAGGGGAGAGCAGGGCGAAGAGATGATAGTCGGCGAGTTCGCCCACCAGCGGCTCAAAGCGAATCTTCTGTAGCACGACGTTGCGGTAAGGGTCGGTGAATACTTCCTTATGAATGCGGTAGCGGCCACTGTAGCAGCTGTTGGTCAGCATGTAGGCAGGAATGCCGGGCTCCATCGGCCGATTCTCAAACGAGCAGTGCCGCTTCTCTTCGGAAAAGAAATCCATGCCATCCGTAACGATGAAGCCCATGTCGCGGGTGCAAGCCTGATCGACGCGCGGGAAATAGACTTCGTTCAGGATGCCGTGGCTCAGCGTGAACCACACCTTGCTGTGCTGATTGAGGGCCGTGCCGACGCCTGATTTGGCGCTTGAGGTCCAGCGAGGAGGAATCCCCGGCCACCCGGGAGCAAAGCGAAGCGGCGATTTACTCATGGAAAATTTTTCCTCCCACAGAACAGATTCCTTCCGGCGAAATTGACAAAACTTTGACAGCCTGCGCGCCAGCCCCGAACTGCACTACGCATCCAATTGGAGGATTCCTTAACTAAAGAAGTTTCATCGTGCGTGGTCCGAAGATGATAAAGCACGGATAGGAGAGATGACGAGCTTCAGTAAGAATCGCGGCGCAGTGCTGGTCCTGATGGGGCTGCTGGCTATCGTCTGCGGCAGGCTCCGGGCTGAGGACCTGTCTGGTATTCCGTCGAGCTCGACGCTGGATCGAGGATTTTCAGGGTTGTACAACCTGGATTTCGCCGGTGCGCAGAAAGATTTTGCGTCATGGGAAGAGCAGCATCCGGACGATCCCATGGGCCCCGTCAGCGAGGCTGCCGGCTTTTTGTTCTCCGAGTTCAATCGGCTGGGGATTCTTGAAGCGCAGTTTTACGAGAACGATAAGACGTTCTTCGACCGGCCGAAACAGACGCCCGATCCAGCGCTGAGGCAGAATTTTCAAAATGCGATTGCGCGCAGCGAAGCTCTGGCACACGCCCGGCTGGCGAAGGATCCTAAGGATCGGGATGCGCTCTTTGCCCGTACTCTCGCCGCGGGTCTGCAAGCTGACTACGCAGCGTTGATCGAGAAGCGCAACCTTGCTTCGCTGCACTTTACCAAGGAAGCGTCGGCATCCGCGCAGCAGCTGCTGGCGGTGTGTGCGGATTGTTACACGCGCTGCTGGCGACAGGCTTCAGCAAGTACATCATCGGAAGCATGTCGCCGCCCGTACGTTGGGTGCTTCGCCTCGGAGGCCTGCCAGCGGACAAGCAGGGAGGAATTGCGGACCTTCAGATCACCGCTGAGCGCGGGTACTATCTCGCACCGTTCGCGCGCATCCTGCTGGCGATCGCGTACGTACGGGAGAAGGACAAGGCGCGCGCGATCGATCTGCTCGCCGATTTGAAACGCGAATTTCCCGGCAACAGCTTGTTCCCGCGCGAAATCGCACATCTGCAAGCTTCGCGCTGAAAATCCCCTATTGCCCCCCAGCTATAGGGCTTTCGCTTTTTATTTCCCTTTCCCGGCCATTCATCAGAAATTCACTCGTTTGTAACCCTCCTGTAACACTGCGCCGTTAGAACGGGACATATTCACCCTAGGAGGAATTATTCGATCATGCGCAAGATCGTGCTGCTGTTGGTGTGTGCACTCGGGGCTCTGCCAGCAGTCGGGCAGACCACGTTAAACGGAGCAGGCGCAACATTTCCCAATCCGATGTACTCAAAGTGGTTCAGCGAATACCACAAAGTTCATTCTGATATTCAAATCAACTACCAACCGATCGGCAGCGGCGGTGGTATCCGCCAGGTCACCGAAGGAACCGTTGACTTCGGAGCCAGCGACATGCCGATGACTGACGATCAGCTCAAGGCTGCGGAAGCCAAGCTGAAGACCAAAGTGCTGAACATTCCCACAGTGCTCGGCGCCGTGGTCCCGGCGTACAACATTCCAGGGGTCAGCGGCGAAGTGAAGTTCACGCCAGAAATTCTTGCGGGGATTTTTCTGGGCCGCATCAGCAACTGGAACGATCCGGCGATCGCCAAGGTCAATCCGGATTTGAAATTTCCCAACCAGGATATCGTCGTAGTGCACCGTTCCGACGGCAGCGGCACGACCTTCATCTGGACGGACTATCTTTCGAAGATCAGTCCGGATTGGAAGTCGCAAGTGGGCGCCGATACTTCCGTGAAGTGGCCCAAGGGATTGGGCGGCAAGGGAAATGACGGCGTGGCGGGATCGATCCGCCAGTTGCCCGGTTCCATCGGCTATGTTGAGTTGATTTACGCCCTGCAAAACAAAATTCCGTACGGCAGCGTGAGGAATTCAGCCGGAGTATTTTTGAAGGCGTCGCTGGAAGGAGTGACTGCGGCGGCCGCTTCGGCTCCGAAGATGCCTGCGGATTTCCGAGTGTCCATCACCAATCCGCCTGGGAAGGACGCGTATCCAATCTGCAGTTTCACCTGGCTGCTGATTCCGCAGCAGTCAAAGGACCAGGCCAAAGGCAAGATACTTGCCGACTTTCTGAACTGGATGGTTGCGGACGGCCAAAAGATGACCAGTGCTCTTACGTATGCCCCTCTGCCGGATAACGTGGCGGCCAAGGTCAAAGACGCGATCAAACAAGTCAAATAATCAGCCCGCCTGCACGGGGGTTTCATTCATCGGGGACAAAAAAGGAGAAGACGATGAAGTCTGTATGGAAGTTGTGTGCCATTCTTTTTCTGGCGACGGCGCTGGTCGGGCAAACCAGCACTGCGGCCAAACCCAAGAAAGCAAAGGCAGTGCCAATTACGGCCGCGGATGTGCAGGCGCTGAAGGATGCGATTGCCGCGCAGCAGTCCGCTATTGCCCAACAGCAACAGCAGATCCAGGAATTGCGTGATGCCTTGAAGCAGAGGGATCAGGCAGTTCAGCAGGCGCAGACCGCAGCTACGGACGCGGCTGGAAAAGCGGAGTCAGCCCAGACTCAGGCGAGTCAGCAGCAGGAGTCAGTCACCGCGCTTAAGAGCGATGTAAGCGATCTGAAGGCGGGGATGGTGACTACGGTCAATACTCTGCAAGAGACTCAGAAGAATATCAGCGAGTCTCCGCTTGCCTTGCGTTACAAGGGCATCACGATCACGCCGGGAGGATTCCTGGCGGCAGAATTCGTACGCCGTTCGCGGGCACTCGGGGCTGACATCAACACGCCCTTCAACAGCATCACGATGCCTGGAGCATCGCAGAGCACTCTCTCCGAATTCTTCGGGTCGGGCCGTCAGTCGCGTGTCTCGATGCTGGCGGAAGGACGCCTGAAGGATGCGAAGATTTCCGGTTACGTGGAAGCAGACTTCCTCTCCGCCGCTGTCACTTCCAACAACAACCAGAGCAACAGCTACTCAATGCGGCAAAGGCAGGCGTGGGGCCAAGCCGCATTCGACAACGGATGGAGCATCACCGGCGGCCAGATGTGGAGCCTGGTGACTGAAACCAAGCACGGTGTCGACAACCGTACCGAAGCTCTGCCAATGACCATCGACGCGCAGTATAACGTCGGCTTCAGTTGGGCCCGGCAGTACGGCCTGCGCCTGGCGAAGAACTTCGGCAACAAGTTCTGGCTGGCGGTATCAGTCGAAAACGCTCAAGCCACGTTGTCGAGCCACAACAACGGCACCAATTTCCTGGTTGGATCGGCGGGCGCGAGCGGCGGTCTGTACAACTCCGCCATCAGCACTTGCAGCACCGCCCTGAATGGCAGCGGATCACCGGTTACGACTTGCACTCCGATCGCCCCGTACTCGTTCAATCCGTCGCCCGATATCGTGGCCAAAGCGGTTTTCGAGCCCGGGTTTGGACATTACGAGATATTCGGCGTGTACAGCCGTTTCCGCGACCGGGTTTTCCCGTGCGGCGAAGCTTCCACCAACTTCCCCTGCGGCCCGGCGGGAGCGAATACGACGCCGAACGTTTCCGGAGCATTTAACAGCTCGAGAGACGGAGGCGGTTTCGGCGCCAATGCCCGCTGGTCGTTCGCGAACAAGCACGTCGACTTCGGATTGCACGGATTCGGCGGCAGCGGAATGGGCCGCTATGGCTCCGGCGGTCTGGCGGACGTTTCGATCAAGCATGACGGAACTTTCGACCTGATCCGCAACTACCAGGGACTGGCTACGCTCGAGTGGCACTCGCCGAAGCTGGACGTATATCTGAACACGGGTGCGGAGTACGCTTCGCGCGCCGCCGATTACGATCCCGTCAGCGGCAAGTATGTCGGCTACGGCTCGCCGTTCTTCTCCAACACCGGATGCTTCACGGAGACTCTTCCGGCGAACGGTGGTGGATTCCTGCCCGGCTCCCTCGGCAGCTGCACGGCTGACACCCGCGTGCTCGTCGAAGGCACGGCAGGCTTCTGGTACCGCGTGTACAGTGGCCCGAAAGGCCGCGTGCAGTGGGGACCGCAGTTCTCGTACGTGACCCGCAACACGTGGTCGGGAGCGTCATCGCCCAACGAGCCGCACGGACTCGATGGCATGGTGTTCACGTCTTTCCGTTACTACCTGCCGTAGTCGGGCAGGTCGACAGTCGAGCAAGTGGAATGAGGCCCGGGCAGGCAAACTGTCCGGGCTTTTTTTGTAGAGAAATCTTCCTACCATTTCTGAGCGCGCCGGCTCGTCGGGGCAGTCCTCCGGGAAAATGCTTTATACTTGTCCCTCTAGACGCTCGTTCCCGTGGAAAACGCGCGCTGGAAAGTTCTTGCCAGGGGAGCAAGAACCAGATCAACTGCAAAGCGCCCATCATGGCCCGTGTTTCATTGGACAGCCCACAGTACCTGATCAATCGCGATGTCTCGTGGCTCGCGTTTAACCGGCGCGTGCTCGAGGAAGCGAATGATGAGGGAAATCCGTTGCTGGAGCGCGTGAAGTTCCTCGCCATTTCGGCCTCGAACCTGGATGAATTCTTCGAGATCCGCGTCGCCGGGATGATGCAACAGATCGAAGACGGCTACAACGAGGCTGGTCCCGACGGGGTCACCCTGACGGAGAAACGCGATCTGCTCAACAAGCAGACCCACGCGTTCGTGGATGACCAGTACGAGTGCTGGAATTCCCATCTGCGTCCGTTGCTCGCGCAGAACGGGATTCGCTTGCTTGGCTTGGGCGATCTCGACACTGACCAGATGCGCTTCGTGAATGAATATTGCGAGCGCGAATTAGACCCCTTGCTCACCCCGGTAACTGTGGATCCGGCGCACCCGTTCCCGCGCGTCATCAATAAAGCTTTGTGCCTGGGATTTTTGCTGCGCCGTCGCCGCCGGTCGTCTCTGACCTATACGGGAGTGGTCTCTGTACCGAGAGCGCTGCCCCGGCTGGTGCGGCTGCCTTCCAACGGCACAGACGACTTCATTTTCCTCGCCGATCTGGTAGCCCATCATGCCGTGCGCATGTATCACGGGTATGACATCGTGTCTTCCGCGCCGTTTCGCGTAACCCGCAACAGCAATCTGTACCTGGCGGAAGAGGAAGCGCGCAGCCTGCTGGAATCGGTGCGCGCCGAGTTGCATAACCGGCGCAAGGGTGACGCCGTCCGGCTGGAGATTGAAGCCGACGCCGATCCGGAGATCATCGAGCGGCTGCGCACCGTTTTCGAACTCGATCCCTGGCAAGTGTTTCCTGTCAACGGGCCCGTGAACCTGTCGCGGCTGTTCAACATCTTCGATCAGGTCAATCGGCCGGACCTGAAATACCGCAGCTTCGCGCCGCGCGAACTGCGGTTGACAGCCAAGTCAAAAGACCTTTTTGAGGAATTGCGCAACCACGACGTCCTTCTGCACCACCCTTATGATTGCTACGACGCGGTAGTTTCGTTCATTGAGTCGGCGGCTAAGGACGACAAGGTTCTGTCGATCAAGCAGACGCTCTACCGCACCAGCGAACACTCGCTGATCGTACCCTCGCTCATTGAGGCTGCATCGCGCACCGAGGTGACCGCGGTAGTGGAATTGAAAGCCCGGTTCGATGAAGCTTCGAACATACGATGGGCGCGCGATCTGGAAGACGCAGGCGTGCAGGTCTTCCACGGGCTGGTCGGACTGAAGACGCATTGCAAGCTGTCGCTCATCGTCCGGCGCGATCCCGACGGCGTGCCTCGAAGCTACGCGCACATCGGGACTGGCAACTACAACACGACGACCGCCCGCATCTATACCGATCTGAGCCTGTTCACCGCCAATCCCGAGATCACCCGCGCGGTGCACGATGTGTTCAGCTTTCTTACCGCCTATGCCGAGAATCCAAGCTACGAACCATTGCTGGTAGCGCCGCTCGATCTGGCCGAGAAGTGCGTCGCGCTGATCGAGCGGGAGGCCGAGCACGCGCGTCGCGGAAATCCAGCCCGCATTATCGCCAAGATGAATGCTCTGCTGGATAAGAGAATTATTCATGCGTTGTACCGGGCTTCGCAGGCGGGAGTGCAGATTGATCTGATCGTCCGCGGCATCTGTGCGCTGCGCGCGGGTGTGCGTGGAGTGAGCGACAACATCCGGGTGCGCAGCATCGTGGGGCGCTTTCTCGAGCACAGCCGGATTTACTGCTTCGCGAACGGTGGCGACGAAGAGATCTATATTGGCAGCGCGGACTGGATGCCGCGCAATCTCTACGAACGCGTGGAAGTGCTGGTGCCACTGCGCGACGCGATGGTGCGGGAGCGGGTGCAGCGCGAAATCCTTGATGCGTACCTGGCCGATAATCGCAAGGCGCGCGTGCTGTTGCGGGATGGAAGCTACATTCACGCCTGGCAGCCTATTCACGGCAAACGAAACGGCAAGCCGCCCACGGGAGCGGCGTCTTTTTGCGCGCAGAGTTTTCTGATCGGAGTGGCGGAAGGCAAGTCGCCCGCCTTGCCTCCCGTGCCAGCCGCGCCGAAAAAGCGTAGAGTGACGGTGGGAAAGGAACGATAATCAGCAATGATTGTTTATTTTCTGCGTCACGCCAGCGCCGGCGAGCACTTTGTAAATCCGAAAAAAGACGAAAAGCGTCCTCTGGATAAAGAGGGCATCGAGCAGAGCGGGTCGGTCGGACGCGCGCTCGCAGCCCTGCAGGTGCAGGTTGATGTGATGGTGTCGAGCCCGCTGAAACGCTGCACGCAGACGGCTTCACTGGTGGCAAATGAACTGGGCTTCGAGGGGAAGATCCAACTTGATGCGGCATTGCGTCCGGAAGGCACACTCGCGGATTTCCGCAAGCTGCTGGAGAAGCACGCTAACCAGGAAGCGGTGATGGTGGTTGGCCACAACCCGAATCTGAGCCAATTCCTCGGCTCCGTGATCAGCGAGTCTGGCTGCGAGGCTTCGATCGAACTGAAGAAGGGCGCAGTCGCCAAGGTGGAGATGCGCCGAACCTTTGGCACCATGCAGTGGTGCGTTACACCGAAGGTGCTCCGCTCTATCTACGACATGGCGGTGGAAAGTTCCCGGCCGAAGACCTCGCGGAAGTAGTCGCATTCTTTTTCGACCGCCCATAGCTCGAGATCCACGCCCATCCTGCGCCGCGCCACCAGCGAGACTCTGACTCCGGCAGAGCGCACACCGATCCGCACTTTTTGCACGGCGCCGCTGCGCCCCAGATTGAGCGCGCGCGCCAGGCGCAGCAGAATGATGGCCTTTTGCACGTTGGCGCGATCGGGCGGATCGACCATCTTCATGGGCCCGTCCTCCAGGTTCGGACGTGATTTGCCGAGATAGCGGCTGATGGCAGCGATAATGCGGCGCTGTGCCGGGGTGTACCCGAGAATCTCCGAATTGGAAATGATGTAGTGCGCGTGCCGATGGTGACCATTGCGGCTGACGTAATCTCCGACTTCGTAAAGCATGGCCGCAGCTGACAGCCATTCGCGATACTCCGGCGCGAGACCGTGCACGGAACGCAGAGCCGAAAACAGCATCATGGCCGACTCGCGGACGTTCAGCGCGTGCTTGCTGTCCACGTGGTAGTGTCCTACCGCTTTCATGATGGACTCCCAGCGTTCCGATTCGATCTGGCGGCCGGAGCGCGTGCTACGGTCGTAATCGGCGGCCATCTGCGCCAGCGTTCCATCGCGCAATCCCAGTGGCGAATAGCGAAATGATTTGAGATGCAGGCGCTCCACCAGCTCGTGGTAGACGGCGGCGCCGGCAATGACGATCTCCGCTCGCCGGGGCCCAATACCCTCAATCTTCCGCCGCTCGGCCACCGGCAACCTCGCCAGGCGCTTGGCGATCTTACTCATTTCGGCACGAGTGACGACGCTCCGCTGCGTATTGCGGCCTCGTCGCAGATGACTGGCTACTGCGGCCAGCGCAGCCGCTGTGCCCGAGGTGGCGATTACATTCTTGACTCGCGCGGCAGCGATTCGATGGGTAATGGCATTCACTTCGCGCGCGATGAAGGCGCGCAACTGTTTGAGTTCTCCTTTGCGCGGTGGATCGTGGCTGAGAAATTCATTGCTGAGGCGGACCGCGCCCAGCGGAAGACTGACCGTGTCACGGATGTGCCCAGCCCGCGAGATCGTGAGCTCGCAACTGCCGCCACCCAGGTCGACCATGAGCGTAGGACTGCGGTCCACGCGGGGATTAGTTACTAGTCCGAGATGAATCAGTCGCGCTTCTTCCACACCAGAAATGATTTCCACGCGCCAACCGGTCGCGGAGCGCACCCATTCCAGAAAGGCTTGTGCATTGCGCGCGTCGCGCAGGGCACTGGTGGCAACTACCCGCACGCTGTCGGTGACGATCTGCTGGGTGGCACGATGAAAGCGACGAAGCACCTTCACGGTGTCTGCCATCGACTCAGGGGTAAGAAATCCGGAACGGAAGACGCCGTCGCCAAGCCGGGTCACTTCGCGGTCCTCATGCAGCGGACGCAGACGGCCGGCCTGCAATCTCGCAATCTTGAGACGAACAGAGTTCGAACCGATGTCGACAGCAGCGAAGGTGGGCATGGGGGAAGCCAGACAGTTTACATGCCGCGATGGAAGATCGTCACCGGTTTCGCTGATTTTTGCGGGCAAATAAAGACGCGATGTGAGTTCAAAACCGTGCGGTAGTGGCTGGGGCTGAAATTCTGGCTCCCAAAAGGCGTCATCCCGAACGGCCCGCGTTTTTACCAGCGGGCCGAGGGACCTCCCGCCCCTCAACTTCATGGTAAGGAGATCCTTCGCTCCGCCTGAAGAGCGGCTCCGCTCAGGATGACGCCATTCGTAGGGGCTGCCGTCGGAAAGTCAAACGGACCTCCTACCAGCCGCGCTTTTTAACATCGTTGTAACAACCCTCTGCTAGGTTTACCTCGATGGCCAATCCCGCATTACCACGGCCTGATATGCCCGGTCCACAACCCGTTGAAGGTACGAAAGTTGCACCCGCGGCCAGCGATCGGCCTGCACTTCTATTAAGGGCTTCGAGCGGCGAGCTTCCCGATCAGATCTTCAAGTATCTGATCACGGCTTGCGGCTTCGCCATTTTTGGTGTGCTGATATTGATCGTTTACGAGCTTGTGTGGCGCTCGAACCTTTCCTGGCATGCCTTTGGATTGAAATTCTTTGTGGCTAGCGACTGGGATCCGGTCAACGAGCATTTTGGCGCTTTGCCCTTCATCTACGGGACGATAGTTTCCTCGATCCTCGCGCTGATCATCGCCGTGCCGCTCTCGGTTGGAGTCGCCGTTTTTACGACGGAGATGTGCCCGCAGCGTTTGCGCGGCCCGCTCTCTTTTTTCGTGGAATTGCTCGCGGCCATCCCCAGCGTGATTTACGGGCTATGGGCAATTTTTGTGCTGGTGCCGCTTCTCAGCAAGTATGTCCAGCCGTTCTTGGCGAAGACCTTGGGCTGGACGACGCTGTTCGACGGTCCTCCGTTTGGGTATTCGATGTTGGCGGCGGGCATCATCCTCGCGATCATGATCATCCCGATTATTTCCTCGATTACGCGTGAAGTGCTGGCGGTGGTGCCGCAGCATCAGCGCGAGGCCGCGCTCGCGCTCGGAGCGACGCGCTGGGAGATGATCTGGGTGGGCGTGCTGCGCAATGCGCGCGCCGGCATCGTAGGTGGAATTATCCTGGGGCTCGGCCGCGCTCTGGGTGAAACCATGGCCGTGACCATGGTGATCGGGAACCGCCCGGAGATTGCGCGCTCACTGTTTGCTCCCGGCTACACGATGGCCAGCGTACTGGCCAACGAATTCAGCGAGGCGACCGGCGATGTTTATTTGTCGGCCTTGATTGAAATTGGCCTGGCTTTGTTCTTGGTTACGATCGTTGTCAACGCGCTAGCGCGTCTTCTGGTGTGGACGGTGACGCGTGGACAACCGGCGAGGGGAAATGTCTGAAGCCGTCATCACTCCCGTAATGCAGCCGATCCTTCGGATCAGTTTGCGCCGGCGCGTGACCGACCGCGTCATGACCGGTCTGGCCATACTCACGGTCGTGCTCGTGCTGCTTCCTCTGGTGGCGATTTTTGGCTATCTCGTGTATCGCGGCATCGGTTCCATCGACTTGAACTTCTTCACACAGACGCCGAAACCCGTAGGTGAAGAGGGCGGCGGTATGGCAAACGCCATCGTTGGGTCGGTGCTGATTCTGGCGATCGCGAGCGTAATCGGCGTGCCCTTCGGAATCGGGGCCGGAGTTTACCTGGCGGAGTTTGGCCGGAACAAGTTTGGCAGTGCGATCCGGTTCACGGCGGATGTGCTGAACGGCGTACCTTCGATCGTGATCGGCATCGTCGGATACGCCATCGTGGTGCTTTACCAGAAACATTTTTCGGCGCTGGCTGGCGGCGTGGCGCTGGCGATCATGATGGTTCCGACCATCAGCCGGACCACAGAAGAAATGCTTCTGCTCGTCCCCCAGGCACTGCGCGAGGCGGCCTACGGATTAGGCGTGCCGCGCTGGCGGACAACGCTGTCGATCACCTTGCGCACAGCGACTTCGGGAATCATCACCGGGGTGATGCTGGCATTTGCGCGCGTGGCGGGTGAAACGGCACCTTTGCTGTTCACTGCCTTCGGCAACCAGTTCTGGAGCACCAGCCTCACCCAGCCGACTGCGGCATTGCCTTTGCAGATTTATGTGTATGCCAACTCTCCCTACGACGATTGGCATCGGCAAGCGTGGGCGGGAGCGCTGGTGTTGATCGTCCTTATTGTGGGCGCGATTGCGGCGGTACGGTATGTCGTGCGCCACGGAACGTTTGGAGCGGCATAATTATGGGCGTTGGAATTCAAGTGAGCGGTCTCAATGCCTGGTACGGCAAAGGCCAGGCTTTGTACGACATCAATCTAGCCGTCGCCGCGAATCACGCCACGGCGCTCATCGGGCCTTCGGGTTGCGGGAAGTCGACGTTTATCCGCTGCCTGAACCGGATGCACGAGACCATTCCGGAAGCGAGCGTCACGGGAAGTGTGAAAATCGGCGAGGTGGACGCATATAACGGCACATCCCCGACCCAGCTTCGTCGGCGCGTCGGCATGGTCTTTCAGAAGCCGAACCCGTTTCCGACGATGTCGATTTATGACAACGTGGCGTCCGGGCTTAAGTTGAACGGATTCCGCGACCGGCGGAAGCTCGACGAAATCGTGCAGCGTTCGCTGGAAGTCTCCGCCTTGTGGGACGAAGCGAAAGACAATCTGCATAAGAAATCGGGAGCGAGCCTTTCCGGCGGGCAGCAGCAGCGGCTCTGCATTGCGCGGGCGCTGGCGGTTGAGCCCGAGGTACTGCTGATGGATGAGCCCTGCTCGGCGCTGGATCCGATCTCGACGGGAAAGATCGAAGAATTGATTTTCCAGCTCAAAGAGCGCTATACAATCGTAATAGTGACGCACAACATGCAGCAGGCGGCGCGAGTTGCCGAGTTCACGGGCTTTTTCCTGCTTGGCAAGTTGATTGAATTCGACAAGACCGAAAAGATTTTTACCAAGCCCGCCGATAAGAAAACGGAAGATTACATTACGGGTCGGTTCGGATAGAGAGGTAGCAAAGAATGCGCACGCGCTTTCAACAAGGGCTCGACGATTTACGGCAACGGTTGCTTCGTATGGGTGGGCTGGCGGAGCAGGCCGTCGACCGCGCACGCCAGGCCTATGTGGAACGCGATCTCACTCGCTGCCAGATGGTTCTCGAGGGCGAGAACCTGATCAATACAGCCGAGCGCGAGATCGACGAAGCGGCGTTCGACCTGCTTGCGATGCAGCAGCCAATGGCCGTCGATCTGCGGTTCATCCTGGCCGTGACGAAGATCAATGCCGACCTGGAACGCGTGGGCGATCAGGCGGTCAACATCGCCGAACGTGTCATGGATATGGTCGAGCTTCCGGCGGCGGAACTGCCGGTGGATATTGCCCGCATGGGAACGGCTGTGAGTGCGATGGTGCGGCGCGCCCTGGAGTCGTTTATTGAAGGCAAGGTTGAACTAGCGCAGGCCGTGCTCGAGATGGACAACGTAATCGACCGCATGCGTGACGACGCCTTCATCCAGCTAGTCAAAACGATGAACGACCGGCCCGATGTCGTGCGCCAGGCCCTGGATGCTCTTCTGGTCGCGCGCAATCTGGAACGCGTTGCCGATCACGCGACCAACATCGCTGAGGACGTCATCTTCTGGGTGCAGGGTGCCGACGTACGCCACAACGTACATGCGGAAGAGTCCGAGGGTCAGGGATCGGAGCGCCCAACCACTCGCGCTTCGGGACTATAGCTCGCTTCTTCACGCCGTCGCCTCAACCCTTTTCGGTAGGCTCGTTCGCAGCAAGCAGAGTCTTTTGGGGCACTGCGCCTGGCTGCAGTATCCAAGTGCTCCTTTGACCATCCACATCTTCTTGCATTAGGCTCATTCCTCTCGTCTCTTGACCACGTAGTTGCCGGAGGACCCGTGATTCGCCTTGCCTTCCGATTTGCTTTCCTATGCGCAGCCGTTGCTACGGTCTTTGCCCAAACCCCTTCCGGGAATTCGTCGACCGTGATGCTGCCCACCAGCAAGATGCTGACGATTCCGTCGCCGGGACGCGTGGGTAGCACCAACAGTTTTCCGGGAACGATGGTGCTGAGTCCGGATGGGCGCTACGCGGCGCTGCTGAACTACGGCTACGGAACGCAGGAGACGCTGGCTCATCAGTCGATTTCGATTCTCGACTTGAAGAATAACCAGATCACCGAGTTTCCCGACGCGCGGCTGAGCGATCACGCGCGTCAGAGTTATTTTGTCGGGCTCGCGTTCAGTTCCGATGGGAAGCGACTGTATGCATCGATGGGATCGGTCACGGATCCGACCGGTTCAAAGCAACCGGACACGGGAAATGGGATTGCGGTTTACAGTTTTGTGGCGGGGAAAGTTGCGCCCGAGAAATTCATTCCGATTGCGCCGCAGCCTTTGGGCGAGGGCAAGAGAGTTCCCGTCGGACTGGCGCAAGCGCCGCCGCATACCGCGACTCCTTATCCGGCCGGTATTTCAGTAATTGCTGAGGGAGCTCACGACAAGCTGCTGATCGCAAATAATCTGTCGGATAACGCTGTACTGCTGGATCCGGTGAGCGGGAAGGTTCTGCAGCGTTTCGATTTGAGCACGGGCAAGCTGGTGCCGACGTCGTATCCATACACTTGCGTGGCGACGAAGGATGGCCACCGGGCGTGGTGTAGTTTGTGGAATGCGTCAGCCGTTGCGGCCTTGGACTTGACCAGCGGTAAGGTTCTGCGACTTTATCACTTCGACGATCCACCCGACCCAATTGCGCCGGGATCTCATCCCACGGCTTTATTGCTAAGCCCCGACGAGAAAACGCTCTACGTCGCCGAGTCGAATTCAGACAAAGTTGACGCCCTGCCGGTGGGCCCAGAATTCGCGGCCGAAGTATCTTTCCAGTCCATTTTTAGTGATCACATTTCTGTGGCGGGGTCCTACCCGACAGCACTGGCCGTATCTGGTGACGGGAAGCGATTGTTCGCAGCGATGTCGTCGCTCAATGCCGTCGCTGTTTTTGACACGTCGCCACAGCCCGGCGGATGGAAGGAAGTACAAAAGGGCTGGGAAGCAAAGGCCCTCGGTTTCATCCCGACCGACTGGTATCCCTCGGCTTTGGCTGTTGTCGGCGATGAACTGCTCATCGCCTCGGCCAAGGGACAAGGCGCCGGCCCCAACAAAATGATGGGCAAGGTGCCGTATGAAATCCAACACCACTACCATGCATACATTCCAACGCTGCTCAAAGGGTCGATTGCGCGGCTGAATATCCCATCGACAGTAGAGAAGCTTCCGCAGTTCACCAAGATGGTGGAAGATGCCAACCTGTTCCACAGCGATCCGGGCAAGATTTCTTTCGCCTCGGGCCAGAATCCGATCACGCACGTGATCTACGTGATGAAGGAGAACCGCACCTACGACCAGATTCTCGGGGATCTGAAAGTTGGCGATGGCGATCCTTCGCTGACGATGTACGGCGCTGACATCACGCCGAACGAGCACAAGCTCGCGCTGCAATTCGGCGTGCTCGACAACTTCTACGACAGCGGGGAAGTTTCGGGCGACGGGCACGTTTGGTCGACGGCGGCGATCACCTCGGACTACAACGAGAAGACCTGGCAGATCGCCTACCGCAGCAAGGAACGCACCTACGATTTTCAAGGCGAGGTTGGGGAAGAGTATCCGCTGGAGCACAACATCCCTGATGTGGATGATCCCGGCACGGGTTTTCTTTGGGACAACCTGGCGCGCAATCACGCGAGCTACCGATTCTACGGAGAATTTGTGAATGCGGTCTGGTGCGACGGCTACCGGTCTGACTCTGTGGCTAAGCCGAGGACGCCATCAGAGTTGCAAGGAGGGTGCACGCGCAGGACCGTCGAGCAGGGCGGCGCGCTTCCGCCGAATGTGGGCGATCCGCATGGCGCGACGAGTCCCTGGCCGTGGTCAGTACCAATGTTCAGCAGCGTGAAGCCGAGCAAAGCAGCCCTGCGTGACCACTTCGACCCGCTGTACCCGGATTTCAACACCGACTATCCCGACCAGCTTCGCGCCGACGAATTCATGAATGAGTTTGGCGCGTACGTGAAGGCGCGGCAGGCGAATGAGGGACCGGAGTTCGAACTACCTGCTTTCATTTTGCTCTACCTGCCAGACGACCACACCGGAGGCACGCGTCCGAATCATGCGCGTCCGGCGGCGAACGTGGCTGACAACGACTTGGCCCTCGGCCGCGTAGTGGATGCTGTTTCGCACAGTCCGTACTGGGATGACACCGCCATCTTCGTTCTGGAAGATGACGCGCAGGACGGTGCCGACCACGTCGATGCGCATCGCTCGATTGCACTTGTGATCAGCAAGTACTCGCCTGGTTCGGCGGCGCAACCCTACATCGAGCACAGTTTCTACACCACGGTGAACATGGTCCACACGATGGAGTCATTGTTGGGACTGCCACCCATGGACCAGAACGATGCGTATGCTCCGGTCATGGGCCAGCTTTTCTCGGGAAAGGGAGACCAGCCGCCATTCAAGGCCGATTACCGAAACCAGAAGAACAGCCTGATTTACGAAACCAATCGGCGCGATGCGCCGGGAGCAAGTATCTCGATGAAGATGGATTTCTCGCGGCCAGACGCGGCACCCTCGGGCAAGCTGAACCGCGTCCTATGGCGCGATCAAAAGGGCTCGGCTCCCATGCCGGATCCGAAACACACCGTGCTGCCGGCTGGCGACTCAAGCAAAAGATGAATCCGCTCGAAATTACTCCTGCGCAGTTCCGCCAGTTAGCGGAACACATCGCGCGCCTGGCTGCGTACTATCTGGATGGCATTGATTCGCAACCGATCGCCCCTGCCACCAGCGGAGAGGAGTCGGTGCGCTGTTTCCGCACCGCGCTGCCAGAACAAGGCTGTGGTGATGCGGCCTTGAATGCTCTCGCGGAAGTGATCCGGCTTTCGCGCGCGCAAAACGGGCGCTTCTTCGGATACGTCCTCGGCTCCGGCGAGCCGGTCGCCGCTGTCGCCGATTTGCTGGCCAGTGTTTTGAATCAGAACGTAACCGCATGGAGGTCTGGACCCGCCGCGGTCGTCATCGAGCAAACGGTGGTGGGGTGGCTGGCCGAGGCGCTGGAATGTCGGGAGTTTCGCGGCTACCTGACCGGAGGAGGGTCCGCCGCGAACCTGATGGGCCTCGCCATGGCGCGCGAAGCCAGAGTTCCTTCAAATGAGGGGGGAGTGCGGCCTGGAGGCGTAGTGTATGCCTCCGATGAGATTCACATGTCGATTCCGAAGAGCGTGGCCTTGCTCGGGATCGGACGCGAGAATCTGCGCCTGATTCCAACTGATTCGTCGTTCCGCATGATCCCGGGAGAACTCCGGCGATGCGTGCAGGAAGACCGCTCCGCGGGAAGGATTCCGATTGCGGTTGTCGCGTCCGCAGGAACTGTAAAGACCGGAGCCATTGATCCACTGCGCGAGATCGCGGAAATTGCGCACAACCACGGAGCCTGGTTTCATATTGACGGCGCTTACGGGGCATTGGCGGCGATGGCCGCGCGGGAAAAATTCGATGGCATGGAATTGGCCGACTCGATCTCGCTTGATCCGCACAAGTGGCTTTACCAGCCGCTCGATTGCGGATGCCTACTCTATCGTTCCGCTGAGGCTGCTCAAAGAACGTTTTCCAATACCGGGGATTACGCTCGCGCGCTCAGTGCCGACCCGGTGGAAGGCTTCGCGTTCTTTGAAGAGTCGATCGAGCTGTCGCGGAGGTTCCGCGCTCTGAAACTGTGGCTCTCGCTGCGCTATCACGGCTTTGCGGCGTTTCGGGAGTCGATTGCCGCGGACTTGAGACATGCGCAACGTCTCGCAACAGCGGTTGAAAAAGAAGCAAAACTGGAGTTGCTGGCTCCCGTCGAACTGAGCGCGGTCTGCTTCCGGCACAGAGGTTCAAGCAACATGCCTGAAGGCGAGCGCAATCGTCTCAATGCAGCTCTACTCAAACGTGTGGTCGAACGCGGCCGAGTTTACTTGTCGAACGCTTCGTTGCACGGACGGTTCTGTCTGCGGGCCTGCGTTGTGAACCATCGCACCACCGACGCGGACATCGACACGATAGTTCCGGAGGTTCTGGCGGCTGCCGGCGAGGTCGGGCTCTGATCAGTGCTCTTAGCTATTTGATCGTGAGTGATTGTTTTAGCGGCAAATCCTGCGACGATCCTCCCACCATGAAGGTGTATTCGCCGGGAAGCAGTTCCCAGCCGTTCCGCTCGACGTTGAAGATGGATAGATACTTCGGATTGACGTCGACGGAGACTTCCTTGCTCTCTCCGCCGTTCAACTTAAGCTTGCTCCATCCGACCAGGCGCTTCGGCGGCTCCGCGGCGCTGGCGGGCAGGGAAGCGTAGACTTCGGCGACCTCGGCTCCCGCACGGTTGCCCGTATTGGTGACGGTAAAGGTCACGCGGGGATTTTTTCCGGGAGCGACGGTCAGGTTCGAATACGCGTACGTCGTATAGGACAAGCCGAATCCAAAAGGAAAGAGCACGGACTTCTTTTCCGCGTCGTACCACTTGTATCCCACTTTCACGCCTTCGTCATAGGTGACCTGGAACGCGGGGAGGCCGGCAGCGATCTTCTGCCACGAGACGTTGCCCTCGGAGTCGGATCCGCGAGCCGGTCTGATGACCGTGGGATGCGGCAGATCGGCTTCGCTTCTGGGGAACGTCATGGGCAGCTTGGCGACGGGCATGGCATCGCCAAAGAGTAGATTGACGGTGGCATCGTCTCCTTTACTGCCCGCATACCAGACTTCGAGAATGGCGCCGACATGATCGACCCACGGCATGGTAACGGGCCCGCCGGTTTCGAGAACGACAATGGTGTGAGGGTTCGCAGCCGCGACTTTTGCGATAAGCGCGTCCTGATGCTCGGGAAGAGAAAGGCTGTCGAGATCCATATCTTCGCTTTCCCATTGATAGGCGAAGACGATGGCCACGTCGGAGGATTTGGCCAACGATGACGCGGCATTGAGATCCGCACCGGAGTTGAAATTGACCGTGGCAGCAGGGGCTTTGGCGCGAATTGCTTTCAAGGGCGACGTCGGAAACCATACCGGTTCCAGCCAGCGAGTCTGGCCTTTTCCGGGAGGCATGATCGCATTGCCTCCAGGAGGATCGACTTGCGCTGAGCCGCCGCCAGAAATCATGCCCACGTCTGCGTGACGCCCAATCACTGCGATACTGCGCAGTTTGGCCGCGTCAAGCGGGAGCAGGCCGTGGTCGTTCTTCAGAAGCACGGAGCTTTGCTCGGCGATGCGCTGGGCGACTTCGAAACCTCCTGCTACGTCGACCACGCCGCGTTGCGGGGGATTGTCGACAAGCCCGGTGGCGAACATGGCGCGGAGAATGCGGTGGACGTGATCATCGAGTTCCGCCTGCGGCACCTTGCCGGATTCAACATCTTTCTTCAGCGTGTCGCCGTAGAAAATCCAGCCCGGCTCTTCATGATCCATTCCGGCGGCAGAAGCTTTGATGGCGCTGTGCGCGCCTCCCCAATCGGTCAATACGAAGCCTTTAAAGTTCCAGTCTTTCTTGAGGACGTCGGTGAGCAGGTACTTGTTCTCGCAGGCATACTCTCCGCCCAGGCGGTTGTAGGAGCACATGACGCCGGCGGGGTCTGATTGCTCAATTCCAATTTCGAAAGCGAGCAAATCGCTCTCGCGCGCAGCGCGTTTGTCGATGTTCACATTGACGGCCTTGCGTCCGCTCTCCTGATCATTGAGGGCGTAATGCTTGATGTCGCCCATGACATTCTGGGCCTGTTCGCCCTTGATCAGGGCAGCGACCATGGTGCCGGCGAGGACTGGATCCTCACCCATGTACTCGAAGGTGCGGCCGTTGCGTGGTTCGCGGGTAAGGTTGATGCCGCCGCCCAGGGACATGTTGTAGCCCTGAGCCCGCAGCTCGCGGCCAATCAGGGAGCCATATTCGAAAGCGGCATCGAGGTCCCAGCTCGCGGCACCGGCCACGCAAGAGGGTAGCGCTGTCGAATAACGCCCATTGTCGCCGCTCATGCGTACGCCGTATGCGGCGTCTGACATTTGAATCGGCGGAATGCCAAGGCGCGGAATGCCGACGACGTAGCCGGCTCCTCCGTTGGAATGGATCGCGAGCGGGCTGATCGGGCTTAATCCCTCCATACCCGTCCCATGCAGTAGCGTGATCTTTTCGTCGAGGGTCATTTCCTTGAGCACCATGGACGCGCGCTCGTCGGGAGAGAGAGTGGTGTTCATCCAGGCATGAGATTGATCGGCAGACTTCGGATTTGAACCGGCGACGGCGCAGATGACGGTCGCGACCAGGGCAAGAGCAACGAAAAGGATGAGGACGGATCGGCCGGATTTCCAGGAACGTGCTTGCAGGGACATAGGGTTCCTCTTTTTCAAAAAAGGGCTACCAAATCGATTATGTTACGCCTTTTGTCAAATCTCGGCGGAGCCAAATTTTCTGCCAAGGCCGGTCGCGACGTCCTCTTTCCGGATTGGGGAAGGTGTAGCGGGTGTTTCCATTAAGAATCTTTTCGGCACAAATTGTCAGAGCGAGTGAGCAGGTTCTGTCAGGCAGCGATTAGGAAAGTCTAACTTTCATTTCGCGGCGGCGCTCGTCTCTGCACTGACAACCATTTCCGAAAGCGATGGGCGCGCACGCGGTTTGGTCCGAAGGATGCGGAGAGAATTAGCGACCAACGCTGCCGCCGGTCAGATTCAAATTTTCTAAGAAAGGAAGTAGAACGGAGTCCGAAATGCCGAAGCAAAAAGGGTTTTCGCTGATTGAACTACTGATCGTTGTTGCCATCATTCTCATCATCGCAGCCATTGCCATTCCAAACTTGTTGCGCGCGAGGATGGCTTCTAACGAGTCATCGGCTGTGGCCTCGATTCGAACCATCAATACAGGAATGGTCACTTACAACTCCACGTATCCCACGGTCGGGTACGCGGCGACACTCGCTGCGCTGGGTGGGGCGAGCCCCTGTACGCCGAGTTCAGGCACGGCCTGCCTGATCGATAACGTGCTGGCGCAGGGGACCAAGAGCGGATATACCTTTACCGCGACCGGTGCGGGCGGACCGCCGGCTATCCAGTACTATGACACCGCAGTTCCGGTCACGCTGAATCAGACCGGGATTCGCAGCTTTTGTTCATTCGAAGACGCGGTGGTGCGGGTCGATCCGGCCGGCACTCTGCCCGCGAGTGAGACTGCCTGCCAGAATTTGTTGCCGATGAACCAGTGACCCCGGTTGTGCTCGGGTCAGGAGCAGCGATGGGCTGAGATGCTCCTCGCTGCTCCTGACGCGGACTGTGGGGCTGGCGCAGGTGGACTTTTTGGGGCGCCATCACCCATGTCTCGCAAAAACGGTGAGACATGGGGCATCCCACTCGTTACCGCTAACACGAATCCTCCTTCGCTTGGCCTGGCGCGCCTGCGGCCTTTACACTAGAAGTCGTGAAAGTTGCGCTGGGCCAAATCAATCCAACAGTCGGTGATTTTCAAGGGAACGCGGCGAAGATCATCGATTTCTCGCGACGAGCCCATGGTGCGGGAGCGGGGCTGATCCTGTTTCCGGAACTCTCAGTCTGCGGCTATCCCCCGCGCGATCTGGTGGAGCGTCCGTCGTTTGTGGCGAAGAATCGCGAGACGGCAGAGCACATTGCTTCTGAGACGCAGGGAATCGCTGTAATCTGCGGCCTGGTGACACCGGCCGAGCCCGACGCCAGCAGAAGCGTAATGAATTCCGCTGCCTTGTTGATGGAGGGGAAGATCGCGTTTATCCAGTCGAAAATGTTGTTGCCCACCTACGACGTTTTCGATGAAATGCGGAATTTTGCGCCTGCCCGCAACCAGCAACTGTTCTCGTTTTGCGGTAACCGGATGGCACTCACGATCTGCGAAGATGCCTGGAATGACAAGCAATTCTGGCGCAAGCGCCTGTATACCGTCGATCCGGTGGAATCGCTGGTGCGAGCGGGCGGGAACTTCGTGCTTAACATTTCCGCCTCGCCGTTCTGGATCGGCAAGCGGGAATTTCGCCGAGAAATGCTGGTCAGCATTGCCCGCCACCATAACGTGCCGGTCGTGCTGGTCAACCAGATTGGTGGCAACGACAGCCTCGTTTTTGACGGATCAAGCCTGGTGTTGAACCGGCAGGGGGAAGTGATCGCGCAAGGGAAGTCGTTTGAGGAAGATCTGATCTTCTTTGATTCTGTCGACCTGACTGGCGAGATGCACGAGCAGATTGCAGGCGACGACGCCAGCGTGTACGGGGCGCTGGTGCTCGGTACGCGCGACTACATGCACAAGTGCGGATTTCGGAAAGCGATCGTAGGGTTGAGCGGCGGCATCGATTCGGCTTTGACAGCGGTCATCGCAGCGCAGGCGATCGGCCCCGAAAATGTGATTGGCATCGGCATGCCCGGGCCGTATTCGTCGCAGGGATCGATTGACGATGCGCGCACGCTGGCGGAGAACCTGGGAATCCGGTTTGAATTGCTGTCGATCAATCCCGCGTACGAGGCCTACCGCGAAATTCTCAAGCCGGTCTTTAGCGGGACTGCCGAAGACGTGACTGAGGAAAATATTCAATCGCGGGCCCGCGGAACGCTGCTGATGGCACTCTCGAACAAGTTTGGAGCCATCGTGCTGTCGACGGGGAACAAGAGTGAGTTGGGAGTTGGCTACTGTACACTCTATGGAGACATGGTGGGCGGCTTGGCGGTGATTTCCGACGTCCCCAAGACACTGGTCTACCGGTTGAGCCACTACGTCAACTCGCTGCGGCCGGTAATTCCGGTTGCGACGCTAGAAAAGCCGCCATCCGCCGAGTTGCGGCCGGACCAGAAGGACAGCGATTCGCTGCCGCCATACGAAATACTCGATGCCGTGCTCGAAGATTATGTAGAGGATTCGCATCCTGCCGAACGCATTGCGGCGGATCACGGGTTCGATCTCGAGGTGGTGCGGCGGGTGATGCGGATGGTCGATCGGGCGGAATACAAGAGGCAACAAGCAGCTCCGGGACTCAAGATTTCCCCCAAGGCATTCGGGTATGGTCGCCGTTTTCCGATCGCGGCGAAAACCGAATCATGAACATGGATGCGGCTGAAGAGTAGCGGCCCGGGAAATCTGAACTTCGCGAAACAAAATCACAACCTGGTTGAAAGGAACTCATGCGGCGTTTTCTGACCTTAATTCTTGCAATGCTCCTGGGCGGCGGTTGGCTGCTTGCCCAAACCAATGCTCCTGCCAAGCCATCTCTGAGCAAGCCGGGAGAGAAACTGGGAACTCACGCCACCGAGAATCTTCCCTCCGAAGACACCGTGGATTCTTTCCTGAAGCAGCAGTTCGGCTATGAAAAAGAGATCACGTGGAAGATTGCCAGCATCCGTCCCTCGGGCGTGGCGGATCTGGCGGAAGTAACCGTGGTGCTGGCAAATCAGCAGGGCCAGCAGATCTCGCGCTTCTATGTTGCGCCGGATGGCGCGCATGCCCTGGTAGGGGAGATCATTCCTTTTGGCGCCAAGCCGTTCGAGCCGGCCAGAAAGGCGCTGGAGCAGGGAGTCAACGGCCCGGAGCGCGGTCCCAAGGACGCGGTGGTGACGATTGTTGAGTTTGGTGACTTGCAATGCCCGGTGTGCAAAGCCGCGCAGCCCGGAATTGAAGCGCTGGTGGCCGCCGAGCCAAATGCCCGCTTCGTGTTCCAGAATTTCCCGCTGGAGATGCACAACTGGGCCGCGAAGGGTGCGGCGTACGCGGATTGCGTGGGGCGCGCATCCAATGACGCGTTCTGGAAATTTGTTTCCAAGACGTACGAGTCTCAATCCGACATCACCGCCGAGAACGCTGACGAAAAACTCACCGCCATTGCCGATGGCGTCGGAGTGAAGGGCAGCGATATTGCAGCCTGCGTCACGAAGCCGGAAACCAAGCAGCACATTGACGCTTCCCTGAAGTTAGGGAAGGAAGTCGACGTGACTGGAACTCCCACGTTGTTCATCAACGGCCGCAAAGTCGGCAGCTTCGATCCGAGAATGGCCGATGTCTACAAGGCTCTGGTGGAGTTTGCGGCGAAGAACGGCAAGTAAGTTGGAATCGCGGGCGTCGGAACTTGGCCTTTTGTGCGTCGTTACGCCACTTTTGTGAGGAAGCTGGTTCCTCCGGATGCGCTACGCTCGCCGTTCGGAATGACAGGATTGTGAGAGGAGACGTCTTTCAGGCGGAGCAAGCCGTCTGGTAGGACGCTAAGGCGGTGATGCACGCGAGATCCCTCAGCCCGCTGGTGAAAGCGCGCGCTTTCGGGACGACCATCTTTTGGCTTCTGGCTGAGCCGCCGCTATTTCTCGGGGATCCAGATTTCGGGAGCTGTGCGTTCGGTATTGGCGACTACGTGCGGAGTCATCACGATCATCAATTCATCCAGAACTTCCTGCTTGGTGTTGTTCACCATCGCCTGATTCAACAAGGGCACGTAGCCAAGTCCTGGAATTCCACTCATTGAGAGCATGTCGCTGCGCGATACCTGCCCCGCAACCACCGCGGGTTCGCCGTCTTTCAGATTGATGCTGCCCTTATATTCCCGGTTGGAAATTACGGGCACTCCGTTTGTGGATTGTCCGGTGAGCGAGCGCACCTGCAGTTCGAGTTGCAAGCTGACGTCTCCGTTGCTGTGCACGGTGGGCTTTGCCTTCACGTTTAAGCCAAGGTCTTCATAGCTGATCGACGGGAACGGCGGGATATAGCTCTGATTGCCGAGCACCTGGGAAATCTGCGGCGAATTGTAGATGGGAGCGTACGACGCGTTCTGAATGGGATAGCGCGTCCCCAGATGGAACGTGGCGTCGTTACCCTGGCTGGCGCGCAACTGCATGTTTTCGAGGCTCCGCACCCACGATTCGTTCAGGGAAAGCTGGGCTGAGAGTTGATCGAGGCTGAGGCCTTCAAAGGTCAAGCCGCCGCCAAAGGTCGCCAGCGGCTGGCTGAAGATCGAGTTGCTCTGTCCCCCCAACTGCGCCAGCAGGCCGGAGAGCGCGGAACTGCCGGCCTGGTTGATTCCGCCGGAAGAGATCAACTGGTTGATCAGGTCTTGAATATTTTGTCCGCCACCAGCGGCTAATCCCGCCAGCGCCGCGACGGGAATGTTGTAGAGGTTGAAGGTATCGGGAATATGAAGACCGATATTGCGCGTTAACTGGTGATTGATCTGGTAGACGCGAACGTCGAGCATGATCTGCGGACGCTCGTTGCTGAGCTGGCCCAGCAACCGATCGCAGGCCTCAAGAATACGCGCCGGCGCGCGTACTTCGACAACGTCGGAAGTCTGTCCTGAGTTGACGAACCTCAGGTCGAACATGTTGCGCATCGTCGTGACCAGATCTGTCGCTTCTTGCGGAGTGGAGTGGGGTGGCAGGACAAAGGTGCGCAGAGACATGCGGTCGTACTGTTTGTGATTTTCCGGATTGTCGTTGGCCACGAGGATCTGGTGAGTATCGAGCGCGGACCACATCGTCTTGCTCACTTCGCAGGCCAGCCGGATCGCTGTCGGGAAGTCGATATCGTCGACCGCGAACCGTACTTGCCGGTCCTGCAGGGGATCGTCGAACTGCACGCTTAATCCGTAAACACTGGCGATTTGAGTGAAGAGCCCGCGAACGTCTCCGCGGTAGTGGAAGCTGGCTACCTCATTCTTTGGCTCGACGTGGATCTCGCCCGCATCCGAGACCATCGCAGGCAGTTTGGCAGGGGGCGGTGAGTACACGCGCGCAGCCTCTTGCAGGCGCTCGCGGGCGAAGGTATTTTCCGGATCGAGGTCGAGCGCCGTGCGAAATTCCGCAGCCGCCCGGATGCGAGCCTCTTCCAGCATGAAAACATTCCCGCGCCTGATGTGATCGAATACCAGTTGCGCCTTCACCAATTCGCGGGCCGTCACAAATTGCGGATCCTGAGGCACAAGGCGCATCGCTTCATCAAACTGCGCAAATGCCTGGTCAAGCTGCTTGTGCTCCTGAAACTTCAAGCCGCGGCTGAAGGCCTCACGGGCTTCCTTCATGTCTCTTTTTGTGGGAGAGCAATTGATGCTGCCGGGCAGGCCGCTCGCACAGGCGATGGGGGGCGTTGCAGAGGACGAATTGTCAGCCGCATGCAGCAAGCATGGGAAAACCGCCGCTGCCATCGCCGCCGAAAGAAGGAGCCTGCGCATCTGTACGATTCTAGCTTTGTTTTGTCGAATGGAGCTGCGCCAACAGGTCCTAGTACCTTCGGACGCAACTGTCTTTTAGAACGGCATAGCGAGGCGATCTTGCATCAGACCCGAAGACTGCGCTCAAGAGAGCATCAGGCGACGAATCTCGCGCGCTTTCCCGGTGGTGTCGTCGCAATCGATCACCACAGCGCATAGCCGGACATCGCCGGTCGCCGGCTCAAAGCGGACCGGCATCCCGTTTAGAAACTTGCCCATGACCAGCTCTTTTTTTACGCCGATGACGCCGTCATAAGGTCCGGTCATACCTACGTCTGTAACATAGGCTGTGCCGTTCGGAAGTACCCGTTCGTCGGCTGTGGGCACGTGAGTATGTGTTCCGACCACTGCCGTGACGCGGCCATCCAGGTACCAGCCAAGAGAAATCTTCTCGGAGGTTGCCTCCGCGTGAATATCGACCAGGATGACCTTCGCCTGAATTTTCTGCAGGAGCTGGTCGGCGGTGCGGAACGGGTCGTCATTCGAGGCCATGAAGACGCGTCCCTGAAGATTGATGACGGCGTATGGAACTTTACCTTTGAAGCCTTGGTACAACCCCCAGCCCGGCATGTCCGCTGGATAGTTGGCTGGGCGTAATACCCGGCGGGCCGGACCGTGTCCGTTGCCTTCGACCATCTGGAAGTAGTCCACAATCTCGCGCTTGTCCCAAACGTGATTACCGGTGGTGATGACGTCGATATTGAGCTCAAACAGTTCTTCCGCCAGTGCGGGAGTAATGCCGAACCCGGCAGCGGCATTCTCGCCGTTGGCGATGATGAGGTCGATATCGTGCCCGCGAACGATCTCCGGCAGCCGGTCTTTGACGATGGCGCGTCCCGGACGTCCAAAGATGTCGCCAATGAAGAGGATTCGCATGGATTGAGCCAAACTTCGATGGTACCACGCAGAGAGGAGCTGCCTTAGTGCCTCTCGAATCAAGACTGCACAGCTAGATCTGCGTCATCCTGAGCGGAGCCGTTCTTCAGGTGGAGCGAAGGATCTCCTGCACAACGCTACTGTTTCTGGTCCGCTCGAGATTCCTCGCCCCGCTGGTGAAAGCGCGGGGCTTCGGAATGACGCACGGTCGACACTTAGCTTCGTAAGCGAGCGATTGCGGAAGGATTGCGATGAACTCAGTGCAGCTTGGGAACATCTGCCCGCGCGAGAACGGAGCCCCAGGCATCCAGGACGTAGATGTCGGTCCAGGTCGCAGATCGATGATGGGAAGAGTTTTCACCAAGAACAAAAGTCACGGTAGTTCGCGGCGAGGTGCAGCCGGTAACCTGCCTTAGTTCGTTATCCGGATCATTTTGCGCGGGCTGTGGCAGCGAATCCAGGCGTCCGTTATTGTGATCGCCTCCGCGCACAACTACCTCGACCGCGCCAGCGAGATTCTGGCAACGGATTGGCACCTTGATTTCCCATTGCCCTGGCGCCGTCTTGTGGACGACAGGCTCATCGGCAAAGACCACGACCGGGGGATTCCCTCCAGGGGTGGCGTACCACTCCTGCCAGCGATGTTCGAATTCGCTGCTGGCTGCCACGTAAGCCTGGCCTAGTTCGCGGTCGCGTTCCTCCCAGCAGGGGTGCATGGCATAGAGCGATGCCGCTTTCGAGTGCCCCTGCTGCGCATGCAAAACGTGGTGTAATGCGGGCACGAAGTCCGGATGATACCCAGCGCGCGCCATCAGCATCAGTCCCTCACGGTCGGCATCCACTTCCAGTCGCCGGCAGAAGCGTGCCAGATCCGAGGAAGCTTTCCCGGAATCGGACCATGATGCTGTAGGCAAGCCCGGATCTCCCATGACGATACTGGCACTGCTGTTGTTCTCAAGGTTTTTCTGGTACAGGTAGCGGCGGGCCCAATCGCGCCTTACGACATGAGCAATCTCGTGCGAAAGAATCGCCGCCCACAAGCCGGAACTCGGTCCCGCCAGGCGGGCCAGCCCCTTATCGACGTAGATCGAGCCATCCGGCGACGAATAGGCGTTGAACTGATCGTCGTCGACGAGGCGCAACTGCCACATGACTTTCCCCGCGAATGGGATAGACACCTGGGCTGTCAGCCGATCGAAGACGAGTGCTCCGGTTGCGTACGGACCAGATATAGCGGTGCTTGCCGCAGTCAGCGAAGGACGTAACCGCGCCGCAGTTTCCAGGTCGAGTTTGAATGCGGGGGGAATCTCAGGAGAATCGAATGAGCTCTGGCCGATGACGGCAGTAGCCATCATGCTCAGGCAGAGCAACAGAACAGGGCGCGCCAGTTTGAAAGCGCCGGCTTCCACGGGGGCTCCTCCGCGGAACTTTCGTTACCTCTCATTATTGCCCCGTTTCGTGGCGAAGGCGCAAGAAAAAATGTGAGCTCCTCATTACTTTTGAACTCAGCCGGTACCAATTCGGTCAGTCGCTCTGGGTGCTTGAGTGTTCCAGTTCCGCCCAGCGCAGAAAATCGTAGTTGCCCGCCGGGTTCATCTTCAGGTTCCGGACCCGGCGCGTGTGCACCAGGACGTTATCGAGATACCAGAGGTTGATGTAGGGAAGGTCGTTGGCGAGGATGCGCTGGACTTCGGCGTACAACGGCTTGCGGGCACTGGGATCGACTTCACGGCGTGCCTGATCGATCAGCTGGTCAAGGCGCGGGTTCGCGTAAAAACTGCGGTTGGCGCCATTCGGCGGGAACTTGCGGGAGTCAAAGGCATACTCGAAGATGTCGGGATCTTCGTTGCCTCCAATCCAGCGCAAGCCGTACATCTGGAAGGCTCCGTGCGTCACGTCGGAGAAAAACGTGGCGAATTCAAAGCTGCGAATGTCGAGCGCGATGCCTGCCTCGCGTAACTGTTGCTGCATCACGACCACCATGAGGCGCGTGTTCTCGTCATCGGAAGTCTTCATGGTGATGTGAAAACGTACTCCGTTGACGCGTGGATACCCGGCGGCATCGAGCAGGGCATTGGCCTTTGCCGGGTTGTGGTCATAGGCAGGAACATCACCGTTGTAAGCCCAACTCTGCTCGGGCAACAGGCTGCGCGCCGGTTGTGCTTCGTCGCGCCACAGGTACTCGATCATCGGACGGCGATCGAGGGCATAGGCGATGGCCTGCCGCACCCGGGTATCTTTCAGGATGGGATCGCGGAGGTTGAATCCGAGATAGGCAAGGCGCGTCCCAGTCGAATGCTCGACCGCCAGTTTCGGATCACGCGAAAGCGTCAGCACGGTGTCGGGCGTGAGCGAGTTGATGGCGACGTCTCCGCTGCCTTTGCGCAACTCGAGTGCCCGGGTGGTTGCGTCGGGCACGACGGCAAAACGCACACGAGCCAGTTTTGGCGGACCGCCCCAGTAGTCGGCATTTCGCTCCAGAACAACCTCGCGATCAGTCTCGGCGCTGACGAACTTGAACGGCCCCGATCCGACCGGTTGCTGCGTCATTTCATCGCCACTGCCGTAAGGTACGATTCCGATCGCGCCATCTGACAAGTTCCACAGCAGGGTCGCGTCCGGCTCTTTCATGCGGAAGATCACCGTGAGGTCGTCGGGGGCTTCAATGTGAGCAACGTATTTGTAGACACCAGCTTTCGTGCTGCGGATTTTGCCTTGCAACAGGGAATCAAAGGTCCACTTCACATCGCGCGACGTCAGTGGTCGGCCATCGTGGAATTTCACTCCGCCATGCAGGTGGAAGACATAAGTGAGCGGATCGGGAATTTCCCAGCGCTCGGCCAGGCCGGGAGCAACGTTCAGGTTGTCGCCTCGGGAAAGTAAATCGTCGAAAATGAGGTCGTCAATGCGCTCGGAGTAAGCGTCGATTCCGACGCGTGGATCGAGGTTGGTCGGGCTCGACTCAATGACCACCACCAGAGTGTTGGGATCGAGTTTGGCAGAGCAGGAGAGCAGAGTGCTTGCGAGAGAAAAGACCAACACCGCTCTGATGCAACGGTCACGCATACGAAATCTTCCCCAACACCGCTGGACGTCGCGCGCCGGTTGCGGACGGAACGTTCGACGGGCGTCGATTCCAGGTCTCATAGGCAAGCACGGCGAAGGCTACGGCTTCCTTGGCCTCGGAAGGCAAACCGAATTCGCTTGAGAATCGCACACGGATGCCGAGCGGCGCCAGTTCCTCTGTCAACATGCCGACGAGGGTTGAGTTCAGAGCGCCGCCGCCCGAGAGAACAATTTCCCACGAGAATGCTTGGCGCGCGAATTCCGGAAGTACGAACCGGCGGATGGCCGCGGCGATGGATCGCGCTGTCAGCGCTGTTGCTGTGGCAACGACATCTTGTTTGCGAGCGCCTTTCGAGGATTGTAGGAATTTCCGCACGAACTCGCGGCCAAATTCCTCTCGACCGGCGGTTTTCGGCGGCTTGACTGGAAAAAAGGGGCGTTTTAGTTCGCGCGCGACTAGGTTTTCAAGAATCTCTCCGGTCGCGGCAGTTTTTCCATTCCGGTCGAAGGGTTTGCCATATAACTCGTCCATGACCGCGTCGATCACCATGTTGCCCGGCCCAGTATCGAAGGCGAGGACATCGCCGGATCTCGCAGAGGCTGGAATCGCTGTCAGATTTGCAATGCCGCCAATGTTCTGAACGATGCGTCCGATTTTGTCAGCGCGAAAAAGCAGATAGTCGAGGAAGGGCACGAGCGGCGCCCCTTTGCCTCCCGCGGCCATGTCGGCTACTCGAAAATCCGAGACCACAGGCACTCCGACTCTCTCCGCGATGATTGCGCCTTCTCCGGTCTGCCACGTCGTGGCGATCTTCTTTCCGAGAAACGGCTGCGCGTCGCCCTGGTGATAGAGTGTCTGTCCATGACAGCCGATCAGGTCAGCCTTGGTGCGAAAACGCTTTTGGGTGGCAAGGATTGCACCGGCGTACAGCTCGCCAAGCAGGAAATTGAGCCTGGCCAAATCCGCCACGCTAGCTTGACTGGCGTTCATGGTGGCGAGCAGCGCCCTGCGAACCTGGGGTGGATAGGAATATTCCGCGTGGCCGATCAGATCGATTGCGTGCTTTCGCGTTGTGCCGAGCCGAACCAAGGCGACGTTGATGCCGTCCGCCGATGTCCCGCTCATTACCCCGGCCACGATCATGGTTTGCCTGCAGTTGCAATAGACCCAGCGAAAAGAATCTCAGATGGATGGGGCGTCCCGCTAGGTATTCAAGTAGGTGCCACAACCGAAGGAACAGATGCGGGCGTGTTCAGAATTGTTCCAGGCGGATTTGTTCTCCGAACTCCCATAGCTTTCGGGTGAGTTTTCCTGCTGTAGCTGAGGAAGGCGCCTTTGACAAGCGCAACGAACTCTTCCACTTCTTCTTGAACGACTGCACGCGCCTCGCGGCCTCTCCAACGCGCGAAGCAAATTTGCGGTCGGCTTCGCAGCAGCGCTTCAATCCCTCGCAGGCCTGCAGCACCTGATCCTCGTGATGACAGACGAGGCAGAGATCACTTCCCGCTCGGATCGCTCCCACCGCAGCTTCGCCTACGGATGCGGCGGCCAGCACTCCGCCCATCTCCAGGTCGTCAGAGACGATCAGGTTGCGAAATCCGATGCGCTTGCGCAGGGTCTGTACCACCCAGAATTTGGATAGGGAGGCCGGCGTCTTGTCTTTGGTGGCGGACGGGTAGGCCGCATGCGCGACCATGACGAACGCAACCTGCCGGCGCAGCTTGCGGTAGGGAAGCAGATCTTCTTCCCATAAGCGCTTCAAAGGCTTATCAATGACCGGTAATTCGTGGTGACTGTCGAGGTTGCCTTCGCCGAGTCCCGGGAAGTGTTTGCCGCAGCCGAGAACCTCGGCGTCCGCCAGGCCAGCGAGGAATTCCTTCGCGTAGGTGATCGCATCGCTGGCCGTGGCTGAGACCACCCGTGTTCCCATTATTTGCTGCGATGTTGGGAATGCCAGGTCAAACACAGGCGCGAAATCGACATTGAATCCAAGAGCGCGGCAGTTCTCGCCAAGGATACGTCCATGCTTGCGAAAGAGCTTGCGATCGCCCGTGGCGAAGACTTCTGCGGCGGAGGGACTCGGCCCTAGAACATCGCGAAATCGGTCAACCGTGCCACCTTCGAGGTCGACGCAGGTGAATAATGGAGCCGCAACACATTTCTGACAGTCCCGCAGCAGCCGCCAGGTCTGATCGGCGCTCCTGATGTTGCGCGCGAAGAGAATGACCCCGGCCGGTTGCAGCCGCTTGAGCAGGGAAGTAAGGCGAGGAGTCATCTCGGTGCCATCGAAGCCGATCATCAGAAGCTGTCCTGGATCTTGCGTCAGAATTCTCCTCCGTGTTCCTGTGTGTGCTCTGTGGTTAAATCTCTTTCTTTAACTCTGCCAGCAGATTCAGTGCTTCAAGTGGTGTGAGTCGATTCAAATCTACTTCGCGAAGCTTGTCGAGCACGGGCTGCGACAGCGGCGTGAAGATCGTCAATTGGGCAGGCGGAGGCATCGCGCCGGGTGAAAGATGGGCGCTGGCCTGCTGCTCTGCGAATTCATGTTCTGCCAAGACTTCCCGGGCACGCATGACGACTTCGTTCGGCAATCCAGCCAGTTTGGCTACTTCGATTCCGTAGCTGCGATCAGCGGC
>Ga0335076_10000562_pt1 | contig 34716 bp, 30 predicted proteins | sample Lox_Sample_25_FD_206717 | JGI IMG/M metagenome (GOLD analysis project Ga0335076, IMG submission 206717) | Soil microbial communities from Loxahatchee National Wildlife Refuge, Florida, United States - Lox_Sample_2.5 | ecosystem: Environmental > Terrestrial > Soil > Wetlands | place: USA...
CATGATCAACGAGCCTCCCATCTTCCCTTTCGACCTCTCCGCCGCCACTGCTCATCTCTCTTTCGTGGACGATTGCCTCGCCGCCTTGATCCGCGAACTCCGCCCCTTCGAAGCCGAAATGGACGCCACTCAAAATCCCTACGAAGCTCTCCTCGAAGCCATCGCCTACCAATCCATCTCCGGCAAAGCCGCGGCCACCATCTTCGCCCGCATCAAGGCTCTCAGCTCCTCCGGCGGTATCCCCACTCCTGAAGAAATTCTCAAGCTCCGTAAATCCGCTCTCCGCAAAGCAGGCCTTTCAGGCGCAAAAATCCTGGCCATGAAGGATCTCGCCCGCAAAACACTCTCCGGCGTGGTTCCCTCTCACGATGAATCTCTCAAACTTACCGATGAAGAGCTCGTCCAGCGCCTCGTCTCCGTCCGCGGTATCGGCGTCTGGACCGTTGAAATGTTTTTGATTTTCCGCCTCGCTCGCCCTGACGTTCTTCCCGTGGACGATCTCGGCGTGAAAAAAGGCTGGTCCGTCACCTACGGCAAAAAGCACATGCCCCGCCCCAAGGAACTTCTTGCTTTCGGCGAGCGCTGGCGCCCTTACCGCACGGTCGCCTCCTGGTACATGTGGCGCGCCTTCGAACGCGCCGGCTACGCCGCCACCAACAAAATCCTCCCTCCCAAACCCAAGCGTAAGCTCAAACTCCGCCGCAAAACCCGCGCTCAGCGCCCCAAATCCTCCAAACCCTCTCCCCGCCAGTCTCCCTTTTCTCCAAATCCATTGTAGGGGCGCAGCACCGTTGCGCCCTCTCTTGCGGCCGCGCTTCAGCCCGGTTCCAAAGGTCCTTCTTATCCTCTTTTGTAGCGCCCGCCGACCGTGGCGGGCCTCTCCATTTTGCCCTCGCCCCCCTTCACCTTTTGCAAGCCAGGCTCCTGCCTCCGAGCTTTTGTCGCAGCAACGCCCCCATCCTCGTCCATTTACGTTGTAGGGGGCAGCACCGCTGCGCCCCTACTTGCGGCCGCGCTTCAGCCCGGCTCTTCGCAGATCCCACCGCTCCGTTCTTTCCCTCTTCCCCTGAGCATCTCCTGACCCATCGCAATACTCTTGCCCCGGAGACCGAGATGAGCACCGTAGGTGCGGCAGAACTTAGCCCAGCGCGTCAGCGCTGGGTTCGCCTCGCACCGCGACACCAGCGCCGTAGGTGCGGCACAATCTGACTCCCTGCACTGTAGCGGCCGGACTTCAGCCCGGCACTTATCCCAAAGGGAAAGCGCTCTCTCTATGTCACCAGACCCTTGTTGGATTTATTTTTGACGCAGAGCCTGGTAATCTCTCCGTAACCATGAAAAAGTCCGAGAAGCTTGTGTTCGCAGTCGTCTTTGCCCTTGCAATCCTGATCCTGGCATTCGGTCTCCTCCATATCTGGTTCGCCGGCTGGCCCATACCATAAAGAGACCGGTCCTTTCAGCTTGGTGCGGCAGGACTTAACTCGCCTCCACTTGCCAAATCGTCGCTCCCCTCTCATTCCTCTTGACATCCCCCGTTCCTTTGTGATACATTACTCCTCGGGTTAATCCATTTCGCGGCGCACCCTTGCTCCCGGCCAGCCCACCCCAATTGGCGCTACAATCTCCGCCATGCCGCAAAGCCCGGCCATCCAATTGGAGGCCTTCCTCGCCAAGTTTGCCCCCGCGATGGCTGCCCAAATCCGTGCCTGCCGAGCCGCCATGCGCAAACGCTTCCCCACCGCCAACGAACTTGTCTACGACAATTACAACTTTTTCGTCATCGGCTACTGTCCCACGGAGGTTCCCTCCGACTGCCGCATCTCCCTCTCGGCCAATTCCAAGGGCATAAACCTCAATTTGATGTACGGACCGAAGCTCCCGGACCCGCACAAACTTCTTCAAGGTTCCGGCAGCTTGAACCGGTTTGTCCGCTTGCAGCACGCCGCCGATCTGAACAAACCGGAAGTGAAAGCCTTGCTCACCGCGGCCGCCGCGCAAACCCTCCCTCCCTTCGCAAAATCCGGCGCGGGAAAGCTCATCATTCGCTCCGTATCAAAAAAGCAGCGTCCCCGAAAATAGCCCGCGGTACACATCGCGCTTCAGGTACGGCAGCAAATCGCTTACGTTCTTCCTAAAGCGTCGCCAGTTGACTCCGCGCGCTCGATTCGCTTAATATTTCCATACTTTTGGAACTATGAAGACATCCTTCGCAGTGGACTCGCTCTCGGCCCTCGCTCAGGAAACGCGCTTGAATATTTTTCGCCTGCTCGTCCGCCACGCCCCGGACGGTCTTCCGGCGGGAGCCATCGCGCGCCGACTTCGGCTCCCCGGCCCGACGTTGTCGTTCCATCTCAACGTCCTGGCCGCGGCGGAGCTCGTCCAGCCGCGTAAGAATGGCCGTTCCATTTCTTATTCCGCGAATCTCGAAAATGTGAATCGTTTGACAAGCTTCTTGATGGAGAACTGCTGCGGTGGCAAAGGCGGTTGCACTCCGCTTACGGCAATCGAGCAAAGCAACGCATCCCGCAGCCGCGCCTCATCCAGCCGCTCATCCCCTTCTCGACGGAGGTAAACATGCCCGGCCGTTACAACGTATTGTTTCTCTGCACCGGCAATTCCGCTCGCTCCATCATGGCCGAGGCCATCATGAATAGAAGAGGATTCCCGAATTTCAGTGCCCACAGCGCGGGCAGCCACCCAAAAGGTGAAGTCCATCCCGCCGCGCTTCACCAGCTCGAGGCGGCCAAACTCCCCACAAACGGTTTGCGAAGCAAAAGCTGGAGCGAATTTGCCGAGCCCGGTGCCCCCAGGCTCGATTTCGTTTTCACCGTCTGCGATAACGCCGCAAAGGAAGTTTGCCCCGTCTGGCCGGGCCAGCCGATGACCGCGCATTGGGGAGTGCCCGATCCCGCCGCCGTCGAAGGAACGCCCCAGCAGATCGAAAAGGCCTTTCGTGATGCCTTCCTCATTCTCGACCGCAGAATCGGTCTCTTCCTCTGCCTTCCGCTCTCGAGCCTCGATAAGCTGGCCATCAAGAAAGAAATTGACCGCATAGGCCGCGCATGAAAACGTCTCTCCCGCGCCGCGTTGTCGCCGAATTCTTTGGTGTCGGGTTCCTCGTCGCCGCCGTCGTCGGCTCCGGCATCATGGGAGATCGTCTCGCCGGTGGCAACGTCGCCCTCGCCTTGCTCGCCAACACCGTCGCCACGGGAGCCGCGCTCGTCGCGCTGATCATTGCCTTCGGGCCCGTCTCTGGCGCTCATCTAAATCCCGTCGTTTCCATCATGGACGCGTGGGAGGGCGGCCTTCCCTGGCCGGAAACGCCGCATTACATCTTCGCGCAGATTTTGGGAGGCATCGGCGGCGCCGCCGTCGCCAACGTGATGTTCAGTTTGCCGGTAATCTCGCTCTCAACCCACGTGCGCTCCGGTCCTGCTCAACTCTTCAGCGAATTTGTTGCGACTTTCGGTCTCATGGCCGTCATTTGGGGATCTTCGCGGCTTCGGGCAAACGCCGTTCCGTTCGCCGTCGGCGCTTACATCACCGCGGCATACTGGTTCACGGCCTCCACTTCGTTTGCCAATCCCGCCGTGACCATTGCACGCTGCCTGAGCGATACCTTCGCTGGCATCCGTCCCGCCGACGTTACCTGGTTCCTGATCGCTCAATTCGCCGGAGGATTCGCAGCTACGCTTCTCTTTCGCTGGCTCGTTCCCAGCCTTCCGGCACGCGCCCGGGACGTCCTCATCGCTCACGATGCAGACAACGCCTCCTAACTGCCTTGAGAATGAACACTTATGAAAACCGCGTCGCCAAGTCTTCTGGAATGAACACTTCCAAAATCGCCATTTCTAACCGCCTTTAGAATGAACACTTACAGAAAACAGGGGAGGGGGTGGAGGGGGATCAGAGCCAGGCTTTTCTCCTCATCTCTTTAGCGCCAATTCCCGAACCATCAGGTAAAGCGCCGCAAACCCGCACAGCAGCACTCCACTTTCCAGCAGGACCGAAACCTGGTGCAACTTCAGGAAGGCGGCCAGAAGTGGATTCTCGACGGCCGTTGCCTGGATAGATCCCATCTGCGTCCGCAGCGCTGCCATCCTTGGCGTCACCGCCACCTGCGAAATCATCGAAAGTACCATCATTCCAATAACAAACAGCGCCGCAGGAGCCGCCAAACTGCCGACTGACCGCGTCCTCAAAGCCCGCAAAATGAGAATAACCATCCCGCAAGCGATCCCCAGCAAATGCATCCGGGTCAGGGAATACCCGACGATGGCCCCCGCGTCGTCGCGGCTGGCCAGCACCGCGAATGCCCCCGGAGCCACCACGAAACTCAGGAAGACGTCGCTCCCGAGCCAGATGCTCAAACCTAGAAACTCGATGGCACGCAGTAACATTGACTTCACGCGATTTGGTTAGAATAGCAAGCGGGCACAGGAATGGTGGGCGACAAAGGACTTGAACCTTTGACCTCTCCCGTGTGAGGGGAGCGCTCTAACCAACTGAGCTAGTCGCCCACAAAGTTGATTCTCGCCCCGGAGCGCGAATCGGTCAAGGAACTTTGCGCCCCGGCGAGCGGAATTCTTTTTAGCAGGAAGGGCAGGGATTTTCAACCGATGCAGGCCGCCACCTCTCAGGTCGTCTCGCAGTTGAAGCATTCGATCGCGCGAGCGATCTACGGCAAGGAAGATGCCATTCAACTTGCGCTGATTACGCTTCTGGCGCGCGGGCACCTGCTGATCGAGGACGTTCCCGGAGTCGGCAAAACGACTCTCGCTCAGGCGCTCGCCAAATCCTTTCACTGCACGTTTCAGCGCGTGCAATTCACTTCGGATTTGCTGCCGAGCGACGTGATCGGGGTGAGCGTTTACAATCCGGAATCGCGCGAATTCGAATTTCGGCAGGGCCCGATTTTCGCCAACGTGGTTCTCGCCGACGAGATCAACCGCACCACTCCGCGCACGCAATCCGCGCTGCTCGAAGCCATGAACGAATCGCAGGTCACGGTGGATGGCAGGACGCTTCCCTTGCCGCATCCGTTTCTGGTGATCGCCACGCAGAATCCCGTCGAGCATCACGGCACGTATCCGCTTCCTGAATCGCAGCTCGACCGTTTTCTCATGCGCATTAAAATGGGCTACCCCTCGCATGAAACGGAGCGCGAAATTCTGCGCCGCCGCACTTCCGACGATCCGCTGCAGGCGCTCGAGCCCGTCGCAGACGTGGATGACGTGATCGGGATGCAGGACGCGGTTACGCGCGTGAAAGTGGATTCCAGCCTGCACGATTACGCTCTTGAAATCGTGAATCGCACGCGCAAATCCGATCAACTCGCGCTGGGGGTGAGCCCCCGCGGAACCTTGATGTTGCAGCGGGCCGCGCAAGCGCGAGCGTACCTCGAAGGCCGCGATTACTGTTTGCCCGACGATTTCAAATTGCTTGCCGTATCCGTTTTCGCGCACCGCGTGGTGGCGAGCGCGCGGCACGCCTCGCTGCAGAAAAAATCGGAAACCACGGAAGCCGCTTTGCACGAAATCGTGGAATCCGTTCGTGTTCCTCTCTAACTAGAGGCCCCATGATTTTCCCCGCCGGCGACAAGAACGAATGAGCGCCAAGCCCTCCACTCTCGCGCAACTCTGGGCCCGCGCCGACCGCCCCGCCGTCCGCGCTTTTTCTCTTTCCCTTCTCGCGCTCTTGATCGCGCTCATGCTCGCGCTTTATTCGGGAGTGGCCTCGGAAGTCGGCAACCTGCCTCTGACCGCCGCTACGGCGCTCGCCGCGCTGGCTCTCGCGGCGTGGGTCGGCGTCACACTCGTTCCCGCGCTTGCGAAACGCACTTCGCTCCGCTGGATCGGCTATAAAATGGAATACAAGATCACGCGCGAAGGATGGATCTACATTGCTGGAACCATGCTCGTGGCCCTGGCGGCCCTCAACACCGGGAACAATTTGCTCTTTCTCATACTCGCCTGCCTGATTGCGATTATTTTGATGTCCGGAATTCTCTCCTCCATTTCACTTTCGGGCGTCAGCATCCGTCTGGAGCTTCCCGAGCACATCTTTGCCGGAGAACCGGTCCGCGCCGCCGCCGAACTGACCAACGAGAAGCTGACTGTGCCCTCATTTTCCCTGCGCGTAGAAGCAGTCAAGGCAAAACGCGGAGCGTCCGCGGCAATTCTCGAAACGCCCGTTTATTTTCCGTATATCCCGAGGAATGAAACCATTCATCAGGTCGTGCCAATGACATTTCGGCGCCGGGGGCTTCACCGGCAGGATGCTTTCCGAATCGTCACGCGCTTTCCTTTCGGATTTCTTCAGAAAGCGCGGAGGCTGGATCTGAAAACGGAAGCCCTCGTTTATCCTTCGGTCGAACCTACCGGCGAACTGCGCGAAATTCTTCCGGGCATTGAGGGCATCCTGGAAAGCCTTGTGAAGGGCCGGGGCCAGGACCTCTACGCTTTGCGCGACTACGTTCCAACGGACAGCGCGCGGCATGTGCATTGGAAAGCGACCGCGCGATTCGGATCGCTGATGGTCCGGGAATTTACACGGGAAGACGATTGCCGCATCCTTCTCGTTCTTGATCCGCGCATCGACCAGCGGTCCGGGCGCTCCGTGGAAGCGAGCAAGACAGCGGCGGAGCGGTTCGAGCGCGCGGTAACGCTGTGCGCGGGGCTGGCCTGGCATTTCCACGAGCGCCATTCCCAGGTGGAATTCCGGAGCACGGGAATCGAAACGAAACCCGAACCCTCGGGAGAATTCATTTTCACGGTGCTTCGTTACCTGGCCACCGCGCAGCCCGTTGCGTTCGATCCGGAGCATTTGCTGATCCAAGATCTCGCGGCGGCGCCCGATCTTTTCAAGATCATCGTGACGAGCCAGCCGCGCGGCTCGATCCCCGCGAGCTTGTGGTCCTCATCTTACGTGGTGTTTCTCGAAGATTTCGAAGGCTGAGCGGGTCCTGCCTCGGGGGATGGAGCTGAGCGCGAGCTTTGCAGTTCTCACCGCTCGCGATACCCTCCATGCGTGAACGGAATACAGCTCCGCGAATTCCGCAAACTATTGCTCGCGTGGTACCGCGAATTCCAGCGGCCCTTGCCCTGGCGGAAGAGCCACGATCCCTATCGCGTGTGGATTTCAGAAATCATGCTGCAGCAGACGCGGGTGGCAGCGGCGATTCCCTACTACGAACGATTTCTGGAACGGTTCCCCGATGTGCGCGCGCTGGCGGAAGCTCCGCCAGAGGAAGTTCTGCGGCTTTGGTCGGGACTCGGATATTACAGCCGCGCGCGAAATCTACAAAAAGCTGCGCAGCAGATCGCATCCGCTCACCACGGCACCTTTCCGCGATCGTGGGAAGAAGCGGGAGCGCTTCCAGGAATTGGTGATTACACCGCCGCGGCGATTTTAAGCATCGCGTACGGCAAGGAGTATGCGGTCCTTGATGGAAACGTAGCGCGAGTCCTCGCCAGGCTGGGTGCAATCCGAGGCGACTTGCGCGAAGCAAATCGTTGGCGTGCGTTGCAGAGAACCGCCGAGACGTTGCTCGATACCGCCGCTCCCGGAGACTGGAATCAGGCGATGATGGAATTAGGCGCGACCGTTTGCACGCCGCGCGGTCCGCTATGCAAGCTCTGTCCGATTTCGCGCTTCTGTAAAGCGAGGAAACTAGGCCTCACGGGAGCGATTCCGGAAAAGCGCCGCAAACGAACCGCAGTGGAAGTGACGCTGGTCACGGCGATTTTCCTGAATCCGCGCGGCGAAACGCTGCTGCTTGCGCCGCCATCCTCGCCGAGAAAAAATGAAACCGACGATGTGCCTGCGCTGGTTTCACGCATGTGGCATTTCCCCACTTTGCCGGCGGCCGAAGATGTTGCAGGCGCCCTGAAGAAACTGGTCCGGAGATTCAGGACCGCAGGAAAAGAATCCGCGCACCCGCTATGCAAATTACGTCACACGGTAACCTACCGCAAGGTGAGCATTTTCCCATTCCGCATCTTGATAAGGAAACTCCCACGGGTTTCGGGAGCCAAAGAAATCGCGCTGAGTGAGGTTTCCTCCTTAAGCGTTTCCAACCTGACGCGAAAAATTGCGAGCGCCGCCCTGAAATGAGCGTTTGCCGGTTTTCCAGGAGACCGACGGTTATTGATTCGCCCTCAGAAGAGCGGCCAGATGGCGCCGAATGTTAGGATTAAACTTCGCCATGGCCGCCTCCAATACATTCGTTTCCACCGAGCATCTGCCCGCAGAGCGGTTTTTCCGCCTTTCGCTCTTTTTGTTGATCCTGACGTCGGCCGTAACCTTGTCTTTCACCGGAAAACTCGATCTTTTTACGTCCATCGCCGCACCCGCGGCCATATTGATCAAGGGTTTCCGCTGGTGGCGCGGCTACACTCCGGAGCTGGAGCAGCGGCAGGCCACCTGGCTGGTGGTGGGCTATCTGGCGGTTTTCCCGTTGGACATCTTTTTCTTTTCCCGGCTGCTGACCGCCAATTCCCCGAATCCGGCGACATACGCCGCACTGATCGGGATTATCCACTTCCTTCTCTTCGTTCTGATCGTGAGGCTGTACAGCGCCACACAGGACCGCGACGCGCTGTTCCTTGCGATGCTTTCGTTCGCGGCGATGCTGGCCTCCGCGGTGCTCACCGTGGACACCACCTTTTTGCTTCTGTTTTTCGTCTTTCTGCTTTTTGGAGTGGCGACGTTCACGGGGCTGGAGTTGCGGCGCGGCGTGGCCGGATGCACATCCGTTCCCGGCAACCTGGATCGGGAACGACGCCTGAGCCGCGCGCTGATGCTCGCGGCGCTGAGCGTGGCTCTGGGAGCGATTTCGATCGGAGCGGTGCTGTTTTTCTTTTTCCCGCGCATCAACGGAGGCTATCTGGGCGGTTCGAGCATGAATCCGCAGCTGATTTCCGGGTTCTCCGACGATGTCGAGCTGGGACAGATCGGCGAGATCAAGAAAAATTATTCGGTGGTCATGCGCGTGGAGACGGGACAACCCGTGGCGTATCCCATGCTGCGCTGGAGGGGCATCGCGCTCACGACATTTGACGGAAAGAGATGGTATTCCGGAGAACGAAGCGCGGACACGCTGGTTGCGAATTCCGACGGCTGGATTCCTATTCCTGTCGGAGAACAGCCAGCAGATGCCCAGGCGAGCGTGCTGCGATACGACGTGCTTCTTGAGCCCATCGCCACGGACGCAATTTTCATCCCGGGAAGAGCAATGGCGCTGCGGGGGAATTTTGCGGGCGAATCGCCAAGAAACGTGTTCCGCAAGAGCAAACCGTATCTGTTTCGCGATGCGACGAGTTCCCTGTTCAATCCATACCACAACTATGGAACGGTGCATTACTCAGGAATGTCGCGGCTGTTCACCTGGAATCCGGCCGGGCTACGCGTAGCGCCGGTGAACTATCCGGGGGCGATCGCCAGCACTTACCTCCAGCTTCCAAACCTCGATCCGCGCATCGCGGCGCTCGCGCGGTCGGTGACGGCAAAAGCGTCAAACCCTTACGACAAGGCCAGAGAGATCGAGACCTATCTGCGCGGCCACTATTCGTACACCCTGGATTTGGTGGGAAAGCCGGGGAATTCTCCACTGTCGCATTTTCTTTTCGAGACGCATGCGGGGCATTGCGAATACTTTGCGTCCGCGATGGCCGTGATGCTTCGCGAAGTCGGAGTTCCGACGCGCGAAGTGAATGGATTTCTTCCGGGCGAGTACAACGATCTTGCGGGCGATTACATCGTGCGCGCAAGCGACGCGCACAGCTGGGTGGAAGTCTATTTTCCCGGCAACGGATGGGTGGTGTTCGATCCTACCCCGCCGGGTCCCGCGGCGGATTCCGGGCTCTTCACGCGCCTGGGTCTCGTTGTGGACTGGATTCAGCTGAACTGGAACGAATGGGTGATCAATTACGATTTTGCGCACCAGATGGCGCTGGCGCAGAATCTGCAGGTCAAATCGCGAAACTGGAAAGAAATCGTGCGCTCCTGGTTCGTCGGCAAGCAGGATCGAGCCAAACAATGGATGAGGCACTGGCAGATCGGGCATTCGAACATGGCCCTGGTGGTGCCGCTGTTTTTGCTCGTGATCCTGGTGTCGCTGCGATACGGGCTCATTGGGAAAGCAATTCGCAGATTGAGTCTCTTCTTTCAGCTTCGAAGGCGGCCAACCGCCACGGTGAGCCCCGCGCTCGCGTCACGGTTGTATCAGGAATTGCTGGCGCAGCTTGCGCGCCGCGGAATCGCGAGGCGGGAAAGCCAGACGGCGTTTGAGTTTGCCGCGTCCCTGGGTGAGCCCAGCCTGGTTCCCACGGTGACGGAATTCACGCGCTTGTACGCCGATGCAAGATTTGGCGGAGCACCGTGCGATACGTCCCGGCTGCGCGAATTGCTCAACCAACTCCGCGCGACAGCCCGTTCGCGTTGATGTCCCCTGAAAGAACCGAAAATTAGAGACATGGTAGAATGAGGAATTGCGCAACGGCGCAATTTTACCGCTTATGGCCAAAGTCGGATTCGTGAGTCTGGGATGCCCGAAGAACCTCGTGGACAGCGAGGTGATGATGGGGATTCTTGCGCGCGGAGGTTACGAACTGACGCCGCGCGCAGAAGAAGCGGACGTGCTGGTGGTGAACACGTGCAGCTTCATTGAGCCGGCGCAAAAAGAATCCGTGGATGCCATCCTGGAAATGGCGGAGCACAAGAAATTCGGAGCGGCGAAGAAGCTGATCGTGGCGGGCTGCCTGGTGGAACGTTACCGCGAACAGATTCTGGAACAAGTGCCGGAAGTGGACGCGGTTGTGGGTACGGGCGAAGTGGAGCGGATTCTGGAAGCGGTGGAAGGTGAACTGCGTATCCTGCCCACGGAGCCGCCGGCGTTTCTCTATCACGACATGACGCCGAGAATCGTCACCACGCCGAAACACACGGCATATATCAAGATCGCAGAAGGCTGCGATCATCCATGCACATTCTGCATTATTCCGGAGCTGCGGGGAAAATTCCGGAGCAGGCGATTCGAATCGGTGGTGCGCGAAGCGGAAAATCTTGCGGCAGCGGGCGCGCGGGAAATTACACTGATCGGGCAGGACACGACCTTTTATGGCGAGGATTTGGGATTGCGCGACGGGCTGGCGCAGTTGCTGGAGAAGCTCGCGGGAATTGAAGAACTGCAATGGGTGCGGTTTCTGTATGCGTACCCGAACCGCGTGACGCAGAAATTGCTGGACACGATCGCGGCACACCCGCGGCTAGCGAAGTACATGGATATGCCGTTGCAGCATGCGAGCCGCAACGTGCTGGCGCGGATGAAACGCGGTTCGCATGGAGAAGCGTTTCTAAAGCTGCTGGAAAAAATTCGCGCGACGATTCCCGGAGTGACGCTGCGGACCTCGTTTATCGTGGGTTTTCCGGGCGAAACCGCAAGCGATTTCGAGGAATTGTGCGATTTTGTGCACGCGGCGCGGTTCGACTGGATGGGCGTGTTCGAATACTCGGACGTGGACAATGCGGAGAGCTTCGGGCTGGACGACAAAGTGGGCGCGGAGACGATGAGCGAGCGGCGAAACAAGCTGATGGCGATCCAGAAAAAGATATCGCGGGGAAAGCTGCGCGGGTGGAGGGGGCGCGAAGCCACGGCGCTGATCGAAGGAGCTTCGAAGGAGAATCCGCTGGTGTGGGAGGCGCGGCTGGAAGGGATGGCGCCGGAAATTGACGGGAAGCTGTATCTGACGGACGTGGAAACAGCATCCGGAGAGATTGCGGAAGTGGGGGACGTGGCGCGCGTTGAAATCATGAAGACGGACGCCTACGATTTAGTTGGGCGGGTGGTAGAGATTCTTGCGCGAGCGGTTTCGCGGCCGCTGGCGGCTGCTGCAGTAGCAACGGCGCCGCCGGAAAAGCTGCACCGCATCGCGACCGGAGCGCCTCTGCGCGTTTTGAGCTAGAATCGCCCTTGCAGGCCGATCCGAGTCGAGCGAGCCAACGCTTCATGGAACATCGTTGCCCCATCTGCAAGAAACCCACGAATTCGGAGCGAGATGCCGAATTCCCGTTCTGCAGCGAGCGGTGCCGGCTGCTGGACCTGGGCGCGTGGGCTAGTGAGAAATACGTGGTGTCCGAACCGGTGTTCGACGAGGAAGAGATTCCCGAAGAAGACCGACGCAAACTCCAACAACGCGGAACCGATGAACCCATCCACTGAGGCAACGCAAAAAAAACCGCGGCTGGCGCTGGCAGTGGCCACTTCGCTCGGCGTGGGGTATATCCCGAAAGCGCCGGGAACGTTTGGATCACTCGTGGGGGTTGTCACGGCGTTTGTATCGGCAATTTTTTTTCTGCATCCCGCGACGTACCGCGAGCTGTTTTCCCTGCATCCCACGGCGGATGCAATGATGCGGGAGCTGACATTTCTGAAGCCGACTGAGACGCTGCACGATTCGACGGCGATCTGGCCACTGCTATGCGCGGTGCTCCTGCTGGCGTTTCTGGTCGCGGTGGGAGTGTGGAGCGCGGGGAGCGCTGCGACGTATTCCGGCCTAACAGATCCGCAGTTCGTGGTGATTGACGAGGTTGCGGGACAGCACCTTTCGCTGATTTTGCCGCTGATTCCACTGGCAGTGCCGCACCCAGGCGCGCATTCGGATATTTCGTACTACGCGATTTTTTTCGCGCTGAGTCTGGTGAACTGGAAATATCTGCTGGCGGGATTTTTGCTGTTCCGGCTTTTCGATATCTGGAAGCCGTTTCCGATCCGGCGGTTGGAACTGCTGCGGGGCGGATGGGGAATCATGGCGGACGACTGGCTGGCGGGCATCTATGCTGCCATTTGCCTGCGGGTCGCGCTACACTTTGGCATATTATGAAATTTGGGTTCGGATCGTCTCCGGAGAAGAACGGGCTTCCGCGAATCGACAGGGTGGCGCCGAGCGCAGCCATTCCCGGCGGAGAAATGGTGATCAGCGGAAGCGGTTTTGTGGCGGCGCCTCAAGCGCGGCCGGTGGTGCGGTTCGGAGAAGCGGAAGCGAGCCTTTCTCTTGTCAGCGCGAACCGGGTGATCGTGCGCGTGCCGGAAGGCGCAAGAAGCGGAACCTTGTGTATCGCCAGCGAGGGGCATGAGAGCGCGCCGCATGCGGTGTCCGTGGGATTGCAGATTGCCGACAATCTGCATCCGGTGGCGAATCCGGCGGTGGATGCGGAAGGCAATATCTACGTGACGTTCAGCGGACCGCGCGGGCAGCGAGTTCCCGTCTCACTCTACAAAATCACGGCGAATTTCAGCGTGAAACCGTTTGTGACATCGCTGACGAATCCGAGCGGGCTGGCGCTGGACCAGTCCGGGCATCTCTTCGTATCGTGCCGGAACGACGGGACGATCCATCGCGTTTCTCCAGACGGGCGCACCGAGCAGTGGGTGGAAGGAATGGGCATTGCCACGGGAATCGCGTTTGACCGTGACGAGAATCTTTATGTGGGAGACCGCAGCGGAACGATTTTCAAGATCGGGAGGGACCGGGAGATTTTTGTATTCGCGACGCTCGAGCCTTCCGTCGCTGCGTATCACTTGGCGTTTCATCCGAGCGGCGAGCTGTACGCCACGGGACCGACCACGTCGAGCTATGATCGGGTGTACCGGATCACGCAGGGCGGCGAAGTGACGACGTTTTATCGAGGGCTGGGACGTCCCCAGGGCCTCGCGTTCGACCGCGACGGAAATCTTTATGTGGCCGCATCGTTTCGCGGGCGGCGCGGAATCGTGCGCATCTCGCCGCACGGACACGGCGAGCATGTGCTTTCCGGCTCGGGAATCGTGGGGATGGCGCTGCTTCCTTCCGGCCGCGCGATCCTGGCGACCAGCGGCGCGGTTTTCACGCTGGACTGGGACGTGCGCGGAATGCCTCTGTACGGCTGATCTCGATTTCGAAAGCCATGAAAGCTGAAATCATCGCGGTGGGTTCGGAACTGCTGACTCCGGACCGAGTGGATACCAATTCGCTATTTCTCACCGAGGAATTGAACAAGCTCGGGATTGAAGTGGTGCGCAAAACCGTGGTGGGCGACCATCGCGAGCTGATGGCGGAGGCGTTTCGCGATGCGCTGAACCGCGTGCCACTCATCATCGCATGCGGGGGGCTCGGACCAACGGAAGATGATTTGACGCGTGAGACAGTCGCCGAACTGCTGGGGCGCAAGCTGCGGCGCAATGATGAGATCGTGCGGACGATCGAGGCGCGATTTCGCTCGTTTGGAAGGCAGATGCCAGAGGTGAATCTGCGGCAGGCAATGGTGCCGGAAGGAGCGGAGCCGCTCGAAAATCCACGCGGGACGGCGCCGGGATTGTGGATCGAGGACGGGGAGCGGCAAATCGTGCTGTTGCCCGGACCGCCACGCGAATTGAAGCCGATGTTTTTGGAAAGAGTGCAGCCGCGACTGGAGCGGAGACTCTCCGGAGCGCGGATGTTTCAAAGCGAGATTCGCGTCACAGGAATGGGCGAGTCGCTTGTGGACGAGCGGGTCAAACCGATCTACCAGCGCTATCCCGATGTAACGACGACAGTGCTGGCAGCGCCAGGCGAAATCCAAATTCATTTGCGGATGTGGACCGCCGACCGGGAGCATGCGGAAAAGACATTCGCGGAGATCGAGCAAGGATTCGAGATCGCGCTGAGCGACCGGATTTTTTCGCGCGACGGTTCGCCGATGGAGGAAATCATTGCGCGCTTACTCACCGCGAACAACGCGACGATTTCCGCGGCGGAGAGCTGCACCGGCGGATTGCTGGCGGAACGGTTGACGAGCATCGCGGGAAGCTCGAGCTATTTTCTCGGCGGGGTGGTGTGCTACAGCAATGAACTGAAGACAGTCTGGGCGGACGTTCCGCCGGAACTGATTCTGGCAAAAGGCGCGGTGAGCGGCGAAGTGGCGATCGCGCTGGCGGAAGGGATCCGAAAGCGCGTGGGGAGCACGTTCGGGGTCGGAATCACCGGAGTTGCCGGGCCCGGCGGGGGGAGCGAGGAAAAGCCCGTCGGGACCGTGCACATTGCGCTGGCGAACGCAACGGGGGTGAAAGAACGCGCCGCGCGCTTTCCCGGCGACCGCGAATTGATCCGATATCAGGCGTCGCAACTGGCGCTGGATATGGTGCGGATCCATTATCTTTACGACGGCAAAAATCCCGCGAAGCGAGCTTGAACCGTGCGGCTCTTCGTCGCGCTAGAGATTCCGGCGGAGGTGCGAGAGAATCTCGCGGCGCTCCTGGGCGAGCTGCGAACAGTGGACGCGAGCCCGTGGTGGGTTCGCCCGGAGAATGTACACGTGACCCTGAAATTTATCGGGGAGACGCCGCAGGAAAGACTCGGGGTGATTCGTGCAGCGCTTGCGACGGTACGGGCGAAAGCCGGCGTGAATCTTGAATTTCACCGGCTGGGATTCTTTCCCGGAGAGAAGCGTCCGCGTGTGCTTTGGGCGGGAATAGAAGCTTCGGCGACTCTCGGTTCGCTGGCCAAAGACGTGGATGCAGCACTTGAGACGACCGGAATTCCTCGCGAGACGCGGGAGTTTGCGCCGCACCTGACGCTCGCACGGTTCAAGGAAGATCGCGCGTCTGAGAAACTCCTGGCGGCGATTCGCGAGCGGGCGGAGCCCAATTTTGGCAGCTTGCGGACCAATGAATTTCACCTGATCGAAAGCAAGCTGAATGCGCGGGGAGCGGAATACTCGCGCATTGCATCGTTTACGTTTTTTCCCGTGGAGGGCTAGGCACCGATGAAGGAAAGTGAAATCGCGATGGCGTTGCTTTTTCCGGGGGCCTACCTGCTGGGTTCCATTCCCTTTGGGCTGATGTTGAGCAAGCTGTTTGGCGCGGGCGATGTGCGCGAAACGGGAAGCGGAAGCATAGGAGCGACGAATGTCGCGCGTGCCGCGGGACTTTTTGCGGGAATCTTGACCCTGCTCCTGGATGCCGCGAAGGGCGCCGCGGCGGTGTGGATCGCGGGAAGAATCACGCAGGAAAGCGCGACATGGATGATGCTCGCCGGGCTCGCGGCGCTATTGGGTCATTGCTTCCCCGTGTGGCTGAAATTTCGCGGAGGAAAAGGTGTGGCGACGGCAGCGGGGATGTTTGGGGTTCTTTGTATGCCCGCGTTGCTTGGAGCACTGATTTTGTTTCTCCTGGTGGCAGGATTTTGGCGTTACGTATCGCTTGGTTCGATTTCCGCGGCGGCTGCCATTCCGCTGCTGATGTATCTTCTGTGGGCGCCTCACCATGCGCCGCCGCTCATCGTGACGTTCGGCTCGCTGGCCGCCGCCGCGCTCGTGATTGCGCGGCACAATGCAAATCTGCAGCGGCTGGTGGATGGCACCGAGCCGCGTTTTTCCGTCGGCAAGAAGAAGGATTCTGCGTGAGCCGGATCGCGATCCTGGGCGGCGGCAGCTGGGGAACCGCGCTGGCTATTCTTCTGTCTCGCAGCCGCCAATCGCACGAAATCTCGCTGTGGATCCATGATCCGGTGCTGGCGGAAGCGGTTCGCTGTGGCCGCGAAAATCAGGTGTATTTGCCTGGGCATACTTTGCCCTCGCTGGTCCGGGCGGGAAACGATCTGGGTGAAGCGCTCGAGGGGGCGGATATAGTCATTGGAGCGATGCCTTCTGCTCACGCCCGCAGCGTCTACAAAACTGCTCTGCCGCTGCTTGCGGGCGACGTTGCTCTCGTGAGCGCAACGAAGGGCCTGGAGCCTGAGACGCACTTGCGCGCGAGCGAAATTGTCACGCAACTCCTCGGGAACGAGAAGGCGCCAAAAATGGCCGTTCTCTCCGGGCCATCCTTCGCGCAAGAAGCGGCGCGGGGCGATCCCACGGCAGTGGTACTGGCTTCGGATGATGCCGGGGCACTGCCCGAACTGCAGAAGCAGCTTGGCGGGCCTACCTTTCGTCTGTACACAAACTCCGATGTTCTTGGCGTGGAGCTGGCTGGAGCGATGAAAAACGTAATTGCGATTGCGGCAGGAGTTTGCCAGGGAATCGGTCTGGGTTCCAATACTTTGGCCGCCTTGATCACGCGCGGGCTGGCGGAGATGACCCGGCTCGCGACCGCCCTCGGCGCGCGAGCGGAGACGTTAAGCGGCCTGGCAGGACTGGGTGACCTTGTGCTGACTTGCACGGGAGGCCTCAGCCGCAATCGGTATGTGGGCATCGAACTGGGCAAAGGGCGCAAAATCAACGACATATTGGCGGGTATGCGCACAGTGGCGGAAGGGGTGGGCACAACTTCAGGGTTGCAAACTGTGGCACGCGAAGCGCGGGTCGAAATGCCGATTTCCGATCAAGTCGGCGCCATTCTGCACGAGGGAAAGCCTCCCGCAGATGCCATCCGGGCCATCATGGAGCGCCCGCAAAAGGCAGAATAGCCGGCCATTCTCCCACACCGTAGTACTTTGGTTCCAGTTGCTGATCCGCACTGCGCCGCGCTTCCGCCAGCCGGCGCGCATCATCCTCCGCTTAAAATGGATGACGGCGCTATGGGTGTGACCCTACTATCGCGAATCGAGCAACTGCGTTCCGGCAGGGTACGCATCCTGTGGCTGGTGCTGGGAGCCATGCTGCTCATCAGCGTGCTCCCGCTCGGGTTGTATCACCGGCAAGTGTTACAACTCAGCCAGGACAAGCTGGTGGATACCGAGCGCGTGCAGCAAACCGACTTGACGCGCTCGCTGGCGCAGGAAATCCAGCTCTACAATTCCAACCTGACGCAGCAACTGGTCAGCGAGCGGCAGATTCTTGCGCTGACCGGTTTGATCCAGAACGTGGAGGATCCCGCCGCCGAACCGAAAGTCACGAGCCTGCTCGAAGACTTCGTGGACAGCAACCGCAATACGTTTATCTATCTGACGGCGGTGGGCAAATCGGGAAAAGGCACAAGCGCGTCGCAGGGCAATTTCAGCGCCGAGCAGGATCCCTTTGTCAGCCGGGCGCTACAGCGCGCGTTCATCACCTGCATGCAATCGCCGCAACTGCGAGCGGTGGCCTTCCGTAGCGATCCGCTGGCGCTCGCGCCGGACAATCAGCCGGCGTTTGTGGTGGCCATTCCACTGAACGTAGACGAGCAATTCACGGGAATGCTTGCGGCGGTCGTTTCGTTGAAGCCGATCTTGCAACGGCTGCGCGATGCCAGCGTGCGCGACCGCAACGTGTATATCGTGGACCACCAGGGCCATATTGTGGCCTATCCGGTCACGAAGGACTTCACGCCCGGCGAAGACGTGAGCACGAACGCGATCGTCGCCCGAATCAAGACTCTCCCCCCGGAATTGCGCAACACGGAAACGATTCGCTTCATGCGCGGCGAGGGGAAACACTCCATCGAAATGGTGGGAACGTACAGTACCTTTCCGGAGTTGAACTGGGCGGTGATTGCCGAGCGCAGCTTAGCTGAGGCGCGTACAGACGCCGGCGTGAACGAACTGAACCGGCAGGCGCTGGCCTTCGTGAGCGTTGTGGTCCTGGTCGCCGTGCTGGTCGGGTATTTTTTCGCAGTCGGGATCAGCGGCCCCATTCGCAGCCTCGCGGCTTCCACGCGCGCGATCAGCCGCGGCGAATTTCATCAGCGTTCCCCCGTGCGGGGCGCTTCGGAGATCAGCGAGCTGGCCGAAAACTTCAACAAAATGGCCGGCGACATCGAAGAGTACATCGAGAAGTTGAAAGAAGCGGCGGAAGAAAACCGAGAGCTGTTCATCGGCTCGATCCGCATGCTGGCGGCGGCCATTGACGAAAAGGATCCCTATACGCGAGGCCATTCCGGCCGGGTGGCGAAATATTCCTCGCTGATCGCGCGGGAACTGGGCCTTTCGACGGACGACCTTGACAAACTGCGAATCGCCGCGCTGCTTCACGACGTGGGGAAAATCGGAGTGGACGATCGCGTGCTGAAAAAGCCCGGCTCGCTTACGCCGGAAGAGTTCGACTTGATGAAGCAGCACACCGTGAAAGGCGCGAACATCATGCGCCCGGTTTCGCAACTGAAAGAGATGCTTCCCGGCATCGAGCTGCATCACGAACACATTGACGGCCGTGGGTATCCTTACGGCCTCGCGGGCCAGCAGATACCGCTCATGGCGCGAATCATCGGCGTGGCGGATACGCTTGACGCCATGACCACGAATCGTCCGTACCAATCGGCGATGGATCTGGAGTACGCGCTCGGAAGGATCAAAGCGCTCAGTGGCTCGAAATTCGATCCCATCGTCGTCACCGCGCTCGAGTCGGCTGTGACCAACGGACGGCTACGTCTCTCCGCAGTCGAAGTGCAGGTCTAAGCAGCGCGCTCGCGGGCTTCAGAATTCCCCTCAGATCCTTCCAATTTGCCCGCTTTCCTCCGCGTAAAGCGAAAAGGCCGAATCTGTTACACTTTTTGAAGAAGATGATCACACTTTTCGGCAAACCGGAACCCACGCTGCGGGAGCGTTTGAAAGCCTCTGTCGCGAAGACGAAAACAGCTCTTTCGGAGACGGTGGACAACATTTTTCTGGGCGAACGCCAGATCGATCCCGCGTTGCTCAAGCATCTGGAGACCGCATTGCTCTCCGCGGACATGGGCGTGAAGACCACGCGCGAAGTTCTCAATTCGGTGAAGGAAAAGTTGGATCGCAACGCGCTCTCAGACCCAGCACAACTCAAACTAGAGATCAAAGCCCACATTGCTGGAATTTTCAACTCTCAAAACGTCGTTGCCGCGACTTCGCCAGAAATTGCGGCCGCTTCAAACGGGACGGGCCCGCGCGTGATTTTTGTCGTGGGAGTGAACGGAGTCGGCAAAACAACGAGCATCGGGAAGCTTGCGAACCGGCTGCGCAAACAGGGCTTGAGCATCGTGCTCTGCGCCGCTGACACGTTCCGCGCTGCGGCGATCGAGCAGCTGGAAATCTGGGCGAGACGAAATGGGATCGAGGTCATCAAGCAAAAGTCCGGCGCCGATCCCGCGGCCGTAGTTTACGACGCGGTAGCGGCGGCGAAATCCCGGGGCGCTGACGCAGTGATCGTAGACACGGCGGGGCGCTTGCATACGAAGGCGAATTTAATGGCCGAGCTGGAAAAGATGAAGCGCACCGCCGCAAAAGTGATTCCAGGCGCGCCTCACGATGTGCTGCTCGTGATGGACGCGACCACGGGCCAGAACGGCCTGACGCAAGCGCGCGAATTCACAGGCGCGGTCGGCGTTACGGGCATCATTCTCACGAAGCTTGATGGGACAGCCAAGGGCGGGATCGTTGTAGCAATCGCACGCGAACTGGGGTTGCCGATTCGCTTTATCGGCACGGGCGAGCAGATTGAGGATCTTGTTCCCTTTGACGCGGAAACTTACGTCAATTCCCTCTTCGACTGAATTCATGAATGAACACGACATTCGCTTCATGGAGCGCGCGCTCGCGCTTGCGCGCAATGGCATCGGACTCGTAAGCCCGAATCCGACGGTTGGGTGTGTGATCGTACGCGGCGGCGAAATGGTCGGCGAAGGATTTCATGAGTACGACAAACGCGATCATGCGGAGATTGTCGCGCTGAAAGCGGTCGGTGAGAGAGCGCGAGGCGCGACGATGTATGTCACGCTGGAACCGTGCAACCACATGGGCCGGACGGGGCCCTGCACAGAGACAATTCTCGCTTCGGGCATTTCGCGGGCGATGATTGGCATTGAGGATCTGAATCCCCGAGTCAAAGGCGCGGGCGCCGAACGCCTGCGGGAATCAGGAATGCAGGTGGACTTCGCTCCTGCTGACCTGCGCCAAACAGCCAAGGAGCTGAATGAAGGATTTTTTCGATGGAGCGCTTCGGGCAGGCCCTTCATCACGCTGAAATCGGCGCTGACGCTGGATGGACAGCTCGCGCTGCCTCCATCGGGCAAAAAGAAAAAACGCGAATGGATCACTTCGGAAGAAGCTCGAGCGGAAGTGCATCGGATGCGCCATGCTTCGGACGCGCTGCTTACTGGGATCGGAACGGTTCTGTCCGATGATCCGCTATTGACCGACCGCAGCGGTTTACCGCGGAGACGCAAGCTGCTCCGCGTGGTGCTGGATGCGAAGCTGCATCTTCCCGTGAGATCGAGCCTGGTTCGGGACTGCGAGGGGGATCTGCTTGTCATTACGGCGGCGCCAGCGAACTCGCCGCGAGCACGACAACTTCAGGAGGCTGGCGCTGAAGTCGTACGAGTCTCAGCGGTGCGCGGGATGCTCGATTTGAGGGCAGTGGTCCGGGAGCTTGGAAAGCGCGAGATTTTGAATGTGCTCCTGGAAGCGGGGCCGACGCTCAATGGGGCCGCGCTGAAAGCAGAAATTGTGGACAAACTCGTGCTTTTTTATGCCCCGAAGCTGGCGGGGAGCGTGACGGTGCCGTTCGCGAAAGAAGGGCCAGCCCTGCGCAGCGGTTTGAGAACCAAAACTCGAAATCTCGATTTGGGTACGGTATGCGTCGTGGAGGCATGGTTGAGAGATTAATGCGGCAATCCGGAGAGATTGCAGCGTGCGGCGTTTGCGAGTTGCGATAGAATTGGTTGGAAAATTTCGAAAGTTGATGTGCTACAGCGATGCAAAAGCGGCGGTCTGATTTGAGGTGAACTTATGTGCGCGACGGCAGTTTCGGACGTTCGGATTCCACACTTTATCGGAGGGCAGTGGACCGCCTCGAAATCCACGAATTGGCAGGATGTCGTAAATCCGGCTACGGCGGCGGTGCTGGCGAAAGTTCCGCTTGCGGAAGCGTCGGAAGTGAATGCTGCAATTGAAGCTGCTGCCGCCGCGTTTCCCGAATGGCGGCGAACACCTCCCGAAGACCGCATCCAGCCGCTGTTCAAATTGAAAGTGCTCCTCGAAGAACACATTGACGAGCTGAGCCGCTCGATCACCGCGGAGAATGGAAAGACGTTCACCGAAGCGAAGGCGGAATGGCGGCGCGCGATCGAGAACGTGGAGGTGGCGTGCGGAATTCCTACGATGATGCAGGGGTACAACCTGGAAGACGTGGCGCGCGGCATTGATGAAATGATGATCCGCCAGCCGCTGGGCGTCGCGGCCGCGATCGTGCCTTTCAATTTTCCGGGGATGATCGCGTTCTGGTTTCTTCCGTACGCGATTGCCACCGGCAATACCTTCGTCATCAAGCCGTCGGAACGCGTTCCGCTGACGATGCAGAAGACGTTCGAGCTGCTGGAAAAAAGTGGCTTGCCGAAGGGCGTGGTGAATCTCGTGAATGGGGGGAAAGCAGCGGTAGACGCGCTGCTCGACCATCCGAAAGTTCGCGCGATCAGTTTTGTCGGCTCGACTCCCGTGGCGAAGTACATCTATTCGCGCGCGGCGGCCAGCGGCAAACGTGCACAGTGCCAGGGCGGCGCGAAAAATCCGGTAATCGTACTTCCCGATGCGGATATGGACATGGCCACGCAGATCATCAGCGACAGCGCGTTCGGCTGCGCAGGGCAGAGATGCTTAGCGGTTTCGGTGGCAGTGGCGATTGGCGAGGCGCAGAAGACTTTTCGCGATTCCATGGCCGAAGCGGCGTCGAAGATTCGCGTGGGCAACGGATTGGATGCGGGCGTGCAGATGGGACCGGTGATCACGCCGCAAAGCAAGGCACGTATTGAATCGTTAATCGGTCAAGGAGAGAGAGAAGGCGCAAAGGTGCTGGTGGACGGGCGAAATGCGAAAGTGCCAGGCTGCGAATCGGGCAATTTTGTGAGGCCGACGATTCTAGACGGCGTCGCGCCACAAAGCGAGCTATCACACACGGAGATTTTCGGGCCCGTGCTGAGCATGGTCCATGCGGACAGCATGGATGACGCACTTTCTTTTCTCGAAAAGAATCCCTACGGCAATCAGGCTTCGCTCTTTACGTCGAGCGGCGCAGCGGCGCGGCGTTTTCGCTATGAGGCGCCCGCCGGCAACATCGGCATCAACATCGGCGTCGCCGCCCCCATGGCCTATTTTCCGTTCACGGGATGGAAAGACAGCTTCTTCGGCGATTTGCACGGCCAAGGCCGCGATTCTGTCGAGTTCTACACTGACAAGAAAGTCGTTGTCGAACGCTGGGCCAAGGAACACTCACGAAAGTTCTAGCGCAGGTCCCGTCAGGAATGCGGTGACGGCAGGGTCCGTTCTGTGCTTCGTCTTGCTGTCGCCATCTCTTCCTTCTTTTTCTGCGTCCTCTGCGCGCCGTGTGGTAGAACTCTTCTCCTGTTTCTACCACTGTGGCTGAGACCGCAAATCGCTCCGCGCTGAAATCCGCCGTTGCAAAAGCCGGCATCTTTTCGTTCGTCTTCGTGATGTACTCCTACACGACAGGCGGGCCGTTCGGCCTTGAAGAACAGGTCACCACCTCCGGTCCGGGAATGACGCTGCTCTTCGATCTTCTGATTCCTCTCTTCTGGTGCATTCCGATTTCGTTTGTGGTGGCAGAGCTGACCACGGCGATGCCCGTGCAGGGCGGTTTCTATCGGTGGGTGCGCGCGGGCTACGGCGACTTCTGGGGATTTCTGGCTGGCTGGTGGAACTGGTCGGCTTCGTTTCTGCTGGGCGGCGCGTACGCCGTACTTTTCACCGACTATCTCGCCGCGTACTTCCCCGCTCTTCACGGCTGGCGGCACTATGCAGTTTGCCTCGCGTTCATTGCACTGATCATTTACATCAACGTGCGCGGCATCAAGTTGGTCGGGGAAGTTTCCGGGGCGATGGAGATCTTCGTGCTTCTCCCCGTGCTGGTGATGATCGTGATCGGCCTCACGCACTGGCACCACAATCCTTTTGTGCCGCTCACGCCTCCCCGCAAACCATTCATTCAGGTTTTCGGGGTGGGGCTGGCGTTGGGGATTTGGCTTTATTCCGGCTACGAGCAGATGTCCACAGTGGCGGAAGAAGTGGAAAATCCGAAACGAAATTATCCCCTGGCTCTTGCGATCGTCGTGCCCCTCTCCATCGCGACCTACTTCCTGCCCACTTTCGCTTCTCTGGCAACCCTGAATAACTGGCGGGATTGGAACTCGGGCTATTTCTCGACAGCGGCGAAATTGATCGGCGGGCCATGGCTCGGCGTCTGGATGACGCTTGCGGCGATGATTACGAACGCTTCGTTGCTGAATGCCACGGTTCTGGCAACGACGCGCATGCCTTTCGCCATGGCCGAAGACGGCCTCCTGCCGCGCGGATTGACGCGTTTGCATCCGCGTTATGGTACACCTGCTGTCGCTATCATCGTTTCCGGAGTGATTTATGCGATTCTGGCGATTCGCACGCTTACGGAATTGATCGCCGTTTATGCGTGGCTGCGAGTCGCCACGACGATCCTGACTGCGCTTTCAGGTTGGAGACTGAGGAAAACGCATCCGGGCCTGCCACGATCCTTTCTCATTCCTGGCGGGCGCGGCGGACTCGCTTATTCGGTCGCGGCTCCAATCGCCATGGCTACGATCGCAATATTGGGGAACATCGCCAGCGGCGACCGATTTGTCCTGATCCTCGGTCCGGCCGCGCTCTTGCTCGGGCCAATTGTTTATATTTTCGCCAAGCGGCGCGTGCAGGAGGCCTGATGGGCAGAGACGCTTTAACTCACCCAATCGAGAAACTTGTACCAGGCGCCCGCAAACGGCAAAAACCAAGGTTTGCCGCCATACATGCCGAAGGGCGCAACGGGAAACGGAATTTTGCCGAAAGGATTGTCATCGCGACCGGTGAGGATGGCCTCGGCCATTTTGGAGCCGAGAAACGTCGCCATCGCGACGCCGTGTCCCGCGTAGCCGAGCGAATAGCGCAGGCCGCCAACTTTTCCCGCATGCGGCATGATGTCAAACGCAAAGTCGAGAGTGCCGCCCCAGACGAAATCGACTTTTGTGTCGCGAAGTTGTGGATAGACTTGCAGCATTCCACGCCGCAGAATCTCCGCGCTTTCGCGGACCGTATTCTCATTTTCCGGGAAAAACGCCGCGCGGCCACCGAACAGCATCCGGCGGTCGGGTGTCAGACGGTAGTAATACAGATAATTCTTGGAATCGAAGATCATGCGGTTGCGAGGACTTAATTCACTGGCAAGCGCATCGGGAAGAACTTCCGTAACGATGATGTACGATCCAATGGGAATGATTTTCTTCTGGAGCGAGGGAGTCACGGCACTTGTGTACCCGCTTGTGGCGATAAGAATGTCACGCGACCAGAATGCCCCTCGCGATGTGGTGACCTTCCATCCTGGTGTACCTTGACGCGACTGCCGCTCGAGTCTCTCGGCTCTTGTTTGTTCGTGAACCGCAGCGCCCGAGCGAGCCGCTGCGCCCGACAGGCCCGCGACATATCGCGCCGGATTCAATCCCGCGCTGGTTTCGTCCACAAGTCCGCCGTGATAGATCGCTGAACCGATCTCGCCCTGCAAGTCTCTCTTCTCGACGATCTGCTGCTCGTGGCCGAACTCGCGCGCGATCATCTCCGCTCCGCGGCGGAATTCATCAAAATGTTTCGGCTTGCACGCGACCTCCAAATGGCCGCAACGCGAGAAATTGCAGTCAATCGCTTCTTCGCGAATGATTTGTTCGACGCAGTCTATGGATGCGAGCGAAGCTTCGTACATTTGCTTCGTCGCCTCGCGTCCGTATCGAGCCATGATTTCGGGGATGCCCAGCTTTAATCCCGTGAGGACCATTCCGCCATTGCGGGAACTCGCGCCCCAGCCGACGTTGTATGCCTCGAGCACGACAACAGTCGCGCCGCTTTTCGCCAGCGTGCGCGAAGCAGACAATCCAGTAAATCCCGCGCCGATCACGGCCACATCGGCGGATTCCGGCAGGGGCCGCTCCTCGAACCGCGGCATTTCCACCGTTTGCAACCAATAGTTTGTTTCCCGGATCGCCATGGAATTTCAGAATCACACGCCAGGCAATTCGTTCACGGCGCGCCAGGCTTCGTCAATCGCCGCATCCGTATAGGCGCGCGCTGCGGAATCCGAATTTGCGATGGTGATTCTGCCGAAAGGGGCGCGAGCAATTGTGTTGGGCCGGGGCTTTCCCGCGAGATCGCGGTCGGAATACCAGTCGTATTCGTAGGCGTATCCGTGCGCCCAGCGATTCACTGTGATGGCGGCGATGTCGCGCGCGGCTTCAAATCCTGCCGGGGCGAACATTCTCTGTAATTGATCGCGAATGTTTCGCTCAATCGTTTCAAACGGAGTGCCAATCAGTTCGTAACGGCCGGCGCGATACTGATTGCGCCGCGGCGCACCGGGACTGCAAGGGCTGCGAAGCAAAAAGAGCGCCGCCGGCTCATCCGGCTTGCTGGGAAACTTGTACTCTCCGAGACTCACCGGAAAATCCAACGCGACATACGAATGATAGCTTCCCGGCGCCATGACCTGGTGAATTCCCTGCGATGCAAACGGCTCCCAGCTTTTGATGGCCACGCGCGAGTAAAGGAACGGCGCCTTCACACAGTAGCGCAATGCTTCCTTCTGTTTTTCCGGAAGCTCCGGACACAAATACGGCACCATCGCGTTAAAGCACGCCAGGACGCAGTATTTCGCCTTGACGGTTTCAAGCTTTCCATCGCGCACGAATGCGACTTCCACTTCTCTCGATGAGCCCGGAGCGCCATCCTGCTTCACTCGCACGACACTGCTCCCCAAGCGAATACGGACGGAGTTTTCCAGGCGATCCAGCTTGCTGTAGTCCGCTTTGGCGGTAACCAGATCCTCCATGGTGTGGCCGGGCATCGCTTCGGGAATCAAAGCGCGAACAAGCAGCCGTGCAATCGAGGCGTTGCCATCAGGAAAATGAAAAATGTACGGTTCTTCCTTTTCAAGCGGTGGAAGGCCCAAACCATCGAAGGCGGGATACTTGAACGATCCGTAGTCGTCGGGATTTGTATAACAAGCGTAGGCTGAAATCGCATCAATACCGACAGCAAATAGGTCGTGGGGAAATTTCTGGAAAAATGGCAGGGCTTCCGCAATGAGCCCGCAATGCTTGGTAAGAAATTCGGCCATGCTGATGCTCTTGAGCAGCGCGACCTTCTGTTTACGAGACATTCCCGCGAGGTAATCTTTTTTTTCGGTATAGACGCGCGCGATTTCCTGCTGGACTCTTTTCGAAAGCGGCGACTTGCTCAGAAACTCCGGCCAAGGCGCGCGGCCCATCCCGGTGAGGAGTCTGTCCGCGCCAAATGTTTCCTCGTCGAAAAAACATCCCGTTCCCAAACCGGCGTACAGCTTCTCGTCGTACGCCTTGTAGAACTTCCCTACGTCCACGCCGAGATCGCGCAGCACTCCCTTGGCGACGGAACTGTATTCCCCCGGACTCTCAATGGACTGCGTGCCGCCGTTTGCCAGGAGGAGTCTTCCGCCGGCCTGAAATTCATCGCGGCGGGCGTGGCCGCCAAAGTCATCGTGAGGATCCAGGAGCAGGATCTTCGCGCTTTTCCCCGCCTTTTTTTGGAAAAAATGCGCTGCAGCCAAGCCGCTAATTCCCGCTCCGGCAATCACGAGGTCGTAGGATTCGCCGCTTTTTTCAGGCGCTCCGAGCGTCCCCCATTGGTTGCCATCGCGCAGCTTGTGCGCATACGTGTACACGCCCTCCTGATCGCCGCGCAGTCCGGTCAGTGCGGGAGGATAGTCCGGCAGCACATCGGCATCGGCGTGGGAAAGCAATCCCAGCCCGAAAGCGTGCGCGCAAGGAATATTCGTCGCCACGGCCACGCCGCCAATCGCAAGCGCCACGCCGTCTAGAAAGTCCCGCCGCGTGATCTTGCGGGCCATTCCGAGTTCACGATCTTGCCTCCGATTGCCCACTGTTTTGTTCCACTCCCGCTTCCGGAAACCGCAGCGCTTACTTCCCAGGGCTCGGGTTCGCGGAGATTTGGCCCGGCTGGTACGCTTTAGTGTCCCAATCTTACTGAATTTTAGTAAAGTTTGTTTCCACTCGTTCAAAAAAGTCCGCTTTCGGAAGAGTAGCGGCATTTTCCCATTTCCGTTATCGTTTCAAGAGCGGCTCGCCGCATCCGACCATGTTTACGGGAATCATCGGGCATCTCGGCACGATCAGGGCTCTCTCTGCTGGACCAGCGGGCGGAAGCGTGACCATTCATGCGCCTACGCTCGGAGGTGAGCTGAAGGTAGCGAATAGTATCGCGGTCAACGGCTGTTGCCTGACAATTGTCTCCGCAGAAGGCAACGATTTCTCCGCCGACCTTTCCGGCGAAACGCTCACCAAAACGTCTTTTCGCGAACTAAAGCCGGGTACGCGCGTCAATCTCGAACAGCCGCTGACCGCCGGAAAAGAGTTTGGCGGCCACTTTGTGCTCGGCCACGTGGACGGAGTGGGACGCGTCACGCATCTCACACCGGAAGGGGAAAACTGGTGGTACGGCGTCGAAATAGCATCTGAAATCGCGCCCTACATCGTTCCGAAGGGTTCTCTCACAATTGACGGCATCAGCCTTACTGTCGCGCGATGGCACAATTCCATCACGGAAATTGCCGTCATCCCGTTCACTTACGAGCACACCAACATTCGCGATCGCAAGCCAGGCGATCCGGTGAACCTCGAAGGCGACATCCTGGGCAAATATGTCGAACGCCATCTGAGCGCGCGCCAAGGAGGAAGAGCCGAATCTTCCCTCTCCATCGAGGAATTGATTCAGCAGGGTTTCGGCCCTGGATCCCGGGCGAAAGGCGGGAGCTAAGCGCTTTTCGTCTCCCGCTTCTTCTCCCGCGCGCCACGCCAATAAAGAGAAAGACCGATTGCGATCGTCACGACGGTCGCGCCAACAATCTTCAGCTCGAAGGCAACTTTGTTTTCCGTTTCCCCGGGCGGTATCAGGGAAAAGAAAATGCTTGCTAGAGTAACCGCGAATGCCAGCCCTCCGGCGATCCACACTCCAAGCCTGCCTCCGGGAATGAGCACGGCGCTCTTATCTTCCGCGCGATCCTTGCGGCCGGCAAGTTTCATCGCCGCACTGTACATGTACAGAAATGGGATGAAATAAAGAATGACGGCCACGGCCACCAAGCCCTGATATGCCCCGATCGTGGTCTCGTTGATCTGACTCGCCAGAAGCACGACTCCCGAAATGAGCGCTTGAACGAGAATCGAAATGTAAGGCGTCTTCCATTTGGGATGAATCTTTCCGAAGGCCTTGGGCATGTAACGGTCGATGCCGACGACGAACGGGACGCGCGCGATGCCGGCGACCGTGCTACCCACTCCGCCGGCATTGCCCACAGAAACCAGCAACGCGGCGAGCACTCCGAGGAATCCGATCCCCAGCACGGTCGATCCCGTCGTGATGGCCTGGAACACGCCGCTCTGCGGATTCACCCGGTCGCCGGGGAGCATCGCGAGCACCGCGAATGTGCCGATGACGTAAATAAAGGCGATCATCGCGCCGGAGGCATAAACGGCTCGCGGCAGCGTTCTTCGCGGGTCGCGAATTTCCTCGCTCATCGCGGAGACCAACTCCAATCCCGTGAATGCAAATGCGATTTGCGACCAGAAATTCACCGTGTCCCAATTCCAGTGGGGCAGCATATTGTTCCACGTAAAGTGCGTGACCGATCCGTGCTTCAGCCATAACACCGCGCCGATTGCAGCGAGGATCAGCAGAGGAATGTACGTTGAGACGCCTCCCGCGTTTTGCAGCCACTTGCCGATATTCAAGCCGATGATGTTCAGGATGACGGCAACCGCCAGCAGCGCAAGAGAAACCCAGATCTGAAAAGCGCGGCTGTTGGCAAGCGTTTCGCCGCGCGCGCCCAGGACATAAGCGCTCATCGAAGCGCTGGCAAGCAGAAGTCCCGGAAAGTAAAACACCGTGTAGATCCAGTAGCACCACCCCGCGACGAAGCCGTGGAAATCCCCGAATGCTTCTTTGGACCACACGTAGAGCCCGCCCTCGTTAGGAAAACGCGAAGAAAGTTCATTGATCACGAGCGCGCTAGGAACGAAGAAAAGCACCGCCGCTAGAACCCACAGGCTAATGGAAGAAGTTCCATTGTGCGCGGCGGCGGCAATCCAGCGCGGCCCGAGCACCGTGGCGATATTGAAAAACAGGACGTCCCAAAAACCCATTGCGCGGCGAAGCTGGCTTCGGGGATCGGAGGAACTCCCGGCGGGGGAACTCACAAAGTCACGTCCAGTGCGGGGATGAGGACATCCTGCATGCGGAAGTTGTGGAGGAAAGGATCTTTCGAATCTTCAAACTCCTCCCACGGCCCGAAAAAGGTCACTCTGCCGTCCTGGAGAAAAACGATATTGTCTGCCAGACGTTTGGCGAGATGCGTGTCGTGAGTGACCACGATCGAAGTGCGATGAAATTTTTCTTTCAATCGCAGGATCAGGTCTCCCATGTGCCTGGCCATAATCGGATCCACCATTGTCGTCGGCTCATCGTAAAGAATTGCGTCGGGATTTTGCGCCAGGGCGCGCGCAATGGCCACCGCACGCTTCATTCCGGTCGAAAGCTCGCTCGGCAATTTGTCCAACACTTCCTCGACTTCGAGTTCTTGCGCGAGCTTGGCCACATAGGAATCGATATCCGCCGCCGTCAAGGCGGGTTGCTCGGTCAGCGGAAAGGCGATATTTTCGCCCACCGTGAGAGAATCGAAGAGCGCACCCGACTGAAACACCATGGTGACCTTGCGGCGAACTTCGCTGAATTCTTTTTCGCTCCAATGGGTGACGTCCTGCCCGGCGACGATCACCTGACCCGAATCAGCCTTCAGAAATCCCATGATGTGCTTCAACGTGACCGACTTTCCGACGCCGCTGCGACCCATAATCACGCAAGTCTCGCCACGCTTTACGGTGAAGTTCACATTGTCGAGCACGGGACGGTCCCCGAACGCCTTGTAAACGCCGCGAAACTCGAAGTAGTTCTCCGGTTCGGTCTGTGCGCCGGCACTCTTTACGGCGCCTTGCTCCGTCCGGCCACTTGTCCCAGGATTGTCCAGAAAATGGTTGCTCACGATTTTTCCGCATCCCAAACCTTGCGAATTTCCTCAAAATCCGCAGGTGTGTTCATGTTCCAAAAAAGCCGCCCTGCCGTATCAAACCGTTTCCATTCGGACTCGTCAAGCACTTCCATCCGGACGCGCCGCAGGGCTTCGCCGATTTTTCGAACTCCTTCCTCAAAAGCTGCCCGCAGCTGCCCCGCGGACACAATCCGCCAGCAAGCGCAGAGCGGCTCCAGACCACTTACCGAGCGCGGTACGATCGCGGCCGCATCGCTCTTCTCCGCCAGCTCAACCATATGCTCCAGCCACGCGGCGGTCAGAAAAGGCATGTCGCAGCTCACGATGAGCGCCCATTCGACCTGACCGGGCAGTCCCCCAGCGTCTTCGAGCGCCGTAATGATTCCCCCCAGCGGCCCTTCGCCCGGCCAGCGGTCCGCGATCTGACGGACTGTTGAGAATTCGTATCTCACGGCGCCCATTACAATCGTCGCGTTCCCAGTGGCCTCATGCAAGAGAGCGCAAGTCCTTTCAATCATTGTTTGGCCGCCGAGTCTCACCAAAGCTTTGTCCTGCCCGAAGCGCGAACTCGCGCCACCTGCCTGTACGTAGCCAAGCGCCGTCATTTGCTTCTCAATTCCATTCATGTCCCGAACGCCAAACTCCAATCCGCCCGCGTGAGAGCTCAGGCCTCTTCGTCCAGGGCTTCTTTCCCTGGCCGCCGGATCCCGAGTTCACGCAATTTTTCCTGCAAACTTTGCCGGTGCAATCCAATGGTCGCCGCGGTTCGCGACACGTTCCATCTGTGCCCGACGAGCTGCTTTGTCAGCCAGGCGACTTCAAACTTTCGCTTTGCCTCGCGAAAGTCTCGTTCGTTCATTCCGGAATCTGTCTCATTTCCCGCATCCTTCCTCATAAGGACTTCACCCTTTAGAACCTCATCCGGCAAATCGCTCGCCGCAATCTCTTCCCCTCGACTAAGTACGAGGCTCCGCTCCAGAGCGTTTTTCAGCTCGCGGACGTTGCCCGGCCAATCGTATCGTTCGATTGCAGCAAGAGCTTCCCGGCTCAGCCGAGCTCCCCTTCCCAGACGGGACGCATGCATTTTCAGAAAAGCCTCGGCGAGGACGGCGGTGTCTCCCTTGTGCGCGCGCAATGGCGGCAGTTCAATCGTCACCACACGCAGCCTGTAAAACAGGTCCTCGCGAAATCTTCCCGCGCGAATCTCCGCCGGAAGATCGCGGTGCGTCGCGCTGATCACCCTTACGTCCACGGGGATCGGCTGCGTTCCTCCCAGCCGCTCAATCGTACGATTTTCCAATGCGCGGAGCACTTTGGCCTGCGTCACAGGGTTCATATCGCCAATCTCGTCGAGGAACAGCGTGCCGCCGCTGGCCAGCTCGAATTTCCCCTTCTTTTGCTGCGCAGCGCCGGTGAATGCTCCGCGCTCGTATCCGAAGAGCTCCGATTCAATCAGTGTCTCCGGCAAGGCTGCGCAATTCACAGCGACAAACGGCTTCCCGGCTCGTTGCGAGCGCGCATGAATTTCCTGCGCGAGCAAATCCTTACCCGTGCCGCTTTCGCCGAGAATCAGCACTGTGGAGTCGGCCGGCGCCACGCGGTCGGCCATTTCAAATGCCCTGCGCATCTCCGCAGACCGCCCGGTCATTTGCCCAAATTGCCCTTCTGTCGCCAGTTGGCTTCGCAGCGCTTCGTTCTCTTTTTCGAGAGAAGTAAGTTTCAACAGGTTTGCCACTCGCCGTCGCAATTCTTCGAGCTCGAAACCCTTCACCAGATAATCGGAAGCTCCCAACTGGAGTGCTTCCACGGCGTTTTTCGCCGTGTCCAGGGCGGAAACCATGAGCACAGGCGCTTCACTTCCCTGCTCGCGCATCCACTTTAAGAAGGAAAGCCCATCTTCTCCGGGCAAAATCACATCGAGAAGCACCAGATCCGGCCTCTCGGCGTCCATTGCGCCCCGCGCGGCCTCCGCTGAATCCGCTTCTGCAATCCGGTACTTTGATTCCAATGCTCGCCGCAATCCGTAGCGAGCCGCGGGTTCGTCGTCCACGATCAGGATTGTCTTCATCGCTTCGTTTCTCCCAAGGGCAGCTGCACGGAAAATCGCGTTCCCCGCCCATTCTTCGACGGACTGACGAAGTCCACGCTTCCGCCCGCTTCCGAAACGCGTCGCGCGACAATCGCAAGGCCCAGTCCCGTTCCTTGTGTCTTCGTCGTGAAAAACGGCTGCAGAATCTTCTCGCGTATCTCCGGCGAAATCCCCGGACCGTCATCTTCGACCGTGAGCGTGCATTCTTCTCCATTCCGTGAAATCTTCACAGAAACATGTCCTCCGCGTGGCGTTGCTTCGAGCGCGTTCATCACTAGGTTTGACAGCGTGTCGTTCACCGCTTCCTTGCTGGCTTTAACGCATACGGGCGCGTCGGATTCCGTGAACTGCAACGTGACTCCCCTGCGCTCTGCTTCGTGCCGTAGCACAGACGTGACTTCAATCGCGGCCGCCGCCGCGTCACTGGCTGCTTCTGCTCTTTCCCCAACCACCGTAGGCCTGCTGAATTGCAGGAGTTGATTCAGCTTGGCGGAAAGTCTTCCAATTTCTTCCAATACCAGCTGGGTCTCGCCACGAATCGCCTTCGGCAACCCCGGATTTTCCAGTTGTACCTGCAAGATGGTCTTAATGGATCCCAAGGGATTCTTGAGGTTGTGCGAAATGCTCGCGGCCATCTGCCCCAGCGCCGCCATTCGCTCTCGCTCCGCCAATTCCCGCTCCAGCCGCACCTTCTCTTCGATCAGCCGGCAGAGCTCCAGCGCTCCGGGAAGTTGTTCGCACAAGTATTCCAACGCCGCTCTGGTCTCGCCGGAGAGCATTGCCCCGTGTGTTTTCGCCCGAAGAACTCCAATTCGCCTTTCTCCAGATTCGATAGGAAATAGCCAGCCGGGTTCCTTCTCGCCCGCTGGTTCCTCGCGCGATCCGCTTCCGCTTTCGAACAAATCCAATCGCGCCTCTGCCAGTTCCAATTTCTCTTTCAGCCATGCTTCGGTGAATGAGATGAGTTTCTTTTGATTCCCCTGACGAGCTACTTCATGAATCACGCTCGCAACTTTCTGCGCCTGGTCCATCTCCTGTCGTGCTGTTTCCTTCAGCCGTCGGCCAAGGATGCGTTGCAATGGCTCGATAAACACCACCAGCACAAAGAGCAGGATCGCGGCGGAAGCTTCTGGCGGAAGGACAGGTTCAAGCCAGATGCCAACTCGTCTGACAAGACTCAAATACAAGAGCGCGAAAAACGTGACTGTTACGGCGTAAAGCAGATTTTGCTGCCGCCCAATCTGCAGAAAATTGTATTTCTGGACGTAATAGACCAACGCCCCAAGCGGCAATATCGGCAGCAGAGCTACGGCTGTGCTCATCCAGGTCCGATCGGCGGCAAAGTAGCCCGGCACGCGGGAGAGGAACACCAAAGCTGCTCCTCCGAGCACTCCGCAGAGAAAGCGATGAAACAGGAGCTGCTCACCATCCGGCGCGAAGTCCGCAAATTTCTTTTCCAGATATGCCGACACTCCCAGCGCGATCGCAAACCACAGCTCAAATGCGCTCCCCAGAGAATAGGACGGGGTCAAGAAATCAAAGGGTTTTCCCGAGGTAAGGATCGGATAGGCCCGCAAGCCGAAATAAAGTGCCGGCGCATACGCCGCGGTAAGCCAGAAACGCCTTCC
>Ga0335076_10000563_pt1 | contig 34687 bp, 31 predicted proteins | sample Lox_Sample_25_FD_206717 | JGI IMG/M metagenome (GOLD analysis project Ga0335076, IMG submission 206717) | Soil microbial communities from Loxahatchee National Wildlife Refuge, Florida, United States - Lox_Sample_2.5 | ecosystem: Environmental > Terrestrial > Soil > Wetlands | place: USA...
CCCCGCGCGGGTCGTGCGCCAGGCTCGACACCAGGTCCCAGTTGACGTGCTCGTGTGCGGCCTGCACCTGCTGCTGCAGCTGTGCCGCGAGCGATTTGCTGAGAAGCTTGTGCGGCGCCTTGCTCCACTCGCGGGTGTCGTCCTCGAGCACGTCGTAGGGCTGCATGTACAGCTGCCCTTCGTGCCAGCCGAACACAAACGGCTGATTGACCACGCGGACCTGCGTGCCGATGGGCACCATGTTGTAGAACTGCTCGATATCCTCCGGGTACAGCCGGATGCAGCCGTGGCTCGAGCGCAACCCGACTCCGGCCGGCTTGTTGGTACCGTGGATGAGGTAGCTCGGCCACTGCAGGTAGAAGGCGTACTTGCCGAGCGGGTTGTCCGGTCCCGGGCCGATCACCGGATCGAGATCGTCGCCATTCTCGTGATGCTCCTTGCGCACCGACTGCGGCACCCGCCAGGTGGGATCCTTCTGGCGGCGCACGATCTTGGTCACCCCTTCGGGTGTGCGCCAGCCCACCTTGCCGATGCCGATGGGATGGGTCAGCACCACCGGGCGCTCGCCGCGCTTGACGGGCGGGTAATAGTAGATGCGCATGGCGGCGATATTGATCACCACGCCGGTGCGGGGCGCGTCCGGCAGGACGAACTGCGTGGGGACGATGATTTGCCGCCCCTCGCCCGGCAGCCACGGATCGACCTTGGGGTTGGCGCGCAGGATCTCCTCGTAGCCGACATTGAAGCGGCGTGCAATGTCGGTGAGCGTGTCGTCCTTGCCGGCGGAGACGACCTGCACGACGCCGACTACGCCCTCGTCGGGGGTGAGCTCGAAGCGCTCATTGGCCACGGGCGGCGGCTCGGGCGGCGGCGGGGGTGGCGCCGGCGGCGGGGGTGGCGGCGCGGCCTCATGCGAGCCGAAGAGCGAGCACCCCGCGATCATGAGGCCGAGCAGTGCAGCCGTGGCGGTGCGGGCGGTAGAGATCCTCATCGAACAGCGATTATGAACGATGTCACCACGATGTGATTGTCGGCGATCTGCTACAGCAGCACCGGCTGGTTCGGCAGCTCGTTATCGCTGCGGCGCGTACCTGGAAAATGTCGGCCGAGCAGCGCGCCGACGCCGACGATGCCGACGACCGAGCCGTCGCGAAAGCGCCCGGCGCGGTAGTGATGCTCCATCTGCCGACAGACCGCCTCCCACTCCGCCTGCGCGACGTGGGAGGCGATTCCGCGATCGGCGACGATCTCGACGGCGTGGTCCGCCATGAGCACGTAGATCAGCACGCCGTTGTTGTGCTCGGTATTCCACACGCCGAACTGTCCGAAGAGCTGCAGGGCGCGCGTGCGCGGCGGCAGGTTGCGCCACAGCTCTGGCAGGTCGAAGGCGGTCTCGACGACGAAGCGGATCTCACCGCCGTGGCGCGACTCGCACTCCCCGATCGCCTCCTCGATGGCATCGCGCACGCCCTGTGGAAAGTGCCGCCGGGTGCTCCAGCGCGTCGTCGCGATATGTCGTAAGAGTCGAGCGAGCTTCACGTTGCCCTACCAGCTGCCCGAGGCACCGCCGCCGCCGAAGCCGCCGCCCCCGCCGCTGAAACCGCCGCCACCGAATCCGCCGCTGCCAAACCCTCCGCCCAAGCCCCCGCCAAAGCCTCCCCAGCCGCCGCCGAATCCCCCGCTGCGCGGCGAGCTCGACCAGCCGCTGCCGCGCACCGCGCCCATCAGCATGGTGAGAAGGAATGCACCGGCTGCGGCAAGCCCGGCGAGGGCGAGCGCGTAGCCTGCCAACCACACGAGCGCCCCGGCGCCGACGCCAGTGAAGACCGAGCCGAGCGTTCGCCCGAAGATGGCACGCAGCACCACCGAACCGACCAGAACGGCGAACAACAGCTCCGGCAGCAGCGGGGAGCCGCCGTGGTGCTCGCCGGGTCGCCACGCATGCTCGGGCGGTGGCAGCGGTTCGCCCTGGATGAGCTTCATCATCTGATCGAGGCCACCGTCGATGCCTTCGTAGAAATTGCCTTCGCGGAAGGCCGGCACGATGGTCTCGGAGATGATCCGATTGGACATCGCGTCGGTGAGCACGCCCTCGAGCCCATAGCCGACCTCGATGCGTACGCGGTGGTCGTCCTTGGCGATCAGCAGCAGTGCGCCGTCATCCACCTTCCTGCCGCCGACGCTGCCGCGCCCGAGCTTCCACTGCTCGACGACGCGGATCGAGTACTGCTCGATCTCCTCCGGGTGGGTGGTCGGCACGATGAGGACCGCAAGCTGCGAGCCCTTGGCCGCCTCGAATGCCGCAAGCTTCTGCTCGAGCGCGTTCTGCTGCTCGGCGGTCAGCGTGCCGGTGAGATCGGTGACGTGCGCACTGAGCTTTGGGATGGGGCGCAGATCGGCCGTGCTGGTCTGCGCCACCGCGACCGCGAGCACCAGCAGCAGCGGCACGAGTGCAAGAGCCGCCCGCCGGCGGGCGCGGTGCGGCGCCACATTCATTGGTTCTGCGGCTGGCCCGCGGGTTGCGGTGGCGGCGGGACCCCCGGCGCGGTGGGCGGTGTCGCGGTGTCGAAGCTCACCGTCGGGGCGGTGGCGATCTGCTGCTCGTTGGCGACGGTGAAGTTCGGCTTGACCTGGAAACCGAACAGCTTGGCGGTGAGATTGGTCGGGAAACTGCGCACGGTGACGTTGTAGTCCTGCACCGCCTGGATGTAGCGGTTGCGGGCGACGGTGATGCGATTCTCGGTGCCCTCGAGCTGCGATTGCAGGTCGCGGAAGTTCTGGTCCGACTTCAGCTGCGGGTAGTTCTCCGCGACCGCAAACAGGCTCTTCAGCGCGCCGGTAAGCTGGTTCTGCGCGGCCTGATACTTCTGAAACAGCTCGGGGTTGTTGAGCACCTCGGGAGTCACCTGGATCGAGCCAACCTTGGCGCGCGCCTCGGTCACTCCGATCAGCACCTTCTGTTCCTGCGCGGCGTAGCCTTTGACGGTGTTGACCAGGTTGGGGATGAGATCGGCCCGACGCTGATATTGGTTCACCACTTCAGCCCAGGCAGCTTTGACGCCCTCGTCCTTCTGCTGCAGGGAGTTGTAACCGCAACCGGACACGGCCAGCATCGCGGCAACCAGCACGGTAACAGACCACGCACGCATGGGATTCTCCTTGGTCTTTCGCCCCGGTCCGTTTCCGGTGGCACGAGGATTATTGTCACATGGCGCGGGGCGCGGTGGCGAACCGGGGACGGCAAAAAAAACCCCAGGTTTTGAGGCCTGGGGTTGGTAAGGGCGGACCTTCGATGAAGGGAAGGAAGTCCGCCAGGGGATACTTCAGTGCAATCGTGCCCAGTGCAGGATACGGATGTCGTCCGAGTCCAGATCGAAACTCTGTGCCAGCAGCGCGCGCAGCTCGCGGTTGGCGCGGGTCTGCGTGAGGGGTTGCCGCAGCTCCACCACACCGCTCCACTCGTTCGAGCCGGCGCTGGCTGGCTTGCCGGTGTGCGTTACGAAGTGCGTGTAGTACTTGGTAGCCACGCGTAAAAGGTTAGTAGCGCCACGGCGCAGCCGTCCGTGAGACGCTCCACAGAAAGGTCGGATTTCTGTAAAAGTAGGTGCGACATAAGTCACAGGATTTCAGCTCCATGGGACGGTTGCGGCCCCCGGTGCCGATGGGCTCGAAATACATCACCCCCGCGGGGGCCCAGCGGCTGCGCGCGGAGCTCGAGCAGCTGTGGCGCGAGGAGCGGCCCCGGGTCTGCCAGGCGGTGGCGGCGGCGGCCGCCCAGGGCGATCGCTCGGAGAATGCCGAATACACCTACGGCAAGCGGCGGCTGCGCGAGATCGACCGGCGCGTGCGCTTCCTGCGCCGGCGGCTCGACGGCATGATGATCGTCGACCAGCCTCCCGCGGATGCGCGGCGGGTGTATTTCGGTGCCTGGGTTCAGCTCGAGGATGAGCGCGGCGTGCGCACGCGCTATCGCGTGGTGGGTCCGGACGAGTTCGACATGGCGCCGGGTTATATCAGCATGGATTCGCCGCTCGGCAGGGCACTGCTGCGCCGAGGGCTCGACGAGGAAGTGACGGTCGAAGCCCCGGGCGGGCTGCGCGTGTACCTGATCGTGGCGATCGAGTACGAGCGGCGCACCGGCACGCCCGACTGCGCCTCTACCAGATCACCCTGACGTTCTTGAACTGCCAGGGATCGCTCTTGTCGATGTCCTCGGCAAAGAGCCGTTCGCGCTCGTGCAGCGGCGTCCAGTCGGTGTACTCCCCCACCACCGGCCCGAGATACGGCATGCAGATCTCGAGGTTGCGCCGGAAGTCCATCTCGTCGGGCTCGATGACGCCGAGATTCGGATTCTCCATGGCCCACACCACGCCCGAGAGCACCGCCACGCACACCTGCAGGCTGGTGGCGTTGTTGAAGGGCGCCAGCTTGCGGGCCTCGCCGATCGAGAGCTGCGAGCCGTACCAATAGGCATTCTTCTTGTGTCCGGCGAGCAGCACTCCGAGCTCGTCGATGCCGGTGGTGATGTCGTCCATGAGGATGCGCTGGCGCTCCTGCTGCACGTAGTTGCGTCCGGCGAGCTCGTGTACCGACATGACCGCGGCATCGCAGGGGTGATAGGCGTAGTGCACGGTCGGTCGATAGGCGACCTGCGCGCCTTCGCGCACCGTCAGGTAGTCGGCGATCGAGATCGATTCTCCGTGCGTGATGCAGAAGCCGTGGAAAGCGCCGGCACGCGGCGTCCAGGTGCGCACCCGCGTCCCGGCGCCCGGCTGCGTGAGGTAGATCGCCGCCTGGCAGCCAAAGTCGTGACGCTTGCCGTCGCGCGGGAAGTTGCGCTCATGCGTGCCCCAGCCCATCTCGCTCGGCTGCGAGCCCTCGCTGACGAAGCCGTCGATGGACCACGTGTTGACGAACTCGCCCGACTCCTTCGGTAGGCTCGACACCTGTGTGTCGCGCTCGGCGATATGCACCACCTTGACGCCGAGGCGCCGCGCGAGCTCGCCCCACTCGGCGCGCGAGGTCGGGCTGCCGGCGGCCACTCCGGTGTCGACGGCGATGTTGAGCAGCGCTTGCTTCACGAAGTGCGACACCAGGCCCGGGTTGGCGCCGTGGGTGAGCACCGCGGTCGGGGCGCGCGTATTGCCGGCACGCAGCGCCAGTGCTTCCTCGCGCAGCGCATAGTTGGTGCGCCGCGCCGCCGGCATGGTCGGGTCGGTATAGCCGCCGGGCCAGGGCTCGATGCACGTGTCGAGGTACATCGCGCCCTTCTCCCAGCACAGCTTGATGAGCGCGATGCTCGAGACTTCCACGGAGACGTTGATGAGGAAGTCGCCACGGCCGAGCAGCGGATTGAGCACGCGGCGGAAGTTCTCGCGCGTGAGCCGTTCCTTGACGAACTTGATGCCGTACTTGGCGGCCTCGGCGTTGCCCTTGTCCTCCGCAGTGACGATCGTGATGCGCTCGGCGGCAATGCCGATGTGGCGCAGCACCAGCGGCAGCACGCCCTGACCGATGCTGCCGAAGCCGATGAAGAGGATGCGTCCGGGAAAGTCGACGTGCAGCTTGTGATTCTCGGTCATGATGCGGTGGTTGCAGCTTGCTTCCAGGCGCGGCGCCACGGCACGCGCGGTGGCCGAAGCGTATCAATCGCAGCAGCGCGGCTCAATTTCGTCGCCTCAAACGTGATCAGTCTGGGGGCAAAGTCACGCCGTTTGCCCGCGGGCTGTCGCAGCGGCAGGGTCGGGCTGTCGCACCGATGCAAGCCCTGGCGGCCGATCGATCAGGTGCGCCAGTGCGGCGGATAGGTGCGCTCGTAGCCCGGCAGGGCGGCCACGCGCGCGAGCCAGCGTCCGAGCGCCGGGTAGTTCACCTCCACCGGCATGAAGCGCGAGGACAACGCCGCGGCCTGCGGCTTCTCGAGCGCGCGGCGCAGCAGCTGGATACCGGGGAAGATCACCATGTCGGCCGCAGAGCACGACTCGCCCACGATCCAGTCGGACTTCGCCAGCCGCGCCTCGATGGTGCGGGCTTCGCTCGCCACCGCGTGCATGGCGGCCGTGATCCCGTCGGCACCCAGATCGGCATCGCCGAAGAACACCGCACCGACGATGCGCGTCAGATGCGGCTCGATGTAGGCCTGGTACTCGCAGATCACCCGCATGATGGTGCCGGCCTCCTCGGCTGAGTGCCCGAAGATCGGTGGTCGCGGGTACTTCAGATCGAGGTAGTAGAGGATGGCGAGCGACTCGAAGCACACGTAGTCGCCGTCCTTGAGCACCGGGACGCGCCCGCGCGGATTGAGGGCGAGCATCTGCGGGGATTTGTGCTCCTGCTTGGAGAACTGCAGCAGATGACTCACGTACGGCAGCCGCTTGTACTCGAGCGCCAGCAGCACCCGCCAGGCGAATGGACTGCCACTGCCCCAGAAAACCTCGATTGCCATCGTTGCCTCGCCGGGGAAAGGGTGACCGGATTGTAACGACAACCCCGGGGGGCCGAAAATGCGCCCATGGCGACGACACTGGTCGAGCCGCGCGCGCTGCGCGCGCACCTCGAAGACCCGCGTTGGGTGATCATCGATTGCCGCTTCGACCTCGCGCGACCCGAGTGGGGTGCGCACGCTTTCGCCGCGGCGCACATCCCCGGGGCGCTCTACGCCGATCTCGACCGCGACCTGTCCGGGCCGCGGACGGCGTTCAGCGGCCGCCATCCCCTGCCAGAACCCGACCTCCTCGCGGCGACGCTCTCACGCTTCGGCATCGATGCGGAGGTGCAGGTAGTTGCTTACGACCAGGGCCCCGGGAGCTTCGCGGCGCGCCTGTGGTGGCTGCTGCGCTGGCTCGGGCACCGCGAGGTCGCCGTGCTCGACGGGGGTTTCGCCGCCTGGGAGCGCGCGGGTCTGCCGGTGAGCAGCGCGAGCGAGGCGCGCGCGCCGCGCCAGTTCAGCGCGCGAGCCGATGCCAGCCTGCTGGTCTGCACCGCCGAGGTGGCCGCCGCGGTTGGCTCCGGCGCGCTCACGCGCGGGGACACGGTGCTGGTCGATGCGCGCAGCGCCGACCGCTTCGCCGGCGAGAACGAGAGCATCGATCCGGTGGCCGGGCACATTCCGGGGGCACGCAGCCACCCGTTCGCGGGCAACCTCGATGCGCAGGGAAGCTTCCTTGCGCCGGCGCAGCTTGAGCGCGCGTGGCAGCACACCCTGCACGGGAGCGCGCCGCGACAGGTGATCGCGATGTGCGGCTCCGGCGTCACCGCCTGCCATAACCTGCTCGCGCTCGAGGTCGCGGGACTTCCCGGTGCACGGCTCTACGCCGGCTCCTGGAGCGAATGGATCCGCGATCCGGCTCACGCCGTGGCGCTCGGAAAGGAACCGGCTCGCTGAGCTCTGCGATTCGGCGGTCATCGAGTGCTCGGCTGGTGAGATTCGTGATGAGACTGTGTGTCGCGCCCCTGCGCTCCCGGCTCCACGGAGTGCTCGGCTGGTGAGATTCGTGATGAGACTGTGTGTCGCGCCCCTGCGCTCCCGGCTCCACGGAGTGCTCGGCTGGTGAGATTCGTGACGAGACTGTGTGTCGCGCCGGTGCGATGCCGCCTCGACGAAGTGCTCGGCCGATGCGATCTGTTCCTCAGATGCGTATCGAGCCCCTCTTGCCTGCCACACAAATTTGATATAAACGCGCCCCGTGGCAGCCGACCCGAAGAGCGCCTTCAACGGCGCTCGCAAGTTCAATCCCGCGCAGCCCTGGCGGATCGAGGACTCCCTCGACCTGTACAACGTCGCGGCCTGGGGTAAGGGTTACTTCAGCGTCAACGCGAGCGGCCACGTGGTGGTGCGGCCTGACACCACCGAGCGGCACGAGATCGACCTCTATGAGGTCGTCGAGGGTCTCAAGGCGCGCGACCTGACGACGCCGGTGGTAGTGCGCTTCTCCGACATCCTGGCGCACCGGCTGCGGCGGCTTCACGAGGCGTTCGCGCAGGCGATCACCGAGAACGACTACCGCAACCGCTACGCCGCCGTTTACCCGATCAAGGTGAACCAGCAGCGCCTCGTGGTCGAGGAGGTTTACCGTTACGGCAAGGAGTTCGGTTTCGGCCTCGAGGTGGGGTCCAAGCCCGAGCTGCTCGCGGTGATGGCGATGACCGAGAACGCCTCGGAGCGGCTCATCGTCTGCAACGGCTTCAAGGACGACAGCTACATCGAGGCGGTGACTCTCGCCACCAAGCTCGGGCGCACCATCATCCCGGTGGTGGAGAACTTCGAGGAGCTCGGGCTGATCCTCAAGCATGCAGAGAACTACCGGGTGCGCCCGCGTATCGGCGTGCGCGTCAAGCTCTTCAGCGAGGGCTCGGGCCGCTGGAGCGCTTCGGCGGGCGACAAGTCGAAGTTCGGCCTGTTCATTACCGAGATCCTCGAGCTCTTCAATGTGCTCAAGGCGCGCGACATGCTCGACTGCCTGCAGCTGGTGCACTGTCATCCGGGGAGCCAGCTGCAGGACATCCGCCGCGTGAAGGACGCCATCAACGAGCTGGCGCACGTGTACGCCGAGCTCAAGCTCATGGGAGCGGGGCTGCAGTTCATCGACGTGGGCGGTGGTCTGGGAGTCGACTACGACGGCAGCGGCACCAACTTCCCTTCGTCGATCAACTACACACTCAACGAGTATGCGAGCGACGTCGTCTACCGCGTGGCTAGCGTCTGCAACGCGCGTGACATCCCGCATCCGATGATCGTGAGCGAGTCGGGCCGCGCGGTCGCCGCCTACCACAGCGTGCTGATCTTCGACGCACTCGGGTCCTCGGCGCTCGACAAGTTCCGCGTCACCGGCGACCGCGCCGAGGACTACGGCGGCGCGGAAGAGCTGCCACAACCGGTGCAGGACCTGTTCGAGGCCTACCGCGCAGTGAGCGAGCGGCGCCTGGTCGAGTGCTACCACGACGCCCTCACCGCCCGCGAGCAGGTGCTGCAGATGTTCAACCTGGGCCTGCTGTCGCTCGAATTCCGCGGCCTTGCCGAGCGACTGTACTGGGCGACCTGCGCCAAGATCCGCGATTCCTGCCGCAAGCTCGGGCGGCTGCCGGAGGAGCTCGAGGATCTCGAGTCGATCCTCTCTGACACGTACTTCTGCAACTTCTCGGTATTCCAGTCGCTGCCGGACAGCTGGGCCATCGACCAGTTGTTCCCCATCATGCCGATACATCGCCTGGAGGAGCGGCCGACGCGCACCGCCGTGCTCGCCGACATCACCTGCGACTCCGACGGCAAGATCGATCACTTCGTGTCGCTGCGCGACGTGAAGCGCACGCTCGAGCTGCACGAGCTGAGAGCCGACGAGAAATACTACCTGGCGGCTTTCCTGGTCGGCGCTTACCAGGAGACGCTCGGTGACCTGCACAACCTCTTCGGCGACACGCACGTGGTACATGTGCGGCTGCACGATGAGGGCGGCTGGTGGATCGAGGAGATCGTCAAGGGCGATACCGCCAACAAGGTTCTGGAATACATGGAATACGACGTGGCGGAGCTGTACCCGGCGCTGGCGCGCGACTGCGAGCGTGCCATCCGCGACGGGCGCATGACGCTCGCGGAGAGCCAGGCGCTCAAGCGCTTCTATGAAAGCGAGCTCGACGGCTACGCATACCTCGAACCCGCGGGCACCTGACCTGATGCCCGCAACGCCGTGACGGTGATCATCGCGCCTCCCGCTGCGGTGTCGCGGCCTCATCGCGGGACGGGCGCGCGAGGATCGCGCGCCGTGTCGGATCAGCGCCCCCGGTGGTCCGAGCACAGCACGCCGGATTAAGGTATACGGCGCACGCTGTGTCGCGCGCAGGTGGAGGGGTAGGTGGGTCCGGCTGAGGCGCCGACGCCTGCCGCAGCGACCAACTCTGCCCATAACACCCCCCGTTTCCGCATATGACATGCATGGTTTGCGAACCGTAAAGCCCGGGAGTAGCATGACTTGTGCGTTCGTATCCGTCGTGGATGAGTGCGCTTTGTCTGATCGTGTTGATGCCGTTTCCCCGCCCGCGCATTCCATCCGTGCGCGAACGCAGGTGCAGGCCGCTGGCCCAAGCGCTGCGCATTGACTGAAAAACTGCCGATCGTGTGCCTTGAAGCCTTGACCTGTTTGACTGTCCACGCGGTACATGCGACCGAGGCTCAGCGGTCGCCGCTGTCCGCTTTCCCAAGAGAGACTCCCGGATGACGACGATTTACGTGGGCAACCTGCCCTTCAGCGCCACCGAGCAGGACGTGAAGGCCCTGTTTGAACGTCACGGCAAAGTGGAATCGGTAAAACTCATCAACGACCGGGAAACCGGCAAACCGCGCGGCTTCGGATTCGTCGACATGCCCCAGGGGGAGGCGCAGAGCGCCATCCAGGCCCTGAATGGCTTTCAGATGAATGGCCGTCCGCTGCGCGTCAACGAAGCACAGGAGCGCCCACAACGCCCCCGCCAGGGTGGCGGCCCGTTCCGCCGCTGATCGCGGGGCTGAGGATCGCGGCCCAAAAGAACCCCGCCGCGTGCGGGGTTTTTTTATGCGGCGCATGAGGTAATGTGCCGCCACGGCGGGCGACCCGCGCCTGGTACCGCTCGAAGGACCCATTCGATGTCAGCCAAGCAGACACTGGCCGCCGCCCTGGTCGGGTGCGCCACGTTGGTCGGCGCCTGCACCGAGGTGACCTCAAGGCAGACTACCGCCGAGGAGCTCACCACCATCCTCGCCGGCGACCAGCGCACGAGCGAGGAGCGGGCGCGCGACGTGTACCGCCACCCGAAGGAGACGCTGCTGTTCTTCGGCATCCGCCCGGAGATGAAGGTGCTCGAGGTGTGGCCGGAGCCCGGTTGGTACACCGAGATCATCGCTCCGCTGCTGCGCGAGAAGGGCAAGTACTACGCGGGGGTCATCGCGGCAGACCCCGACAACAAACACATCACGCAGCGCCTGGAGAGCTTTCGCGCGAAGCTCGCTGCGCACCCCGAACTCTACGATCGCGTGGTCGTGGTCAGCTTCCCGGGCGATATCGGTACGGCCGTGCCGGCCGGGTCGCTCGACATGGTGGTGACGTTCCGCAATATCCATAACTGGATGTCGCAGGGCACGGCACCACGGATGTTTGCCGCCATGTATCGCGCGCTCAAGCCGGGCGGCGTGCTCGGCGTGGTCGAGCACCGCGGCAACCCGGCCGTGTCCCAGGATCCGCAGGCCAAGAGCGGCTACGTCAACGAGGACTACGCCATCAGGCTGATCGAGGCGCAAGGCTTCCGCCTGGTCGCGAAGTCCGAGGTCAACGACAACCCGAAGGACACCAAGGACTATGAGCAGGGGGTATGGACGCTGCCGCCCACCTACCGCTTGGGGGCGAAGGATCACGACAGGTATGCGGCCATCGGCGAGAGCGATCGCTTCACACTGCGCTTCGTGAAGCCGAAGCCATAGGCGCGTCCCGCCGCCGTTACCACATCTCCCGCAGACGCGAGCCGACATCGACGCTGACGGCCGCGCCGCTGTCGGCCAGCGACTCACTGCTGCCCAGCGCCACGCTGTGGAACGTCATCGGATCGAGCATCTTCAGCACCTTCTCCGTCATGAAGCGGCTGCGACCGCCGTAGACGTGGGCATCGCCCTGGCGCGACTGGTGCGTCAGGTGAAATTTCAGCGGCACGACCAGCAGCAGGTCGTTCTGCGCGCGCGTCATCGCGACGTACAGCAACCGCCGCTCCTCCTCGATGAGTTCGGCTTTGCCGGTAGAGAATTCTGAGGGAAAGCTGCCGTCGACCACGTTGAGCACGTAGACCGTGTCCCACTCCATGCCTTTGGCCGAGTGGACGGTGGAGAGCACCAGGAAGTCCTCATCGAGGCTCGGGCGGCCGGAGAGGTCGCTGGTGGCGTTGGGCGGATCGAGTGTGAGCTCGGTGAGGAAGCGCTCGCGCGAGGGATACTGACCTGAGAGCAGCTCGAGCTGATCGAGGTCGCCCAGGCGCGTGTGGAATTCCTCGTACAGCCGCTCGAGATGGCGCTGATACCACTCGCGCACCTGATTCACCTGCCCGGCCCACGGTCGCTGCGAGTCAGCGAGCGACAGCAGCAGCTCGATCAAGCGCCGCCAGTCGACCTCGGCGCTCTGCGGCGGGGTGAAGCCCTGCAGCGACTCGAAGGAGTAGCCACCCGCCTCGAGGTGCTCGATCGCGGCCCGGGCGTTCACCGGCCCCATGCCCGGCAGCAGCTGCAGCGCGCGGAATGCCGCCAGGGTGTTGCGCGGATTATCCACCCAGCGCAGCACCGCCAGCATGTCCTTGATGTGTGCCGCCTCGAGGAACCTGAGCCCGCCGTACTTCACGAACGGCACTTTGCGCTTCGTCAGCTCCACCTCGAGCAGGTCGCTGTGGCTCGCGCTTCTGAACAGCACCGCCTGGCGCTTGAGCGGCACGTTGGCCTCGCGTCGCTTCAGCACTTCGGTGCACACGAACTCGGCCTGGGTCTGAAGCTCGTCCACCGTGACGAGGCGCGGCCGCGCGCCCTGACCACGGATCGACAGCAGATACTTGCGGTGCTGGCGCGGCGCCTCCGCCATGACGGCGTTGGCCACATCGAGAACCTGCTGCGTGGAACGATAGTTCTGCGCCAGGGTCACTACCTCGGCCGCGGGCTGGAAACGCTCCGGAAAGCCGAGAATGTTGTCGACGGCGGCGGCGCGGAAGGAGTAGATCGCCTGCGCGTCGTCACCCACCACCGCGAGCCCCGCACCGTCCGGCTTCAAGGCGTGCAGAATTTCGGCCTGCAGGCGGTTCGTGTCCTGGTACTCGTCGACCAGCACGTGGTCGAAATGCGCACCGATGTGCTGCGCCAGGCGTGCCTCGCCCATCATGGCGTGCCAGTAAAGCAGCAGATCGTCGTAGTCGAGCAGACTCGAGTGCTGCTTCTGCTCGACGTAGACACGGTACAGCTGCACCAGCTCCGTCTCCCACTGTGCGCACCACGGGAAATGCTGCTCGAGCGTTTCGTCGAGCGGCGCACGCGTGTTGACGCGGTGTGAGTAGATCTGCAGGCAGGTGTCCTTGCGCGGGAAGCGCCGCTCCTTGCCGGCGAGGCCGAGCTCCTGGCGCAGGCTGTCCATGAGGTCGGCAGCATCGGCGCGATCGATGACACTGAAATGCGGGTCGAGCTGCAGGTGTGGCGCGTAATGACGCAGCAGCCGATTGCCGATCGAGTGGAAGGTGCCGGCCCAGGTGAGACGCTGGGCGATGCTCTGCGACGCCCCGCCGAGCGTGTCGTTGAGCGCCTTGCGCGTGATCTCATGTGCACGGCGGCGCATCTCGGTGGCGGCGCGGCGCGTGAAGGTCAGCATCAGGATGCGCGCCGGATCGACTCCGTTTAACACCAGGTGGCTGACACGGTGCGCCAGCGTGTCGGTCTTGCCCGTGCCGGCACCGGCGACGATCAGCAAGGGACCTGAAGCGTAGCCTTTCTCCGGCAGTGGCTCGCCGTGGGTCACGGCCTTGCGCTGCGCGGCGTTGAGCCGATCGAGGTGCGCTGTGGTGGTCATGGGCGTGCAGGCACGACTATAACAGCGAGCGGCGACAGTGGCGGCGCGCCGGCGCGCGCAGAAGAGACACGCGTCACGTCCGGAGGTCCCGCCGGGGTACCAGCCGCACCCGGACGAGCGCTGAGGATCCGTTATGAAACCCGACAAACAGACCGTGCATTTCCGTGGACGCATCATCCGGGTGACCACCGACGAGGTGCTGTTGCCAAACGGACAGCGCGCCTTGCTCGAGGTGGTTCACCACCCGGGCGGGGCCGCCGCAGTGGTGCTCGATGATGAGCAGCGCGTATGTCTGCTGCGGCAGTACCGTTACGTGGCCGACGGCTGGGTATGGGAGTTGCCGGCCGGGAAGCTCGAGCCGCATGAGCCACCGCTCACCACCGCGCAGCGCGAGCTCGCCGAGGAGGCCGGCGTGAGCGCGCAGTACTGGCGCAGTCTCGGCACCTGTCTCAGCTCTCCGGGGGTGTTCAGCGAGCGGCTGCACCTGTTTCTCGCCACACGCGCCGAGCGTGTGCCGGCGAGAGTTGCCCACGAGCGCTCCGAGGTGATCGAGGTCCATTGGATGCCATTCGGCCAGGCCTGCGACTGGGCGCTCGATGGCACGATTGCGGACTGTAAGACCGCCCTCGGTCTGTTGCGTGCGCGCGAGGCGCTCCGACGGACGGCGTAGTGGGCGGCGGAATTCCGTGACCGGTCTCGCGGAATCGCAACGATGCGCGCAGTTACCCTGCCAACCGGGGAAGCAGACCTCGTTACTGACCATAATCTGTGGACAACAGCAGCAAGCGAAAACTCATACCGGCGGAGCCGCCGCCATCCGAGCGGCGGCGCATAGGCACGGTCGTACACGATGACCGGGGCAACGCCTCGGTCACGTGGCGCGACGCGCCGGCAGACCTGGAGCGTCCGGTGCTCGAAGTGCTCGGGGATCCCGCGCTTAGCATCAAGAACGAGGAGAGTTTCGATCCGTACGCGCGCCGCGATGCGCGACCGACTCGCGAGAGCGGCCGCAGCGCCACACGCACCGATCTGCGCAAGCTCTCCGAATGGATCAAGATGATGCGCGAGCTCGAGGAGCGCAAGAAAAACAGCGGCGACTGACGGCGGAGCATCGCCCGACCGCGCGCGCTCGCCGCGCGCCCGGTGCTTCAGCCGATACCCTCGATGAGCGCACGCTTGCGCGCGTGCGTCAGGCGATAGAAACGCCGCAGCTCGGCGAGCACCGCACCGTCGCCGCCGTGGCGCTGCGGACGGCACCGCGCCGCGCGTGACAGCGAGTGCTCGAGGCGCCGGCAGAACTTCTCCGCGTAGTGGCTCGCCTCGCGATACAGCGGCACCCGCTCGGCCGCGACGCCCGGCGCAACGCAGGTGCGCGCGAACAGCACACGGCGCAGCTCCGCCGGAAAGTGGTACGGGGATTGCTCGCGCAGCAGCCAGTAGCTGACGACGTACTTGTCGACCTCGGCTTGCATCTCCAGCTCGAGCAGCGACACCGGCTTGTCGTGACCCGCGTTCCAGGCGAGATACAGGAAGTGGCTGACACCCTCGAGCGCGGTCCACCAGTCCGCGACATTGCCGGCGTGCAGCCGCACCAGCGGGTCCTCACGAGCCAGACGCTGCAGCAGGTCCGGATCGAGGTACAGCGACAGCGCCAGCTCGCCATCGGCGGGCTGCGCCACCAGCAGCTCTTCCTCCGCGGTGCCGTCACGCGCGCCCTGCGGCAGCTGGCGGCGGTCGGTAACCAGGAAATCGTAGACGTCGTGGGCGATGCTCACGTCGTAGATGCCGCCGATCAGATTCTGCAGCCGCGACAGCAGCATGCGGTCAGTGCGTGAAGGCCGTGCCGCCGGCGGTGGTGGGATCGACGCCGAGACGCTTGAGCTGTTGGTAGCAGCGGGCACTGCCGGTTTTCAGCCAGATCTCGTAGAGGCGCAGGATGTCCGCGTGCGAAGGCGCTCCGGCGCCCTCGCTGACCTCGTTCAGCGCGTCCACCATCGGCTGGAACTTCTGCGACAGCTCGGCGAACACTGCCGTGAGGGCGCGACTGCGGCCGCGCGCGGTGGCCTGGGCGAGCGTGCCGTAGGCGCGCCCGCCCATGGCGATGTGATAATCGATGTCGATCAGCTTGGTGGCGAACCCTCGCGCAAAGAAGCCGGCGACGAACAGCGACACGTCGCCGAGGCGCTGCAGCGAGCGGTAGCGCTCGGGGGTACCGCGCGGCGCCTCGAGTGCCTCGCACAGCATCGCCACCAGCGGCTTGAGTCGCAGCCCCTCCGGCGTGCTCTCGTAGAGCGCCTCGGAGCGCGCGAACAGCGTGAGGAGATTGACGACGTACTGCTCGGTCTGGTCCTCGACGGACAGGCGCTGGCGCGTGAGCGCGCCGTGCAGCGTGTCCTTGAAGAACTCGCGCAGGTTCGCAACCGGCAGCACGCGCAGTGTGGCGTCTTGCATCAAACGCAACCTCCTGAAGCCAACTCTACTCATATGGGACGGCGCTGACAGGTGAAGAAAGTCACGCATTCCCTGCCGGGTGACGCCGATTGCGTCGCAGGATCAGTCCGACATTGGCAGCCTCGCGGGGACAGTGCTAACAGACGCGATCATCCGCCGCCGCAGCGTCACGCGCCGAGCGTTGCAGCGAGCTGTGCGCAGTCTGCGACCACGAGATCCGCGGCGGGAAGCTCCGTGGGCCAGCTGCTCGATCGGCGGTTCATCCACACGGTGAGGAACCCTGCCTCCCGGGCCGCCGCCACGTCGAGCAGCGGATCGTCGCCCACGTAGGCGATCTGCCCGGGGCCGACCGCAAGCTCCTGCGCGAGGCGCTCGAAGCAGCGGCGCTCGGGTTTCGCCGCGCCGATCTGCCGGGCGTTAAGCGACACCGCGAACAGGTGATGCAGACCGATACACCCGAGGTCGGCGTTGCCGTTGCTCAGCGAGGCGAGCGCATAACGCCGGCGCAGCCGCGCCAGGGATGGCGCCACGTCGGGGAAGATGTCGACCTGGTTGCGCGCGGCGAGGAATACCGCGAACGCCTGCTGCGCGAGGTGCTCGCCGTAGCCGTGCTCGCGCAGCTGCGCGGCGAGCGCAGTGACACGCAGGTACGTGACGTCGTGAGCATTGTGCGGCTCGCGGCGGGCAAGCTGCTCGCGCGCGCGGCGCATAGCCTCGGCCGACAGCCGCTGCACGACGCCCGGGCAATGCTCGTGCAGCCAGGCGGCGAGCTGCGCCTCCGCTCGCGCCAGCACCGGCTCGACATCCCAGAGTGTATTATCAAGGTCGAAGGCGATGGCGCGTACGTCGCTCAGCACCCGCGGAAGGTTACCATTCCATGGAGCGGCTCACTCTCATCATCGGGAACAAGAACTATTCCTCGTGGTCGCTGCGGGCGTGGCTACTGCTGAAGCACCTGGGGGTGTCGTTCGAGGAGATCGTGGTGCCGCTCGACGTTGCGGACACGCGCGAGCAGCTCGAGCACTACGGACCGAGCGCTCGGGTGCCGGTGCTGCATCACGGGGACCTGCGCGTATGGGATTCGCTCGCCATCTGCGAATACGTCGCCGAGCTCACCGGCAGGGGCTGGCCGCAGGCCCACGCGGCTCGCGCGGTGGCGCGTTCGGTGTGCGCCGAGATGCACTCCGGCTTCACGACGCTGCGATCGCTGTGGCCGATGAACGCACGCGCGCGCAACCGCCGCACTGCGGTCACCACACCGCTCGAGGCGGACATCGAGCGGATCGACGAGATCTGGAACGACTGCCGCGCCCGCTTCGGGGCCGGCGGCCCGTGGCTGTTCGGCGAGTACACCGCTGCCGACGCCATGTACGCGCCGGTGGTGCTGCGCTTCAACACCTACGGCGCGCGCATCTCCCAGACCGCTCGCTGGTACATGGCGAGCGTGCTCGAGGACGGCCCGCTGCAGGAATGGCTGCAGGCTGCCAAGCACGAACCCTGGACGATCGCCTCCGACGAAGTCGGCTGAGAGACCCCGCATGGCGTTGAACTCCGCTCCGCTCGCGCGGTTGCTCGCGTGCACGTTACCGGCCCTGCTCACGCTCACGCAGCCGCGCGCTGCGCTCGGCGCATCGACGGCGGCTGGCGGTGCACCTTTCACCGCGGAGGACCTGGTGCTCCTCAAGCGGGTCAGCGACCCGCAGGTCTCACCGGATGGCCGCTTCGTGGTCTTCGTGCTGCGCGAGACGGATCTCAACGCCAACAAGGGACACACGAGTCTCTGGCTGCTCGACCTCGCGACCGCCGGCGCCCAGCCGCGTCGCCTGACGGACGCCACCGGCAGCGATTCGAGCCCGCGCTGGGCGAGCGACGGCCACACGCTTTATTTTCTCTCTGCGCGCAGCGGCAGCGCGCAAGTATGGCGGGTGCGCCTGGGAAGCACCGTGGCGCAGCGCGTGACGGACTATCCGCTCGACGTCGGCTCCTTCAAGGTGTCCCCGCGCGGCGAGCTGCTCGCCCTGTCGATGGAGGTCTTCCCCGACTGTCCCACGCTCGGCTGCACCCGCGAGCGGCTCGATGCCCGGGCCAGGGACAAAGCGAGCGGACGACTCTACGAGCGGGTTTTCGTACGACACTGGGACCGCTGGAGCGACGGAACGCGCTCGCACCTGTTCACCGCGAGGCTCGGCGCCGAAGGCGCTGCCGCAACGGCAGTGGATGTATCGAAGGGCTTCGACGCGGACATTCCCGGCAAGCCCTTCGGCGGCGATGAGGATTACGCCTTCAGCCCCGACGGCAGCTCGCTGGCGTTCTCGGCGCGCATCGCCGGACGCACGGAGCCGTGGTCGACCAACTTCGACCTCTTCGAGGTGCCGGTCGACGGCGGCCGTGCACCCGTCAATCTCACCGCCGGTAACCCTGCCTGGGACGCGCAGCCGGTGTTTCTCGCCAACGGTGATCTCGCCTGGCTGGCCCAGGACCGGCCGGGATTCGAATCCGACCGCTTCCACATCGTGCTGCGCTCTGCCCGCAGCGGCACGGTGCGCTCGCTCACCGGCGGCTGGGACCGCTCGGTCACGCGTCTCGGCGCGACACCAGACGGCCGCGCGCTGCTCGCGAGCGTCGATGACACCGGGCAGCGGTCGCTGTATCGCATCGATCCCAAGAGGGGCGTCCCTACCCGGCTCACCACGAGCGGCGCGGTGGAGGACTACAGCGCGACGCGCGAGCGCGTCGTGTTCGCGCGCGCCGACCTGGGCGGACCTGTCGACCTGTACGTCGTACCGCTGCGCGGCGGACGCGAACAGCGTCTCACCGCCTTCAATCGGGACCTGCTCGGGGCGCGGCAGATGAGCGAGTACGAGCAGTTCAGCTTCCAGGGCTGGAACGATGAGACCGTCTACGGCTACGTCGTCAGGCCGTGGGGCTTCGAGGCCGGCAAGCGTTTCCCGGTGGCGTTCGTGGTACACGGCGGTCCCGAGGTGAGCATGCAGAACCTCTGGACCTACCGCTGGAACGCGCAGGTTTTCGCCGGCGGTGGCTACGCGGTGGTCATGATCGACTTCCATGGCTCGCCCGGTTACGGGCAGGCCTTTACCGACTCGATCAGCCGCGACTGGGGCGGCAAGCCGCTCGTAGACCTGCAGAAGGGGCTCGCGGCGGCTGAGCGAAAGTACCCGTGGCTCGATGCGGGGCGCGTGTGCGCGCTGGGCGCCTCCTATGGTGGCTTCATGATGAACTGGATCGAAGGCAAGTGGCCCGACGGCTTCCGCTGCATCGTCAACCACGATGGACTCTTCGACCAGCGCACGATGTACTACTCGACCGAGGAGCTGTGGTTCCCCGAGTGGGAGTTTGGCGGGCCGTACTACCTGAACCCACAGGGCTATGAGCAGTCCAACCCCGCCGACTTCATCGCGCAGTGGCATACACCGATGCTCGTGATTCACGGCGAGAAGGATTTCCGCATCCCCTACACGCAGGGAATCGCCGCATTCACCGCGCTGCAGCGCCGTGGCATCGACAGCAGGCTGCTGGTGTTTCCCGACGAGAACCATTGGGTGCTGAAGCCCGCCAACAGTGTGCTCTGGTACCACACGGTGTTGGGGTGGCTCGACACGCACCTGAAAGACTCACCTCACCAGCCGAGCACTCCGTAGGAGACGGGGTGCGAGGGGCTCGACACGCACTTGAAAGACTCACCTCACCAGCCGAGCACTCCGTAGGAGACGGGGTGCGAGAAGGTTAGCGGGTCTTGCGGAAAGCGTAGTCGCCGATCGTGAGGACGCCGCCGCTGAGTTCCGCCTGGGGCTTTGTGCCGCCGGCGGCGTCGGGACAGATTTTCGGGTCGTGCCTCGCGACGAAGCCCTGGTCCTTGTGTTTCCACAGCAGCTGACAGCCCTCGACCTGTACGTCTTCGACCACGAGGCCGGTGAACAAGTCCTTGTTCTTCTGGCCGTCGCGCCAGCGCAGCGGCTCGACGAACTGGTACTGCGTCTCGACGATGCCGCGCTTCGGGTCGACGTCGAAGGTGAGCATCTTCTGGCTCAAGACCCGGCGTGGGTCGTCTGCGGCCGTCTCCTGGCTGTAGTACACGTAGTGACCGAGCCGCGGCGTGAAGACGTGCGTGATGGTGAGAGCCACCGCGTCGTGCACGGGGTGGGCGCCGCTGCGCAGGTCAGCCTCGGCCTGGGCGGTGTTGTCGTAGGTGCCGGGCAGGACGGCGAGCAGCTGCGTCAGCTCGCCTTGGTGAACCTTCTCCTCGGTCGTGCAGCCGCCGAGCGCGAACAGCGCTGTCGCGAATCCGGCGAGCGTGGCCGCCGCTCTGCGTGCGGGTATCGCGCCCTCAGCCATAGGACGCCCGCCACTGCGCGCGGTATTTGAGCCCCAGATCCATGAGACGTTCGAGCAGCGCGCCATAGGGAGTACCGGCGGCGCGGGCCGACTCGGCGAAATCCTCGGCGCCTTCCAGATTGGGATTGGCGTTTGCCTCGAGCACGTACACCTGGCCTTGCGGGGTCACCCTGAAATCCATGCGAGCATATCCGGACATGCCGAGGGCGCGGTAGATGCGCCGCGAGAGGCGATCGAGCGCCGCCAGCACCGTCGGCGGTAGATCGACGGCGGCATGGGTGGTGATACCGTATTTCGCCTGGTAGCGCTTGTCCCATTTCACCTTGCGCGTGGCGATCGCGGCCAGCGTGTCCGGCATGGAGCCGAATACCATCTCCCACACCGGCAGGCGCGTGAGGCGCTCGTTGCCGAGCAAGCCGACATACAGCTCGCGTCCCTCGATATATTCCTCGACGAGCGCGTCGGACTTCACTTGCTCGTGCACGAAGGTGACACGCTCCTTCAGACGCGCCGCGTCCTCCACCACCGACGCCTGGGCGATGCCGAGCGAGGCATCCTCGACGGTCGACTTCACGAACAACGGGAAGCGGAGCTTGCGCGGCATGTGGAAGCGTGCCCCGCGGCGGAACACCACGAACTGGGGGGTGGCGATGCGGTGGAACGTCAGCAGCTGCTTGCACAGCGACTTGTCGCGTGACAGTAGCAGCCCGCGCGGATTGCAGCCGGTGTAGGGCTGGCGCATGAGCTCGAGGAACGCCACCACGTGCTGGTCGTAGGTGACGATACCGTCGAATTCCTCGAGCAGGTTGAAGACGACGTCGGGCTGCCAGTCGGCGATCGTGCTGCGCAGCTCCGTGAGGCTGTCGAGCACGCCGATGCAGCGTACGTCATGACCGAGCTTGCGCAGCGTCGCGGTGACGTCGTACTCGGTGCGCCACTCCTCGATCTCCTTCTCGCTGTGGCCTTCGAGACTCTCCGGCGGCACCAGGCTCGCGTGCACCACGACGAGCGTGCGCAGTCGTCTCATAGTGGCAGGTGTGGAGTCTCGCCCTGGGAGTACAACCCCGTCAGCCGCTCGAGCATCCAGCGCGAATAGCGCAGCGCATCGCGGCAATTGCCACGTACGTGCAGATTCAGCCGCTCGCTGCGCTCGATGAGCATGCGCAGAATCTGCTCCACGCTGTAGCGCTCGACGCCGAGGGTCCGCGCCACCGTGCCGGTCAGCCGCCGCCGGTGTGCCCGCAGCAGGGCGGCGGCCCGCGTCGCCCCACGGCGTAAGCGCTCGGGTGTGAAAGCGCGCTGCAGCAGCTCATCGGCGAGCCCGCGGCGAATCAGGCGGTTGCGGGCGAGCTTGCGCCGGTAGTGCTGCGCGAGCGTGCGCGGGTTGCGATCGAGCGGCTCGATGCGGATGCGGTTGCGCACCGGGGCGCGCACGCCGCGCACGCTCGCCATGAGGTCATCGACGGCTTTGAGCTTGTGCAGCGCCGGCCAGTCGGCGTAGCTCTTGCGCCACCCGGACGTCGGTGTCAGCCATACCGCGAATGTCTCGGCGAAATCCTCGGTCGGATGGGCCTGCGCGTACCACTCTCCAAGATGATGGACGTAGCGGCGACTGCCGGCACGCGCACGGTAGCGCGCCGGATAAGGGAGCGAGGCCGGTCCGAACACCTCGCGCCAGCGCCGCCGCCGTCTCAGACGGTAGGCGTTGTCGACCGCATGTCCGGCCTCGTGGCGCAGAATGCGCAGCAGTGCTCGCGAGCTGCTCCCCTCGGCCTCGCGCATGACGTGCCGCTCGAGGCGCTCGAGCCGCGGGTGCGCAAGGTAGAACGGTACGGCGATCCCGGGCACGCCATCGGGCGAGAACCACTCCTCCGACAGCCACACGTGCGGGCGCAGCGCAAGCCCGCGCCGCTCGAGATCGGCGTACAGGCGACGCACCTGCCGGGCGATCGGCGAGCGCTCGATCGAGAGCTGCAGATCACAGAAGCGCATCCGCAGCAGCTCCTCGTCCGTCAGACGCACCCAGGGGCGCGGCCTGCGGCGCACGGCGGCGGCCGATCGCGGACGCGAGCGCGCGACGGGTAAAGAGCGGCGTGCGGCGCGTGTCTGGGACATACGGACGGGGCGGATACCGCGCAGGAAACGTGTGTAAAGCGAGCTTAGCCGAAGCGCTCGCGCGCTGTCTCTGACGCGCCGCGTCTTTCTGAGGACGGCGGCTGCCGTGGCAGGCAACCGCGCGCTCAGGCGCCGAGCTCGAGGAGGGCGTGTGCGAGCAGCCGGTCGGCGCAGTCTTCGATCAATTGCTTCTTCATCAGACTGTTGCGCCACGCCGCCGGGATGGCCGCGGCGCTGTAGTGCGCGCCGGCGAGCGCGCCGACCGCTGCGCCCACGACGTCCGAGTTACCGCCGAGATTGGCGGCGGCGAGCACCGCATCGCGGAAATTCTGAGTGCCGGCAAAGACATCGAGCGCCGTAGCGAGCGCCCCCGACGCCGTCTGCGTGGCCGCGGCCGTTGCAGCTCGCGCCGTTGGCTGCCCGGGAGGCACGGCCCGGGCGAGGATCGAGGCTTTGGACTCGCCGCTGAGCGCGGCGTGCAGGCCCTGCGCCAGTGCGCTGCACGCCTCGAGCACCAGTGGCGACTGGCACGTGGTTCGCGCCGCTTCGGCGGCCCGCTCCGCGGCCACCACATCATGGGCGAAGAAATACATCACCACCGGGGTCACTCGCGAGAGTGGCTCCGGGTCGCGTGCCTGCGGGTCGTGTGAGCCGGAAAAGGGCTGCCGGCGCCACCCCGCGACCGCAAGCGCGCGGCTCGTCGCGGCGGTGATGCCGACGCACTGGCCGGTCGCCGAGAGGTAGCCCTCCTGCTGCCAGCGACGGTAGCGCTCGACCTGATCACGGGCGTCGAAGCCCTCGCGCTCGAGCAGGCTCTCGGCGAGGCACAGCGCCATGGCGGTGTCGTCACTCCAGCCGCCGCGCGGCAGATCGAACGGACCGCCGCCGAGGAGGTCCCCGACGGGCGTGAAGCGACCGGGCCGGCCATACTGCGTGGCGGCCGCCACCGCGTCGCCGGTAGCAAGGCCGAGCAGGGCACCGTGGAACCGCTCGCGCAGACCGCGCGCAGCGGAGAGCGTGGCCGGCTCGAACAGCGGGTCACCCTCCGGCGCCGTGTGGGGCATCCATTGCCTCACGTAGTCTGCCTGCGCGGCCGTCTCGGGGACCTCGGGCCAGTCCTTGGCGCGTGCACTTTGCTGCCAGAGCCGGTTGAGCTCCCGCAGCGCCTCCTGGCCGGAGAGCCTCTGCTCCGCGAGGAAGCAGCCCGCCACCATGCCGGTGCGACCGATGCCCGCGCGGCAGTGCAGATACACGGTCCCCTCGGCACGCAGCACCTGGCGCAGGCTGGAGAGGATCTCGACCATCTGCCGGCGGTCGGACGGGACCGCATGGTCGCGGAGGGGTTTGCGCACGTAGACGATTTCGAGAGGCAGACTGGCGTCATACGGAGCGAGCTCACCCGGCTCGGTGAGATCGACGAAGCAGGTGACGCCGCACTGGAGGAGCCGTGACAGACGCTCGCTGGTCAGCTCCGGCGTCAGGCCACCCGGGTGCTCGCCGGCGAGGAGCTTTCCCGGCAGCAGCCAATAGCAGTTGGGCAGCGGAACTACGAGCGGTGCGGCGACTGGATGCGGGTCCACACCCCGATTCTCTCAGGCCGATGCCGGCAGCGCTGCGAGTGAGTCCTCATCCGCCTCACTCATCGAAGAGACGCGCCTCAAGTCGAGGCCGGCGAAATCGAAGTGCCGTGGATCGCCGAGGTGCTCGGGCTCGAGGTTGCGCAGTGCGCTGGCGATCGACTCGGTGCGCCCCGGAAACTCCCGTTCCCACTGTGCGAGCATGCGTTTCACCGCCACCCGCTGCAGGTTCTCCTGCGACCCGCACAGATTGCAGGGTATGAGCGGGAATGCCCGGCCGCGCGCGTAGCGGGCGATATCGTGTTCGGCGACGTACGCGAGCGGCCGGATGACGATATGGCGACCGTCATCCGAGAGCAGCTTCGGTGCCATGGCTTTGAGACGGCCGCCGAAGAAGAGATTGAGGAACAGTGTTTCGACGATGTCGTCGCGGTGGTGGCCGAGCGCGATCTTGGTAATGCCATTCTCGGCGGCGAAGCGATAGAGCGCGCCACGGCGCAGACGCGAGCACAGCCCACACAGCGTGCGGCCCTCGGGTACAACGCGCGTCACGACGCTGTAGGTATCCTGCTCGATGACATGGAACGGAACTTCACGGCCGGCGAGATACCGTGGTAGCACGTCGGCAGGGAAGCCGGGCTGCTTCTGATCGAGATTAACCGCCAGCAGCTCGAAGCTCACCGGGGCGCTGCGCTGGAGCGAGAGCAGCAGGTCCAGCAGCGTGTAAGAGTCCTTGCCGCCCGAGAGGCACACCATCACGCGATCGCCGGCGGCGATCATGCGGTAATCGGCAATCGCCTTACCGACTGCGCTGCGCAGCCGCGCGGCGAGGCGCGTCAGGGTACGGGACGGTTTACTCAAGGCTCTTTCAGGCAGCGGCGCTGCTGCTGGCAGTGCTCTCGAGATACTTTGCCTCGACGTAACGCACGAAGGAAGTGGCCGACAGTGGCTTGCCCGTGGCGCTCTTCAGAAGCTCCTGCACTGGCACCTTGGCGCCGAGGCCATGGACGTGGGTGCGCAGCCAGCCGAACAGACCGCCAAACTCTCCGCGGGCGAGCTGCTCGTCGAGAACCGGAAGCTCGGCGCGCAGGCTCTCGTAGAGCTGTGCGGCGATGACCGCCCCGAGCGCGTAGGAGGGGAAATACCCGAACGACCCCACCGCCCAGTGAATGTCCTGCAGGCAGCCTTCCACATCGTTGGCGGGGCGGATGCCGAGGCGCTGCTCCATGCCGGCATTCCAGGCGGCCGGCAGATCGCGCACCGCGAGCTCGCCCGAGAGCAGCTGTTTCTCGAGCTCGTAGCGCAGCATGATGTGCAGCGGATACGTCAGCTCGTCGGCATCGACGCGGATCGGCCCGCGCTGCACGCGCGTCAGGTGGCCGTAAACGTTCTCCACGTCCCACTCGGGTCCGACGGCGCCGAAGTGCTTCGCGAGCAACGGCTGCACGTAGCGCACGAATGCCCGGCTGCGGCACACCATCATTTCGATCAGCAGCGACTGGCTCTCCTCGAGCGCCATCCCACGATCCTGCCCGACCGGCTGATCGCGCCAGTCCTGCGGCAACCCGAGGTCATACATCGCATGCCCGGTCTCGTGCAGCGCGCCGAGGAGCCCCGAGAAGACGTCGTCGGGATCGAACCGTGTGGTGACGCGCATGTCGCCGGGACCCCCTTCGGTGAAGGGGTGCTCGCTCTCATCGAGCCGACCCCGATCGAAGGGGAAACCGACCGCCTTCATGACCTCGACCACGAGTGCGCGCTGCTTCCCGCCCGGGAACTTCCCGGTAAGCGGCAGCAGGATGTGCCCTTCCTGCGCGACGATGGCCTCGCGAATCAGCGAGGGAAGCCGTCGCGAGAGTGCCTTGAACATGGCGTCGATGTCCGCCGTGGTGAGTCCCGGGCTGAACTCGTCCACGAGTGCATCGTAGGGCGCGAGATTGAGCGCCTGGCCGAGGAGCGCCGCCTTGTCGCGCACGAGGTGCACGACTTCCTCGAGGTACGGCGCGAAGGCCTCGAACCTGCCCTGCGCCCGCGCCTCGAGCCAGCGCGACTCGGCGCGTGATGCGGCCTTGGTCAGGCGCGAGACGAGGGTGACCGGGGTGGCGATGGCGTGATCGCGCTGCCGGCGCATCTCCCGCAGGTTGGCGATCTGCCAGTCCGCGAGGCCCTGGGTGTTCGCCTGGGCGCGGTCGAGGAGGCGCGTGATGCGCGGCGCCGTGAGGAGCGCGTGGTGCTCCGTCTCGAGCGCGGCGAGCTGCTCGCCGCGAACGTCGGCGCTGCCTCGGGGCATCATCACCGCGGCATCCCAGCGCAATAGCGCCAGGGCGCCCTGAAACGCATGGAGGCGCTTGAACTCTTGTTCGAGCTGCTTGTACGGAGAGGCGGACATGGATCTTTTCGACCGAGGGAACGAGTGTAGTCTACCAGTTCCGCGCGCCGTCCGCCGGCACTCTATGACTACAATGTTATAAATATCAATTACTTATATAATATGACAGTCGTTTGACGCCAATCTGAGCTTGACGCCGCCCACCAAAAGGGGGCGCAAGGGAGGTTATGTCGCCTGGCGGGCGGCGAGCGGCTCATGACCCGCCCGACTGGGCACGGCTTGCGCCTTCGGCCCGTGCAGCGCCTGCCAGGCAAGCATGGCGCGCTTTCGGTCGGGTCCCCAGCGGTATCCCCCCAGAGCCCCGTTCTTGCGCAGGACGTTATGACAGGGGATCAGCCAGGCCACGGGATTCGCACCGATCGCGTTACCGACCGCTCGCGGTGCACCCTCGGCGGCCGCGGCACGTGCCAGCGCCTCGTAGGTCGTCGGTCCCGACGCACCGAGCTCGATGAGGCCTTTCCAGACCTTGAGCTGGAAGTTCGTCCCCTTCACGGCGAGCTTCAGCGGCACGGGGTTCGCCTGCGGCGTACCGGCGCAGGCACTCCAGATGCGCTGCGCGAGCTCGCCCGCAGCATCGTCATCGCGCACGGTGCGGGCGTTTGGCCAGCTCGTGCGCAGCGCGGCGATCGCGGCGGCTTCCGCTCCGGCCTCCACGAAGCTCAGGTGGCTCAAGCCCCGCGGCGAGCTCGCGAGCAGCGCCCGGCCGAAGGGCGTGTCGCTGAAGCCGCAGGTGAGCTCGAGCCCGCGGCCGCCGGTCTTGAGCTCCCCGGGTGTGACGGCGTCGAGCGTAACGAGCAGGTCGTGAAGTCGGCTGGGTCCGGACAGGCCGACGGCGTACGCGGCCTCGAGCACGGAAGTCGCGCTCTCGAGCGCGTTGCGGGCGGCGTGTGCGGTGATGAACGCCAGGTACTGCCGGGGCGTGACGCCAGCCCAGCGGCGAAATAGACGGTTGAAGTGAAACTCGGACAACCGTGCCGATGCAGCGACGGCCGCGAGGCGCGGCTGCGCGCGGAAGTTCTCGTCGATATAGCGAATCGCGCGTGCGATGCGCGCGAAATCGCGGCTGTTCGTGAAGGCGGCGGGTTGGTGTTGCATGCGTGGATGATAGTGAGGCGCGCCGCAGGCGCGACCCGTTTCTTGCGGCCGGTTACACTGTGCCGGAGACCTGGCGCGTGTCAGCGCCACAGGTGCGCGTGCGGCCAGCGGGCAATGGCCACGCCCACGCCGATCGAGACGACCACCAGCAACGTGACCGTGAGCCCGATCAGCAGGCGCCGCATCGCTGCATCATAACCTTGGTAACCTCCTCGCAAAATCTCCGGCGCGCCGTGCCCGGCAGGCTGGCTATCGCCGTGCTCGCCTCCGAGGTCGAGCCGCTGTCGAAGACCGGCGGACTCGCGGATGTGGCCGGCGCGCTCAGCAAGTACCTGCACGAGTCCGGTCATGACGTGCGCGTCTTCACCCCCTGCTACGCCTCGATCGACCGTAGCGCCTGGGCGGCCACGCCGCTCGAGGGGCTGACCGGGATACCGCTGGCGATCGGCGCGCGGCGCTACTTCTTCTCGGTGTTGCGCGCCGTGCTGCCAGGTGGCGCGCCGGCCTATCTCATCGACTGCCCGCCGCTCTACGCGCGCAGCACGCTCTACACGGCCGACCCGGACGAGCACGTGCGCTTCCTCGCCTTCACACGCGCGGCGCTCATCGCCTGCGAGCGCAGCGGCTGGGCTCCACAGGTACTCCACTGCAACGACTGGCACACGGCGTTCGCGCCGCTGTACCTGCAGACCGCGTGGGCGAAGGAGCCGCTGTTTCGCGCAACGCGCACGCTGCTCACCATCCACAACATCGGCTACCAGGGTATCTTCCCTGCGGCGGAGGCAGCCGATCTCGGACTATCGGGCTGGAAGCAGCTGCTGCACCCGGGGGATCTCGCCGCCGGACGCATCAACGCGCTGCGTCACGGGATCCTCTACGCCGACGCCATCAACACCGTGAGCCCGACGTACGCGCGCGAGATCTGCTCCGATGAGTACGGCATGGGGCTGCAGGACAGCCTGCGCGAGCGGGCCGCCGCGGGCACGCTCTGCGGCATTCTCAACGGCGTCGATTACGACGAGTGGGACCCGCGGCGCGACCGCTATCTGCCGCGGCACTACGATGCCGGCAGCCTCGCCGTGAAGGCACAGCTCAAGCGCGAATTCCTCGCGCGCGACGGGCTCGATGCGCGAGCGGGCGTGCCGCTCGCAGGTATCGTCAGCCGCCTCGCCGCGCAGAAAGGCATCGAGCTGCTCTTCGGTGCGCTGCCCGCCGTGCTCAGCACGCGAGCGTTGTGTTTCGCGGCCCTCGGCAACGGGGAGACGCAGTACGAGGAGTTCTTTACTGGGCTCGAGCGGCGTTTTCCCGGGCGGGTGAGGTTTCACTGCGGCTACGACGATGCGCTCGCCCACTGGATTGAGGCGGCGAGCGATATGTTTGTCATGCCGTCACGTTACGAGCCCTGCGGCCTCAACCAGATGTACAGCCTGCGTTACGGCACGGTGCCCATCGTGCGCCGCACCGGCGGCCTCGCCGATTCGGTCGAGCACTACGATGTGAGGAGCGGTCTGGGTACCGGAGTCGTGTTCAACGACTTCGACACGTCGGCGCTCGAATGGGCGCTCAACCACGCGCTCGACCTGTACGGCGAGGGCGAGCAGTGGACACGGATGGTGCAAAACGGCATGCGCTGCGACTTCTCCTGGCGCCACCAGGTCGGCGAGTACGTCGAGCTCTACCGGCGGCTCGCGGCGAGCTGAGCGCGCCGCTCGCCGCTCAGCTGCGGCCGAATGTCGCGTTGAGATGTGCGCAGCCGCGTGCCAGCTCGGCGCTGAGCGCGCCCGCCGGCAGCCGCCAGGTCCAGTTGCCGCTGGTAGTCCCCGGAGTGTTCGTCCGGCCCTCGGGGCCGAGCCCGAGCAGGTCCTGCGCCGGAATGATCGCCAGCAGCCCCACCGAGCCGAGCGCTGCGCGTATCAGCGCTTCGGGCATCGCGCCCGGCGTGACGCGCAGGTAGAAGTCGACCCGCTCGCGGGTGTCGTGGTCCAGTCCCGCGTACCAGCCGAGCGTGGTGTTGTTGTCATGCGTGCCCGTGTAGACCACGCAGTTGGGCTCGTGGCGGTACGGCACATGGACGTTGCCCGGCTCACCGTCGAAGCCGAACTGCAGGACCCGCATGCCTGGCAAGGCGAAGCCGTTCTTCAGCGCCAGCACGTCCTCGGTGATGACCCCGAGATCCTCGGCGACCAGCGGCAGATCCGTGAATTCCATGCGCAACCGCCGCAGCAGCAACTCGCCCGGGGTTCGCAGCCAGGCGCCGCCGCGCGCATCCGGCGCCCCGGCAGGCACGGCCCAGTGCGCGGCCAGGGCGCGGAAGTGGTCGATGCGCAGCAGATCGAGGCGTGCCAGCTGAGCGCGCACCCGCGCCAGCCACCAGGCGAAGTCCGTCTGCTGCAGCGCCTGCCAGTCGTACACCGGGTTGCCCCACAGCTGCCCGAGCTCGGAGAAATAATCCGGCGGCACTCCGCCGACCGCCGCCGGCTCGCCCGTCGGGGTCAGCCGGAACAGCTCGCGGTGCGTCCAGGTCTCGGCCGAGGACGGTCCGACATAGAACGGCAGGTCGCCGAACAGCCGCACGCCGCGCGAGCGGGCGTGCTCGATGAGTCGGTTCCACTGGACGTAGAACGCATACTGCTCGCGCTCGATGCGCTCCACCTCAGCCGCCAGCTCGCCGCGCGCCTGCGCGAGTGCATTTGCCTCCCGATCGCGCAGCGCTGGCGGCCAGTGCCAGAAGGGCGCACCGCCGTGTGCGGTGGCGAGCGCCTCGAACAGCGCGTAATCGGCGAGCCAGGGGCCCGAGACGGCCTGGAACTCCGCGCCCATCGGCGCGCGCGGATCCGGCAGCTCCGCCGGGTCAAGGAATGCCGGGTTACCGGCGCTGTCCGATCGTACCCAGTAGGGGGAGAGATCGGCCCCGACGGGACCGACCGGCAGGATCTGCCACACGGAGAATCCCGCCTGCGCCAGCCAGTCGATGAACGCGCGGCCGCCGCGTCCGAGCGCCGCGTCGAGTGCTGACATCGGCAGCAGCACCCCCGCGCGGCGGCGGTCGAATACGGGCAGTCTCATGCCGCTCATGCGGGCGCTGGCGCGGGAGCGCGTTGCATCAGGCGTTGGCGCGGCGCATGACTCCGCCGTGCTCGGGTGTTCCATGGCCCGCGGCGAGCGCCAGCGTGAGCTCCCCGGGAGGGATGAGGTTCAGCCGCCGGTAGAGCGCCAGCAGCTGACGGCGGTAGAGGCGATCGAACTGGCTGACGGCGTCGGCCGGATTGTAGTCGCCGAGCCACCAGAACCAATCGGAGCTCTCGCACAGGGCGAGCTGTCGGCCGGCGGCCGCGCGTTGCGCGGCGTCCGTCGTCTGGTGGATCACGCGGTCGTAGGCTTCCTTGGCGTCGCACAGCAGGTCCCAGGCGCGATTCTTCGCCGGATCTCCGATCCAGGTCGCAAGCGTGCCGTGCACCCAGCTGCCGGCGCACAGCCGCGGCAGCGGTGCGGGCTGTGCCCCGCGGGCGAGGCACGCCGAGAGTGTGGTGAGCTCGAGCCGCGGATGGCTCGCGAGCTGCGCGTACAGTGCGCGCAGGAAGTAGTAGCCGTTGAAGGGGTAGTGCTCCCAGGCGTTCTCGCCGTCGAGCGCGATCAGCACCGCGTGGTTAGCGTCGCGCTCGTAGTCGTGCGCCATCTGCTCGAGCTCGTTCACGAGGTTCGCCGCCGCGTCGTCGCCGTGCCAGGTCGCGTAGGTGAAGCCGATCAGATCCGACAAGGTGTCATCGCGGAAGAAGCAGCTGATGCCGGTGCCGCCCAGGCGATACGGACGGTTGAAGGCCTGCCGGTCCTGCGCCGCCGCGGCATCGCTCATCGCCAGGCTGGCGCGCAGCACCCCGGCACCGCTCGCAGTCCAGCGGAATCGCCCGGCAGCGAGCAGCTCGAGCGTGCCGGCGCTGATCGCGCCTTCCGCGGGCCAGCAGCCGGCGGGAGGGAAACCGAAGGCGCGCGTGAAGATGCGCACCGCTTCCTCGATGTGCCACTGGGCACGGGCGTCGCCGCCGGGGTAGGCGGCATGCTCGGGCAGCGGCATGGTCGGCACGGCGTCCCGGGCTGAACGGAAGTCGAGCAGCAGCGGGATGATCGGGTGAGCGTATGGCGTCACGGATAGCTCGCACTGGCCGCGCTCGGCGAGCGCCCGGAAACGCGGAATAACCTGCCCTACCAGCTCGCCGATCAGCCCGAGCAGGTCGCGGCGCTGCGCGCTGCTGAAGTCGCGGCCGCGCTCGGTGAGGCGCGCCACCAGCGGATCGGTGCGCCGCACCGTCTCGCCGAGCCAGGCGAGGTGGTACCAGACGGCCAGGTCGAAGATGAACTGATCCGAGGCGTAGGGGATGCGTTCCAGCGTGCCGAGCGTCTCAGCGATGGTCGCGAGCTCGAGGTACGGGCCGAAGCGCTCGATCATCTGTTTGCGCTGCGCCTTGAGGCAGGCACGCAGCAGCTCGAGCCGCGCGGCGGGCTCGGTCGGCACCGGCCCAGGGCCGAGCAGCGCCAGGACCGGATCGGGCAACGCGCTGCCGTTCCTCAGGTGCTCGGCGATGCGGCGCGCGATCTCCTCGAGCTGCTCGATGAGGAGCGGGGAGAAGTTGACCACTGCGCGCGCCTCGCGGTTGCCCTCGAGGTGCGCCGCCATGTCGGTGTAGTCCTTGATGGCGTGCAGATACGTCCACGGCAGCGCGTACTGCCCGGTGAGCGCGTCGCGGTACTGCGGCTGATGCATGTGCCACAGCAGGATGACCGGCAGGCGCGGTGCGCTCATCGGCCCTGCGCCGGTGCGTCGCGCAACATGTCGGGGGTGACGAGCACGACCCCTCTCTCGGTGACATGGAAGCGGCGCACGTCAGCCTCCCGGTCGACGCCGATCTGCGTGCCGTCGGGAATCGTGCACTCCTCGTCGATGATCGCGTTGACGATCATGCAGCCGCGGCCGATCTGGGCGCGCGGCAGGATCACCGAGCGGTGGATGGCGCTGCGCTCCTCGACGCGCACCGCGGAGAACAGCAGCGACTCGCGCACCACCGCACCGGAGATGATGCAGCCGCCGGACACCATGGAGTTGATGGCCGCGCCGCGGCGCCCATCCTCGTCGAGGATGAACTTGGCCGGCGGGTGTTGCAGCTGGTACGTCCAGATGGGCCAGTCCTCGTCATAGATGTTGAGCTCCGGGCGCACGTGCACCAGCTCGAGGTTGGCGTCGTAGAACGCATCGATGGTGCCGACGTCGCGCCAGTAGCTTTGTGCGCGGGTCTTCACGTCCTGGAAGGGGTAGGCAAATACCTGGCGGTTGGCGCCGATCGCGTCCGGCAGGATGTTCTTGCCGAAGTCATGCGCCGAAGTGACGCTGGCCGCATCCTCCGCCAGCATCGTCTGCAGTAGCCGGGGGTTGAAGACGTAGATGCCCATCGAGGCGAGGATGGTGTCGGGACGGCCCGGCAGCGGATCGGGCGTCGCCGGCTTTTCCGAGAACTTCGTTACCCGGTTCCACTCGGTGGCCGTCAGCACGCCGTAGTGCCGTGACTCGCGGGCCGGAACCTCCACCACCCCGACGGTGACGTCGGCGCCCTTCTCCACGTGGTAGGCGATCATCGGGCCGTAGTCCATCTTGTAGATGTGATCACCGGCGAGCACCAGCACGTGCTTGGGCCGGTGCGCGAGGATCAGCTCGATGTTCTGATGCACGGCGTCGGCGGTGCCGCGGTACCAGGCGGGGCCGAGCTGCTGCTGCGCCGGCACCACCTCGACGAACTCGCCGAACTCACCCCGCAGGTAGCTCCAGCCGTGCTGTACGTGCTGGATGAGCGACTGTGCTTTGTACTGGGTGAGTATGGAGATCTGGCGGATCCCTGAGTTGACGCAGTTCGACAGCACGAAGTCGATGATGCGGAACTTACCGCCGAAGGGCGTCGCCGGCTTGCAGCGGTGTGCGGTCAGGTCACGCAGCCGTTCGCCGCGGCCGCCGGCCATGATGATCGCCAGCGTCCCGCCCGTCAGGCGGCTCACGTAGCGTCCGGAGGAGGCGCGGGCGGGCTGGTGGGACATGATCGGTACTACAACGCAACGCCGGCGGTCTGCGCAACCCGCAGTGCGCCAACCTCACAGCCACTTCATGAGCCCGAGCTCGTACGGATGCGACAGCAGCTCGTGCCAGGGATAGATACGGACCTCGGTGCGAAACTGCCCACACTCCGGCGGCTCGATGTCGAGGGCGAAGATCACCGCGCCATCGGCATCCTGCTCGTCCGTGGCCGTGAACGCGGCGTGCCAGACACCCTCGCGGGCGGTCAGACAGTAAGAGGACAACGGCGGCGGCGAGAGATCCGCCTCGGGCAGCAACCGCCGTGCCACGAACTCGACGCGCGTGTCCGCCGGCGTCAGGCTGTTGAGCGCAGCGGCCACCCGCAGCCGCAGCCGCTCGCCGCGCGGCAGATCGCGCGCCGCATCACTGAGCAGCTTAAGGCTCACCTTGGGCCAGGCCGCCCGCACCCGCTGCTTCCAGTCCGCCAGGGTGCGCGCCCCAGTGAAGCGGTCGGCAGCGAGCCGCCGGTAGTGCGCGGCTGCCGGCGTGTACAGGCCCTGGCTGTAATCAAACAACACACGGCGCATGTTGAATCGCGGTATCACGCTGCTCATGGCGCGCTTGCTGCACTTCACCCAGCCGCGCGGGCAGCCACGCTCGTCGCGCGCGTAGTAGAGCGGCAGCACCTCCTCCTCGAGCACCCCGAGAATCAACTCGGCCTCGAGCGCGTCGCGCCGCTCGGGATCCTGCATGCTCGCCGGCGGGATGCCCCAGCCGTTGTCCTGGGCCCAGCCTTCCGCCCACCAGCCGTCGAGGATGCTCACGTTGAGGCGACCGTTGATCGCGGCCTTGATGCCCGAGGTACCGCTGGCCTCGAGCGGGGCAATCGGATTGTTAAGCCAGACGTCGACGCCGGAGACGAGGCTGCGCGCCAGCTGCAGGTCGTAGTCCTCGAGAAAGATGATCCGCCCCACGAACTCCTGACTCATCATCAGCTGACGCAGCTCGCGCAGCACGCTCTTGCCGGGCTCGTCAGCCGGGTGCGCCTTGCCGGCAAAGAGCAGTACCACCGGGCGCTCCGGATCTTTCACAAGCCGTG
>Ga0335076_10000564_pt1 | contig 34673 bp, 26 predicted proteins | sample Lox_Sample_25_FD_206717 | JGI IMG/M metagenome (GOLD analysis project Ga0335076, IMG submission 206717) | Soil microbial communities from Loxahatchee National Wildlife Refuge, Florida, United States - Lox_Sample_2.5 | ecosystem: Environmental > Terrestrial > Soil > Wetlands | place: USA...
CCAGACGTATTTCGAGCAACGCTACGGCCCGACGATCAAGGCACAGGAGAAGCTGATGCCAGAGGGGCGCTGGGATGACTGCCGCGCGGAGCTTCGTGAGCTGTTCGACCGGATGAACACGGCGACCGATGGCAGCTGCCGCATCGAGGCCGAATACGTCGCGATCTCGATCAGACGCGGCGACGCCTGACGACACCGCCAGCGTTCGATCCTCTCGCCATGGCAGATGGCGCGGTGCGCTGAGCGCCGGCAGTCGCCGGCGCTCAGGACTCGTGACCGTTGACCGAAGCGTCAACGAGCGACGGTGGCGGGACACTCGCCCCGTTTCGCCGCTCCCTACGTGCCTCCAGCGCCGCGACCAGGTGACCAGCAGCCTGCGCGTGAGCGCTCTCGCCGGTCCGATCGCCACGCTCCTCCGCGACGTACTCGAGCTCACCGATCACCCGATTGATCTGGTCATCGGTCATGCGCCGGATCAGCGCGGAAGTGAGGACGCGTGTGACGTCGGCGTCGTCTCTGGTTTCCATGTGGCCTGGATCGCGCAGGTCACACCCCACCTAAAGCGATCAATACTGCAAACGGACGAAGGGATGACCACGGACGCACCTGAGATTCACACTTCGGTGCAAACGATCCAGTCGGCGAGAAACGGCACGGCGATCCGGTAACCGTCGCCGACCTCCTGGAACGCGTTGAACATCGGCAAGCGGACTAGAGGCGCTCGCGGAGCGCCGTCCGGAGGCGCTCGTCGCAGAATGCGGCGTCGATCGCGGTCAGTGTGACCTCGCGCAGGTCGTCGTCGCTGAATCCCATGCGGGACGCGCAGACGTCGTACTCGCCGTCGATCGTCGCGCCGAAGTAGGGCGGATCGTCGGAGCCGAGCGTGAGCGGTACTCCGGCAGCGCGCAGCGCCGGGAGCGGATGCTCCTCATACGACGGAAAGACGCCCAGGACAACGTTCGACGTCGGGCAGCACTCGAGCACGATTCCGCGGTCGGCGAGCTCGGACACGACCGACGGATCTTCGATCGCGCGGACGCCGTGGGCGATCCGGGTGATCGGCAGCGTGAGCGCGGCGCGGACGCTGTCCGCTCCGGCCCACTCGCCGGCGTGGATCGTGCAGCCGAGCCCGGCACCCGCGGCGGTCTGAAACACCTCGGCGAAGTCACCCGCGGGGAACCCGGCCTCGTCTCCGGCCATGGAAAAGCCCACCACATACGGGTGAGGCCGCGAGGCGGCGTACTCGGCGACGCGCACCGCCTGCTCGACGCCGAAATTGCGGACGGCCGAGATCAGGATCCGTCCCTCGATCCCGGTGTCGCGGCGGGCATCGTCAATCCCCTGCGCGATGCCGCCGAGGTGGTCGGAATCGCTCAGCCCAACGATCGCGGCGTGGTCCGGCGAGGCCGTCAGCTCGACGTAGATCGCGCCACCGCGCGCGCACGCGCACAGGTACTCGTAGGTGATGTCGCGATAGTCCTCACCGGTGCGCATCACGCTCGCGGCGAGGTCGTACGTGCGCAGGAAGTCGAGGAAGTCGGTGTAGCGGAAGCGGCCGTCCTCACCGAGGAGTCGCTCCGGCAGGTCCACGCCGTTGCGCACCGCGATCCGGTGGACGAGCTCGGGAGGCGCGGTTCCCTCCAGGTGGACGTGCAGCTCGGCTTTGGGAATGCTCGGCATCGCTCAGGCGCCGAGCCGCTCGAGCACCGGCGCCGGAATCGCGGCCGGCGCGTCGCCGACGACGTAGGCCGAGCGCACGGCGTCCGCAGCGCGGCGAGCTGCGTCGTCGTCCCGGGCATGCACGAGAGCGAGCGGCCGTCCGCCCGGCTCGACGCGCTCACCTAACGCCGCCACTTCGACGAGACCGACGCTGTGGTCGACGGCGTCGTCCTCGCGGGCCCGGCCACCGCCCAGCGCGACGACCGCGACACCGACCGCACGAACGTCAACCGCCGCGACGACTCCCGGCGAAGACGGATCCACCGCACGAATCACCGGCGCGGTCGGCAGATATCCGGACGGGGCGTCGATCAACCCGGCCGGTCCGCCCAGCTCGACGACCATCGCGCCGAACCGCTCGGCGGCCTCCCCGCTGTCGAGAGCCCGTACCGCGGCGGCACGCGCGGGGCCAACGTCAGCCTCCAGACCCCCGAGGACGAGCAACTCGGCCGACAGCGCGAGCGTCACCTCGAGCAGGCGCTCGTCGCGCGCGGCGCCGGTCAGATGATCGATCGACTCGCGCACCTCGACCGCGTTGCCGGCGGTCCGCCCGAGCACCTGGTTCATGTCGGTCAGCAGCGCGACCGTCGGCATGCCGTTGCCGACCGCGACCTCCACGATCGCTTGGGCCAACTCCCGCGCGCGATCGACCTCCGGCATCATCGCGCCCGAGCCGAACTTGACGTCCATGACGAGCGCGTCGAGTCCGGCCGCGAGCTTCTTCGACAGGATCGAGCCGACGATCAGCGGGATCGACTCGACGGTTCCAGTCGCGTCACGGATCGCGTACAGCCGGCGGTCGGCGGGGGCGAGGCGGGCCGTCTGCCCGACGATCGCGCATCCCACGCGCGAGACCGCCTCCCGCAGCCGATCGGGCGACAGGAACACGTCGTAGCCCGGGATCGACTCGAGCTTGTCGAGCGTCCCGCCCGTGTGCCCGAGGCCGCGCCCGGAGATCATCGGCACAAAAGCCCCGCACGCAGCGAGGATCGGCGCGAGCAGCAGGCTGACCTTGTCGCCGACGCCGCCGGTCGAGTGCTTGTCCAACACGGGTCCGGGCAGCCCGGCTGAGCTCCAGTCGAGCACGTCCCCGGATCGCGTCATCGCACCCGTCAGCGCCACTCGCTCGGGGCCGCTCATCCCGCGTAACAAGATCGCCATCGCGAGCGCGCCGACCTGCGCGTCGGTCACCGAACCGTCCGCGATCCCTGACACCAGCGACATGATCTCGTCGCCGGACAGCTCGAGGCCGTCGCGCTTACGCCGGATCAGCTCAGCGGTCAGCATCGCGCAACCGCGGGATGAATTCGAGCAGCAGTCGAGCCAGGTCGCCGGCGCCGTCCGATGCGGCCCGGAGCGTTTGTTCGTGCGAAAGCGGCTCGTCGGTCATGCCCTCGGCGAGGTTCGTGATCACCGACACCGCTGCGACTCGCAGGCCGCAGTGGCGCGCGATGATCGTCTCCTGAACCGTCGACATGCCGACCGCGTCGGCGCCGAGTACGCGGAACGCACGGATCTCGGCCGGGGTCTCGAAGCTCGGCCCACCGACCGCCAGATAGACGCCCTCGGCGAGCGGGATACCGAGATCGGCCGCCGACGCCCTCAGCGACGCCAGCAAAACCGGGTCATACGCGTCGCGCAACGAGGGGAACCGCGGGCCGATCGACGCGTCGTTCGGCCCGGTCAGCAGGTTCATGCCGGTCATGTTGATGTGGTCGGTGATTGCCATCAGCGACCCGGGCCCGACCTCGGACCGGAGAGACCCGGCGGCGTTCGTGAGGACCAGCACCGACGCGCCCGCCGCCCGCAACGCCCGCACCGGCGCCCGCACCGCGTCAAACGAGCCGCCCTCGTACAGGTGCGCCCGGCCCTGAAAGACCGCCACGGGCACGCCGCCGATCACACCCAGCACGGCCCGACCGGCGTGTCCCTCGACGCTCGGGCGCGGGAACCCTGGCAGCTCCTCATACCCGACGACCGCCGCGTTCTCGACGGCATCCGCCACCGCGCCGAGGCCCGATCCCAGCACGACGCCGACGCGTGGCGAGCCGAGGTTCACGAGTCGAGTTCCTCTCGCCCAAACGATCCTGGCAGCAGTTCGCCCAGACTGACCGTCCGCGGATCGGACCCCGGACGGCCCAGATACACCGGGATGCTCGCGTCCCCGAACTCCGCCAGTCGCTGCCGGCACCCGCCGCACGGAGGGCAGAACTCGACGCGCTCGGCCACCACCGCCACCGCGGTGATCGCCGACTCGCCCGCGGTCACGAGCGCGCCGAGCGCCGACGCCTCCGCGCACTGGCCCTGGGGGTATGCGACGTTCTCGACATTCGCGCCGGCGTAGATCGCGCCGCTCGGCGCCCGCACGGCCGCGCCCACCTTGAACTGCGAGTAGGGCGCGTAGGCGCTCCGCATCGCGCTGTCGGCGGCGCGGAGAAGCGCCTGGGCGCCGCCGAGCAGCAGGTCGGCGTAGCTCCCGGACACCAGCCCGCTGTTCTCGATGCCGAGTGCGGCGCGGAGCTGTGCCACCTTCTCCTGCGCGCTCGCGAGATCGCCGTCGTAGGGCACGGCCGCCTCGAACTCGATGAAGTTGCCCAGCCCTTCGACCTCGTCGAGGTGGATTCGCACCCCGTCCCAGAGGAACAGCCGCCGGCGCTTGAACACGACGACGACCTGGCCGAGCGCGACGTTCAGCGCGTCGATCATCAAATCCCGATCGGGCACCGGCACGCGGATGTAGCTGCTCCCGGTCGGCTCGAGCTGGTCCTGACGTTGATAAGCGATCAGCTCGCTGGCGCCGTCGCCGTCATGCGTCCGGAGCTTGAGCCGTCCGCTTCGCGCGTGGAAGTACGTGTCGGTCTGACGAAGCGTGCCGGCGGCCACGGCACCGAAGTTCAGGCAGCGTGCCGCCGTCGCCTCGGGGTCCGGGTCGCGCGCCTTCAATTCCACATTCAGATCCGCCATAACAGCGCGCGAGAGTATCGCGCGGATAGCATCGCGGCCGTGGAAAGCAACCTGACAGTCGTCGAGCACCCGGTCCTGGCCGATCGCCTCGCCGTGATGCGCGACCGCGACACGCCCCACGGCGACTTCCGCCAGGCCCTGTTCGAAGCCGCCGCGATCATGGCAGTTGAGGTCGCGCGGGAGCTTCCCCTGAAGCAGGTGGACATCGAAACCCCGCTCGAGCACACGACGGGCCTCCGGCTGCGCGACGAGGTGGCGGTCGTGCCGGTGCTGCGCGCCGGCCTTGGCATGGTCGAGGGCTTCCTGCGCCTGCTCCCGGACGCCCGGGTCGGCCACGTCGGCATCTACCGGGACGAGGAGGAGCACGTACCGGTCGACTACTACGAGCGGCTCCCTCGCGGCCTCCCCGATGCTCGCGTGTATGTGCTCGACCCGATGCTCGCCACCGGCGGCAGCGCGGTGCACGCGCTGAACAAGCTCAAGCGAGCGGGCGCGAAACGCCCCGAGCTCGTCTGCCTCGTAGCCGCGCCGCATGGGATCAAGGCGGTGCAGGACGGGCACCCAGACGTCCGCATCTGGACGGCCGCGGTCGACCGCGAGCTCGACGAGAACGCCTACATCCGCCCCGGACTGGGCGACGCCGGCGACCGCGTGTTCGGCACCGCCTAGTCCGCGAGCGGCCGGTCGACGTCGACCCGCGGGCGGTCGAGCCACTTGTCGACGGCGCGGTGCGAGTCGCTGGCGAGCCGGTCGAGCAGCGCCGTCGGGCTGCGCTCGACCATCAGCATCGCCACATGCTCGGCTCGCACGAAACGCTCGTTGATCGCGTGCTGGAGGAACGCGAGCAACGGCTGCCAGTACCCGCCGACGTCGAGGAGGCCGAGCGGCTTGCGATGCAGGCCGAGCTGCTTCCACGTGAACAGCTCGAACAGCTCGTCGAGCGTTCCCGCACCGCCGGGGAGCGCGATCACGGCGTCAGCCAGCTCGACCATCAGCGCCTTGCGCTCGTGCATGGTCTCGACGATGTGGAGCTTGGTCAGTCCGGCATGGGCGATCTCGTGCTCGACCAGCCGCGTCGGGATCACACCGACCACGGTGCCGCCGGCGGCCAGCGCGGAATCGGCGAGCGCTCCCATCAGCCCTACGCTCGCGCCACCGTAGACAAGCTCCAATCCCCGCGAAGCGAGTAATCGTCCGAGCTCGGAGGCGCATTCAACATACGTAGGCGACCCGCCGGGGCTGGATCCGCAGAAGACGAGAACCCGCTTCACCGGCGGGAGCGTAGTAGCCTCGCATCGTGATCCGTCGTCTCCCTCACGTCGATCGGGTCGGAATCGAGGAGCGCGCCGCTCAGCTCGGCAAGCGCTCGATCAAGACCACGGCCAAGCAGCAGGGCATTCGCCTGGCGGTCTCGATGGTCGATCTGACCACGCTGGAGGGCGCCGACACGCCCGGCAAGGTCCGCCATCTGTGCGCGAAGGGCGTCTGTCCTGCGCCGACCATGCCCGAGATCCCATCGGTTGCGGCGATCTGCGTCTACCCCCAGCTGGTGGCGACCGCGAAAGAAGCCCTGAACGGCACCGGCGTCAAGACCGCCTCAGTAGCCACCGGATTCCCCGCCGGCCAGGTCTCCCTCGAAGCCAAACTCCGAGATACGGACGATGCGGTAAACGCGGGCGCAGACGAGATCGACATGGTGATCTCGCGCGAGGCGTTCCTCGCCGGCGACGACACCCGCGTGCAGCAGGAGATCCTCGCGGTCAAGGAGCGGTGTGGCGACGCTCACCTCAAGGTGATCCTCGAGACCGCCGAGCTCGGCTCCTACGACCACGTTCGCCACGCCTCGATGTTGGCGATGGAGGCCGGCGCGGACTTCATCAAGACCTCGACCGGCAAGGCGTCAAGCGGCGCGACGCCGGGGGTGTGTCTCGTGATGCTCGAGGCGATCCGGGACTACGCGGAACGAACCGGTCGGATCGTCGGGTTCAAGGCCGCGGGCGGCGTGTCGACGAGCAAGGCCGCCCTCCACCGCCTGGTGCTCGTCAAGGAAACGCTAGGGGACGAGTGGCTGACGCCGGACCGGATCAGGATCGGCGCGTCGTCCGTGCTCAATGATCTTCTTATGCAGTACGCCAAGACCGAGACCGGGCGCTACGGGCGCGCGGAGGATTTTTCCAAGGAATGACAATCGAAACGCGCACAAGCATCGTCTGGGACTACGCGCCGGCGCCGGAGTCCGCCGACCACATCCGCCTCGAGGACCGGTACGGGCTGTTCGTCAACGGACAATTCAGAGAGCCACGTGACGGCCGGTACTTTCCGACGATTAACCCCGCCACGGAGGAGCCGATAGCGGAGGTGGCCTACGGGGGCCCGGAGGACGTGACCGCAGCCGTCGAGGCGGCGCGGGCTGCCTTCCCGAAGTGGGGCGCGCTCGGGGACCTCGAGCGGGCCAAGTACCTGTTCCGGATTGCGCGGCTCATTCAGGAGCGCTCCCGCGAGCTCGCGGTCGTCGAGACGCTCGACGGCGGCAAGCCGCTCCGGGAATCCCGCGACGTCGACATCCCGCTCGCCGCCGCCCACTTCTTCCATTACGCGGGCTGGGCCGACAAGCTTCTTTACGGCGTAAACGCGCGAGAGGTAAGGCCGCTCGGCGTCGTCGGGCAGGTCGTGCCGTGGAACTTCCCGCTGCTGATGGCGGCGTGGAAGCTCGCGCCGGCGCTCGCGTGCGGCAACGTCGCGATCCTCAAGCCCGCCGAGACCACGCCGCTGACGGCGCTCCTCCTGGCCGAGATCTGCCAGGAGGCCGAGCTCCCGCCCGGCGTGGTCACGATCCTCCCCGGAGACGGCAGCACCGGGGCAGGGCTCGTGCGCGCGCCCGGAGTGGACAAGGTCGCGTTCACCGGGTCGACCGCCGTCGGCCGGGACATCCAGGCCGCGCTCGCGGGCACGAACACACACCTGACCCTCGAGCTCGGCGGCAAGTCGGCGAACATCGTGTTCGAGGACGCCGCGCTCGACCAGGCCGTCGAGGGGATCGTCAACGGCATCTTCTTCAACCAGGGCCACGTGTGCTGCGCCGGATCCCGCCTGCTGATCCAGGAGAGCGTGCGCGACGAGGTGATCGCGAAGCTGTGGCAGCGGATGGGACGCCTCCGCGTCGGCGACCCGATGGACAAGAACACCGACGTCGGTGCGATCAACTCGGCCGAGCAGCTCGAGCGCATCGAGGTGCTCGTAGCGGCCGGGGAGGAGGAGGGAGCGACACGGCGCTCGATCGCGTGCGAGCTTCCCAAACGCGGCTACTGGTTCGCGCCCACGCTGTTCACCGACGTCTCTCCCGCCCACCGGATCGCAGTCGAGGAGATATTCGGACCCGTCGTGTCCGTGCTGACGTTCCGCACGCAGGCGGAGGCGATCGAGAAGGCGAACAACTCGCGCTACGGGCTTGCGGCCGGGATCTGGACCGACAAGGGCTCGAAGGCGTTCGAGGTCGCGAGCGCGCTGAAGGCCGGCGTCGTGTGGCAGAACACCTACAACCACTTCGACCCGACCGCGGCGTTCGGCGGCTACAAGGAGTCGGGGTTCGGGCGCGAGGGTGGTCCGGCGGGACTCCGTCCGTACCTGGAAGTGGTCCGGTGAGCGGCCGGCTCGCGGTCCGCAAGACGTACAAGCTGTGGATCGGCGGCGCGTTCGTCCGCTCGGAGTCCGGCCGCTACGACGAGGCGCAGGGCTACAACTTCCCGCGCGCGTCACGCAAGGACGTCCGCGACGCGGTCGCCGCGGCGCGCAAGGCGGCGGGCCCCTGGGCGGCGCGGACCGCCTACAACCGCGGCCAGATCCTTTACCGCGCCGCCGAGGCGGTCGAGTCCCGCGGAGACGGGCTCGGGGTGAGCCGGGAAGAACGAGAGGCCGCCGTCGACGTGCTGCTCCACTACGCGGGGTGGACCGACAAGCTGCACGCGGTCCTCGGCGGCGTCAACCCGGTCGCGGCGCCGTTCCTGTCGTTCTCGCTGCCCGAGCCGACCGGCGTCGTCGGGATCGTCGCGCCCGATGCGCCGCCGCTGCTCGGGTTGGTCGCCGAGCTCGCGCCGGCGCTGGCCGCCGGGAACGTCGTGGTCGCGATCCTGTCCGCGGCGGAGCCGCTGCCTGGCCTCGATCTCGCCGAGGCGCTCGGTGTTTCCGACGTGCCGGGGGGCGTGGTGAATCTACTGTCGGGCCGGCGGGACGAGCTCGCAAAAGCGCTCGGCGCCCATCGCGACCTGAACGCGATCGACGACGCCGCCGGGGACGCGGAGCTGTCGGCCGAGCTCGACCGGCTCGCCGCCGAGACGATCAAGCGCGTCCGCCACGGCGCCGCCGCGACCAGCTACGGCGACGCGACCGACGACGCGCTGAGCCGGCTCGAGGCGGTCACCGAGCTCAAGACCGCCTGGCACCCGGTCGGCGCCTAGCGCTCGGGCCTAGCGCTCGCGACCGCCGAGCACGTCCTCAAGCTGCAGGATCCGCCGGAGGATCGCCAGCGACGAGGCGTAGGTCGAATCCATCCCGTAGTAGCTGAGCCCCCGCGCCCCGAGCGTGCGCGCCTGCGTGTACGGAGTGTCGGAGGCGTAGTGGATGATCCCGAGGTCGATCGGGAGCTTGGAGAAGTTGACCGCCTCGCTGTTCGGGTGGCGGTCGGCGTCGGCGATCTCGTAGACCGCGTTGCAGTAGGGGCCCGTCTCCATCTCGACGACCGTGAACGCCTCGCGATAGTAGAAGTCGAGGTAGGCGCGGTTCTGGAGGAACGTGCTCTTGACCGTGACCGCCCGCTGGTTGTCGAGACCGGTCCCGAACCGCAGGTCGCCCGCAAGGTCGCCGACGCTGAACGCGTTGTCGAGCCAGTAGGTCGAGCCCGAGTGCTCGTCGTGGACGACGTTCGAGATCATCACGTCGCCGACGTCGGCGTTGAGCGTGGCGGCCTTGCCGAGGATGTACACGCCGCGCAGGGCGGTCCGGTCGACCGCGACCTCGCGCAGGATGTTGTAGGCGGCGACGCCGAGGGGGTAGTCGATGTTGACGATCACCGCACCGCTCGCGGCCAGCGCGTCGGCGTCGACCTCGCCGAGCCGCGGGTCGAGCGCGGCAGGGTCGAGTGAGGCCAGCGAGATGACCTGCGCCGGCACGCGCAGCGCGTTCGTGCTCCGCAGATGGATCACGCCTCGCTGCTGCTCGTCGGCGCGTCGCTCGGCGGCGGCCTCGCGCCCGCCTTCGGAGAAGTACAGCCGCGCGACGAAGTACAGGAAGTTCTCCCACGAGCCCTCGCTCTGCCCCTCGCGGAAGGCGTTCAACTCCTGGCGCAGGATGTCGTCCTCGTCGAGCTGCTCGACGAACGCGATGAGCTCGGGCTCGCGCTCGCGCGCGATTCCGGTGACGATGTTCACGAGGCTGTGGGAGTTCGAGCTGACGAAGTACAGCGGGCGCTCGGCGAGTCCCTCGACCGCGAGCCCCGCGCTGACCGGGGCCCACCAGCGCCGGGTGAGGCGTGCGTAGCCGGTGTGCGTGCCGCCCAGCATGCGGATGCGCAGCGCCATCCGCTCCCGCCCGACCAGCCGCATCCGCTCTCCGAACGCGTCGCCCCACGCGGTGCGCAGACGGCCCCAGTCGTCGGCGCTACCGCCGAGCTCGCGCGCGATCTCCTCGGGCGGGACGTCCGGCGAACGCGGTTCATCCGGCCACCCGGCGGCGCGCATCCGGACGCGGATCTTGTTCCACTCGATCTGGAACGCGACGAGCGTCGGTACGAGATCGTCGACGTCCGAGGCGCTCGCGAGCAGCACCGCCAGCGTGCCGGCGCCGCCGTCGTACCACCGCCGGCGGCGAGCGGGAGCCTCGGCCTCCTCCCACAAGTCGACCGGAATCCCGTTGGCCTCCAGAGCCTGAACGTCCTGACCCATGACCACGAGCTCTGCCCCGGAGATGCCGTCCGGCAGTCGCTGGACCGCGTACAGGAACGCCCCGAGGTCGAGCTCCTCGCTCGCAGCGAGCGGATGCAGGCTCGAGCCCATCGCCATGTGCGAGGGCTCGAGTACGCGCAGCGCGGTCTCGCCGCTCGACCGCAGCAGCGTCGTGTACGTGCGCTGATACAGCTCGACCTCGTCGCTGAGGCGAACCTCCCCGTCGACGAAACTCGTCAGGGCTAAGCGGGCTACGGCCATCGGCTACTCCCTAACGTAGGGGATTCCGTCGGCGGCCGGCGGCCGGGAGCGGCCGACGAGCCCCGCGACTGCTACGAGGGTGAGAACGTACGGCAGTGCCTCGAACAGCGTCCCGAGCGTCGGGTTGACGCTCGAGACCCGGTCGGACATGGCGTTTCCGAACCCAAACAACAGACACGCCCACAGCGCGCCCCACGGTCTCCACTTGCCGAAGATCATCGCCGCCAGCGCGATGAAGCCGCGCCCGTTGGTCATGTTGTTGCTGAACGACCCGACGAACCCGACGGACAGGTAGGCACCGCCGAGCGCCGCGAGCATGCCGGACGCGATCACCGCCCAGTAACGGATCCGGACCACGGAGAGGCCGACGGTGTCGGCGGCGCGCGGCTTCTCTCCCACCGCCCGCAGCCGCAGGCCTGCGCGCGTGCGGAACAGGTAGAAGGTGAGCGCGGGCACGAGCGCGATTCCGATCCAGGTCATCAGGTTCGCGTCGCCGAACGCCGCCCCGAAGAATCCGACGTGCTGGATCAGCGGGAGGTGGACGTTGGGAACCTGCGAGATGTTCAGCGGCGTGCCGTTCGGGCCGTAGTGGTACTCGAGGAAGTAGCCGGTGATCCCGAGCGCGAGGAAGTTGATGCCCGTGCCGCTGACAATCTGGTTGGCGCGCAGGTTGATCGAGAAGAACGCGTGAACGAGCGCGAGCAGCCCTCCGGCGATCATCGCGACGACGAGTCCCCAGACCCAGGAGCCCAGCAGGTCGGCGCCATAGATACCCCAGAAGCAGCCCATCAGCATCATGCCTTCAAGGCCGATGTTGATCACGCCGCTCGACTCGGAGACCACGCCACCGAGGGCGGCGAACACCAGCGGCGTCGCGTACCGGAGCGTCGCCGCCACGAGCGCCGACCAGGTGAACACCGACTCGAGCGTCGCGGTTGCCGAGTTCACCGATGCGGCCGCGCCCGCGACCGCGAACAGGGCGACGATGATCGCTTCCGATCCGATCTTGCGCTCGCCGCCGGCTATCGACCACGCGCCGGCTGCGACGGCAAACACGGCCAGCACGACCGACGGCGCCATCCCGCGAACCTCGATCGGCGGGATCGTAATTACCCACGCAACCGCCGCGAGGACTATGCCGGCGATGCCGATCTGCTTCGGCGACACCGTGCGCGACGGCGCTACCGCGATCGTGCCAACGCTCACGTGACGCCCTCCGTGTCCCGAGTTCGGCGCCAGCCGAACTCGCAAGCGAACACGAAGTGTTCGCCGCTCATGAGGCGCCTCCCTGAGTGGCGGTGGGCTTCTCGGCAGGCTTTCGTTTGAGCGCGATGCGGAGTTGTCGCCCGCCCTTCAGCAGCCGGAGCGTGATCACGTCGGTCGAGACGAGCAGGATGATCATCCCCTCGATCATGAACGTCAGGTACTGGACGAGGGTCGGGTCGATACTGAGGTTGATGTTGCGATCCGAGGTGCCGGTGAGGAGCGCGCCGAACAGCACCGCGGCAGCCACCGTGCCGCTGGCGGTGTTCCGGCCGAGCAGCGCCACCGCGATCCCGTAGAAGCCGATCTGCGAGACCTGGATGTCGTTCGTGAACAGGCTGAATTTCCAGCCGAGGATGTCGAGCGCGGCCGCTACGCCGGCGAACGCGCCGCAGATCAGCATCACGCGGATCCAGGTGCGGCCGACGTTGATGCCGGCGTAGCTCGCTGCGTCCGGGTTGAAGCCGACGGTGCGCGCCTCGTAGCCGAGCCGCGTGCGCTTGATCAGCAAGCCAAACACGACCGCGAGCGCGAGCGAGATGAAGATCCCTACGTCGAGTCCCTGGAGCTGCGCGCTTCCCCAGAACACCGGCAGCTTTGCCCCCGGGACGACGCTGTTCGACACGGGCGTCGACGACATATGGGGGTTGTGCAGCGGTCCGCCGAGCTGGAAGCAGTAGACGCCCACCCAGATCGCGATCCAGTTGAGCATGATCGTCGAGATCACCTCGTTGGCGCCTGTGGTCGCCTTCAGGACTCCGGCGATCCCGGCCCACGCAGCGCCGGCGGCGGCCGCGGCGACGATCGCGAACAAGATGTGGAGAAGCGACGGCATCCCGTTGAAGGAGGAACCGACCCACACGGCGACGATCCCGCCGACCGTGTATTGACCCTGGCCGCCGATGTTGAACATGCCGGCGCGGAACGCGAACGCGACGGCGAGACCGACGAGCACCAACGGTGTGGCGTTGAGCAGCGTTTGCTGGAGGTTGGTGGCCGCGGTTGCGCGCTCGGACCCGCTGACCCATGGGAACAGCCAGTTGAGGCCGGTCCCGTTGAAGATCGACTGGTAGGTCGTCAGCGGGTTGTGGCCGGTCGCGAGCACGATCAGCCCGCCGGCGATGAACGCGATCACGGCCGTGATGATCGGCACGACCACGCCGCTGGCGCCTCGGCGGAAAGCGGTCAGAGCCGCGGGGGAGGTTGCCGCGGCGCCCTGGCTCTCGTCGGCTTCAGCGTGGAGCTCCTCTTCGAGCAGGCTCACGGCGCCACCCCGGCCCGCTGCGGCTTCCCACCGGTCATCGCTATGCCAAGCTCCTCCTCGCTCGCGTCGGGCGGGAACTCGCCGACGATCTTACCCTCGTAGATCACGAGGATCCGGTCGGCAAGCGCCTTCACCTCCTCGTACTCGAGCGACACGAGCAGTACCGCGCGACCCCTATCGCGCTCGGCGATCAGGCGGCGGTGCACGAACTCGATCGCGCCGACGTCGAGGCCACGGGTCGGCTGGTGGGCGACCAGCACCTTTGGGTTCGATGCGATCTCGCGGGCGATCGCGACCTTCTGCTGGTTGCCGCCCGACAATGCCGCGGCATAGGTCTCGGGTCCACCGCCGCGAACGTCGTACTCGGACAGAAGCTTCTCCGCTCGTTCCTTCATGTGGTGCAGGCGCAGCCAGCCTCGCCCGCTCATCTCCGGCGAGCGGTACTCGCGGAGCGCGAGGTTCTCGGCGAGCGTGAACGGAAGCACGAGCCCACGAACCTGACGATCTTCCGCGATGTGGGCCACGCCGGCGTCCGTCGCCGCTCGCACGCCCCTGCCCGCGATCTCCTGGCCGTCGATCGCCACCTCACCCGACTCCGGTGAGCACATGCCGGTGATCGCGTCGACGAGCTCCTGCTGGCCGTTCCCGTCGACGCCCGCGACCGCGACGATCTCACCACCGCGTACCGACAGCGAGAGCCCGGAGACCTTCTCGAGCGCCCGGTCGTCGCGCACGTACAGTTCGCGCACCTCGAGCATTGGCCCCTCCGGCTTGCCGGCGGGTTTCTCGACCAAGAGCAATACGTCACGGCCGACGACCAGCCGGGCGAGGCTACGCTCGGTCGCGCCGGCGCGCGGGACGGTGCCGACCTTCTTGCCACGTCTGAGCACGGTGATCCGATCTGCGACCTCGAGCACCTCGCCGAGCTTGTGAGAGATGAACACGATCGCGGTCCCGTCCTGCTTGAGGCGGTTGAGCACACCGGTGAGCTCCCTGACCTCCTGCGTCGTGAGGACGGCCGTCGGCTCATCGAGGATGAGGATCCGCGCATTGCGGTAGAGCGCCTTGAGGATCTCGACCCGCTGCTGGGTGCCGACCGTCACGTCCTCGATCTTGGCGTTTGGATCGACGGCCAGGCCGTAGCGGTCCGAGAGTTCCCTGACTCGTGCTCGCGCCGCCTTCAGGTCGAGCCTGCCGCCCGTCTGGGTTGGCTCCTGACCGAGCACGATGTTCTCGGCCACGGTCATCACGGACACCAACATGAAGTGTTGGTGGACCATGCCGATCCCGAGGTTGATCGCAACCGACGGCGAGCTGATCTCGACCGGCTCGCCGTCGATAAGGATCTCGCCGGCGTCGGGCTTGTACAGCCCGTACAGGACCGACATGAGCGTCGACTTGCCGGCGCCGTTCTCACCGAGGAGCGCGTGAACCTCTCCTGCAGCCACGTCGAAGTCGACTCGGTCGTTCGCGACGACCGAGCCGAACTTCTTCGTGATTCCTCTCAACTCGAGGGCCGGAGGGCTTGACCCGGACACGGCGGGTGAGTCTTACTACTTGACCGCCACGACCGTCGCCGGCTTGATCTGCCCGGATTTCATCTTGGCGATGATGTCGTTGATCTGCGCCTCGTACTGAGCACCGGCCGGACCGATCTTGCCGATCCCGACGCCGCCGTTGTTGATGTCCTCCTGCAGGTTGCTCGAGAACTGGCCGTTCTGGAGATCCTTGATCGCGGTGAACACGCCGACGTCGACCTTCTTCTCGGCCGACGTCAGGACGTAGGTCGGCGAGAGGTAGCTCTGGTCGGCGTCGACGCCGATCGCCTGATCCTTGCTCTGCACTGCCGCGGAGATCGCACCCAGCCCACAGGCGCCGGCGACCTGAAAGACGACCTTCGAGCCTGCCTGGATCTGGTTCAGCGCGAGCTCCTTGCACTTGTCTTCAGCGACGAAGTCCTGCGAGTACGCGTTGAGCAACTTCGCGGACGGGTCCGCTGCCTTGACCCCGTCCTGGAAGCCGGCGATGTACAGGTCCACGGGCGGGATGCTCTGCCCGCCGACCGTCGAGGCGGTCGTGTAATTGTGTGCCTTCAGGTAGAGCCCGGTGAGGTAGCCGGCCGGGTAGCCGGCCTGCTGCTCGGCGAAGTCGATCCCCTCGATGTTCTTTGCCGTGTCGGGAGCCGTGCCGCCCGGGCTGTCGATGATCGCGAAGTGCACGTTCGGGTACTTCGTCGCGACCGTCTGGAGCGGTTGCGCCATCAGGAACCCGACCGCGATCACGAGGTTGTTGCCGGCCTGCGCGAGCTTGGTCAGGTTCGGTATGTAGTCAGCGCCAGACTGCGACTGCAGGACCGTGCCCTTGATCCCGAGTTGCTTCTCGGCCGTGAGCAGGCCCTGATAGGACAGGTGGTTGAAGCCGTGGTCGTTCAGCCCGCCGATGTCCGTGACCAAGCCGACCTTGAAGTTCGATCCACTCGACGACGCGCCACCCGACGAGGTCGTGGTGGTGCTGCTGGTCGGCGCGGCGGCGGCGCCGGACGTAGTGGTGGGACTGCTGCTGCTTTTGCTGCTCCCGCACGCGGCCAGCCCCAGAGCCAGGACCGCGACGGCGACTGCAGCAAGGCCGGATGGCCTGATCCTCCCCGACACAACTATCTCCTTTCATCAACTGCGAGTGGGCAACCATAACCCGCCAGGCGGATCCGATGCCAGTTCGCCTAACGTGGTTTTAAGCAATGACGGGGATCGTCCGAGCTCAGGTGGCGCATACGCCGCGCAATCCGTTCGTGCACGAGCCCGCTCTCGAGGCCTTCGAGGACGGTGCGGTGGCGTTCTCGGACGGCCGGATCGTCGCGTGCGGTTCGTACGCCGACGTCCGCGCTCGGTGTCGCGACGCCGAGGTGATCGAGGCCCGGGACGCGGTTCTGCTGCCCGGATTCGTCGATTGCCACGTCCACTACCCGCAGATCGGCGTAATCGGGGCGATGGGGCTCGAGCTGCTCGACTGGCTTCGACTGCGCGCGTTGCCCGAGGAAGCGCTCCTGGCGGACTCCGACTATGCGGATTCTTGCGCGGTTCGATTCGTCCGCGGCCTGGCCGCGGCGGGGACCACGACCGCGCTGGTGTTCGGGTCGCACTTCCCGGACGCCCAGGACGCGCTGTTCTCGGCGGCGTTCGAGACGGGGCTACGGGTGGCCTCGGGGCTGGTGGTCTCGGACCGGGGGCTCCTGCCCGAGTTGCACGTCTCTCCCGAGACCGCGTTGGCGCTGAGCCGCGAGCTGATCGGGCGGTGGCACGGCCGCGGCCTGCTGCGCTACGCGATCAGCCCACGGTTCGCGGTGTCGTGCTCGGACGAGCTTCTCGCCGTGTGCGGATCGCTCGGCCGGGAGTTCGAAGGGTTGCTGTTCACGACCCATTTGAACGAGACGCGCGGAGAGATCGGGCTGGTGTCGTCGCTGTTCCCATGGGCCCGGGACTACCTCGAGACCTACGAACGATTTGGGCTGGTGGACCACCGGTCGGTCGTTGCCCACGACGTCCACGTCAGCGACGACGAGCTGCGGCGCCTCGCCGCCGCCGGCGCCACGGTGTGCCATTGCCCTACGAGCAATGCGTTCCTGGGCAGCGGGCTGTTCCCCTTGAGCCGCCATCTCGATGCCGGGGTCCGCGTCGCGCTCGGGACCGACGTCGGCGCCGGCACGGGTCTCAGCATGCTGAAGGAGGGCCTGATGGCCTATCAAGTGCAGATGCTCTCCGGTTCTGACGGGGTACCGCTTCGTCCGGCACATTTGTTGTGGCTGGCCACGGCGGCGGGGGCTTTGGCGCTCGGGCTGGCGAACGAGGTGGGCGATCTCGGGGTCGGCAAGAGCGCCGACTTCGTGCTGGTGCGCCCGCCCGAGGGCAGCACGCTGGCGGCCGTGCTCGAGCGCTCCGAGTCGGTCGAGGAGAAGCTCGGGGCGCTGTTCACGCTGGCCCGGGAGGAGTCCATCACCGAGGTGCGGGTGGCCGGGAGGGTCGTCTGATGCGCCGCGCTACGGTCGTCGTCATGGACGCGTGCGGTGTCGGCGAGCTCCCGGACGCGGCGGCGTATGGCGACGCAGGCTCGAACACGCTCGTGCACCTGGCCGAGCAGGTCGGCGGGCTGCGGTTGCCGACCCTGTCGCGGTTGGGTCTCGGGTCGATCATCCCGATCGCGGGCGTACCGCCGGCGTCTGATCCGGGGATCTACGGCCGTCTGCGGCCGCTCGGCCCGGGCAAGGAGTCGACGACCGGGCATTGGGAGCTGATGGGGGTCGTGCCCTCGCAACCGCTCCCGACCTACCGGGACGGATTCCCTCCCGAGGTCGTGCACGCGCTCGAGGACGCCACCGGTATGCGGTTCTGCTGCAACCGCCCGTACAGCGGCACCGAGGTGATCGAGGACTACGGCCCGCACCACCTCGAGACCGGTGAGGCGATCCTGTACACCTCGGCCGACTCGGTGCTCCAGATCGCCTGTCACGTGGACCGGGTCTCCGAGCCGGCGCTATACGAGGCGTGTGAGGCGGCGCGGGGCGTGATGACCGGTGAGCACGCGGTGGGCCGGGTGATCGCCCGGCCGTTCGAAGGGTCGCCCGGCGCATTCCGTCGGCGGGAGGGCCGGCGGGATTTTTCGCTTCGTCCTCCGGGCCGGTCGTATCTCGAGGAGGTCCAGGACGCCGGCGCGCCGGTGCACGGCGTCGGCAAGATCCACGACCTGTTCGCGGGAGTCGGCGTCAACATCAAACACGCCGGCGCGACGAACGCTGCCGGCATCGCGGCGACGACGTCGTTGCTTGGCGAACTGGAGTCCGGGCTGATCTTCGTGAACCTGGTCGAGACCGACCAGGTCTACGGCCACCGGCACGACGTCGAGGGCTTCCATCGGGCGCTCACCGAGATCGACGCGGCCGTGGCGGAATGGCTGACGCTGCTTCGCGACGACGACCTTTTCATCCTGACGGCCGACCACGGCGTCGATCCCCTCGCGCCACACACCGATCACACGCGCGAGTACGCGCCGTTGCTGGCTACCTATGCGGGCCGGCCCGGACAGCGCCACGACGGCCTGCTCGCCGACGTGGGGGCGAGCGTACTGGAGTGGATTGCGGGTCGGCGCGCGGCGGGGTTGCCGGGCGAGCCGTTCGTGTGAGGGTTTGCCGTTGGCCGAGGAACGGACAGGAGTGCGTAACGTCGGCCTCGTGCTGCGGCCCGAGCGCGACCTCCGGGACGCCATCGACCGGATCCGGACCTGGGCGGACGCGAGCGGGGTGGAGCTCGTCGGCGCGCTCGGCGACCCGCGGTTGCCCGAGCACGTGGCCAGCCGGCCCGAGGCGTCGCTCGCGGTCGGCTGCGACGTGGTTCTTGCCCTCGGCGGGGACGGCACGCTGCTCGGCGCGATGCGCCTGGCGGCGCCGCACGACGTCCCGGTGCTCGGGGTCAACCTGGGACGGCTCGGGTACCTGACCGAGGTCGACTCCGCGCACCTCGAGGGCGCGTTGTCGGCGCTCGCGGCGGGGCGATACACGGTGGAGGTGCGGACGGCGCTCGCGCTCGAACCACTCGAGGGCGTGCCGGGGCAGATCGCCTACAACGATGTCGTCCTCACCCGCATCCCGGGGCGTGGCCAGGCGGCGCTAGCGCTCCGTATCGACGGCGAGCTGCTCGTGCGGTACGCGAGCGACGGCGTGATCGCGGCGACCCCCCAGGGTTCGACCGCGTATGCGTTCGCCGCCGGCGGACCGCTGGTGTCCCCGCGCGCGCAGGGAATGATCGTCGTGCCCGACGCGCCTCACGGACTGTTCAACCGAGCGGTGGTCCTGTCCGAGAGCGAGCGTCTTGGCATCGAGGTCCTGCCCACGAGCGCGCCCGTGTCGATCGAGCGCGATGGTCAGCTGCTCGGTCACGCCGAGCCGGGGGTGACGCTTGAGATCCGCTCGCACCCCGACGCGGCGCTCGTCGTGCGCGTCCACAGCGGTGGCTTCGCCGAGCGGGCGCGGCGGAAGCTCGGGATCACGGATCCGGCGGGGCTCGCGGACTTCGACCTTGCCGGCCACGAGCGATAGGCGGCATTGTCTCCGGCGGTAACCTCTGCCCATGTCGAGCGAGCCGCAGATCGCCGGGGTTGACCTCCTTGGGCTCGTGTACCTCGCGCTCGTGATCGCGGCGATATTCCTGCCGATGCTGCTGGGCGGCGACGATCCGCCGGGGGATTCAGATTCGGACTCAGACAACGGCGGCGGCAACGAACCGTGGCGGCCGCCTCCGCCGTCGAACACCCCGGGGGGCGGCATCCCACTCGACGACGCCGCGCCGGCACGTGCACGGTTGCGAGGCCACGATCGGCTCGTCGACCTTCTTCCGGCCCAGGGCCGCAGGTGGGCGCGGGAGCCGCACCGCAGACGCGTGCGGACTCCCGGCTGATCAGGCTCGTGCGGGTCGACGCGGGTTGGGCGTTGCTGGAAGCACGCTCCTCAGCCACCCGCGCTGAGACTGCCCACTTGCGGCTCGGGCCCGATTTCGCTCCCGCCTCACCACGGTCACGCACCGGCGCTCGACCGCCTCGCGGCGCAGGTCTTCGATCCGTGCCAGACCGGTCTCATATGTGAAGGCGCTGCTGATCATGGTCACTCCTCTTCGCCACCGGCCGCTGAGCAGCGCTCGAGCGCCTGCGACCGCAGGTCGTACTGGTTGCTGGCGTACGAGAACGGGTGATGGAAGGCTTCGAGCGCCCTGGCCGCGTCGACCTGGAACTCGAACGAGATGCCGTCTCGCTGATCCTCGATCGTGACGAACACGCAGTTCGTCCGCGGGTTCCAGAGCAGCCTCACATCGAAGCCATCGTTCAAACGATGATCCAGCTCGCGCACTGCGGTCTCGGCTGTTATGGACATCACGATCTCCTGTCTCAAATCTCTGGGTCCGTGTGCTGCGTTACTGACAATGAGACCGCCGACGCGGTCAGAACTCATCGCCGGCGGGCGTCATTTCTTAAGACGCTTCGCGTGTGCATGATGTGACACCGTGACCGACACGCTTCCGTGGCCCGCCGGCTTCCAGATCGGGCACTGGACCGATCCGGACGCTCGAACCGGATGCACCGTTGTGATCCCGCCGCCGGCGGCCCGGGGCGCGGTCGACGTCCGCGGCGGCGGTACCGGGACGCGCGAGATCGAGACGCTGTCGCCGCTGGCGAACGCGGAGGGGCCGACGGCGGTGCTGCTCACCGGTGGCAGCGCGTTCGGTCTCGCCGCCGCGGACGGTGTTGCGCGCTGGCTCGAGGAACGGGACCTCGGCCGGCCCACCCCGGCAGGCGTGGTCCCGTTGGTGTCGGCGGCGGTCGTCTACGACCTGGCTATCGGCACGTCCGGTCGCCGTCCGGGGCCCGAGGACGGGTACGCCGCCTGCGACAGCGCGATCGCCGCGGTGCCCGAGCGCGGCCCAGTCGGGGCGGGCGCCGGCGCCGCCGTCGGCAAGCTGTTCGGGCGCGAGCGATCGACCCGCGGGGGCGTGGGTTATGCCGCCGTCGTCCTGCGCGATGGCGCAACCATTGGCGCGATCGCCGTCGCCAACGCGTTCGGCGACGTCGTCGGCAGGGACGGCGAGTTGCTCGGCGCTCCCCGTAATGAGAGCGGGCATCTCGTGCGAACGGCTGATCTGCTCCCCGCGATGGCCGAGCCACCCGATCTTTCGTCCGCGCCCGCCCGTGCCGCCGGCAACACCACACTCGTCTGCGTGTTCACCGACGCCTCGCTCGACAAGCGTAGCTGCGCGATCGTCGCGCGCATGGCCGGCGCCGGCATCGCGCGCGCGGTCGATCCAGCGTTCACCCCGGTCGACGGGGACGTGGTGTTCTGCCTCGCGTCCGGATCCGAGCCGCCCCCGGCACCCGGTCTAGAGGCCACCTGGGCGCTTGCGGTGCTCGGAACGGTGGCCGCGACCATCACGGCTGACGCGATTCGGGATGCGGTTCTTTCTGGTTAAGTAGGTCCGGAGATGGTCACGGCAGCGAACAGCCTCGAAGTCCGCCTCGACCGGCTGCTCGAACACGCCGGCGCGCTCGGCCTCGACGCGGTCTTGATCACGAGCGACGAGTCGATCGCGTATCTCACTGGCTTTCGGCCGATCCAGCTCGAGCGGTTCTTCGGCGTCGTCGTCTCGCCGGACCGGTCTGCGGTGATCGTGCCGGCACTCGATCGCGGCCAGATCGACGACGCGCCGTCGCGCCTGGCGCGGCTGACATACGGCGCCGAATCCGACGGTCTTCCCGAGCTCGCCGAGGCGCTGTCCGGCGCCCGCACCGTCGGAGTGGAGGAGGACCACCTGGTCTATGCGCGCGCCCGCGCGCTCGCGGAGCGGGGCTTCGACCTCGTCCCCGCGGGCTCAGTGGTCATGGGTCTTCGCATCGTGAAGGACGCCGTGGAGATCGAGCGGATCCGAGCCGCTTGCGAGCTCGTCGAGGAGGGGCTTCGACGGGCGTTCGAGTGGCTTGCACCCGGAGCCGTCGAGCATGCCATGAACGCGCGGGTCGAGGGCTGGCTCCGTGAGCAGGGCGCGACCGCGGCGCACCCGCTGATCCTGTTCGGAGAGGACGCCGCCAACCCGCACGCCGACCCCGGCCCGCGAGAGCTGGGCGCCGGCGACGTGGTATGTGCGGACCTGTCGGCGTGCCTCGACGGGTACTGGGGCGACCTGACGCGGTGCGCCACCGTCGGCGCTCCTTCGGACTGGGCGAGCGCCGCCTGGGACGTCGTGCACGAAGCCCAGCGGGCGGCGATCGCCGTGGCGCAACCGGGAACGCCGGGGCGCGACGTCGACGCCGCGCAGCGCCGGATCGTCGAGGCCGCGAGCGACCTCGGCGCCTGCCTACACGGCGCGGGCCACGCAATGGGTCTTTCGATCCACGAACCGCCGTTCCTCGTCCCGCGTTGGGACGAGCCGCTGGCCGAGGGAACGATCCTCACGATCGAGCCGGGGATCTATCGGGCGGGCGTCGGCGGGATCAGGCTCGAGGACGACGTGGTCGTCCGCGCCGGCGGTCCGGAGATCCTGTCCACGCTGCCGCTCGAGCTGGTCGAGCTGGCACGCTGATCCCTGAGGGCGACGGTGTTGAGCCGGACGCCGCTCTACCCGAGCGAGCTTATCCGTCGCACCAGCATCTCGCGGAACAGGTCGGCCTCGATTCCGACGGCCACGTTGCAGTTCCGATCCCAGTCGCTCAGGCCCGAGACGTCCGTGTGGGTGCGCCCGCGCGAGAGCTCGGGGCCGGTGTCGACGATCACGCCGAGATGCTTGGTGGTGAGGACGCCGCGGTCGGTGACGTGTGCCACCGCCACCGCGTCATGCACGGGCGCTCCCTCCCACCCGTATCGCTCGCGGTGGAATCTCGCGTAGAAGCCGAACAGATCCGCGACCAGCTTTCCGGCCCGGCCGGCCCCCCGCAGTCTTTCGACGTCGACCGGTCGCAGCAGCGCCTGGTGGGTGACGTCGAGCCCGACCATCGTGACGTCGAGCCCGCTCGAGAACACCCGGTGAGCGGCCTCGGGGTCGGCCCAGATGTTGAACTCGGCGGCGGGGGTGGTGTTGCCCTCGCCGACCGCGCCTCCCATCAGAACGATTCGCTTGACGCGGCTCGTCAGCTCCGGATACCGCGCGAGGAACAGCGCGATGTTCGTCAGCGGCCCGGTCGGCACGAGCGTCACCGGGCCGGCGGCGCTCACGAGCGTCATCGCGATCCAGTCGATCGCGTGCACTTCCTCTGGCGCGCGGGACGGCGGTGGCAGATCGGGGCCGTCGAGCCCGGTCTCGCCGTGGACTTCGGCGGCGACGTGACGTTCGCGGAGCAGGGGGCGATCGGCGCCGGCCGCAACAGGGATTTCCGCGCGACCGACGTGGTCGAGGACGCGGATTGCGTTTGCGGTCGTCTTCTCGAGCGTCTGGTTGCCGGAGACGGTCGTGACGCCGAGGAGGTTCAGTTCGGGGCTGGCGAGCGCGAGCAGCAGCGCGATCGCATCGTCGTGGCCCGGGTCGCAGTCGAGGATGATGTCGGTCACGCGATCAGAGTACGCGCCGACTCATTTTTATCGCTGGCAGACCGGGCACCAGTACGTTGTCCTGCCACCGACCTTGTCCCGCTCGAGGCGGTGGCCATCTCGCGGGCATACCCCGTCGCGCTCCCGCGCCGCGATGAACTCGCCGGTGTGGGCGCCTCCCTTGCGGATCGCGGAGCGGACGGCCGCGCGCACCTCGCGCCGGAGGCGGTCGAGGTCGTCGGTCGAGAGGCCCGACGTGCTGCGCTTGGGCGAGATGCGAGCCTGCCACAGGATCTCGTCGGCGAGCAGGTTGCCGATCCCCGAGATGGCGCCCTGGTTGAGCAGGCGGGCCTTGATCGCGGTATGACCGGCTCCGATCAGTCGGCGGAACTCCTCGCGTCCGACCATCGCGGCGTCCGGCCCGACGTGCGAGAAGTCGGGGTTGAGCACCGCGCGGCCGAGCCGGCGCTTGTCCCTGAGGACGAGCCTGCCGCCGTCCTCGAACTCGAGCGCGAACCGGTCCCAGCGCGAGCTGTCTTCGGGGTCGACGACGATCCGGCCCGCCATCCCGAGGTGCAGGCCGACGGCCGGGCCGTCCTCGGTCTCGAGCCACATGAACTTTCCGCGGCGGTGGGCGGTGGCGAGCGTGTGCCCCGTCAGCGCCGCGGCGAAGTCGCCCGGCGCATGCGGGCGGCACACGTACGTATCGGAGTCGTCGACGCCCACGATCCGCCGCCCGAGCGCGGACTCGAGGGTCTGGCGGGCGCGCTCGACCTCGGGTAATTCAGGCATGAATCCAGCGTAGTGAGCGGGTCGCCGTGTGCCGAAATTCGCACCGTCAGCGCGCCTGCGGCGTGCCGGCACCTCGCCCGATACCGCCGCAAAGACGTTCCCGCGGGAACGTCTTTGCGCTGTTTCGTTGCTTTTCCGGGCTGTCAGCCGAGGACCAGCTGCTTGTGCGCGTAGTCGATCGTGACCGCCCCGAACCGGGACAGCCCGTCCGACCCGAGCAGGCCGAACGGATGCGCGTTCAGCCCTGCGCGGCCGTCCCGGCGCTATTCGTCTTCACCACCACCAACGGAACGTCTGGGCGACGGCGATGAAACGACGCATCACTCCGCCCCTCCCGAGGCTCGACCGCGCTGTGCCGTCCACCAAAAAGGTTCGCTACTGCAGAGTCGCCAACGCGAGCGGCAGTACCCGCTCGGCCCCAGCACGGCGCAGCTGGCCGCCTACCATCGCGAGCGTCCAGCCCGAGATCCGGCGGTCGTCGAGGAGCACGCCCATCCCCGATGGCGGCTGACCCACGACCCGGAACGCACCTCGGACGTTGGCGGCCTGCTGGGCGGCGTTGGCCATCTCGCGCTGTGGTGGGCGTTGGTCGATCCGCGCCACGAGCGCGACGTGGGGGATAGCGAGGGCCGCAGCCACGCGCTGCGCCAGTCGCATCAGGACGTCGCCCCGGCGCACCGATGGCACCTCCGTGATCCAGTCGGCGCCCGCGGCGCGGACGATGTCGGCGAGAGCGTCGACTACGTCGTCCTCGAACTCGCCGCCCGCGAGCCCGCGCTCGATCGCCGGCCACCAGCCGCCGTCGCCGAACCGCGCGAGCGCCCAGCCGGGCTCGACGAGGGCGTCGGCGGGGATCTTGCGCATGACGCCTGCCGGGTCGGGGGCCATCTTCTTGACCTCGAGCTCGATCGGTGTCGAGCGCAGGTGCCGTCCGGCCGCCTCGATCAGCGCCGGATCCGGCGGCGCGTCGAACCGAGGCCCGGCGCACACCGAGCAGCGGCCGCAGTCCTCGGGCGAGGGATCGTCGAGTTGCTCCTGGAGCACGCGCATGAGGCAGCGGCCGTCCGCGCCGAACGCGGCCATCGCCCGCTGCTCGGCGCGGCGGAGCGCCGTCACCGCGGCGTAGCGCTCGCCGTCGTAGCTCCAGTCCGCGTCCGCGACGATCTTCCACCGGCTTCCGTCGCGCGTGACGGCGCCCTCGACGTCGAGGATCTTCAGCATCGCCTCGATCCGCCCCATGCCGAGGTTGACCACCGCCATCAGCTCGCGTGTCGTTCGTCCCTCCTCGCCGGCAGCTTCGAGCTCGCCGAGCACCGCCGCTACGCGCTCGCGCTCGGGAAATGCCTGCTCGATAAAGAAATCCTGGATCCGCCGGTCCTCGCCGCCGCGGAGCAGCACGATGTCGGCGTGCTCAACGCCGCGACCGGCGCGGCCGATCTGCTGGTAGTAGGAGATAACCGAACCCGGCGCCTGGTAGTGCACGACGAACGTCAGATCCGACTTGTCGTACCCCATTCCGAGCGCGCTGGTGGCGACGACCGCCTTGAGCTCGTTGCGGAGCAGCCGGTCCTCGGTGGCGATCCGTGCGTCGGTCTCGTGCTCGCCGCTGTACGGGACCGCGCTGACGCCGTGCGCGGACAGGAACGAGGCGACCTGCTCAGCGTCACGTCTGGTGAGGGTGTAGACGATGCCCGATCCGCTCATGCGCGGCAGGTTCTCGGCGAGCCAGGCGAGCCGCTCGGCCGGCCGCGGTAGCTCGAGCACCTCGAGCCGGAGGCTGGCGCGCGCGAGCGGTCCGCGGTAGGTGCGCAGCGAGCCGCCGCCGAGCTGCGCGACCACGTCGTCGACGACCCGGTCGTTGGCGGTCGCGGTCGTGCCGAGCACCGCGACCTCTGGCGCGAGCGCGTCGAGCATGTCCTTGACCCGTCGGTAGTCGGGGCGGAAGTCGTGCCCCCAGTCGGAGATGCAGTGCGCCTCGTCGATCACGAGCAGGCCGACCGAGGCGGCGAACAGCGGCAGCATCTCCTCACGGAAGCGTGGGTTGTTGAGCCGCTCCGGGCTGATGAGAAGCAGGTCGATCGAGCCGGCGGCGAGGCGGTCTCGGACGTCGTCCCATTCGTCGCGGTTGGTGCTGTTGATCGTGTGCGCGCGCAGACCGAGGCGCTCGGCCGCGTCGATCTGGTTTCGCATCAGCGCCAGCAGCGGGCTGACGATCAGGGTCGGCCCGGCGCCCGCCTCGCGCAGCAGCGCGGTCGCGACGAAGTACACCGCCGACTTGCCCCAGCCCGTCCGCTGCACGCACAGCACGCGGGCTCGATCGACGACGACATCCCGGATCGCCTCGAGCTGGTCCGGGCGGAAGTCCGCGTCCGGGTCATCGGTGAGAATTCGCAGCTGATCCAGGGCAGCGGCGGGGATCGTTTCGGAGTCGGTTATCGGCACTCTGAAGTACAGAGTCGCAGGCGGCCCGGAAATCACCCCCCGAAGCTAGGGTCGTAACAGATGCTGTATGTCCACCGAGCAGAACGCGCGGACCGTCTCGCCGACGGCGTCGCCGAGACGCTGCTCGCGCCCCTCGATGACCCGTTTGAGCCCGACGTCGTCGCGGTTCCGACGCGCGGGATCGAGCGCTGGCTGATCCAGCGGCTGTCGACGCGCCTCGGGACCACGGGCGACCGGCGGGACGGTGTGTGCGCGAACGTCGAGTTCCCGTTTCCCGGGCGCCTGATCCAGGCAGCGCTGGCGGCGGCGACCGGGATCGACCCCGAAAACGACCCGTGGGTGGCCGAACGTGCCGTGTGGCCACTGCTCGAGGTCGTCGACGAGTGTCTGGCCGAGCCCTGGCTCGCGACGCTCGCGCGGCACCTCGAGGGCGCGCGCAGCGATCCGGAGGACCCGATGCGGCGTTTCGGCGTGGTTCGCCACATCGCCGACCTGTTCGATCGCTACGGCATCCACCGTCCAGACATGGTCAAAGCCTGGGCCGACGGTGAACAACCACAGGAATGGCAACCCGAGCTGTGGCGGCGCCTGCGCGCTCGGATCGGGGCACCGAGTCCAGCCGAGCGGCTCGCGCCCGCATGCGAGCGAATCCGCAACGACCCAGCGCTGCTCGACCTTCCCGCTCGGCTCTCGCTGTTCGGGCTGACGCGGATCCCGCGCTCGTTCCTCGACGTGCTCGCCGCGATCGCGGATCAGCGCGACGTCCATCTGTTCGTCCTGCACCCGTCGCCGTCGCTGTGGGATACGGTGGCCGCGGACATGGAGGGCGGGCCGCCCGTGGTGACCAGGCGCGGTGACCGGACCGCGTCCTCACCGGCCAACCGGCTGCTCGCGTCGTGGGGCAAGGACGTCCGCGAGCTCCAACTCGTTATCGCGAGCGCTGGCGCCGGCGCCGACCACCACCACGGGCTCCCGGTGGTCGAACCCGACACGCTGCTCGCCACGATCCAGCGAGACATCCGCGAGGACCGTCCGCCGCCCGGCGCCGCGCTGCCGGGTCGGGTCGACGGGCGCCTCCTCCTGGACCCGGTCGACCGAACGGTCCAGATCCATGCCTGCCACGGGCGCGCTCGCCAGGTCGAGGTCCTCCGCGACGTCGTCCTCCACCTGCTCGAGGACGACCCCACGCTCGAACCGCGCGACGTGATCGTGATGTGCCCGGACATCGAGACGTTCGCGCCGCTGATCGAGGCCACGTTCGGGTCGGGTCGGGTCAAAGACGAAGACGAGGGCGAGGACGAGGACGAACGGCAGTACGACGGAAAACGCCTGCCCGACCTCCGCGTCAGGCTCGCCGACCGCTCGCTGCGGCAGACCAACCCGGTGCTCGGCGTCGTCAGCCAGTTGCTCGCGCTCGCCGACCAGCGGGCGACGGCGTCGCAGCTGCTCGACCTGGCCGGGCGCGAGCCCGTGCGCCGCCGGTTCGGGTTCGACGACGACGAGCTCGCGCGGGCGCAGGAGTGGGTTGCGGACAGCGGGATCCGGTGGGGGTTCGACGCCCAGCACCGAGAGCCGTTCAAGCTCTCCTCGCTCCATGCCAACACATGGAGGCGCGGCCTCGACCGGATGCTGGTCGGTGTCGCGATGACCGAGGACGAGAGCCGGCTCGTCGAAGGCGTGCTGCCGCTCGATGATGTCGACAGCGGCGCGATCGACCTCGCCGGCCGGTTCGCCGAGTTCGTCGACCGCGCGAAAGCGGCGGCAGACTCCCTCACCGAGCCGAAACCGATCGGGGCCTGGATCGACGCAATCGGCTACGCCGCCGACTCGCTCACCGCCACCAGCGAACGGGAGTCCTGGCAGCGGCGCGAGCTCCAGCGCCTGCTCGGCGACGTCGTCGCCGAATCCGGCGACAGCACGTCGAGCGGCGGCCCCGAGCTCGGGCTCGCCGACGTGCGGGTCCTGCTCGCCGACCGGCTCCGCGGGCGCCCGACCCGCGCGAACTTCCGCACCGGCCATCTGACCGTCTGCACGCTCGTCCCGATGCGCTCGGTTCCACATCGAGTCGTGTGCGTCCTCGGGCTCGACGACGGCGAGTTCCCGCGCCGCGCCCGGCGCGACGGCGACGACCTGCTGCTGGCGGAGCCACACGTCGGCGACCGCGATCCGCGCACGGAGGACCGCCAGATGTTGCTCGACGCGCTGATGGCCGCGACCGAGCGGGTGATCATTACCTACACGGGCGCCGACGAGCGCACGAACCTGCCCCGTCCGCCCGCCGTCCCGGTGGGCGAGCTCCTCGACGCGATCGAACGCACGGTGAGGTGCGAACGCGGGTCGCCTCGCGACCAGGTCGTGATCCACCACCCGCTGCAGCCGTTCGATCCCCGGAACTTCGTCCCCGGCAAGCTCGTCCCCGGCGGGCCGTGGAGCTTCGACCCGCAGGCGCTCGCCGGCGCTCGAGCGCTCGCAAGCGTTCGTAGCGAGCGCTGCCGCTTCCTGTCCGCGCCGCTGGCACCTCCAACCGGGAGCGTCGTCGAGCTCACCAATCTCATCCGCTTCGTCGAGCATCCGGTGAGGGCGCTCCTACGCGACCGCCTCGGGATCAGCGTCAGCGAGTTCTACGACGAAGTGCAGGATGCGATGCCCGTCGAGCTCGACGCGCTCGAACAGTGGGAGGTGGGACAGCGACTGCTCGAGGGTGTGCTTGCCGGCGGGGACCTCACGGCCCGAATGCGAGCGGAGATCGCGCGCGGCGCGCTTCCGCCGGGCGAGCTCGGGCGAACGACGCTTGCCGACATCCGGCCGAAGGTGCTGCAGTTGGCGGCGGAGGCGAAGGCTCTCGGCGCCGTGGGGACTCCTGTTTCGATTGACGTCAACCTCGCGCTGCCGGACGGGCGCACGCTGGCGGGAACGGTCACGGGCGTGTGCGGGGACACGATTCGCACGATTTCGTACTCGCGGGTCAAGGCGCGCGACCGCCTCCGCGCCTGGGTGAGGCTGCTCGCGCTGAGCGCAGCGCGACCCGAGCGGCCGTTTGAGTCGGTCGTGATCGGGCGGGCCCGCTCGGAATCGCGCTGGGCGGGCGCGACGGTGTCGCGGATTCCCCCGCTCGCCGACACTCCCGCGGAGCGGCGCCGGATGGCGCTCGAGCATCTCGCCGTGCTTCTCGATCTCTATGACCGTGGCATGTGCGAGCCGCTCCCGCTCGCCTGCGAGACATCTGCGTCCTATGCCCAGGCCGCGGCGGCAGGCGACGACGGCGAGGCCGCTGCCCGCGGCGCCTGGGAGACCGTCTGGCGCATCCCCAAGGAGGATCGGGATCCCGAGCATCTGCTCGTGTTCGGCGACGGCGTTCCGCTCGCTTCGCTGATGTCCGATGGCCCACGCGATGACGAGCGCGGTCCGGGATGGGACGAGGGGGAGACGACGAGATTCGGGCGCTATGCGGTGCGGCTCTGGAGCGGGTTGTTGGCGATCGAGGTGCTGTTCGATCGATGAGCGCCAAGGAGTTCGACATGTGCGGTCCGCTGCCGTCGGGCGTCACGGTGCTCGAGGCGAGCGCCGGAACCGGCAAGACGTACACGATCGCCGCTCTGGCCGCCCGCTACGTGGCGGAGGGGACGCCACTCGAGCGGCTGCTGCTGATCACGTTCACTCGGATGGCGACGGGTGAGCTGCGCGACCGGGTCAGGGAGCGCCTGGTCCTGTGCGAGCAGGAACTTTCGCGGATCCTCGCTGGCGGGCCCGCCGCGCCTGAGGATCCGGTTGTAGCGTTGCTGGCGTCAGGCTCGGATGACGAGGTCCGCGTTCGGCGCGATCGGCTCGCCCGGGCGGTCGCCGACTTCGATGCGGCCACGATCGCGACCACGCACGGCTTCTGCCAGGAAGTCCTGGCGGAGCTCGGGACAATCGGCGACCTCGATCGCGAGACCGAATTCGTTGAGGATGTCTCTGACCTGCTCGAGCAGACGCTCGACGACCTCTACGTCCGCCGCTTCGGACCGGCCGGAGAAGCTCGATTCCCACGGTCGCAGGCGTTCCGTATCGCCCGCGACGCGGTCTTCAACCCGACGGCCAAGCTCGAGCCGTCCGGCGAGCCCAACGACAGCACAGCCGCGATGCGCTACCGCCTCGCGGACAGGGTGCGGAACGAGGTCGCCCGTCGAAAGCGGCGCCTGGCGATCATGACGTATGACGATCTGCTCACGCGGCTGAACGAGATTCTCGTCGGGCCAAACGGCCCCGAGGCGAGGGAGCGGCTGCGGACTCGCTACGACGTGGTCCTCGTCGACGAGTTCCAGGACACCGACCCGATCCAATGGCAGATCCTGTACCGGGCGTTCGCGAAGGAAGGGGTGACGCTGGTCCTCGTGGCCGACCCGAAGCAGGCGATCTACGCGTTCCGAGGCGCCGACGTCTATGCGTACCTGGTAGCGGCGGCGACCGCTGCGACCCAGGCGACGCTGCGCAGCAACCGGCGCAGTGACCAGTCGCTGCTCGATGCCTTTGACGCGTTGTTCGCCGACGCGAGGCTCGGCCACGAGGAGATCGTCTATCGCAAGGTGAGAGCCACGAGCGCTCACCAGACCAGCCGTCTCAGCGGCGCGCCCGAGAACGCCGCGCTCCGGATTCGGGTCGTGCACCGAGCCGACCCGACGATCGAGCAGACCAACTACGGATATGCCAGAGCGCCGTCGGCCCGAGAGCATGTCGCTCGCGACGTCGCGGCCGACGTGGTCGCGCTGTTGGCTTCAGGGGCGACGCTCGAGCACCGCGCCGCCGATGGCGAGCCGAAGGGCACCGAGCCGGTCCGTCCCCGGGACATCGCCGTGCTCGTACGCACCCACGCCAACGCCGACCTGGTGTGCGAGCAGTTGCAGGCCGCGCGAGTGCCCGCGGTCATCAACGGCGGCGGCAACGTGTTCGCGACTCCGGCGGCCCGGGGTTGGCTGCGGTTGCTCGAGGCCCTCGAGCGGCCGGCCGCGATCGTACGAGCCAAGACCGCTGCGGCGACTCTTTTCCTAGGATGGGGCGGCGAGCGCATCGCGACCGCTCCGGAGGAGGATTGGGAGGAAGTACACCGGCGGCTCCACCGCTGGAGCCGGATCCTTCGGGCAAGCGGGGTGGCCGCACTGATCGAGGCGGTTACGGTCAGCGAGGATCTCGCCGGCCGGATGCTCGCCGAGGTTGGAGGCGAGCGGCGGCTGACCGATGTGAACCACATCGCGCAGCTGCTCCATCGCGCGGCTGCCACCGAGCGACTTGGCGTCACGGCACTGCGCGGGTGGCTCGCCAAGCGCATCGCGGACGCGGAGGGTGACCGCCCGGAGGATGAGCGCACCCGGCGGCTCGATTCAGACGCGGAGGCAGTGCAGGTGTTGACCATCCACCGGAGCAAAGGGCTCGAGTTCCCGGTCGTCTACTGCCCGTTTCTGTGGGAGCCGAGCCCGATCGCACGCGATCCGGAGCCGGTGTCGTTCCACGATCCGGCTAGCGGGTTCCAGCACACGATCGACGTAGGGCTCGAGGGTCGCGCTTGGAACGCCCATGTGGCGCGCCATCGACTCGAGCAGCGAGGAGAGGATCTCAGACTCGCGTACGTGGCGCTGACTCGCGCAAAGCACCAGGCGGTGATCTGGTGGGCGGGCTCATATGAGAGCCGCAACTCTCCGATCGGGCGTCTGATGTTCGCGATGGGCGAACACGGTGAGGTCGGAACCGACGGCGCCCGCACGCCGACTGACGCCGACGCGGTTGTGCGATTCGAAAAGCTGGCGGCCGCCGCGCCCGGTCATATCGCCGTCGAGCGTTCGACGCTCGGTACGCCGACCGCCTGGAGTCCGCGGATCGAGCCGGCGCCCGAGCTCACGGCGGCGCGCTTGAACCGTGGGCTCGACCTCTCGTGGCGGCGGACGTCGTACAGCGACATCACCGCCGACGCGCACGACCCTCTGGTGGCGAGCGAGCCAGAACGGCCTGTTCTGAGCGACGAGCCCGAGATGCCAACGCCGGTCGTGCTCGGGCGGGTCCAGCAACCGGAGCTCGCGCGCGAATCACCGCTCGGCACGGCGCCGGTCGGCGTCGACTTCGGAACCTTCGTTCACACCGTGCTCGAGGCGACGGACTTTGCCGCGCCCGACCTCGAAGCGGAGCTCGCCGAGAGCGTTGCGGGGGCGTTGTCTCGTCGGGGGTTCGATCTGGGTGGTGAATCCGATCGTGTCGTTCAGGGGCTCCGGGCGGCGATCGAGACGCCGCTCGGGCCGGTCGTCGACGGCGTGCGCCTGCGGGACGTCACGCGCTCGGACCGCCTCGACGAGCTCGAGTTCGAGCTGCCGCTCGCCGGCGGCGACGAGCCCACCGGCCGGCTGACCTTGCCCGCGATCGCCGGCGTGCTCCGCTCGCAGCTCCCGGCTGGCGATCCGATAACCGCGTATGCGGGGCGGCTGGAGGACCCGGCGCTGCGGTCACACGTGCGGGGCTTTCTCACCGGCAGCATCGATCTGGTGGTCCGGCTGAACGGGCCGAGATTCGCGATCGTCGACTACAAGACGAACTGGCTCGGCCCCGCCGGCGAGCCGCTGACCCTCGCCTACTACCAGCCCGACGCGCTCGCGGCGGAGATGAGCCGTGCGCACTACTGGTTACAGGCGTTGCTCTACACGGTTGCGCTCCACCGCTATCTCCGGTGGCGGATGTCGGGCTATGACCCGGAGCGCCACCTCGCCGGTGTGCTGTACCTGTTCGTGCGAGGGATGGCCGGTGACGCGGACGCGGGGGTGTTCGCGTGGCGCCCACCGGGTTCGCTCGTCGAGTCGTTGAGCGACGTCCTCGACGGGAGCGCCCGGTGAGCGCGCTCGCCGATCCATTCGGAGCCCGGCGGGCTGCCGGGGCCGCCGGGTTGCTCCGCGAGTTCAACGAGATCGGCGTGTTGTCGGCGGCGGACGTGCACGTCGCCACACGGCTCGGCTCGCTCGTGGGCGAGGAGAGCGAGTCGGTACGTCTCGCAGTTGCGCTTGCCGTGCGCGGACCGCGGCTCGGCCATGTGTTCGTCGACCTGGCCACGATTCGCGATACCGCGACCGTCGAGTCGGACGAGCCGGTCGATTTGTCGGCGCTACCGTGGCCGGTGGTCGATGAGTGGCTGGGCGAGCTGGCCGGGAGCGATCTGATTGCGCTCGGTGAGGAAGGCGAGGAGGGACCGCTACGGCTGCTCGGGACCCGGCTCTACCTCGACCGCTACTGGCGCGACGAGCGCGCGGTGGCGGAGGACCTGAACCAGATGACCGCGAGCGCCCGGCTCCAGGTTATTGCCGGCGGCCCCGGCACCGGCAAGACGACCCGCGTCGCGAGGCTCGTCGCAGAACTCATCGAGCAGGCAGGCGGGTCGGGGGTGCGGGCGCCGCTGGTCGCCCTGGCTGCCCCGACCGGCAAGGCGGCGGCACGACTGCAGGAGGCCGTCCACGAGGAGACGTCCAAGCTCCCGGTCGGCGAGTCGGTCCGAGAGCACCTGATGGCCCTGCGCGCGTCGACGCTGCACCGGCTGCTCGGGTGGCGGCCCGGGAGCCACAGCCGGTTCGCACACGACCGCGGCAACCACCTCCCGCACGACGTCGTGGTCGTCGACGAGACCTCGATGGTGTCGCTGTCGATGATGGCGCGGCTGGTCGAGGCGGTGCGTCCCGAGGCAAGGCTGATCCTGGTCGGTGACCCGGGTCAGCTGACCTCGATCGAGGCCGGCGTCGTGCTCGCCGACATCGTCGGGCCGGGCGTGGGGCATGGCATCGTCGTGCTCGAGCGGGTGCACCGCTACGGCGGCGGCATCGCGAAGCTCGCCGCGGCGATCCGCGACGGTGACGGCGACGCGACCGCGGCGGCGCTGCGGGAGGCGCCGGGCGAGATCACCTGGCTTGATGTGGATTTGCACGAAACCGAGGCGGGCCTCGAGGTGGTCCGCGAACGGGCCGTCGCGGCGGGACGC
>Ga0335076_10000565_pt1 | contig 34646 bp, 30 predicted proteins | sample Lox_Sample_25_FD_206717 | JGI IMG/M metagenome (GOLD analysis project Ga0335076, IMG submission 206717) | Soil microbial communities from Loxahatchee National Wildlife Refuge, Florida, United States - Lox_Sample_2.5 | ecosystem: Environmental > Terrestrial > Soil > Wetlands | place: USA...
TACCGGAACAGGCCTCCCGGTGGCGGTCCCTGGACCAGACCGGGAACGTCCGGCTGCTCACGGCCGAGGATTTCGACGACGACGAGGCAGGCCGGGGCAGGCCCGGCGGCGTGTCCCGAACGGCGGCGACCGCCAAGCCAGCACCCCAGGTCACCGCCACACCGGCCGTCCAGCCCGCGCCCCAGGCCAAGCCAGCACCCCGGGTCACCGCTAAGCCCGCGGCCCGGGCTACCGTCGCTCCGGCCGCCAACGGCAGGCCCGCGCCCGTCGGCGGTCCGGCGCCGCTGCCCCTGGCCAGCTACGACACGCTGTCGCTGGCGTCCCTCAGGGCGCGGCTGCGCACCCTCGACGTCGCCCAGCTACGGGCGCTGGTGGAGTACGAGGCGGCCCACGCCGAGCGGCCCGACGTCCTCGGCATGCTGGAGCGCCGGATCGAGAAGCTCGAGAACGGCGGATGACGCCGCAAGTGCCGGCCAGGGCTCCGGCATGCCGCTAGCGACCTCGGCCGAGTCACCGGTCCCGGTCCGGACCGTCACCCGGCTGGTCGGGGACTGGATCGGCCGCCTCGGCCGCGTCTGGGTCGAGGGTCAGATCGCGGAGCTGAGCAGGCGCGGCGGCACCGCGTTCCTCACCCTCCGTGACCCGATCGCGGCGGTCTCGGTCCGGGTCATCTGCCCCGCCAGCGTCCTGGACGCCACCCAGCCACCGCCGGGTGAGGGCGCCAGGGTCGTCGTCTGGGCGAAGCCGGAATTCAACGCAGCGCGCGGGTCGTTCGCGCTCGCCGCCGCCGAGATCAGGGCCGTCGGCATCGGCGAGCTGCTCGCCAGGCTGGAACGCCTGCGCGCGGAGCTCGCCGCCGAGGGCCTGTTCCGGGCCGAGCGCAAGCGCAAGCCGCCGTTCCTTCCCGGCACCGTGGGTCTCATCTGCGGCCGCGATTCCGCCGCCGAGCGGGACGTGCTGAGGAACGCCAGGCGCCGCTGGCCGGCGGTCCGGTTCCGGGTCGAGCAGGTCGCGGTGCAGGGCGTCCGCGCGAGCGAGGAGATCATCGACGCGCTGCACCGGCTGGACGCGGACCGGGCCGTGCACGTGATCATCATCGCCCGCGGCGGGGGCTCGATCGAGGACCTGCTGCCGTTCTCTAGCGAGGACCTCGTGCGCGCCGTGGCGGGCTGCAGGACGCCCGTCATAAGCGCGATCGGGCACGAGCAGGATGTGCCGCTGCTCGACCTCGTCGCCGATGTCCGCGCCTCCACGCCGACCGACGCGGCGCGGCGCGCGGTGCCCGACGTAGCCGAGCAGCTCGAGCTCATCGGGCAGCTGCGGGCGCGCGTCAGGCGGTCGGTTGCCGGCCGGCTGGACCGGGAGGCCTCGTGGCTCGCCGCGATCAGGTCCCGGCCGGTACTCGCCAGCCCGCAGCGTGAGCTTGACCGCCGCGAGGAGCAGATCCTTGCCCTCGCCGAGCGTGCCAGGAACGTCATGTCGTCCGAGCTCAGCCGTCGCGGGGCCGATCTGGTCCACGTCAGGGCCAGGCTGATCGCGCTGTCGCCGGCCGCCACCCTGCGCCGCGGGTACGCCATCGTGCAGCAGGAAGGCGGCCATGTCGTGCTGCGCGCGGGGCAGGTGACCGACGGCGAGGCACTGACGGTCAGGCTTGCCGAGGATCAGCTCCGCGTGATCGCCGCGGGCCGGGACTGACCGCGGGACTGGACCGACCGCGGGACTGGACTGACCGCGGGACTGGACTGACCGCGGTACCGGACTAGCTGTGCGGGCCGCCAGCCCGCCACGCCAGCGGCGACCACGGGAAACGGCGGTACCAGCAGGAGCCGAGATCGGCCAGCAGTCCGCGGCGCCGCAGCGTCGCCGGGCAGCGGGAGCTGCGCCGGGGTCGCGCGCACCGGCCGCGGTCTTGCGCCCAGGCCAGCCGGCGACGGAGTCCCGTGTGCTGCCCTGCGCATACCGGCGGCAGGGCGGCGGCGCACGGTAGCCGCGTCCCGTGGCTGTCATGGCTATTCATATTTGTCCTCCGGGCAGACTGCCGTCTTCGCCCCGTTCATCGGGGCGCATGCCGTGCGCATTACACGTCCGTGCGCCGCGCACTACTAGGGTGAGCACCGTGAGCGATGGCGAGCGGCCCGGTTTCGAGCAGGCCAGGGACGAGCTGATCGAGCTGGTCAAGAAGCTCGAGGCGGGCGGGCTGACACTTGAGCAGTCACTGCAGCTATGGGAGCGCGGCGAGCAGCTCGCCACCATCTGCGAGGAATGGCTCGAAGGCGCGCGCGCCCGGATGGCGACCGCGCTGGCGGAACCCGGCGACACCAGCGACGCTGCGGAGCCGTTCTGATCCCGGAACGCAACCGCGACGCCCCGCCGGTCGTCCTCTAGGTATGCGCGCACGCGTGATCGCTGTCCTGGCCGCCGGGCTCGTGGCCGGGTGCGGCGGTTCCGGGGTCCCGGCGGCGGTGCACACCGCGACCTCGCCGTCGACGCCGGCCGGCAGCGGCCAGGCGCCGGGCGGCCCGCGCAACGGCGCGCCGTGCAAGCCAAGCGCCGGTGTCGCCCCCGGAACTTTCTTCGGGTACGAGGGCAGTAACCCGCTGAGGGCGGTGCAGTTCGTCTCGCCGGAGCGGGGGTGGGTCGCCGGCAGGCACGTGCTCCTGGCCACCACGGACGGCGGTGCGTCCTGGACAGTGCAGCGTCGCGGCGAGCTGGATCTTGTGTCCGTAGACTTCATCAGCGCCGACACCGGCTGGGCGGTGGGCCTGGACAGCCTGCTCAGCACCTCGAACGGCGGGCGGACGTGGACCGCGCTCCCGGAGCCCTGCGGCGTCATCAGGTCTGTGCATTTTCTGTCTCCGCGGGACGGCTACGCGATCGCCGGCGGCATAGACCCGGTGTCCGACGGGGTGCTGGCGCCGGCTTCCGGCGGGGCGGTCGTCCGCACCACCGATGGCGGCCGCAGCTGGCAGCCGGTCGCCGCGCCCGCCGATCCGCAGACCGTGTGCTTCAGCGGCGGCAACTCGGGCTGGCTCGGGGCGGCCGGGAAGCTGTACTTCAGCGCCGACGGCGGGCAGAGCTGGCGGCTGCAGGCCGCCGGTCCGCACGGCAGCGGCGCGCCGGCCGCCCCGGGCGTGATGTTCGTGCAGTGCGCCAGCGGCTCGGTCTGGGCGCTGGACGTGGGTCCGGGCGCGGCCTCGAGCCAGCAGCCGCACATCGGCTATCACGCGAGCCCGGCCGGGGCAGTGCCGCTATTCGCCGAGCAGTACTTTCCGCACCCTGGCGTGCGGGTGCGCGCCGAGGCGCCCAGCGCCTACGCCGGTCCGGTGTCGGCGATCAGCTCCTCGGCTGCGGCATTCATCGACTGGTGCGACGTCTGCGGTTACGGCACGGCGCCGTGGGTGCTGGCAGCCGACGACGGCGCGAGGCTCGACCGGGCTGGCACCGTCGGCGGGCTCAACCAGGCGCTGGGCGCGAGCTTCCTCAGCCCGTCCCTCGGCTGGGTGGTCGGCACCTGGCGCAGTGGCGCGCAGATCAGCTCCCGGATCGTTAGCACGGCCGACGGCGGCCGCAGCTGGCGGGTGCAGTACCCGGCTGGCTAGGCTACGCAGCCTCGTCCGGCCCGGTGCCGCCGAGCCTGGCGAGGACGGCAAGCACCCCGTCGGCGAGCTGGCGCGCTGCGTCGGTGTCCGATGCGAGCGAGACCTCCGCCACCGCGAGCATCATCGCCCCGGTCATCACGACCGCCGCCGCCTCGTCGAGCGGCTCGCCGCTGCGCGCGAAGAACTCCGCGTTCTTCCGCACCCAGTCCGCCAGCCGCTGCCGCCACAGGATCTCGAAGCCCGGCGGGCCGTCACCGCGCGCGAACATCCCGGCGAGCTGCCGCTGCTCGATGCAGACGTCGAGGTATGCGCGCGCGCCGGTCAGGAACAGCTGCATCGGGTCGGTCACCCCGGCGCCGCGGCTCTGCCGCACGGCCGCCCTGGTGCGCTCCGTGTGCTCGCGGCTGAGCTCCTCGAACAGGGTCAGATAGAGGTCGGCCTTGCCGGAAAAATGGTGATACAGGCTGCCGACGCTAGCCCCTGCCAGCGTGACGATGTCGGACACGCCTGCCTGCGCGTAGCCCACGAGCGTGAAGACCTCGCGCGCGGCCGCAATCAGCGCGCCGCGCGTCGACGTGCCCCGGTCGGTCGCCTTGCCGACGGGCAGCGCCTGGTCAGTAGTCATCACAGCCCCGCAGTCGTCACAGCACGTGTCATCGTAAGCCCGTGTCCCTGTCCGGTGTCCGTAAGGGCGGCCGGCCGGCTGGCCGACTTGGTACATAGGATTCCACCACGGCCTGCGAACAGGGAAGGTGCGTTGGTGATGAGCGAGGATCTGGCGGCTGCCACACCCGAGCCGGGCAGGCACGCGCCCGACCGCAACCTGGCACTCGAGCTGGCCAGGGTGACCGAGGCCGGCGCGATGGCCTCGGCGCGCTGGGTCGGCCGCGGCGACAAGAACGGCGCGGACGGCGCCGCCGTCAACGCGATGCGCCAGCTCATCAACACAGTCTCGATGGACGGCATCGTCGTGATCGGCGAGGGCGAGAAGGACCGCGCCCCGATGCTGTACAACGGCGAGCAGGTGGGCGACGGCAGCGGCCCGAAGTGCGACGTCGCCGTCGACCCGATCGACGGCACCCGGCTGACGGCCAACGGCATGCCGAACGCGATCTCGGTGCTCGCCGTCAGCGCGCGCGGCTCCATGTACGATCCGTCCGCTGTCTACTACATGACGAAGCTGGTGACCGGCCCGGAGGCGGCGAGCGCGGTCGACATAGACGCTCCGCCCGCGGCCAACGTCGCGGCGGTGGCGCGCGCCAAGGGCTGCTCGGCCTTCGACGTGACGGTCGTGATCCTGGACCGGCCACGGCATGCCGAGCTGATCAGCGCCGTCCGCGCGGCAGGCGCGCGGATCCAGCTGCTCACCGACGGCGACGTCGCCGGCGCGATCATGGCCGCGCGCGACGGCACCGGCATCGACCTGCTGCTGGGTATCGGCGGCACGCCCGAGGGCATCATCGCCGCGTGCGCCGTCAAGTGCCTCGGCGGCGTGGTCCTGGGCAAGCTAGCGCCCAGAGACGAAGCCGAGCGGACGAAGGCACTCGACGCGGGCCACGACCTGAACCGGGTCCTGACCACCGACGACCTGGTCACCTCCGACGACGCGTTCTTCGCGGCAACCGGCATCACCGACGGCGAGCTGCTGGCGGGCGTGCGGTACAAGGCAGGCGGCGCGACCACGCACTCGCTCGTCATGCGGGCGAGGTCAGGCACCGTCCGCAATATCTACAGCGAGCACCAGCTATGGAAGCTCAGCGCGTACAGCGCGGTGAACTTCCGCGGCGGCTAGCCGCGCGCGGGCCGGGCCGGCTAGCGCGGCAGGCTGCCGCGACGGCGGCCGCCGAGCCAGCGCGACCGGCGCGGCGAGATCACCCTGATCGTGCCGCCGAACGCCATCGCGCGGACCTCGACCACCGGCATCCCCGGCGCGGCCACGCGGGGGGTCTTGTTGATCCTGCGGGTCAGCATCGCGGTGCCGCCGATATCGACGCAGACGCCCTCGGGCACGATCAGCTCGAGTGTCCCGCCCACGACGGTCGCGTGCACCACGACCCGCTGACTCTGCAGCAGCGCCTCGCGCAGGTCGAGCACGACCTCACCGAACACGGCCACCGCCGGCACCGTGGGCGGCACCACCCACCTGCCGTCCCTGCGGTCGCGGCCGAACAGCGCGAGGACCGGGCCGCGGTGATCGAGCCGGAACGGCTGGGCCGACGGCGCGGCCAGGTCACTGGTCAGCACCGCGAGGTCGCCGAGCGTTCTGGCGGAGTGTGCGCGCTCCACCCGCTCCGCGTGCTCGGTCAGCGTGAGCCTGCCGTCGGCCGCGGCGTCGCTGAGCAGCGCGATCACGCCGTCACGATCCGCGTCGGAGGCCCGCATCTCGCGGGGCGGCGGACGGTAGCTCACAGTCCGAACACTACCCTCGGCCCCGCGAGCCGGCCCGACCCGTGCGCCCGGCCTGACCGAGCCGGCCTGACCGCGCCGGCCGCAGGCCGGGGCCGGTCAGGACCAGGTCCTGCCGTGGTCGCTGGTGCTGAGCTGAATGGCGTTGTGCGACGAGTCGATGTAGTACAGCGTGCCGCTGCCGTCCACCCACACGGTCACAGCGGGCGCCCCGATGGCCTTGGTGTGGCTGACCGGGTTCCAGCCGCCCCACTTGCCGCCGTCGAAGAGCCGTGCGTGGATATACCCGTCCTGGCCGAGGCCCGCGAGGATCATGCTGCCATCCGGCCAGCGGCCAGCGGCCAGGCCGGTCATGAGCTTGCCGCCCAGGTTCTGCACGATCGGCTCCTTCGGGTCCGTGGTCTTCTTGCCCAGCGCGGCGAACATCTCCGGTTCGCTCGCGTAGTTCGCGACGTCCCTGTCGATGCTGCCGCTGATGTCGTACTGGTGAATTGCCCAGGTCTTCCACGGCGCGGGCACGCGGGGGTGACCCTTGGCGCTGGAGGGATCGGCGATCCACAGCGGGTACTTGCCGAGGCCCGCGCAGTTTCCTGCCTTCGCGAAGTCGATGAACGTGTACAGCAGCGGGGTCCTGCCGAGCTTGCTCTCCAGCGCCGACTGCACCTCTTCGCCCCAGGCGGCGACGCGGGATGCGCTGAGGCCGTCATTCACCTCGAGGTCGAGCGCCACCCCGTCGGTGTCGCGCAGGCCGATCGACTCGAGCTGGGTTATGAAGAAACTGACCGTGCTGGCCGCGCTGACCGACGGATGCCCGAAAAGATAGGCGATCCTGCCCTTTTTCTTCGACGCGAGCCAGTCCCAGTCGGAGTGCGCGTACGGATTGACATACCTGGTACCGCTGGGCTCAAGCTCGGTGATCTTCACCGCGGCCCAGACGAAGCTGCCCGCCTCGGCAGACCACTTGGACGGCGGCCCCTGATAACTGGAGACATCGACCCCGGCCTGCAGTTTCGCAGCGGCCGCATTTGCCTCGTTACGCAGCAGATTTACCACGGGGAGACACTATCGCTTCGGCTCGCCGCGCCGAGGCATTCGGCGTCCATTCCGCGCCATAGCCCGAAATGCCGCAGACCCGGCGAGGCGGTCCCGTCCCCGCGCCGGCGCCTCGTGCCGCGGAACACGGCCCCGCGATCCCCTGTTAGTTTGGTATTAGCAACTATCAACCAGGCGGGAGGGGCCGGCCCGTGGGCGAGGCTTCAGTCATGTCAGGCGGCAGGGGGCTGCGCGGCGGCCACTACAAGTGGGTAGCCCTCTCGAACACCACCCTGGGCATGCTGGCAGCCACGGTGAACGCGTCGATCGTGATCATCGCGCTGCCCGCCATCTTCCGCGGCATACACCTCAACCCGCTCGAGCCCAGCAACATCAGCTACCTGCTGTGGATGCTGATGGGCTATCTCGTCGTGTCCGCGGTCCTGGTGGTGACGCTCGGGCGCCTCGGCGATATCTACGGCCGGGTCCGGATGTACAACGCGGGCTTCGCGATCTTCGGCTTGGGCGCGCTGGCGCTGCCGTTCGACCCGTTCAGCGGGCCGGCCGGCGCGCTGTGGCTGATCGGCTGGCGGGTCATCCAGGCCGTCGGCGGCGCGATGCTGATGGCGAACTCCCCCGCGATCCTGACCGACGCGTTCCCGGCCAACCAGCGCGGCACCGCGATGGGCATCAACCAGGTCGCGGGCATCTCGGGCCAGTTCATCGGCCTGATCCTCGGCGGCGTGCTCGCGGCGGTCGACTGGCGCCTCGTCTTCATCGTGTCGGTGCCCATCGGCGTCGGCGGCACCATCTGGTCCTACCTGAGCCTGAAGGAGGTCGGCGTCCGGACGCCGGCCAGGATCGACTGGCTCGGGAACGTCACGTTCGCGATCGGCCTGGTCATGCTGCTGACCGGCATAACCTACGGCATCCAGCCCTACGGCGGGCACTCGATGGGCTGGACCAGCCCGCTGGTGCTGACGGGCCTGATCGGCGGCCCGCTGATGCTCATCCTGTTCTGCTTCATCGAGACCAGGATCGCGTCCCCGATGTTCGACCTGCACCTGATGAGGATCAGGGCGTTCGCGGCGGGCATCGGGGCCACGCTGCTCGCCTCCATCGCGCGCGGCGGCCTGCAGTTCATGCTGATCATCTGGCTGCAGGGCATCTGGCTGGTGCTGCACGGCTACAACTATCAGGACACCCCGCTGTGGTCTGGCATCTACCTGCTGGCCCTGACCTTCGGCTTCGTGGTCTCCGGCCCGCTGTCGGGCTGGCTGTCGGACAAGCACGGAGCCCGCGCGTTCGCCTCCGGCGGCCTGCTGGTATCGGCGGTCGCGTTCGGCGGCCTGCTGCTCATACCCGTCAACTTCAGCTACCCGGAGTTCGCCGCGCTGATCTTCATCGCCGGCGCCGGGATGGGGCTGTTCTCGGCGCCGAACGCCGCGGCGATCATGAACAGCGTGCCGGCAAAGCAGCGCGGCGCCGCCTCCGGCATGCTCGCGACGTTCCAGAACTCCGGGTTCGTGCTGTCCATCGGCGTGTTCTTCTCGCTGATGATCGCGGGCCTGGCCTCGACCCTGCCGACCACGCTTACCAGCGGCCTGACCGCGCAGGGCGTGCCGCACACTGTCGCGCACCAGATCGGCTCGCTGCCGCCGGTGGGCAGCCTGTTCGCCGCGTTCCTCGGCTACAACCCGGTCAAGGAACTGCTCGGCCCGACCGGCGTGCTGCAGCACCTGCCGGCCTCGCACGTCGCGGTCCTGACCGGCAGGACGTTCTTCCCGCAGCTCATCTCCCAGCCGTTCCATCACGGCCTGGTGATCGTGTTCAGCATGGCGATCGCCGTGCTCGTGATCGCGGCCGGCGCGTCCGCGCTGCGCGGCGGCAGGTTCGTGCACGAGGAAGCCGGCCAGGCGGCCGCAGTCGCGGCCGGAACGGCCACCTCGGGCGCCGGGACCGACGTCGTCAGCGACGCGCTCACGGAGAACGCGATCACGGCGAGCGGCGCGAACGGGTCGAACGGGTCGAACGGCGCGAACGCCCCGGCGGCCGGCCATACCAAGGAGACTGTACGGACGGCCGATGGTCGTGCTACCCCTGATGCATGACATCCTCCGGCCTTTCGTCCTCCGCTGCTGCCGTCGCCCGGGCTGAAGCGGAAGACCTGGAATTCGTCATCTTCCTGTACGCCGATCACGGCGGCGTTACCCGCGGCAAGGCCGCCGCCAGGCGCTTCCTGCCGGAGCGGATAGCCAGCGGTATCGGGCACACCACGGCCATGATGGCGATGACCATGCTGGATACCCTCCAGCCGGTCGACGGCATGAGCCCGGTCGGCGAGGTCCGGATCAAGCCCGATCCGGACACGCTGGTCGTACTGCCGTACTCGCCCGGCGCCGGGGCGATGCTGGGCGACCTGGTGAAGCCCGACGGCGAGCCGTGGGAGGCGTGCAGCCGCTCGTTCCTCAAGGACGCGATCGCCGATCTGGCCCGCGAGGGCTTCGCGATGTCGGCCGCGTTCGAGCCGGAGTTCACGGTGGGGCGGCGCGAGCCCGACCCGGAAGGCGGCCCGGACCGGCTGGTGCCCGTCGAGGACAGCCTCTGCTACTCGGCGACCGGGTTCCACCAGGGGCACGACTTCGCCATCGAGCTGGTGCGGGCGCTGAACGCCCAGGGCCTTCAGGTCGAGCACTACTACCCCGAGCTCGGGCACGGCCAGCACGAGATGCCGATCCGGTACACCTCGGCGCTGCGCGCCGCCGACAACCACGTGCTGTTCCGCGAGACCGTTCGCGGTGTCGCGTTCCGGCGCGGCCTGTGGGCGAGCCTGGCCCCCAAGCCGATCCCGGACCAGGCGGGCAACGGCGGGCACCTGCATGCCTCGCTCACCGAGCTGACCGCGGACGGCTCGCCGGGCGGGCAGGCCTTCGCCGACCCGTCCGGCCAGTACGGGCTTTCCAAGATCGGCTATCACTTCATCGGCGGCCTGATGGCACACCTGCCCGCCCTGGTGGCGATCACCTGCGGCAGCGTCAACAGCTACCGCCGACTGCAGCCGCAGTTCTGGAGTAGCGCGTACACGGTCTGGGGAATGGACAACAGGGAGGCGGCGGTCCGGATCTGCTCGCCGCTGCGCGGCGACGAGAGCAGCTCGGTCAACCTGGAGCTCAAGCCGGCTGACTCCGCCGCCAATCCCTATCTCGCGCTCGGCGCGTTCATTCACGCCGGCCTGGACGGGATCCGCCAGGGGCTGGACCCCGGCGCAGCCGTGAACGTGGACCCGGCCACGATGTCCGACGCAGAGCGGGAGGCGGCGGGCGCCAGGCGGCTGCCGCGCTCGCTGCCGGAGGCGCTCGACGCGCTGGCCGCCGACGACCTGCTGATGAGCAGGCTCGGTCCGCTGCGGTCCACGGCGTACCTCGCGGTGAAGCGCGCGGAGGCGGCGGCGTTCGCACAGCACGACGCGGCCTGGGAGTGCTTCCAGCATTTCCTGCGGTTCTAGCGATGAGCCTGACCGAGGCGATCGAGGAGCTCCGGCTCGTCGACCACCACGTGCACACGATGCTGCCGGGCCCGGTGGCCAGGGCAGACTTCGAGAGCTACCTGACCGAGTCGGACCGGCCCGCCCCGCCGGGCACGACCCAGTTCGACTCGCAGCTCGGCTTCGCGCTGCGGCGCTGGTGCGCGCCGTTGCTCGATCTCGATCCGGGGGCCTCGCCCGAGGACTATCTCGCGCACCGCAATTCCATGCCGGGAACGTCGGCTGCCACCCGCCTGCTGGCTGCCGCCGGCACTGGTGCCCTGCTCGTCGACACCGGCTTTACCGCACCCGGCTCGCTGAGCCTGGCAGACCTCGGCGGGCAGGCAGGCGCGTCCGTGCGCGAGGTGGTCCGGCTCGAGTCCGTGGCCGCGGACCTGGCCCTGAGCGGCTGCTCGGCCGGTGACTTCGCCGCTCGCTACGCCGAGGTGCTCACCCAGCGCACTGCCGGGGCGGTCGGCCTGAAGAGCATCATCGCCTACCGGTACGGCCTGGACTTCGACCCGGAGCGGCCGAGCGCGCACGAGATCAGGGCGGCGGCAGGCGCGTGGCTGCGCACCGTCGAGGCGTCGGGCCACGCCCGGCTGGCCCACCCGGTGCTGCTGCGCGCCGTGCTGTGGGCGGGCATCGACCGCGGCCTGCCGGTGCAGCTGCACACCGGGTTCGGGGACCCGGACCTGGATCTGCGGCGCGCCAACCCGGCCGCGGCCCGTGACTTTCTCGCCGCCGCGAGCAGCACGGGCGTGCCGGTGATCCTGCTGCACTGCTATCCGTTCCAGCGGGAGGCCGCGTTCCTCGCGCAGGCGTACCCGAATGTCTACTTCGACGTCGGGCTCGCGCTGCATTACGTCGGTGCCCGCGCCGTGTCGGTCCTCGCCGAGGCGCTGGAGCTCGCGCCGTTCGGGAAGGTGCTGTACTCCTCCGACGCGTACGGGCTGCCAGAGCTGATCTACCTGGGCGCGCGGCTGTGGCGCAACGCGATGGCGGACGTCCTCGGCGGCTGGGTTGCCGCCGGGCACTGGACGGAAGCCGACGCGGCCCGCGTCGCGGGGATGATCGCGGCAGCCAACGCCGCGCGGGTCTACGGCCTGCCGTTCCCGGACTAGACCGCCGGCCCGGTGATGACGGCGACGACGCGCGTCCCCGGCACGATCGCACGCCGCTGCGCGAGCGCGAAGATGCCGCGCATCATCTTGGCGACGTACACCCGCTCTAGCCTGATCGCATGCCGTCGCTGGAAATCCGCGATGAAGGCCTCCAGCTCGGGCGTCCGGCGCGCGTAACCGCCGCAGTGGAAGTCGTGGCTGACCGACCAGTTCGCGGTCGGCGCGCCGAGCGCCTCGCGCTGCAGCCGTGCCACCTCGTCGTCCAGGAAGCTCGCGCCCCTGAGCACGGCGAAGCCGAGCACCCGCTGGCCGGGCCGCAGGCCGGCCGCGAGCCCGGCCAGCGTCCCGCCGGTGCCGCACGGACAGCAGACGAGGTCGGCCGGGCCGGCTGCTCCGGGCGGCAGCTGCGCCGCGATCTCGGCCGCGATCTCGGCGCAGCCGCGCACCGCCAGCGCGTTGCTGCCGCCCTCGGGTAGCAGGTAGAACGGCCAGAACTCGGCCCGCAGCCCGTCGATCACCTGCGGTGATGCCTTGGCGCGGTACGCGGTCCTGGCCAGGTACGTCAGCTGCATGCCGCGGCTGACGGCGAACGCGAGTGAGTCGTTGAGCGGCAGGTGCTCCTCGCCGCGGATCACGCCAATGGTTGCGAAGCCGAAGCGATGGCCGGCCGCGGCCACCGCCCGGATGTGGCCCGAGTACGCCCCGCCGAACGTGAGCAGCGTGCCGTGGCCCTGCTCGCGCGCGGCGTCGAGGTTGTACCTCAGCTTGCGCCACTTGTTCCCGGTGATCTCGGCACCGATCAGGTCGTCGCGCTTGAGGTACAGCTCCACCCCGGCCTCGGCCAGCCGGTCATCGTCCAGCTTCGTCAGCGGTGATGGCCCGGCCACGGTCCTGACGCTACCCCTAGGGCGGCGACCGTCAGTCCAGGGCCGGGGCCAGGGTGAACCCCGATGCGCGCCGGGCCGTCGCGGCAGCACGCTTGGATCATGAAACCTCCCCTCATCGAAGCCGTTGACGTGCACGTTTCCTTCGGCGAGACCCCGGCGCTGCGGGGTGCCTCGGTCCGCGCGGACAGCGGCGACTTCCTCGCCATCATGGGCCCGAGCGGGTCCGGAAAGTCGACGCTGCTGCACTGCCTGGCAGGCATCTTCACCCCGGACAGCGGCGAGGTCCGCTACGCCGGCAGCCGGCTGGACGACCTGCCCGACAAGCGGCGCACGCGGCTGCGGCGGACCGACTTCGGCTTCGTGTTCCAGTTCGGGCAGCTGATCCCCGAGCTGTCGGCGGCAGACAACATCGCGATGCCGCTGCTGCTGAACGGCGCCAGGCGAGCCGCCGCCTACCGACAGGCGCGGGGCTGGCTGACCCGGCTGGAGCTCGGCGAGCTTGGCGGGCGCCGGACCGGCGAGTTGTCCGGCGGCCAGGCACAGCGGATCGCGATCGCGCGGGCGCTGGTCACCGCGCCGCGGGTGCTGTTCGCCGACGAGCCGACCGGGGCGCTCGACTCGCGGACAGGCCACCAGATCATGAGCCTGCTCATCGCCGTCGCCCGCGCCGAGGGCACCGCGATCGTGCTCGTCACGCATGACTCCGGCGTGGCCGGCTACGCCGACCGCGTCGTGGAGGTCGCCGACGGCCTCGTGCGGGACGCGGTGGCGGCCGGAGGTGTTCGGTGATGCTGCGCCTTGGCTGGCACTTCGCCGTCCGCAGCGGCCGCGAGGGTATCGCCCGGCTGCTTGGCACCGCCGCCGCCGTCGCTGTGGGCGTGGCGATCATGCTGTGCGTACTCGCGGACTTCCACGCGTTCTCGGTCACCAGCGGCAGGGGATGCTGGGAATGCACCCAGGGCACCGCCGTCGCGGCACGCCCGGCAGCTGGCCGGCACGCCGAGATCTGGAACTACGGCGACGACATCTTCCGCGGCCAGACCATCGAGCGGCTGGAGGTCGCCTCGCTCGGGCCGGACTCGCCCGTGCCGCCCGGCATCTCCCGGCTGCCCGCGGCCGGTCAGTACTACGCCTCGCCGGCGCTCGCGGCGCTGCTCAGATCCGTGCCGCGGGACCAGCTCGGCGACCGCTTCCCCGGCAGGCTGGCCGGGACCATCGGCGACCGGGCGCTGTCCGGGCCGGGCGAGCTGGTCAGCTACGTCGGCGAGCCGGTGTCCGCGCTGGCGCAGCTGCCGGCGTCGGTCGAGGTGACCTCGATCGCCACGGCGCCGGCGACTCAGGTCTGGTCGCCGTACTTCCGGGACGCGTTCGTCGTCGGCGCGCTGGCGTTCCTGTTCCCGATCCTCATCCTGATCGGGACTGCCACCAGGCTCGCCGCCGCCCGCCGGGAAGAGCGGTTCGCCGCGCTCCGGCTCGTGGGCGCGACGTCCGGGCAGATCAGCGTCATCGCGGCGGTCGACGCCGCGCTCAGCGCGGTGCTGGGCGCCGCGGCGGGCATCGGCGCGTTCGAGCTGGTGCGGCCCGCGCTGGCGCACTCGGCGGTGACCAGCGCGCACTACTTCGCTGCCGATGTCACGCCCCCCGCCTGGGGATACGCGCTCATGCTCGGCGCGGTGCCGGCCGCGGCGGCCGTCGCGGCGCTGCTCTCGCTGCGCCGGGTGCGCATCTCGCCGCTCGGCGTCGCCCGCAGGGTCACGCCGGCGGCACCGAGTGCCTGGCGGATGCTGCCGCTGCTGGCGGGCCTCGGGCTGTTCGCGCTCGGCATGGCCCTGTCCGGCTCGAAGTCGATCGGCGCGGCTTCCTACCCCGGCCTGCTGCTGGTGATGACCGGGCTGGTGGTCGGCGGCCCGTGGCTGACGGCCTGGGCGGCCCGGATCGCGCCGCGGCTGCTGCCGGGCGCGGCCCCGCTGCTGGCGGGCCGGCGCCTTGCCGACAACCCGAAGGGGGCGTTCCGGTCGATCCGCGGGCTCGTCCTCGCGGTGTTCCTCGGGACCGTCGTGGCCGGGCTGCTGCCGGCCGCCAACGCGACCACCGCGACCCCGAGCGCCCGGTCGCTGTCGGACGTGCTGATGGCGCAGTTCCTGACGGCGCCGGTGTGCGGCAACAGCGTCAACTGCACCGGCGGCGCGCCGGGCGACACGCTGCAGAGCAAGTCCGCCGCCGAGCAGCGGATCGTCGCGGACGGCCTGCCGCCGCGGGCAGGCGCGGCGCTGGTGCGGGACCTGGAGCGCTTCCGCGGCGCGCAGCTGTACCCGGTCTACTCCCTGCCTTCGCCAGCACGGCCGTCGTCCGGGCAGCCGTCGTCCGGGCAGCCGGGCCGCGGCGGCCCGCCCGGCGGCTATACCGGGGTCGTGAGCTGCGCGAGCGTGCGCGCGCTCGCGGTGCTCGGCAGCTGCCCGGCAGGCGCGCGGGCCATTGAGGCCGACACCTGGAACCTGTACGGGGACAACCCGTCGGACACCACGCAGCCGATCTTCGGCCCGGCTGATCCGGCGGTGCACGGCGGCCTCGGCGGGCTGTACCTGCAGTCCGTGCTCATCCGGGTGCGGGATGCGGCGACCCTGGAGCGGGTGCGGACGTTCCTTGCCACCCACACCCCGCTGTCCGCGTCCGGCTCCGCGCCGCGCACGTTCGGCGAGGCCGTCCGGGCCAGGGTCGAGGTCGGCGACACGGTCCAGCGGCTGACGGACATCGCGATCGACCTCACGCTGCTGGTGGCGGGGTGCAGCCTCGCGGTCGCGATCGGCGGCGGGCTGCTGGAGCGCAAGCGGGCCTTCACGCTGCTCCGGGTGAGCGGTACCCCTGGCGCGACGCTGTACCGGGTCGTCCTGCTGGAGGCGGCGTTCCCGCTGATCGCCGCCACCGTGGTTGCGGCCGGCACCGCCTACGGCATATCCGTGCTCACGATCGACCGGCTCGCGAGCAAGGGCACCCCGCTGCCGGTGCTCGGCGCGTCGTACTACCTCACCGTTGGGGCCGGGCTGCTGGTCTCGCTCGCCGTCATACTGGCCGCGATGCCGCTGCTGCGGCGGATGACGGCGCCCGCGAACGCGCGGTTCGAGTAGATCCCGCCCGGCCCGTGCCGCTGCCGGGCGGCGCTACGCGCCCGCGTACCGCTGCCTGGCGGCGTTGCCGACGGGGCAGCCGCCCGGCGCGGCACGGCAGACGCCGGTGTCGCAAAGGCGGCACATCCATCGCGTCGCACCCGGCCCGCGCATCATGCCGACCAGCACCTTGGCGGCGAGGGTGGTGAACTCGGCCCGCTCCGCCGGCGTCAGCGGCGCGAGCGCGCGCTCCAGGACCGCTGTCCTCTCGTCGCACACCTGCCGTGCCCTTGCCGCCCCGGCGGCGGTCAGCTCGACCGCTGTCGAGCGCGCGTCCGCGCCCGGGCTCCGCTCGACGAGGCCGGAATCCGCCAGCCGGTCCAGCAGCCGGACTGTGCCCGATGACGTCAGCCCGAGCACCTGGCGGAGCAGATCGACCGACGGGCGGTCCAGGAAGTGCTGCAGCGCCGCCAGCGCCGCGGGCGCCGAGTCCGAGCGCCCGGCCGCGGCCGCCGTCGCATCGGCCATCTGGTCGGTGACGATCAGCGCGAGCGCGCCGAAGACATTCGCCGGGCCGTCGAGTCCCGCCCGGCGCGCCGCCTGCTGCTCAGCCAAGTTCGTAGTCGAAGGTGAACGTCCCCGGCGGAGTCGCCGTCGCGACGGCAGTTCCCGCACCGGTCAGGCTCGTCAGCTCGCCCGTCCCTGACCCCTCGACGACCTGCCAGCGCGAGCGCGCCTCGCCGTTCACGAACTCGCCGTCCGCACGCAGCACGAAGCTGCCCGCGCGGCCCGCGAGCGTGCCGGTAGTCCGCTGATAGCCGGTGTACACCGCCGACCCGTCCGGCAGGTAGCACATCACCGCGTCCCAGGCCGCCGTCGCGGCCAGGTCCCCTTCGAGCGCGAAGGCCACCGACGCCCTGGTGAGCTTTCCGTTCCCGTCCAGCTCCTGAGAGGTGTTCTCGTCCCACGACTTGACCGTGAAGCTGCCCGTTGCCTGTGCCATGAGATCTCGCCTCCATCAGATGTGTGAGTCATACACATTACTCGGGTGATGCTGCGCCGCGTCGCCGGGGCGCGGGCGCGTACCACCAGCAGCGCGCCGGCCCCGGTGTTACGGGAAGCGCAACGATCGCCCGGCGGGGCCGCCCGGCCGCCAGCCGGTACCTGCCCAGGCCGGGCGTTAGCCGGTAACGATGACGCCAGCCTTGACGGCTGCCTGCAGCAGGTTCTGCGCCCCGTCGGCTGCGGTCCGGGCGAGCAGTGCGTGCGTGTGGGCGCCGTCAAGGTCACCCAGGCCGATACAGCTCACTGCCACCCTGGCATCGTGCGCGGCCATTTCTAACTGACGGGCGGCCTCGCTCAGATCGATCTGACTGCCGGACTCATGAGTGCTGCTCATGTCTCACCGTCCTCGTCTTCACGGCCCGCCGGACCCGGGCAGCGGTCGCAGCGACGCTGGTCCGGATAGCTGCCCGCGCAGCAGGCGGTTCCCTGTGCACGCGCAGGCCAGCTACCCGGCATCCCGATGCTTACCCCTCCGCTGCCAGTTGCATGCCAGCTGCAGCGAACCGGCTTGCCGTCGCCGCGATGATCCCGCTCCCCGGCCGGCCCCTACCGGCCGGGGTGAGCGAGCAGCCCGCCCATCATGAGATCGAGGATCCGGTCCGCCTGCGCGGTGTCGCCGGGCGCCGAGTCGGTAGCCACGATCAGCCCGTGCACGATGCGGATCAGGTCGTGCGGCTGGATCTCCGGGCGCACCGCCCCCGCCTCCTGCGCCCTGGCGAGCAGCGCCTCTGTGCAGCCGCGCAGGATCCGGCTGCACTCCGACATCAGCGCGGAGTCCTTGCCGATCGTCGCCACCAGCGCCGCGCTCAGGCTGCGCTTGGTCCGGCCGAATGCGGCGAAGGCGCGCAGCCACTGGCCGAGCGCCTCGCCCGGCGACTCGGACACCAGCAGCTTGCCGGCCAGGACCTCGAGGCCGTCGACCTGGTCCTTGTACACGGCCTCGAGCAGGTTCTGCCGGGCCGGGAAGTGCCGGTACAGCGTGCCGATCCCGACCCCCGCCCGGCGCGCGATCTCCTCGAGGGACACGTCGTCCGCCCCGCGCTCGGCGAAGGCCCTGGTGGCCGCCGTAATCAGCAGCTCATAGTTGCGGCGCGCATCGGCCCGCTTCGGCCCGGCTGGCGGGTCGGACGGCGTCACGCTTGCGTTCATCTCAGCTCCTGCGAAACCGACTTGCAAAGCGGAGGCATCCTCCGTATAGTTCTTAGCGGAGGGATCCTCCGGATCAATCATAGCTCGCTTCGGCCGGGCGTGACCAGCGAAAGCCAGGCGCCACGGCCTGTAGTCCAGCACGCCTTCAGGAAAGAGGGACCTTGCCCACACTCACCGACCGCCAGTCGCTGCCAGCCATCCGCACGGACGGCGCCAGGGCGAAAGACCGGCGGAGCATCACCCTCGCCGTCGTCTTGTGCGCGCAGCTCATGATCGTCCTCGACATGACGGTCGTGAACGTCGCGCTGCCGTCCATGGCGGCCGGCCTGCACCTGTCCGCGACCGGCCTGTCCTGGGTACTCAACGCCTACACGCTGACCTTCGGCGGCCTGCTCCTGCTGGGCGGCCGGGCCGGCGACGTCCTCGGCCGCCGGAACATGTTCATGATCGGACTGGCGCTGTTCACGCTCGCGTCCCTGGCCGGCGGCCTGGCCACCTCCCCCGCCGTCCTGCTGACCGCCAGGGCCGTGCAGGGTGTCGGCGGCGCCATCGCCTCGCCCGCGGTGCTCGCGACGATCATCGCCAGCTTCCCCGAGGGCCGGGAGCGCGTCCGCGCGCTCGGCGCCTTCACCGCCGTCGCCATGGGCGGCGCGTCCCTGGGCCTCGTCCTCGGCGGCATGATCACCCAGTGGGTGTCCTGGCGCTGGGTCTTCTTCGTCAACGTGCCGGTCGGCGTCGCCGTCGTCGCCGCCACCCCGCGCCTGCTGGCCCGCTCGAAGCGGCTGGCCGCCAGGCTCGACATCGCGGGCGCACTGACCTCGACCGGCGGCATGTCGGCGCTGGTCTACGGATTCATACACGCAGCGTCGGCCGGCTGGGCCAACGCCACCACCATCGGCGCCTTCGGCGTGGCCGCGGCACTGCTCGCAACGTTCGGGTTCATCGAGACCAGGGCGCAGGAGCCGATCACCCCGCTCTGGCTGCTCGGCGATCGCAGCCGCGCCGCGTCCTACGTGGCCAGGCTGCTGCTCGTCTGCGGCATGTTCGGGATGTTCTTCTTCCTGACGCAGTTCGTCCAGGAGATCCTGCACTTCAGCCCCCTGCAGGCGGGCCTGTCGTTCGTGCCGATGACCGCCACGCTGCTGCTCATGTCGCGGCTCGCACCGCGCCTGGTACCGCGCTTCGGCGCCAAGCCGCTGATGGTCGCCGGCCTCCTGCCGGTGGTGGCGGGCATGGCCTGGCTCGGCCACGTCAGCACCGCGACCAGCTACATGCCGGACATCCTGGTTCCGATGCTGCTGCTCGGCGCCGGCATGGGCCTGGTATTCGTGCCGCTCACGATGGCCTCGCTCGCGGGCGTGCCGCCGCAGGACTCGGGCGCGGCCGCCTCCATGGTCAACGTCATGCAGCAGGTCGGCGGCGCCCTCGGCCTGGCGATCCTGGTCACGATCTACGGCAGCGCCCGGCAGTCCGCCGCCGGCCACCCGCTTGCCGGCGCCACCCCGGCGGAGCAGGCCAGGCACGCGATCGTGCACGGCATGAGCACCGCGTTTACCGCGGCCGCGATCTTCGACGTACTGGCCTTCCTGGTCGTGCTGTTCGCGATCCGCCTCGGCAGGCCACAGCAGGCCCCGGTCACGGCTCGCGAGCCGGCCGCAGACCCGGAGCGGGTCGCGGACCCGGAGCGGGTCGCGGACCCGGAGCGGGTCGCGGACCCGGTGCCCGTCGGCCAGGTGGCCGGCGTCAGAGACTGATTCGCGCGCTAAGACGGCGGCGCCGTGGCCCAGGGCCACGGTGCCGCCGTTTCCATTCGCGGTCCTCGGTTCCGCCGTGGCCGGACTCCGGGCCGGGCGCCGGCCGGCGGCGACCTAATATGAAGAGATCAGTCCCGGCCCGAGGAAGTGCCCGTCGTCATGCCCGAGTTCAGCTACACCGACCTCCTGCCGACCGGACAGGATGCCACCGAGTACCGGCTGCTGACCGCTGACGGCGTCACCGTCCGGCAGGCGCTGGGCAGGGACTTCCTGGAGGTCGAGCCGGAGGCGCTGACCCAGCTGACGGCTGCCGCGATGCACGACATCGCGCACCTGCTGCGGCCGGGGCACCTGCGCCAGCTCCGCTCGATTCTCGACGACCCGGAGGCCAGCGGCAACGACAAGTTCGTGGCCCGCGACCTGCTGCAGAACGCGTGCATCGCGGCCGGCGGCATCCTGCCCATGTGCCAGGACACCGGCACGGCGATCGTGATGGGCAAGCGCGGGCAGCAGGTCCTGACCGACGGCCGGGACGAGGAGCACATCGCCCGCGGCGTCTATGACGCCTACACGAAGCTGAACCTGCGCTACTCGCAGCTGGCGCCGCTGACGATGTGGGAGGAGCGCAACACCGGCAGCAACCTGCCCGCCCAGATCGAGATCTACGCCACCGGGGGCGGCGAGTACAAGTTCCTGTTCATGGCCAAGGGCGGCGGCTCGGCCAACAAGTCCTACCTGTACCAGGAGACCAAGGCCGTGCTGAACCCGGCGCGGATGGCGACGTTCCTGGAGGAGAAGATCCGCTCGCTCGGCACCGCGGCCTGCCCGCCTTATCACCTGGCGATAGTGGTCGGCGGGACGAGCGCGGAGTACGCGCTCAAGACCGCCAAGTATGCGTCAGCCCGGTACCTCGACACGCTGCCGACCAGCGGCTCGCTCGACGCGCACGGGTTCCGCGACCTCGAGCTCGAGCAGCAGGTGCTGGAGATCACCCGCCGCGCGGGCATCGGCGCGCAGTTCGGCGGAAGGTACTTCTGCCACGATGTGCGGGTCATCCGGCTGCCGCGGCACGGCGCGTCGTGCCCGGTCGCGATCGCGGTGTCCTGTTCGGCGGACCGCCAGGCGCTTGCCAAGATCACCAGGAACGGCGTGTACCTCGAGCAGCTCGAGACCGACCCCGCGCAGTACCTGCCCGAGCCCGCGGGTGCCGAACTGGCCGATGACGTCGTGCGCATCGACCTGGCGCGGCCGATGGACGAGATCCGGGCCGAGCTGTCGAAATACCCGATCAAGACCCGGCTCGCGCTGACCGGGCCGATGGTCGTGGCCCGCGACATCGCGCACGCCAAGATCGCCGAACTGCTCGACTCCGGTGCGCCGATGCCCGCCTACCTGCGCGACCACGCCGTCTACTACGCGGGCCCCGCCAAGACCCCGGAGGGCTACGCCTCCGGCTCCTTCGGCCCGACGACGGCGGGCCGGATGGACAGCTACGTGGACCGGTTTCAGGCGAACGGCGGCTCCCTGGTCATGCTCGCCAAGGGCAACAGGTCTGCCGCCGTCACTGCCGCCTGCAAGGAACACGGCGGCTTCTACCTCGGGTCGATCGGCGGAGCCGCGGCGAAGCTGGCCAAGGAGTCCATCACCAAGGTCGAGGTGCTGGAGTACCCCGAGCTGGGCATGGAGGCGGTGTGGCGGATCGAGGTCCGCGATTTCCCCGCGTTCATCGTGGTAGATGACAAGGGCAACGACTTCTTCGCCGATGTCACCGCCCCGAGGCAGCCGCTGCTGACGATCGGCTCAGGACCTAGCTGACAGCAGTCAGGAAGACAGGCACGCCGTGACCGAGTTCCGCGTCGAGCACGACTCGATGGGCGAGGTCCGGGTGCCCGCCGACGCGCTGTGGGGCGCGCAGACACAGCGCGCCGTCGGCAACTTCCGCGCGATCTCGGACCGGCCGGTTCCGTTCGTCGTCATCAGGGAACTGGCACGGATCAAGGGCGCGGCCGCCCGGGTGAACGCCGGGCTGGGCGTCATCGAGCCGGACATGGCAGCCGCGATCGAGGCCGCGGCCCGCGAGATCTACCTCGGTGACGACGCGGACGGCGGGCACGAGGAGCAGTTCCCCGTCCCGGTGTTCCAGACCGGCTCGGGCACCTCGACCAACATGAACGTCAACGAGGTCATCGCGCGGCTCGCCACCCGGCGTCTGGGCCGCCAGGTGCACCCCAACGACCACGTCAACGCGTCCCAGTCATCAAACGACGCGTTCCCGACCGCGGTGCACCTGGCCGTCGCCGGCCGGATGGGCGTGTCCCTGCGCGACGCGCTGCGCCTGCTCGCCGGAGCGCTCGACGTCAAGGCGGCCGAGTTCGCCGACGTCGTGAAGAGCGGCCGCACGCACCTGATGGACGCGACGCCGGTGACGCTGGGCCAGGAATTCGGCGGCTACGCCGCCGCGGTGCGGCACGGGATCGAGCGCATCGAGCGCGTCCTGCCGGACGTCTGCGAGCTGCCGCTCGGCGGCACCGCGGTCGGCACCGGCCTGAACGCGCCGGCCGGGTTCGCTAACCGGGTCATCGAACTGCTCCGCGGTGACAGCGGGCTGCCGCTGCGCGAGGCCCGCGACCATTTCGAGGCGGCCGGCGCCCGCGATGCGCTCGTGGCGGCCAGCGGCGTGCTGCGCACGATCGCGGTCAGCCTGTACAAGATCTGCAACGACCTGCGGCTGATGGGCTCGGGCCCGCGGACGGGACTGGCCGAGATCAACATCCCTGACCTCCAGCCCGGCTCGTCCATCATGCCGGGCAAGGTCAACCCGGTGCTTCCCGAGGTGATCTGCCAGGTCTGCGCCCAGGTCATCGGGAACGACGCGGCGACCGGGTTCGCCGGGGCGGCCGGCAACTTCGAGCTCAACGTCATGATGCCGCTCATCGCCCGGAACCTGCTGGAGTCCAGTGACCTGCTCATGGCCGGCTCCGCCCGGCTCGCGCGCGCGTGCGTAGCCGGGATCACGGCGAACGCGGAGCGGCTCCGCCGGTACGCCGAGTCCTCGCCCGCGATCGTCACTGCGCTCAATCCGTTCATCGGCTATGAGGCGGCGGCGCAGGTAGCGCACGCCGCGCTCGAATCCGGCGCGACAATCCGCGAGGTGGTCATCGCGCAGGGCTATGTGGCGGCCGGGAAGCTCACCCTCGAGCAGCTCGACCGCGCCCTGGATGTGCTCGCGATGACCCGCCCGCCGGGCGGGCCGGACAGCTGAGGCCTGACCTGGCCGGACGCCAGGTAACAAACTAATCGCCGTCGGCGCTGTAGTCCGGACAATGCACCTCGCACGGACGCTGGATGTCGCTAATCTGATGCCTGCCAATACGCCTGCTACATGGTGCTTTACTGCAGATGAGGTCCCGCCGTGCACGCAGTTATGGGGGCTGGGCGCCTGATAGGCGGTCGTTACCGCCTGCAGGAGCCGATCGGCCGGGGAGCGATGGGCATCGTCTGGCACGGCCGGGACGAGGTGCTCGCCCGCGACGTGGCTGTCAAGGAAGTCCAGGTGACCAGCCAGGTCTCCCCGGCCGAGGCAGAGGTCATCTACCAGCGGACGCTGCGCGAGGCCAGGACGGCCGCGCGGCTCAGCCATCCCGGCGTCGTGAAGGTCTTCGACGTCGTCGAAGAGGCCGGCAGCCCGTGGATCGTGATGGAGCTCGTCCGGGCCAGGTCACTGGACCGGGTCATCACCGAGGACGGGACGCTGACGCCGGAGCAGGCGGCCGACCTCGGCACGAGCCTCGTCGGGGCGCTGGCGGCGGCGCACTCCTCCGGCGTGCTGCACCGGGATGTGAAACCGAGCAACGTGCTGGTGACCGCTGAGGGCCGGGCAGTACTCACCGACTTCGGCATCGCCACGTTCGCCGAGGACCTGGCGCTCACGCAGGCGGGCATGGTCGTCGGCACGCCGGGCTTCACCGCGCCGGAGCGCATCCGCGGCGAGATCGCCACGCCAGCCGCCGATATGTGGTCGCTGGGCGCCACGCTGTACACGGCCGTGGAAGGGCACGGCCCGTTCGACCGGAACGGCGGCTCCGCGCAGATCTCGACCGGAGTTGCGAACGAGGACGCGCCGCGGGCACAGTCGGCGGGCCCGCTGGCACCGGTGATCGGCGCCCTGCTCAGCCGCGATCCCGGTACCCGGCCGGACGCCGCGACCGCGGAGCGCCTGCTCGCGGCGGCAGCGACCGCCGCCAGAACTACCCCGCGGCCGCTGCCGGGACCGGCGGAGCCGGGCCGGGCCGCGCCCGCCGGAACCGGCGGGCGCACGGCGGCCGCGGTCATCGGCGGTGCCGGGCTGCCGGCAACCGCGCTGGCTGACGGGCCGGACGGCCCATCGCCTGGCAGTGTCATCGACCCGGGCAGCGGACCGGTGCCATGGGGCCCGGTCAAGAGCACCTGCAGCCGCCCGGCGGCCGGCCCGCCGGGCGGAGCCGGCGACGGCGAGGGAGGCGGATCTGGCCAGGGCGGTGGCCCTGGAGACGGCGCCGGCGGGCCGGGATCGCGCGATGGCAAGGCGGCGCAGCCGGCCTGGCGCTCCCCTGGCCGGCGGCGGCTGATTGTGGCTGCGGGCGGCACCGCCGCGCTGATAGCTGCGGCACTCGCCGGATGGATCGCCTTCCAGCACTCCGGGCCCGCCAGCGCTCTTGGCAGCACGGTGCCGCCCGGCACGGCGACGCAGCCGTCCGGGCCTGGTCAGCCAGGGAGTCATCCGTCGGCAGGGTCGCACAACGGGTCGGCCGCGCCCGGCGTCGGCGCCCCCGGTAGCGGCCCGGCGACCGGACCGTCGGCGAGCCCGTCATCGTCGGGCTCACCCAGCCCGTCGCCGAGCGGTACGCCCGCGCCCAGTCCCAGCGGCAGCGGTCCGACGCTCCCGGCCGGGTACCGCTGGCACAGATTCACGGCGCTCACGATGGGCACGGCGGCCGGATTCAAGATCGGGATGCCCGATCTGTGGACGCAGACCGTCAGCCCGCCGGTCGCAGAGATGTCCCAGTCGGTCCGCGACTTCCACCTGCTCGTGGACCTGAGCAGCTGGCTCTACTCCGAGCCGGTGCGGGAGGCCCAGTACGTGCAGAACCAGGCGGCGTCGGCACACAAGGGCCACGGGTACAAGGAACTGCTGCTGACGAAGACGAACTTCACGTCGCTTGGCGGCTTCAGGTCTGCCGCCGCGGCCGAGCTCCGGTACAGCTGGCATAGCTCGGTGCTCGGCTACGGCGAGACGGAGCTCGTGATCCTCGTGACGCTGAACACGTCCGCGGGTCCGCAGCCATACGAGTTCGAGCTGGTGGCGCCCACTCAGACCGCCGGCTCGGCCGACTCGGTGCTGTCCGCGGCCCTGCCGACATTCCGGCCGCTGCCCGGCTGACACGGGTGTCCGCCCGAGTGACATTAATTCGCTCGACGGTGTCCTTATCACGGACTGATCACGGCAGGGTGCCGTGCCGTAATAACTAAGCGTCGCAGAATGGCTACTGCGGGTTATTGCGTCGCTGGCGATTAATACCAGCCGTGCGCCTGCCAGAACGACCACGCCTGGCAGGGCGTGCCGTAGGTCCCCTTGATATAGCCAAGGCCCCACTTGATCTGCGTCGCCGGGTTCGTCTGCCAGTCAGCTCCGGCCGAGGCCATCTTGGAGCCGGGCAGAGCCTGCGGGATGCCGTAGGCGCCGCTCGCGTTCTCGGCGTTGTACCGCCAGCCGCTCTCCCTGCTCCAGATGTTGTTCAGGCAGCCGTACTGGTCGGTGCTGAAGCCGAAGGACGGAAGCATGTTGTAGGCGATGCCCTGGGCCGAGGAGGGGTCCGGCGGCGGGCCAGACGGGACAATCGGTGCGCCGGTGTCGTTCGAGACGGATCCCGCCGGCGTGCTGGTGAACGTCGGAGCGCTCGCGACCGTGAACTTCCTGGAGTCAGCGTCCTCCAGGATGATCTGCTGGCGCTGGTGCATCAGCAAGGCGGCCGACTTGCCCGTCACACCCTGCGCCACGGCCACAGCCAGCGGATCGGGCGCGCTGCCCGCCGGCGCGAACACGACGATAGCCAGGTAAGCCGCGGCACACACCGTCACAGTCGCGATTACAGCGGTGGACAGGAAGACTCCCACTCGCCGGCGCCGAGGGCGCCGGACCGGGGCACGTCTCCGGTGCTGTGACAATGCGGTCCTTCCGTCGGCCAAGCGCCGCCGGGCAGAATCACCCGGTGCGCGGACCGCTGCGGTACAGGGCAGCGAGTCGCATGACGGTCGGGCCTTAGCGCAATAGGGCCACTGCGGTCTAGCGCAGGACCCCTGACGAAGGGCCCGGCACCGTCGCCGCATAACGTTGCCAGAACCCGGCGGTCCGCCCAAGCGTTTCCGCCGAAAAAGCTGTGTTGAAAACCCGGAATTAGTGTCGCGCAGATCACAGTTTGGCAATACGTGCCCTACCAATTACAGGGCGTAATGAACCTCCAGCTGTGATCACAGCTCGGACCCTCGGACGGCTCGCGACACGCCGCGCCGCTGATCCGTCACCACGCGTGCGGGCGGTCGGGCGGCACAGCCCGCGCGCTGCTCGCCTTCCGGACTGGCCCGACTTGCGGCTAGCTTGAATACAGCCCCTCAACGCAGCTGGATGTGACAGATGGACGTTAAGCCGCGCGGTGCCTGGACGACCGGCACCGGCGACGCCGAGTCGATGCTCGCGGAAGCTCGCAAGGCACTGTTCGTGATGGTGGGATTCCTGGCGTTCCTGTGGATCGTCCAGATCGTCAACGTGGCAGATAGCTACCGTCTGATCGGGGAGTTCGGCATCCGGTCGCGCTCGGTGTCCAGCCTGCCCGACATTTTCACCGCGCCGTTCATCCACGTGAGCTGGACGCACATCGAGGCTAACTCGGGGCCGCTGTTTATCTTCGGCTTCCTGGCCGCCTACCGCGGCGTGGTCCGGTTCCTCGGGCTCAGCATGCTGGTGATCATCGTCAGCGGTTTCGCAAGCTGGCTGACCGCGTCCGCCCACTCCATCGGCGTGGGTGCCAGCGGCCTGGTATTCGGCTATCTCGGCTACATCCTGGTACGGGGCATCTTCGACCGGCACCTGATCGACCTGATCATCGGCGCGGTGATGGCACTGTGCTTCGCCTATCAGTTCACCGTGCTGGTGCCGCACGCAGGCATCGGCTGGCAGGACCACGTCGGCGGGCTGGTTGCCGGCGTAGCCGGCGGCTGGGTGTTCCGCGACAAGGCCAGGGCGAAGGCAGCCAGAGCGGCGAGGGAAGCCAGGACACCGAAGGCGCCGGCCGCGGCCGGCGCCCCGGCGACGGCACCAGGCAAGGCGGTGGCGCCGGCGAGCGGCTCGCGGGCGGCGGTTCAGTACACCGGCCCGCGCGCGGACCTGCACAAGGAACTGGACGACCTCGGCCTCTAGCCCGCGGCGGGCCCGACAATGGCCCGGCTGCCGTCGGCCTGGCCTGCCGGCGGGTCCGCGGGCACATCTCCCCCGGCAGCCCACTGCGGCCTGGCCCGCGGTCGGCCTAGCTGCCGTCGGCCTGACCTGCCGCCCGGTCCGCGGGCTGATCGCTCGCGGCCTCCGAATCATCCGCAGCATGCTCCGGCCCGGAGCCGGCTGGCGTGGCGGCACCGCCTGCCGGCGCGTCGCCTCCGGCTCCCTGTCCCGTCGCGTCCCCCGGCCGAGCGCCAGACCCGGCCGCGTCGGCCGGCGCCCCGGCTTCGCCTGCTGCCGCTGCGCCTGGCCCGGCGCTGTACTCCTCGCTCAGCCGCGCCCGGACCCGGCGGCGCGCCGGAGACCCGGCAGCCCGCGGAGCCAGCGCCGCGATGCCAAGGTGCGCCTCGATATTTGCCAGCCGCCGGCTGATGTCCTCCAGCAGGGCTCGGATCCCGAGCCGCGCCGCCGTCGCCGCCTCGGCCGCCGTCGCCGCCGGCTCTTCCCCGGCCCGGCCGGGGCCGCCGGGCGCGAGCCTGACCACGTGCATCCGCACCACCGACACGTCACCGGCGAGTTGCGTCAGGACCTGGACCGCCACGCCGTGACCCTCGCGGATGAGGCCCAGCAGGATGTGCTCGGTGCCGATGTAGTTGTTGCCGAGCTGGAGGGCCTCGCGCAGCGACAGCTCCAGGACCTTCTTCGCGCGCGGCGTGAACGGGATGTGCCCGGACCGCGCCGGATTCTGGCCGGTGCCGACGAGGTGCTCCACCTGCTGCCGGGCAATATCCAGGCTGATGCCGAGCTCGTCCAGCGCCCGCGCGGCAGTGCCGTCGCCCTCCGCCAGGATCCCGAGCAGCAGGTGCTCGGTGCCGATGTAGTTGTGATTGAGTAACCGGGCCTCTTCCTGCGCGAGGACCACTACCCGCCTGGCCCTGTTCGTGAATCGCTCGAACATGTTCGCTCCCATCCGGGCAGCACCGCACCGGTGCAATCAACGAACGACGACGCCCGTTAGATCCCGCTAAGGGACCGCGCACACGACGGAGATGTGCCGGGTACTGCCGGCCCGCACGGTCAGCGTGCCCGCCGCGCCGGCCTTTACCCGGATCGGCTTCTGGCCGGCGCGCCCAAACATGACAGTCGCCGACAGCGGCACGGCTGGCGGCTGGGTCCCGCCCGGCCCCAGCCGGCCAGGAGCACAACGGTCACGGCACCTGCCACGACTGGCTCCCGTATTGCCTTCATTTTCCTTGGACGGGCCGCCGGTCAGCCTGGTTGCAACCGCGCGAGCAGATTCCCCGCCCGGTGCAGTGTCTCGCGCAGATTAGGCTCGCTCGTCGTCTCCGCCGCGGCCTCGACCGACAGCCAGCGAAGCGGTGCGTCGGGATGCTCCGCCGTGACCGCTCCAGGATTCCGCGTCGCCAGCAGAAACCGCAGATCGGCGTGCTCGTGCTCTGGCTCTCCCCGGCCGGCCGCGACCGGCACGACGACCAGGTGCGTGAGGGCCGGCTCCGGCCACGGCACCAGGTCAGTGAGCCCGGTCTCCTCCGTTGCCTCGCGCAGCGCGATCGCGACCGGGTCGCGCTCGCCGGGATCGGCGTGCCCGCCGACCTGCAGCCACGCCTGCTGACGCGGGTGCCATCGCAGCAGGATCTGGCCGGTTTCCGGCTGCACGATCAGCGCGGAGGCGGTCACGTGCAGCGGCGTGGCGCGTGACCACGGGTCGTCTGCCGCGCGCACCAGGCGGGCCACCCGGGCCAGGTCGGCGATCTCGTCTCGGCCCGCTGGCTGGTAGCCGCGCAGCAGCGCGGCGAGCGGATCATCCATACCCGAATAGTGCCGGTTCCGGCGGCCGGGCGCCCGCGCTCTCGGCGGCACGGCTCGTCGGCGCAACCGGGCCATAGCGGGACAGCTCGCGGTCTGTTCGCGGCCAATCCATTACAGCCGCCGCGCATCGGTGCACACTGGTCGAGTCAGAAAGGGACCACTATGACTGTCACCTGCATCGACATCGATGGTGGGGTAAGTGACGTCACCGCCGATGCGGCATCGGCGCTGGCCCAGAAGATGGCGGACTACCACCGTAAGAACATCGTGCACATCGAGACCGCCGACGGACAGCACCTGCTCACCGTGGAAGGCGCCGCGATGCCAAGCGGCGTGCGCCAGCTCGGGTTCTTCGCTCCAAGGCCCACCGGCTGGGCACGGATACGAGCGCTCAGCGTGCCCAGCTATCGGCACCGAGGCGATGCAGGTGCACCGCGATCCTGATTTCCAGCGCCCGCGAGCCGAGCTGCCAGTCGTCGCCGAGTAGCTGGCTGACCCGGTCGAGTCGCTGCGTGACGGTGTTGACATGGACGTGCAGGGCGTCCCTGGTCCTGGTGATATTGGCGCCCGCGCAGAAGTAAGCCTCGACCGTCCGGATGAGCTCGGTGCCCTTCCGCGTGTCGTAGTCGATAAGATCCCCGATCGTGCCGCGGATGAAGGCGGGCACGTCCTTGCGGTCAGACAGCAGCAGCCCGAGGAATCCCAGGTCGGAGGAGGTGGCCGCGGTTCCGCCGCGGCCGAGCGCCAGCAGCGCCTCGACGCAGCGGCAGGCCTGCAGGTACGCCGCCGCGACGGCGGCCGGGCCGGAGCAGGGCTCGTGGGCGGGTGTCCCGTCGGCAGCGGTGGTCACCGGCTGGCCGGCCGCTGCCTGCAGCTCGGCCGCGATATCCGCGGCGAGGGCGGCGGCATCGGCGCCGGGAAGCATCAGGACGATGTGGCCCTCGAAGCTGGCCGCCAGGCCGCGGCGGGTAGCGGCCACGTGCGCCGCCGTGGCACGCAGCCGGGAGTGCACGGCCGGCTCCGCGCGCGCGACGACGACCACGTGCGGCTTTCCGAGACTGATGCCCAGGCGCAGCGCCCGGTCGCGGAGCGAGTCCGCGTCCCGGTGCGGCGTGGTAAGCAGGTCGGTCAGCAGGTCTCCGCGCAGCCGCTGCTCGGCTTCCGTCACCGACCTGCGCAACAGCAGCAGCAGGGCTGTGACCATCGCCGCCCGCTCGAGGATGAGCCGGTCGGTCTCCGGCAGGTCCGGCCCGGCATGCAGGACGACGGTGCCGAGATACTCTGAGCCCGCCGACGCGGGCACCGCCCAGAGCCCGGCGGCGTGCACGGCACGCCTGCCCGCCCTGGCCTCCGCCATAACTCGAAGCAGCGCGGCGTCCTCCGGCGCCGGGCCGCTGGCGGCGATCTGCGCATCCTGGTCGTCGAGGAGCGTCACGTCGCTGCCCACTACCGCCGCGACGGCCTGGGCCACGTTCTCGGCCTTGCCGCCCGCGAGCACCAGCTCGGTGAACCGGTGATGCGCCTGCGAGGCGCGCTCGACCGCCGCGCTGTGTTCCTTGACGATCTGGTTGGCGGTGTTCAGCTCCTCGAGCGCCGTCCGGGTGTCTTCCAGCAGGTTCGCCGCGTCGATCGCGATGGCGGCGTGCGCGGCCATCGAGGTCAGCAGCGATACCTCGGCCGGCCCGAAGGCGCGCGTGTGCCGGTCCGCGGCGAACAGCACCCCGATCACGGAGCTGCCGAGCAGGAGCGGCACGCCCAGGATCGCCACCAGGCCTTCCTCGGTTACCGCGCGGTCGATCGGCGCGGTGTGCCGGAACCGCTCGTCGGTCATGTACGCGGCGCTGGCATACGGCGCCGCGTGCTCGGCGACCAGCCCGCCCAGCCCCTCGCCCATGCCGAGGCGCACCTGCTGGAAGTAGGCAGACACCGAACCCGACGTCACCCGCATGTAGGTGTCCCCTGCGGCAGGATCATGCAGCGTCAGGTACGCGACATCGGTCCGCAGGAGCTGGCGGGCCCGGCGCACGATGGCGTGCAGCACCGAGTCGAGGTCGTGCAGCGCGGCCAGGTCGCCTGCCGTCTCGAACAGGGCGGCCAGCTCCGCCTCGCGCCTGCGGCGCTGCTCCAGCTTCGCGCTGACACGACGGGCGGCGAGCCGGAGAACGTCGAGCTCGGGCAGCAGGTGCTCGGGCAGGTCGATACCTCCGGCCGCGCCCGCCCCTCCCTCGAAGCGATCCGCCGGCGCGTCGCGATCAAGAGATTCCAGCAGGTCACGGCAGTAGCCGGTGACCGCGGTGAGCTGATCCATAGGCGAATTCTGCATCATGTACCTAGTTAGCCGCTAACGGGTGCGATGGGGCGCTACGGCGACGACAGCGGGCGCCCCCGCAAGACCACGCGAGACCAGGCGAGACCACGCTCGGATCGTAGGGGCCCCGCCGACCGGGCGGAATAGCGCAAGACCCTGCGTTCACCCGGCAGAAATGTGGAATCTGCACATGCCCCGGCCGCTCATGGCCGTTTAGCCCATTGCCCGCCGCCAAATTACGTGGATTCCGCATATCCACCGCCGCTTCCAGCTGCCCTAGCGTTCCCGGCCAGGGTGATCGGCTCACGGAACGGGTGGCGAGATGACGTCGGGACGGACAGGTACGGCCGCTACGGCCGCTGAACTGCGACGCCCCGTGGGAAGCTGGCGGGCCCCGGCCGGGCTGGCCGGGCGTGTTGCCGTCGTCACCGGGGGCGGCAGCGGCATCGGACAGGCCTGCGCGATCCGCCTGGCCGCGGCCGGCGCGGAGGTCGTCATCGCGGACGTCGACGCCGAGTCGGCGACGGCGGTCGCAGGCGGGATCGGGGGCCGGGCCCTGCAGGTCGACCTCGCCGGTCCCGGCTTCGACGCGGATGCGGTCTCAGGGCGGGCCGACATCCTGGTCAACTGCGCCGGCCTGCAGTTCGTCTCCCCGGTCGAGGAGTTTCCGCCCGACGAGTTCAGGCTGCTGCTCGCGGTGATGCTGGAGGCACCGTTCCTGCTGGCGCGGGCGGCCCTGCCGCACATGTACGGCCAGGGTTTCGGCCGGATCGTCAACATCTCGTCGGTGCACGGGCTGCGCGCATCGCCGTTCAAGGCTGCGTACGTTGCCGCCAAGCACGGCCTCGAGGGCCTGTCCAAGGTCATCGCGCTGGAAGGCGGCTCCCGCGGCGTCACGTCGAACACCGTGTGTCCCGCGTACGTTCGCACCCCGCTGGTCGAGAAGCAGATCGAGGACCAGGCGCGGCTGCACGATATCCCCGCGCACCGGGTCGTGACCGACGTCATGCTGACCGAGCCGGCCATCAAGCGCCTGATAGAGCCCGCGGAAGTGGCGGAGCTAGTGGCCTTCCTCTGCTCAGACTCGGCCTCGTTCGCCAACGGGTCGTCGTTCGTCCTGGACGGCGGGTGGACCGCCCGATGACCACCGTCGCGGCCGCGGCGCCGCCGCTGCTGCTGGAGATCGATGACCTGTCCGTCGGCTATCGCGGCCTGCGCGGGCTAGCGGGCATCAGCGTGCGCGTACCCGCGCACGGCGCGGTCTGCCTGCTCGGGCCGAACGGCGCGGGCAAGACGACGCTGCTGCGCGCGGTGTCCGGCCTGCTCGGCTTTCATGGCGGATCGGTGTCCAGCGGCACGATCCGCTACCAGGGCGAGCCCGTCACCACCACCGACCCGGCGCGCGTGGTCCGGAGCGGCATCGTGCAGGTGCTGGAGGGCAGGCGGGTGTTTGCCGACCTGACCGTGGAGGAGAACCTGCGCAGCGGCGCGACCGCGCGGGCCGGCCGGCGGCGCGCCGGACAGCTCTTTGACCAGGTGCTGGCGCTGTTCCCGGCGATGGACAGGCGGCTTCGTCAGCCGGCCGGCCTGCTGTCCGGCGGCGAGCAGCAGATGCTCGCGATCGGCAGGGCGCTCATGTGCGACCCGAAGCTGCTCTTGCTGGACGAGCCGTCACTGGGCATCGCACCGCTGATCGTGCGCTCGATCGCCGGCGCACTGCGGCAGATCAACGAGCAGGGCGTCGGGATCCTGCTCGCCGAGCAGTCGATGGCACTGGCGGTATCGGTCGCGACCGACGGCTACCTGATCGAGAACGGGACCATCAGGCTGTCCGGGCCGATAGACAGCCTGCTCGCCGACGACGAGGTCAGAGCCACTTATCTGGGGGTGGCGTCCCGATGACCGGCACCGGCCCAGGTCCCGGCGGGCCGGGACACGGCCAGGCCGCCGCGCTCGAGATAGCCGACCTCAGCCTGCGTTTCGGGGCGGTAGCCGCACTCGACCAGGTCAGCTTCGCGGTCAGGGCCGGCGAGATGTTCGCCGTCATCGGCCCTAACGGCGCCGGGAAGACTTCCCTGTTCAACGTGCTGAGCAGCATCTACCCGCCGTCAGGCGGAACGGTGCGCTGTTTCGGATCGGACCTGTCGCGCCGCCGACCGCATCAGCTGCCGCAGCTGGGTATCGCCCGCACCTTCCAGAACCTGGGCCTGTTCCCGATGCTGTCCGTAGTCGACAACGTCCTGGTCGGGCGGACGCATCTGATGCGGCTGGGAACGCTGAGTGCCGGGCTGTCGACGCCGTGGGCCCGCCGGGAGGAGCGGCTGCACCGCGCGGCCGCGATGGATGCGCTCGCCTTCGCCGGGCTCGCCGAGCTGGCCAGCACTCCTGTTGGCGAGCTGGCTTACGGCGTCCGCAAGAAGGTCGAGCTCGCCCGGGCGGTGGCCATGGAGCCGAAGCTGCTGCTGCTCGACGAGCCAGTCGCGGGCATGAGCCAGGCCGAGCGCGGCGAGGTCGTGACGCTGGTACGCGCCATCAGGGAGCAGTACGACCCCACCATCGTCCTGGTCGAGCACGACATGAGCACCGTGATGGCGCTTGCCGAGCGGATTCTCGTGCTCGATTTCGGGCGCGTCATCGCGCTCGGCTCGCCCGCCGAGATACAGGCCAACCCGGACGTGATCAACGCATACCTCGGCAAGCCCGAGGGACTGCTCGCCGAGCTCGGCGGCGCTGCCGGGCCTAGTCCGGGCACCGACGGCCACGAGGAGGGGCTAGCGCCATGACAACGTTCGCGCTCCTGCTGTTCGCCGGCGTCGCGCTGGGCGGCGTCTACGCGCTCGTCGCGCTCGGCTTCACGGTGATCTACCGGGCGAGCCGGGTGATCAACTTCGCCCAGGGGGAGCTGCTCGCCCTCGGCGCCGTACTGACCGCGTGGCTGGTGTCCGCGCACGGCCTGCCGTTCTGGCTGGCCTTCGCGATCGGCGCGGCGGTCACCGCGGCGGCCGGCCTGGCGTTCCAGTTCCTGGTGCTCAGGTTCGCGATCAGCAAACCGGACTTCACGATCGTGATGCTGACGCTCGGCCTCGCGACCGTGGTCAACGCGGCGCTGGACGCGAGGTTCGGCGCCGCGCCGATGGCCAACGGGGATCCGTGGGGATCAAGCGTGCTGCGGATAGGGAACGCCGGGTTGCCGTGGGTCCAGATATGGACGATCGTCACTGCGATCGTGCTGCTCGCGGTGTTCTGGCTGTTCAACCGGTACTCGAGGTCCGGGCTCGCGATGCGGGCCGCCGCATCCGATGCCGAGGCAGCGCTGGCGGTGGGTATCTCCCTGCGCCGCGTGCACGCGATCGCCTGGGCCCTGGCCGGGCTGGTCGCCTGCGTCGGCGGGGTTTTC
>Ga0335076_10000566_pt1 | contig 34626 bp, 33 predicted proteins | sample Lox_Sample_25_FD_206717 | JGI IMG/M metagenome (GOLD analysis project Ga0335076, IMG submission 206717) | Soil microbial communities from Loxahatchee National Wildlife Refuge, Florida, United States - Lox_Sample_2.5 | ecosystem: Environmental > Terrestrial > Soil > Wetlands | place: USA...
ACGACCCGCGCGAGGACGGTGCCATCCCGGACATCTACATCGCGATGGGCCAGACCGCGGAGAACCTGGCCCAGCTGCGCGGGATAACCCGGGCCGAGCAGGACGAGTTCGGCGTCCGGTCACAGAATCTGGCCGAGAAGGCGCTGGCCAACGGGTTCTGGCAGCGCGACATCACCCCGGTCACGCTGCCCGACGGCAGCGTGGTGAGCGCCGACGACGGCCCGCGCCCGGGCACCAGCCTGGAGAAGGTGGCCACGCTGCAGCCGGTGTTCCGGCCGGACGGCACGGTCACCGCGGGCAACTGCTGCCCGCTGAACGACGGCGCGGCCGCGGTCGTGGTGATGAGCGACGTCAAGGCGGCCCGGCTCGGCATCACCCCGCTGGCCCGGATCGTGTCCACCGGCGTGACCGGGCTTTCTCCGGAGATCATGGGGCTGGGCCCGGTGCAGGCCTCCCGCCAGGCGCTCAGCCGGGCCGGGATGACCATCGACGACATCGACCTGGTGGAGATGAACGAGGCGTTCGCCGCCCAGGTCATCCCGTCCTACCGGGACCTGGGCATCGACCTCGACAAGCTCAACGTGAACGGCGGGGCGATCGCGGTCGGCCACCCGTTCGGCATGACCGGCGCCCGGATCACCTCCACGCTGCTGAACAGCCTGGCCTTCCACGACAAGACGTTCGGCCTGGAGACCATGTGCGTGGGCGGCGGCCAGGGCATGGCGATGGTCGTGGAGCGGCTGAGCTGACCTCACCCCGTCAACTCTGACGGGCGACAAGCCAGTTACCAGGGACCATCCGGAACATTGCGGAAGGATAACGCTGGGGGGTTGTCAGCGGCTGCCCGGTAGGGCACTCTCAACTCCAAGAGCAGTTCGCCGCTGGAGGTGGCCATGTCCCTGAATCACTCTCCGGAGATGCACAAGAACATCCTCGCCCGCATCCCGTCCGTCACCGGGCGCGACCTCCGAGAGTGGTTCATGAGCCTAGAGTCTGGGCCGCCGTTCTCGCGCTGCGAAGAGCGCGCGCACTGGCTGTCCGACGAACATGGCCTGTCACACGGCTACGCGTCGGCCATCGTGCACGAGTACGAGGTCCGCCGCCGCATGCGGTTGAACACCGCCTGACCCATGGATCTGGAGCAGGCCCGGGAGTTCTTGCGCGCGAATCACCGGGCCGTGCTCGCCACTGCGCGCGCCGACGGCCGTCCCCAGCTATCTCCGGTCACCTGTGGCGTGGACGGCGCCGGGCTCGTCATCATCAGCACCCGCGAGACCGCGGTCAAGACCAGGAACCTGCGCCGCAACCCAGCCGCTTCGGTGTGCGTGTTCACCGAGGGGTTCTTCGGCCCGTGGGTCCAGGTGGACGGCACTGCGGAGATCATCTCGCTGCCGGACGCGATGCACCTGCTGATCGACTACTACCGGCGGATCTCCGGCGAGCACCCGGACTGGGCGGACTACCGGGCGGCCATGATCCGCGAGCGGCGCTGCGTCGTGCGCATCACCATCACCCGGGCCGGCCCGGACATCTCCGGCTGACCCGCGCAGCGGCGCCCACTTATCACCCCGGGTCCCCGGTGCCGCCCGCTTATCACCCGCGGGTACGTAGGTTTGTCAGCATTTGCCGGTTATATTCCGGTATTGCGGGGTGATAAGAGCTCCGGGGTGATAACAGCGGCGGGAGTCCCGGGGCGCAGCCGAGCGCGGCCGGGCAGTGGGCGGCGGTGGGCGGCGGGGCCTGGCTCGTGGGCTCAGCGGCCAAAGTTGTCGCATGCGAGTTGCCCGCTGTGCGACTGCCGTTCCCGTGGAACAACCGTCCTGCTCATCGCCCCTTTCGGCAGATTGTGATTGACCAGCGCTTTAGCGGGCGAACATGATCAGTAACCGCCGGGAATGGCCTGCTTAACTCCGGGGCAACCCGGATAGCTGTCTGCTGTGCGATAGGCGAACGCCACGCGGTCCTTACCCGGACCGCTCCGCAACGCATCGTTGCAGGGCATCAGTGCAGGTCAGAAGCTACTTAAGAACGGTGCCCCCGGTCGGAGTCGAACCGACACTGGGGACCCTTTTAGGGGGCCGGCCTCTTCCCTTGGGCTACGGGGGCTGGGTAATAATACCCCGGAGAGTCGGTCGGACTCTCGGGCAGCCGAATTGATACAGATTGTTTCGGCCGGGGGCAGTTATCTATTTTCGCTAGTGGACTGAATGCAAAGAGTAACCATTTCGATTACGTTCGACGCCGGTTGCTCACTGAGAGTAACCAGATGACAGCCCCGCCCCCGTCAACCAGCGAGCCCGGCCGCGGACCGGGCCTGTCGGAAGACCACGTCCAGCATGCCAGGAGTGACCCGCCCAGTGAACGTGTTCTGCTGACTCGGGTGATAACAGCCGATAATGACGACCGGGCCGCCCAGGCCGGCCACCCTGGCCTCGGCCCCGTGCCCGAAGGCTGGCCGCGGCCTGGGTACCGGGATACCCAGGGTGCCCAGCACCGGCCACAGCGCCTGCCAGGCGAAACCGCCCAGGCACACGATGGCGCGCAGGTCCCCGGCCAGCAGCCGGAGTTCCTCGGCCAGCCACGGCTGGCAGGTGTCCCGCTCGGTCACCGTCGGCTTGTTGGCAGGTGGCGCGCAGCGCACCGCGGCGACCATCCGGGTGTGCAGCAGCCGTTGCCCGTCGCCGGCCGCCGTGCTGTACGGCTGGGCGGCCAGCCCGCACCGGTGCAATGAGGCGAACAGCACGTCACCACTGCGGTCCCCGGTGAAGACCCGGCCGGTCCGGTTGCCGCCGTGGGCCGCGGGCGCCAGGCCCAGGATGAGGATGCGGGCCTGATCGCTGCCCCAGCCCGCGATGGGCCGGCCCCAGTACCGCTCGGTGGCATGTGCGCGGCGCTTGACCCGGGCCACTTCTTCCCGCCAGGCGACCAGCCGGGGGCAGGCCCGGCACACCGACTCTCGGGCGGTCAGCTCGGCCAGGCTGCCCGCACTGGCCGCGAGCGTGCGGACCTGGGCGGCGCCAGCGGCCACCGGGGTGGCCGCGGTGGCCGGGTCGTCCGGCCAGCCGGACCCGGGCGGCACCGGACTGTCCAGCACCGGGCTGCCCGGCACTGGGCTGCCCGGCACGGGCTTATCCGGCACTGCGCCATCCGTCACTGCGCCGTCCACTGGGCTCACCGGCCCGCCGCCAGCGACCAGGCGATCCCATCCAGGATGTCGTGCTCGCTGACCAGCACCTCGGCGAACCGGAACCGGTGCATCACATGATCGAGCACCAGGGCGCCGCCACCAATCACGTCCACCCGCCCCGGGTGCATGACGCCCAGCGCGGCCCGCTCCGCGCGGGTCTGGCCGAGCAGCAGCCGGGTCTGCTCGGCCACCTGGGCGGCCGGGATGCGCGCGTGGTGGATCCGGCCGGGGTCGTATTCGGCCAGCCCGAGCGCCAGGCCGGCCACTGTGGTCACCGACCCGGCCAGGCCGACCAGCGTCCGGGCGGTCGCGGCCGGCATGGCCGCGGCCACCGCGTCCAGGGCGGTCTCGATGTCCGCGGCGGCCGCCGCGATCTCGGCCCGGCTGGGCGGGTCGCCGTGCAGATGGCGTTCGGTCAGCCGGACGCAGCCGATGTCCACCGACAGCGCGCTGAGGCCGGTGCGTGCGGCCGGATGGCCGGCTGGCTGGCCGTCCCCGAGCACGAACTCGGTCGACCCGCCGCCGATGTCCACCACCAGATACGGGCCGCCCGTTGCGGCCGCCGGCCCGCCGGGCGCCGTGGCCTGGCCGCCGGCCGCGGCCAGTTCGGCGGTGGCGCCGGTGAACGACAGGTACGCCTCGTCCTGCCCGCTGAGCACCTCCGGCGGCACGCCGAGCACGCCTTCCACGCCGCGGACGAAGTCGGCCGCGTTGGCCGCGTCCCGGGTGGCGCTGGTGGCGACCATCCGCACCGCGTCCGCCGACGCGGCCTTGATGATCTTGGCGTAGCCGGCCAGCGCGTGCAGCGTCCGGTCCAGCGCTTCCGGGGCCAGCCGGCCGGTGGCGTCCACCCCCTGGCCCAGCCGGACGATCTCCATCCGGCGGTCCACGTCGGTGAGCCGCCCGGCCGCCGGGTCCACGTCGGCCACCAGCAGGCGCAGCGAGTTGGTGCCACAGTCGATGGCCGCGACCCGGGCCACGGCGCTCACACCGCTCACGGCACGCACCGGCCGCGCGACCACCACTCCCCGGCCGCGTCCAGCGCCGCCTGGCCGAGCGGGTTGGCGCCTGGCACGGCCAGTTCGTGCGCGGCCAGCGCGTGCAGGCACTTCACCCGGTCCGGCATGCCGCCCGCGCTCTGCGCGCCGGGCGGCAGCGGTGCCAGGCCGTCCTCGGCCGCGGCCGCGTCCCGGCGGGCCAGGTAGTCCCGGTGCGCTGCCTGCTGGGCCGCGCGCAGCGCTGGCTCAGCGGCCAGCCGTTGCTCCATCTCGCGCATCATCCCGGCCGATTCCAGCCGGCTCAGCGCCGCGGTCGCGCGCGGGCAGGTCAGGTAGTACAGCGTCGGGAACGGCGAGCCGTCTTCGAGCCGCGGCGCCGTCTCGACTACGTCGGGCAGCCCGCACGGGCAGCGGTGCGCCACCCCGCGCAGCCCGCGCGGCGGCCGGCCCAACTGCGCTGCCACTACGGCCCCGACGTCAGTCACCACGTCACTCACCAGTCACCACGTCACTACCGCGAGGCAGGCTGCTTGTCCGCCTGCTGCACCGACGACCACAGCCGCTCGTACCACGGCGTGCCGGCTACCGCGGCGGCCGCCTGGCCCGCGTTGCCGGCCGGCTGCCCGCCGATGATCACATAGCAGGTCTGCCGCGGCATGCAGTAGTGCAGCCGGTCGCGGGCCTGCTGCTCGATGTAGGCCGGGTCGTTCAGCCGGGCCGCCTCGGCCTGCAGCCGGGCCAGCTGAGCCGCGGTCTGCGCGCTCTGCGCCTGCAACTGGTCGATCTGCCGCCGCTGCGCGATGTACTCCCGCACCGGGTACGCCAGGCTCAGCGCGATCGCGCACAGCACCACGGCCAGCACCGCCGCCCGGCTGGTGAACCGCGCGCGCTCGGCGGACTGCGCCCCAGGCTGCACAGCGCCCTCCGCCGCCGCGGCCGGCTGGGACGCTGACGGCTGCGCGGGCTCGGGCGCTGGCTGCGGGCCGGGCATCAGTCAGCCGGGGTCCACCGCGGGAAGGCGCTGGCACCTGCGTAGACGGCCGCGTCATCGAGCAGTTCCTCGATGCGCATCAGCTGGTTGTACTTGGCCACCCGCTCACCGCGGGCCGGCGCACCCGACTTGATCTGCCCCGCGTTCACCGCGACCACCAGGTCGGAGATGGTGGTGTCGTCCGTCTCGCCGGACCGGTGGCTGATCATGCAGGCGAAGCCGCTGCGCTGGGCCAGCGACACCGCGTCCAGCGTCTCGGTGATCGAGCCGATCTGGTTCACCTTGACCAGCAGCGCGTTGGCCGACCGCTCCGCGATACCGCGGCGGATCCGCTCCGGGTTGGTGACGAACAGGTCGTCTCCCACGATCTGCACCCGGTCCCCAAGCGCGGCGGTGAGCGCCTGCCAGCCGGCCCAGTCCTCCTCGAACAGCGGGTCCTCCAGCGACACGATCGGGTACGCGTCCAGCCACTCGGTGTAGATCCGGATCATCTCGGCCGAGTCCCTGGCCGTGCCCTCGAACTGGTACGCGCCGTCCGAGTGGAACTCGTTGGCCGCGGAATCGATGGCCAGCGCCACGTCCAGGCCGGGCGTGAAGCCCGCCTTGCCGATGGCCTCCACAATCAGGTCCAGCGCGGCCCGGTTGTGTGCCAGGTCCGGCGCGAAGCCGCCCTCGTCGCCCACCCCGGTGTTCAGCCCGTGCTGCTTGAGCACCGCCTTCAGCGCATGGTAGGTCTCCGCACCCCACTGCACCGCCTCGGTGAACGACGCCGCGCCGATCGGGGCGATCATGAACTCCTGGATGTCCACGCTGTTGTCCGCGTGCGCGCCACCGTTCAGGATGTTCATCGCCGGCACCGGCAGCACGTGCGCGTTCGGCCCGCCCAGGTAGCGGAACAGCGGCAGGCCCGCCGACTCGGCCGCCGCCTTGGCCACCGCCATGCTGACCCCGGTGATGGCGTTGGCGCCGAGCCGCGACTTGTCCGGCGTGCGGTCCAGGTCGATCATCGCCTGGTCCACCAGCCGCTGGTCGTCGGCGTCGAACCCGAGCAGCTCGGGCTGGATCTCGTCGATGATGCCCTGGACGGCCTTGGTGACCGCCTTGCCCCCGTATTCGTCCCCGCCATCGCGCAGTTCCACCGCTTCGAAGGCACCGGTGGAGGCGCCGCTCGGCGCGGCCGCGCGGCCCAGCGAACCGTCGTCGAGGGCGACCTCGACCTCAAGGGTGGGGTTTCCGCGGGAATCCAGAATCTGCCTGGCGTGCACCGCCTCGATCGAGGCCACGACGACTCCTGAAGGCTCGGCTGACATGTCCGTATTGGAGCCTAGTGGAGTCTCCGGCGGCCCGTGCACCGGCCACGCCGGGCTCAGTCAGCCGCCTGTGCCTGCTCCCAGGCGTGTACCCGGTCCTGGTACCGGCGGGCCGCGCCACGCAGCTCCAGTTCGGGATCCAGGCCCGCCGCCCGCGCCCTGGCCACCAGCTCGAACAGCTCGGCACCGAGCCCATCACCCGCCCCGACGGCACCGGACCCGTCGGCTACCGCCAGCTCGGCAGGCACACCGGCCCGCTCAGCCCGCCGCTGCAGCTGGGCGGCCAGCGCCAGGGCAGGCTGGCCGAACGGCACGCCGTCCAGCACCGAGCCGGGCACCCCGGTCGCCGCGGCGCGTTCCGCCGCCTTGATCTGGTCCCAGTTGCGCTTGACGTCCTCGGCGCCGGACACGGCCACGTCGGCGAACACGTGCGGGTGCCGGCGAACCAGCTTGGTCACGATGCCGTCGGCCACCTCGTCCACGTCGAACCCGGTCTCATCGGACCGCTCCTGCGCCACCCGGGCGTGAAACATCACCTGGAGCAGCACGTCGCCGAGTTCCTCCCGGAGGGCCTGCCGGTCCCCGCTCTCCAGCGCGTCCAGCGCCTCGTAGGACTCCTCGATCAGGTACGGGGCGAGCGACTCGTGCGTCTGCTTGGCGTCCCACGGGCAGTTCCGGCGCAGCGTGTCCATGACCGAGACCAGGGCGAGCAGTTCGCTGCCGGGCAGCCCGGTGGAGCCGTACAGCAGCTCCACGGCCACCCCGTGCGGGCCGGACGGCCCGCCCAGCTCGTCGGCCAGCGCGACCGCCCCCGGCGGCACGCCGGCCGGCCGCCCGGGCGGGTCATGCGGGCAGAGAAAGACCGTGTCGCCGGAACCAGCGTCACCCGAGCCAGCCAGAGCCGCGGCAAGCAGCCGGGCCAGCTCGGCCGGGCTCGCCCCGGCCGCATCCGGGCCGGCCGCATCCGGGCCGGCCGCATCCGGGCCGGCCGCATCCGGGCCGGCCGCATCCGGGCCGGCGGCGCCCGGCCCGGCCCCGGGCAGCAGCGTCCAGCCGATCCCGGCCTCGGCCAGCGCGGGCAGCAGCGGATCGTCCGCCGCCGCGGCCAGCACCCGGTCCGCGCCCTGCAGCACCTGCCAGGCGGGCCAGCTGAGCAGCCCAGCCCGGACCGTCGGCGCGGTCACCAGCAGGACGAGCCGGGCCATCAGCAGTGCGGGGTGAGCTGCGGGGCGGCCGTCCCGGTCGGTGACGGAGACGGCTTTCCGGGCGGCGCGGACAGCTTGTTGGGCGCGGCCACCACTCCGATGCTCCGGTAGTCCAGCGCGCCGTACTGCGGGTTGACCTGGATGGCGAGGCTCTTGGCTGCCACGCACTGCGAGGCGTCGAACTTATTGCTCAGCGTCGTCAGCGCGGCGTTGGCGGTGGGCAGCTTCCCGCCGTCCAGGCGGTTCAGTACCGCGTCCTGGATGGCCACGTACCGGCCCAGTTCGTTGAGCTGGTCCGGTGGGACGCCGTTGGCGACGGCCAGGTCCCGCGCGGTGACCCCGCTCTGCTTGGCCTGCGCGGAAATGGAGTTGAGCGCGTCCTGCACCTGAGTCTGGGTCACCGTGATGCCGTACCGCCTGGCCATCTGCTCCCGCACCTGGAACCGGAGCAGCCAGCTGAGCACCTCCTGCGGCATCTGCGACTTGGCGAACTGGAGCTGGATCTTGGCCTTGTCCGCCTGGTAGGCCTGGTTGAGGTTGCTCACCTCGTCGGTCACCGTGGCGGCGGAGATCCGCTGGTCGTTGCTGACCGCCGCCGCGCCCAGCTTGACGGACCCGCAGGCGGACAGCATGAGCACCCCGGCCAGCGCCGCGGCGGTCAGGGTGATAGAGGTGCGGAGCACGGCGGCGTCCCTTTCTTCTCCTCTAGCCGGTTGCCTCTGGTGGAGGCACCGGAGCATCCGGTTCCAGCACAGCCGCGACGAGCTGAGCGCACCAGGCCAGCAGCGCATCGTCGCGGAGCAGCGGAGCGCCGGGCGGTGCGGGCCGCCCAGCGGGTGCCGCCCTGGGCACCGGTACGAGCATGCTACGCACCGCGGGCTTGAGCACCGTCTTCGGGTACAGCCGCTGCACCCGCACCTGCCGGGAGTCGGGCAGCTCGACCGGGGAGAACCGGATGAACGTGCCCTGCTGGACGATGTCGGTCAGCCCGGCGCCGCGGGCCTGGAACCGCAGCCGCGCCACCGCCAGCAGGTTCTCCACCGGCTCGGGCAGCGGCCCGTACCGGTCGGCCAGCTCATCCCGCACCTCGGCGACGTCCTCGGCCGAATCGATGGCCGCGACCCGGGTGTAGGCCTCCAGCCGGAGCCGCTCGCCCGGTATGTAGTCGTGCGGGATGTGCGCGTTGACCGGCAGCTCCACCCGGACCTCGGCCCGCTCGGCGGGCCCGTCGCCCTTCAGCTCGGTGACCGCCTCGCCGATCATCCGCACGTACAGGTCGAAGCCGACCCCGGCGATGTGCCCGGACTGCTCGCCGCCGAGCAGGTTGCCCGCGCCGCGGATCTCCAGGTCCTTGAGCGCCACGTACATGCCCGCGCCCGCCTCGGTGTGCTGCGCAATGGTGGCCAGCCGCTCGTGCGCGGTCTCGGTCAGCGGGGTCTCCGGCGGGAACAGGAAGTAGGCGTAGCCGCGCTCGCTGCTCCGGCCGACCCGGCCGCGCAACTGGTGCAGCTGGGGCAGCCCGTAGGTGTCGGCCCGGTCCACGATCAGTGTGTTCGCGTTCGGGATGTCCAGCCCGGACTCGATGATCGTGGTGGACACCAGCACGTCGAACTTGCGGTCCAGGAAATCGCTCATCACGTTTTCCAGTACGTGCTCGTTCATCTGGCCGTGGCCGACCGCGATCCGGGCCTCCGGGACCAGCTCACCCAGCCGGGCCGCCACCCGGTTGATCGAGCTGACCCGGTTGTGCACGAAGAACACCTGGCCGTCGCGGAGCAGCTCACGCCGGATGGCCGCGGCGATCTGCTTCTCGTCGTACGGGCCGACCAGGGTCAGCACCGGGTGACGTTCTTCCGGCGGGGTGAGGATGGTGGACATCTCGCGGATCCCGGCGATGCCCATCTCCAGCGTCCGGGGGATCGGGGTGGCCGACATGGCCAGCACGTCCACTTCGGTGCGCAGCCGCTTCAGGTATTCCTTGTGCTCGACGCCGAATCGCTGCTCCTCGTCCAGGATGACCAGGCCGAGCCGGGCAAACCGGGTGTCCGGGGAGAGCAGCCGGTGGGTACCGACCACCACGTCCACCTTGCCCTCGGTCATCTCGTCGCGGACCTGCGCCGCCTCGGCGTCGCTGGAGAACCGGGACAGCATCCGCACCGTCACCGGGAACGGCGCGAACCGCTCGCTGAACGTGCTGAAGTGCTGCTGGGCCAGCAGCGTGGTCGGCACCAGCACCGCCACCTGGCTGCCGTCCTGGACCGCCTTGAACGCCGCCCGCACCGCGATCTCGGTCTTGCCGTAGCCCACGTCGCCGCAGATCAGCCGGTCCATCGGCACCGGCCGTTCCATGTCCCGCTTGACCTCGTTGATGGCCGCCAGCTGGTCCGGCGTCTCCACGTACGGGAACGCGTCCTCCAGTTCCCGCTGCCACGGGGTGTCCCCGCCGAACGCGTGCCCGGGCGAGGCCATCCGGGCCGAGTACAGCCGGATCAGCTCGGCGGCGATCTGCCGGACCGCCTTGCGCGCCCGGCCCTTGGTCTTGGCCCAGTCCGCGCCGCCCAGCCGGTGCAGGCTGGGCGCCTCCCCGCCGACATACCTGGTGACCTGGTCGAGCTGGTCGGTCGGCACGTACAGCCGGTCCGGCGGCTGGCCGCGCTTGCTGGCCGCGTACTCGATGACCAGGTACTCGCGGGTCGCGCCCTGCACGTTCCGGCTGGTCATCTCCAGATACCGGCCCACGCCGTGCTGCTCGTGCACGATGTAGTCGCCCGGGGTGAGCTGCAGCGGGTCGATGCCGCCGCGCCGCCGGGCCGGCATCCGCAGTTCCTTGCTGGCCGTGCGCTGCCCGGCCAGGTCGGCCTCGGTCAGCACGACCAGCCGCACCGGCGCCCAGATGAAACCGTGCTGCAGCAGCCCGGTGCTCACGTACGGCACGGCCGGCTCGGGCGGCTGGTCCAGGTCACCGAGCCGGGCGCCGAGCCCCTCGCCGCGGAGCATCTCAGCCAGCCGCTGGGCCGGCCCGTGGCCCTCGGTGACCAGCGCCACCCGCCACCCGTCGGCCAGCCATTGGCGCACGTCCGCGACGGCATGCGCGGTATCGCCGCGATAGCCCGGCACCGGGGCGGCTTCCATATTGAACGCCAGTCGCTCCGCACCGGCCTCGGCCACATCCGGGAGCTCACCGGGCAGGGCGTCCGGGCTGTCGAACGGGGTGATCGTCCACCAGCCGACACCCAGGTCACGGGCGGCCGAGCGGACCGCGGCCAGCGGCTGGAACGCGGCGGCGCCCAGGTCGACGGGGGCCTGGCCACCCGCGGCCGCGTTGACCCAGGACGCTTCGAGGAACTCCTGGCTGGTCCGGACCAGGTCGGCGGCGCGGGCCCGGATCCGCTCCGGGTCGCAGGCGATGACCAGGCCGCCCGGCGGCACGTGGTCCAGCAGCAGTTCCATCCGGTCGGCCAGCACCGGGGCGAACGCTTCCATGCCCTCGACGCCGATGCCGTCGGCCAGCTTGCCCAGGATCTCGGCCAGGCCCGGATGGTCCTTGGCCAGCTGCCGGGCCCGCTCCCGGACCGCCGGGGTGAGCAGCAGCTCACGGCACGGCGGGGCCCACAGGCTGTCGGCGGTGTGCAGGCTGCGCTGGTCGGCCACCCGGAAGTAACGGATCTCCTCGACGCTGTCGCCCCAGAACTCGACCCGCAGCGGGTGCTCCTCGATGGGCGGGAACACGTCCAGGATGCCGCCGCGCACGGCGATCTCGCCGCGGTGCTCGACCAGGTCGGTACGCACGTAGCCGATGTCCACCAGCCGGGTGATGGTCTGCTCGAAGTCGGCGTCCTGGCCGGGGCGCAGCGCCACCGGCTCCAGGTCGCCCAGCCCGCTGACCATTGGCTGGAGCAGGCTGCGCACCGGGGTGACCAGCACGCTGACCGGGCCGGCCTGCGCGCTGTCCGGGTCGGGGTGGGCCAGCCGGCGCAGTACGGCCAGCCGCCGCCCGGAGGTGTCCGAGCGCGGCGAGATCCGCTCGTGCGGCAGGGTCTCCCAGGCCGGGAAGCAGGCCACCGTGCCCGGCGGCAGCAGCGACTCCAGCGCGCTGGTCAGGTCCTCCGCCTCACGCGCCGTCGCGGTCACGGCCAGCACGAACCGGTGCGGCCCGGGGCCGGGCTGATCGGTCCCCGGCGGCCTGGTGGCCCGCGTGTCAGCTGCGTGAAATGTTGCGAGCGCGGCGGCCAGGAACGGCCGCAGCGCGGGCGGTGCGACGAGGTCCGCGTCCTTGTCACCCTGGCTCAGCGCATGCCGCAGCCCGGGGTCCTCGGCTATGACGCTGAGCAATCCGGCGAGGCTCATGGTGTCCTTGATCAGGCAGCACGAAAGGCCCGCACTAGCGGGCAGCAGGCTGCCTGGTGCCAGGCGGGATACCCCAATCTTAGTGGGACCGGCCGACAACTCAGCACAAGGTGTTGGCTAAACCTGCCAGCTAACCAGACCTTTACCCGTGACTATCCGCAGGCAGCGGGCTAGTTTAGGGGGTTGTGACATCGGTCAGCGGTGTTCCGGGGGGAGAAACCACTCGACCGGCGCCTTCCCCCGAAACGCAATCAGCACGGGCCCCGGATGCCCGATCAGGGCCGGCGCGGCATGCGGAGCGCCAGCGAGTGCCGCCGGGCACAGTGTCCCCGGACGCTGGGTCCTCTGACACTGGGTCCTCTGACGCTGGGGCGGAGACCAGCCTGTTCACCAGGTGGGCGCAGGGCTACGTGGCAGAACGTTTCGGCCAGCAGATCGCCGTGCTGCTGGCCGGGGCGGTCACCGCGCCCGGCGACCTGGGCCTGGCCACGCTACGGGACAGCGGCGCCGACATCATCATCACCGAAGTCGACGATGACCAGCCGGTGAACCGGGCCGCGCTGGCCACGCACCCGGAGCTGAGCCGCTGCACGCTCGGCGACCTGCGCACCATCTCGCTCCCGCAGCGGTCGTACGACATCGTGGCCTGCACCTTGCTGCTGGACCGGATCCACCATGCCGAGCTGGTGCTTGACCGGCTGACCGGCGCGGTCAAGCCAGGCGGCCTGCTGCTGCTGCAGATCCGGGACCGGGACGCCGCCGCGGGCTTCCTGGACCGGGTGCTGCCCGGCTGGCTACGCGGCGCGATCTGGCGCAGGCTCCGGGCCGGCCGGCCCGGACCGCACCCGGCGGTGTACGAGCGGCTCGGCTCGGTCCGCGGCGTCCAGTCCTACGTGCTGCTCCGCGGCCTGGTCATCGCCGAGCGCCAGCCGCTCGGCGGGCTGGCCGGCGGGCTGGGCCCGGCGCCGCGCGGCTACTGGGCCGCGCAGCAGGCGGTGGCCCGGCTGTCCGGGCACCGGCTGACCGCCGACCATGAGGACTTCCTCTACGTGCTGCGCAAGCCGGAGAACCGGTTCGCCCGCATCCTCTGATGTAGCCTCTGCTTGCCTGGCGGATACGGCCGGTGGCTCGGGCGGTGGACTGGATGGGGGAATCGTGCAGACAGAGGCGTCAGCGGGGATTCCCGTGCAGCTGGCTGGGCTTCCCGCGCTGACCCTGGACGAGGGGCAGCTGGGCGATCTGGAGCTGCTGCTCAGCGGCGCGTTCGCGCCGCTGCGCGGCTACCTGACCCCAGCTGAGGTCACCTCGGTCAGCGCGCATGGCACGCTGCCCGATGGCACCCCGTGGCCGGTGCCGGTCACCCTGGACGTGCCCGCCGGCAGCATCAAGCCAGACGCCGACCGGCTGGTGCTGCAGGACCCGGAAGGCACGCCTCTTGCTTCGCTGGACATCACCGACCGGCAGCCGCTGGATTCGCAGCTGGTCCGGCTGAGCGGCCCGGTGACCGCGCTCCGCCCACCGGAGCACGGGCCGTTCCGGGAACTGAGGCGGCGGCCCGCCGACGTCCGCGCGGAACTGGTGGGCACCCCGGTGCTCGGCTATGTGACCAGCGCGCCGCTGCATTCCCGGCAGATAGGCCAGCTCCGGCACGCGGCCAGCCAGCTGAAGGCCCGGCTGCTGCTGCTGCCCCGGGTGGCCGGACGGGCCGAGATCGTGCACCGGCCGGATGCGCTGGTCCGCACGGTACGTGCGGCCGCGCGCAGCCTGCCCCCGGGCACCCTGGTCATCCCGGTGCCGCTGCGCCGCGGCCAGGCCAGCCCGGCCGATGACCTGGCCCTGCAGGCCCGCGTCGCGGCCGCCTACGGCGCGACCCAGCTGCTGGCCGACCGGCCGGCCGCAACGGCCAGCGACGGGGTGCGGCCCGCGCCGGTCATCCCGGTGCTCGACTCGGGCGACTGGGCGTACGACCCGACGGCCGAGGTGTGGCGCCCGCTGGCCCTGATCGAGCCGGGCACCGAACGGACCGACCTGGCCACCGGCGAGCTCGACGACCTGCTCGACCGTGGCGAGGAGATACCGGCCTGGTTCACGCCCCCGGCGGTGGCCGCGGAGCTGCGCCGGGCCCGGCCGCCGCGCCGCCAGCGCGGGCTGGTCATCTTCTTCACCGGGCTGTCCGGCTCGGGCAAGTCCACGCTGGCCCGGGCGCTGCGGGACGCGCTGAGCGAGCGCGGCGACCGGACCGTGTCACTGCTCGACGGCGACCTGGTCCGCGCGCTGCTGTCGGCCGGGCTGACGTTCTCCCGCGCCGACCGGGACCTGAACATCGCCCGGATCGGCTTCGTGGCCACCGAGATCGCCCGGCACGGCGGCATCGCCATCTGCGCGCCGATCGCGCCGTACGCCCAGGCCCGGCGGGAGATCCGGCGCGCGGTCCAGGAGGTCGGCGACTTCCTGCTGATCTACGTGGCCACGCCGGCCGAGGTGTGCGAGGCCCGGGACCGCAAGGGCCTGTACGCCAAAGCGCGGGCCGGGCTGATCGACCACTTCACCGGGGTGTCCGACCCGTATGAGGAACCCGAGGACGCGGACCTGATCATCGACACGTCGGTGCTGAGCCGCCAGGAGGCCCTGGCCTCGGTCATGCACCTGCTGACCGCCGGCGGCTGGCTCCCCGGCGGCGAAGGCTAAGCCGGGCTTTCCTGGTCGGGCACGCTGGCTGGGCTCGGCTGGCCGGCCGGGCCCGGCCCGTCGTCCACGTCCTCGGCGCGGGCCCCGGCATCCAGCCGGCGGCGGAACTCGGTGACCCGGCCGCGCGTGCCGGACAGCCGCGCGGACAGCGCCCCGGACATCCGGTCTCGCTGCCGGGACAGCAGCACGTAACTGGCGATGCCGCTGACCAGCAGGGCCAGCCCGAGCAGCAGCAGGCCGCGGGCCCCGGCCAGGAACAGCAGCCCGGTGGCCGCGACGAACAGCAGCAGCCGGGCCGTCGTGTAGGCAAGCACGGATCGCATAGCAGGGCCAGCCTACCCAGGAACGGTCACCGTGGCGGCACCCAGGATCGACAGCAGCATGGCCGGGTCGATGTTGCCGCCGGACAGCACGGCGACCGTGGTGTCCGCGGCAGGCAGTTCGGCCCGGTGGAACAGGCACGCAGCCACGGCGACCGCGCCGCCGGGTTCGGCGATGAGCCGCGCCTCCAGCGCCAGCCGGCCGATCGCGGCCCGGATCTCGTCCTCGGTGACCGTGATGATGTCGTCCACCAGTTCCAGCATGTGCCGCATGGGCAGCGCGCCGACCTGGTCGACGCGCAGCGCGTCGGCGATGGTCCGGTGCGTCGCGCTGGACGGCCAGGCCACCGGGTGGCCCTCGTGCAGGGAGTCCCGGGCGTCCGCGGCCAGCGCGGGCTCGACGCCGATGATGGCCGCTTCCGGTCGCAGCGCACGGACCGCGGCCGCCACGCCGGAGATCAGCCCGCCGCCGCCCACCGGGATCACGACCAGGTCCACGCCGGGGCTGTCGGCGGCGATCTCCAGGCCAACGGTGCCCTGGCCGGCGATCACCCGCCGGTCGTCGAACGGCGGGATGGACACCGCGCCGCGCTGCGCGGCCAGGTCGCGGGTGGCGGCCAGCCGGGCGGCCAGGGTGGGCGCGGAGATGACGATCTCCGCGCCCAGCGCGCGGATGGCGGCCACCTTGACCGGCGCGGCGTCTTCCGGCACCACCACGATCGCGGGCATGCCGAGCAGCCTGGCCGCGTAGGACACGGCCAGGCCGTGGTTGCCGCTGGAGTGCGTGATCACGCCGCGTTCCCGCGCGGCCGCGGGCAGCGTGTTCATGGCGGCATACGCGCCGCGCAGCTTGAACGCGCCGGTCGGCTGCAGCGACTCCGGCTTAATGAGCAGAGCCGGGTCCGCACCGGGGAACGGCATCAGCGGGGTGCGCACCGCCACGCCCGCCAGGGCCGCCGCGGCGGCCCGGATCTCCTGGATCGATACGAGCGATTGCACCTGCACACCCTACGGCCGGCCCGGCCCAGCGCAGGCCCCGGGACCATGTCCCGCCCGGACCAGCCCGCCCCCCGCCCACCTCCCCATTCCCTCTTCACTTCCCTTCACTGCCGCCCCAGCCCACTCCCTAGATCACTAACCGGGAGCTTTTTACCGAATCCAAGGAGAAAACCAGCGTTTGTCGCCACACTTGGGGCAGGCCTGTAGCGATGGGCCCCGTTTGGCTGCTCAGGAGGGGAACAGCGTGGACGGCAACAACGAGCGCCTCCTGACTCCAGGGGAGGTGGCCGCGCTCTTCCGGGTAGATCCGAAGACCGTGACCCGGTGGGCCGCGTCCGGCCGGATCAGCAGTATCCGCACGCCCGGGGGGCACCGCCGGTTCCGCGAGTCCGAAGTGCGCGCGCTGCTCCGCGGCGAGTCCGGCACGGCCAAAGAGGACCGCGCCGACTAGCGGTCAGGACCGGCCGCCGCGCTCCCCGTCCCCGTCCTGGCTAGCCAGGAACTCGGCAAACTGGCGTTGCAGCGCCGCGTCCCCGTCCTGCCATTGACGCCGCCGTTCTTCGAGCTGCTGCTCGGTGATGGCGTGCGCGGCCAGGCGCGTGTAGTCCGCGTCCCCCGGCCCGATTTCCACATACGCGTCGCCCATCAGCTGTCCCCCCTCAGCCAGGGCCGACTCGGGGACCAGAAGGTTCCCGTTGGGCAGCTGGATGACGAACATTACTGATCACTCTAGCTAGAGGCCGTAGCGGATGTTGAAGTACAGCATGACATCAAGAGCGACCCTGGTGTTGCCGCCCAGCATGTCGACCAGCGCGGGACGCTGCTGCGAGGCGATGGCCGCGAACGCGTCGGCGAAGAACTCGCGGCGGCCCAGGTCTCCGGGCTGCCGGTGGAAATCACTGACCAGGGCGGTGTGGCAGCGCTCGTAGAGCTGGCGGAAGCGCGGCGAGTCGGACTGCCACCGGCCGTCCACCCGGTCGATGTCGTCCAGTGCGTGGCCGACCTCGTGACACATGACATCGGGCGCGGACGACGGCCGTGAGCCGACGATGATTTTGCGCTGGCCGTAGGCTCCCGCGCAGGCGTCCCAGGTGGCGCGGCCGGACGGCAGCGGGATGCCGCGCAGCCGGCCCATGTCGTCCAGTTCCGGGACGCCGCCCTCGCCGACATGGATGGCGTCCAGCCCGGCGGCCAGGATCTCCTTGATCACCCGGGGCAGCGCGGCCAGCCGGTTGACCGCGCGGACCACCGGGGTGGACGGCACCACGCTGACCGGCCACTCCCGGCGCAGCACGTGTTCCAGCGGTCCGCAGTCGGCCATGCCCTCGGCCGCCCGTCGCGCGTGCGCGATCTCGTACCAGGCCAGCCCGCCCTCGACCGGCATAGCCGGGCGCCGCGTCCGGGCCTGCCCGGCAGCCTGCGCCCGGCTGCTGTCCGCCGCGGCCGCCTGGCCCGAGCTGGGCCGGATGGCCGCCCGCGCCTGCCCGGCACCGGCCCACTTGGCCTGGGCCTGGCCAGCCGCGGCCGGCTCGGCACCCGGGGTGGGACGCTCCGGGCCGGCCGGCCCGGAGCGGCGCGGCAACCGGCGGGGCAGCTCGGCCGGCTGCTGCGTGGCCGCGGGCGGCCCAGTGCTGGCCGGATCAGTGCTGGCCGGATCAGTGCTGGCCGGGCCGGCGGCTGCCTTACCGAATGAACCCGGCGGCGCCGTGTCCACCGGCCCGGCCGGCCGGTGCCCAAGGTCGCGGCGATGGCGTCCGGCCCCGGACGGGCTGGGCGCACTGCCCATCCCCGACGTTCCAGACCGCGCCGGGCCACGGGACGTCCCCCGCGGACCAGGCCGGATGTACCGGCGGACGCGATCGATTAGCCGCAGCCGCATATTCCGCACTCCAAGCGATCGCGTGCCAGGTTGCCAGGGTATGACGAATCACGGCTAACGTCATCTGTTGTCACTCGCTGTTACCCGTTACGGAACCACGGCACTACCTGCTGACTCGCCGCATTACCCGACTATTGGCCCGCAGCAGTACTAAGCTGCCGCGCATGTGGCTGGTCGGCGCGCTCGTTCTACTGCTCGCGCTGGGCTTCTGGGTGTGCTGGTCGTGGCGCCCCCGGCGGCTGGCCCGCCCTGAGGGCTCGGCCGCAGACGCCGCTTACCGGCGGCATCCGGCGGGCCGCGCGCGCTGTGTCTCCGCCGAGGACCACCTGCCGGCCGGCATCCAGGCCGCTCCGGCCGACTGGGCACCGCCCCGTGGCCCGGACGACGACCCAGACTTCCTGGCCGAGCTGGACCGGGTCATCCGCGGCGACGGCTACCCGGAGGATGAGCGCTAGGGCCTGCCCCGCGGATCAGCTCAGCCCGGCGTAGGAGTGCAGGCCGGTGATGAACAGGCTGACGCCGAGCAGGTTGAACAGCAGGCAGCCGAACCCGACCAGCTGGATGTAGGCGGCCCGGCGGCCGCGCCACCCGGCGGTGACCCGCGCGTGCAGGAAGCAGGCGTACACCACCCAGGTGATAAACGCCCAGGTCTCGGTCGGGTCCCAGCCCCAGTACCGGCCCCACGCCTCGTCCGCCCAGATCGCGCCGGCCATGATGCCGAACGTCCACAGCGGGAACGCGAACACCACCGTCCGGTAGGCGAACTGGTCCAGCCGCTCTGGGGTGGGCAGCAGCCGGAACACCTCGCCGTTGCGCACCGGCAGGCCGGCCGCGACCCGCCGTGCGTGCCGGTCGGCGACCAGGTAGACCACCGCGAGCACGGCGGCCACCACGTAGGTCCCGGTGGCCAGGGTGATCGCGGTCACGTGGATGGCCAGCCAGTACGAGTTCAGCGCGGGCACCAGCGGGCCGGCTGGGGTGTAGATCACCGTCTGGGCCAGCCCGATGATGATCACGATGGGGGCCATGAAGAACAGGCCGAGGCGGAACGGCCGGTACCGGATCATCAGCCCGAGGAAGAACAGCACCGCCACGCAGGTCACGGCGATGATGAACTCGTACATGTCGCCCCACGGCACCCGGTGCACGGCCAGGCCGCGGCTGACCACGCCGGCCATGTGCGCGATGACACCCAGCACGGTCAGCCCGAGCCCGGCCCGGACCCAGAAGCTGGCGTCGCGCAGGCTGGGCCGGCTGGCCGGAGCCGGGCGGCCGGTCCGGCCGCTGGCCTTCGCGCTGTCCACCGTCGCGCTGTCCACCGTCGCGCTGTCCACCGTCGCGCGGGCCAGATCCGCCGCGCTGGCCTGCGCCGCACCGGCCGCGGCGACCGCCGCCCCGGCACCGGCCGCGCCCGCGGTGACCAGTTCCGGCACCGCGGCTTCGGCCGGTTCGGCCAGGCTGCGCCGGCCGAACGCGAAGTCGGCGGCGAACGCCAGCACAGCCAGGAAGTAGAGCACGAGGGTGACCATCAGGAAGTGGTCACTGAGGTGGGACAGCCCCTGGTTGATGGCCATCAGTCTGTTTTCCCCTCGCTTGTCTCGCCTGCGTACGCGACCCGGAACTCCTCGGCCAGCCGGGCGAACTCCTCGTCGAACCCGCCGGCCGGGTCGGACCGGGCCAGGCCGCCCACGTCCACCACGGTGCGGCCGTCAGGGCCGGGGTGGGCCCGGACGAACATCCGGCGGCGCCGGATGAAGAAGGACAGCAGCAGCCCGGCCAGCGCGGCCAGCCCCGCGATCAGCGCGGGCACCTGCCCCGGGTCGTAGGTGATGGCCAGGCTGGCCCACTGCCGGTACCCGGTGAAGGTCAGCGTCCCGGCGCCGCCGGGCAGCTTGATCGACTGACCGGGGGCCAGCGGCCGGGGCGCGACCGGCAGCTCGGTCAGGCCGGCCGTGTTGAGCGAGTACACCGACTGCGACGGGCCACTGTTCATGCCCAGGTTGCCCTGGTAGGAGATCAGGCTGACCCGGGGGTTGAGCGGCGCCGGGAAGGCAGACTCCAGGGTGCCGCCGGCGTCCACCGCGGTCGGCAGGAACACCCCGGCGAAGCCGAGCTGGTCCGGCTTGGCATCCGGGACCTTGACCACGCCCTCCGAGGTGAGCCCGGACGTGTTCACCGCGATGAACGGCACCGGCTGGTCGAAGACGACCTTCCCGGCCCCGTCGGTGACCTTGAACACCGGCGCGTACCCGTGCCCGATCAGGTACACCTTCACGCCGTCCACGTTCAGCGGGTGGTTCACCCGCAGGTCGTAGCGCTGGCTGGCCGCCCCGGGCTGCGCCGAGTAGCTCAGGTAGGCGTTGAACGAGGACGGCTGGCCGCGCAGCTGGCCGGACGTGACGTAGCTGGCCGCGAACTTGTTCAGCGTGATGGTGAACGGCTGCAGATCGGCCGAGGACACCAGCCGGCCTGGGTGGTACTCGTCCAGGGCGGTCACCGTGTTGGCGAACGATGTGCCGGACACCAGCAGCCGGTTCGCCTTGTAGCCGAACACCCCGCCCAGCGCGACCGCGCCGAGCAGCCCGAGCAGGGCCAGGTGGAACAGCAGGTTGCCGAGTTCCCGCCGGTAGCCCTTTTCCGCCGACACCCAGCCGTCGCCGGTGCGCAGCCGGAACTTGCGCCGCTGCAGTACCGCGGTCGCCGCGGCCAGCGCGGCCGCGGCATCCTGCCCGGTCTGGTGCCGCACCGACTGCGGCATCCGGGCCACGTTGCGCGGCGCGGGCGGCGGCAGCGCCCGGGCCGAGCGGGCCAGCCGGTAGGCCCGGGGCACCACGCAGCCGGCCAGCGATAGGAACAGCAGCAGGTAGATGGCCGCAAACCAGGGCGCCGCGAACACGTTGAACAGGGACAGCCGGGCCAGCCACGGGGCCAGCCCGGGATGCGAGGTGTAGTACTGCTGCACCGCCGCCGGGTCGATGCCCTGCTGCGGCAGCAGCGACCCCGGCACGCTGGCCACGGCCAGCAGGAACAGCAGGATCAGCGCGGTGCGCATCGAGGTCAGCTGGCGCCAGCCCCAGCGCAGCCAGCCCAGCGCCCGGTAGGCCGAGCTGGGCGCCGGCGGTGTGGGCGCGGGTGAGGTGGGCTCCAGCGATGCCTGCTGCCCGGCCTCGGCCTGCGCCGCGCCGGTCTCGGTCATCCGGGAGGTCTCGGTCATCCGGGCTCTGCCACCGCTCGCTGGATCAGGCTCTTCAGCCCGTCATAGGTCACACCGCCGATCACCCGCGCGGTGATCCGGCCGCTGCGCGATATCACCAGTGTGGTCGGGATCCCGGCGGGCGGCACGGTGTCCCGGAAATCGAGGGCCAGGTTGTCGCTCGGGTCGTTCAGGCTTGGGTAGCTGATCCGGAAGTCGCTCGTGAACGCCTCGGCGGTGGCCGGGCTGTCCCGGATGTCGATGCCCAGGAACCGGACCCCGGACTTGCCGTACTGGCGGGCCAGCTGGGCCAGGCTGGGCGCCTCTTGCCGGCACGGCGTGCACCACGATCCCCAGAAGTTCAGCACCACCACGTGGCTGCGGTACGCGGTCAGGCTGAGCCGGCCGCCGCCGACCAGTGGGCCGCTCACCGCCGGGACGGCTGGGCCGTGGCCGGCCTGGAACAGCGTGGTCCCGGAGCTGCCGGACACGAAGCTCTGGCCGTTGTTGGCCGGGCTGTTAGCCCCGATCGCGCCGCCCGTGCAGCCGGACACGGCCAGTGCCGCGGCCGCGGCCAGCAGGCCGAGCCGCGCAGCCCGGCCCGGCCGGGTGACGCGGGAGGTCGCGTGGGGCAGACGGGACACGGAGATAGCTCCTACAGCGAGTAGTACCGCGCCCCATTGTGCCCGATACGGCTGGCCGGGCTGACAGCGGGCCGGCCCGCGCTCAGGCACCCGGCGTGGGCTGGCGGCCGTGGCCGGCCGGCTCGGCGTAACTCACCCCGGTGATCTCGTCCCCGGTGTAGCTGAAGCTGGTCACGCTGGCCAGCGCGCACTGCCGGTGCGCCGGGTTGTGCCACAGGTGCGTGCCCTGGGCCGCGCGGCGGGCGATCCAGATCGGCAGCTGGTGGCTGACCAGCACCGCCTCGTGCCCGCGCGCGGCGCGTGCCGCGTCCGCCATCGCGGCCAGCATCCGGGTGGCGATGTCCCGGTACGGCTCGCCCCAGGACGGCCGGAACGGGTTGTACAGGTAACGCCAGTTGACCGGGTTCCGCAGCGCACCGGAGCCGACGCCGACCGTGGTGCCCTCGAACACGTTCGTCGGCTCGATCAGCCGGTCATCCGTATGCACCGGTAGCTCGAACTGCGCGGCCACCGGCGCGGAGGTTTCCAGCGTCCGGTCCAGCGGCGAGGAGCGCAGCAGTACCACGTCCCGGCCGGCCAGGAAGCCCGCCGCCGCCTTGGCCATCAGGCGGCCCTCTTCGGACAGGTGGTAGTCGGGCAGGCGGCCGTACAGCACGCCACCCGGGTTGTAGACCTCACCATGCCGCAGCAGGTGCAGCACGGTGTCCGGAGCTGGATTTTCAGTCATGGCGGGCACAGCCTACCGGGACGCCCAGCTCAGCCTGGTCCGGGCGGGCCGCCCGGCGGGTAGACTCCGGGCAGCTTGTGGTTGCGCCTAGGGTTCCGTGCCCCGCCCGCGCCCGGTCTGCCGGGCGGCCGCGGGCCGCACAATAAGAGCGGGGCAGGCTGGACCGAGCGGCGCCAGGTGCCCACAGCCGACGGCGGGTACGCCGACGGCCGGTGCGGGCACCCACACCTGACGGGATAGAAACCTCGAGGGCTCTCGTTCGCCATGCCCGGGCCAGTCCCGGGCCGGACCTGGGAGCCGCCCCCTCATGAGCGCCACCGCGCTAGCCCTGATCCTCATCGCCGCCGTCGCGCACGCCACCTGGAACCTGTTCAGCAAGCAGGCCTCGGTGACCGGCGCGTCGTCGTTCGTCTGGCTGATGTCGCTGACCGCCACCGCGCTATACGCGCCGGTCGTGCTCATCGCCGTGCTGATCGACCCGCCCAGGCTCACCGGCCTGTGCTGGGTGTTCATGATCGGCACCGGGCTGCTGCAAGCGGGCTACTTCCTGTTCCTGCAGTCCGGCTACCGGCTGGGCGACCTGTCCGTGGTCTACCCGGTGGGCCGCGGCACCGGCGCCCTGCTGGCCGCGCTGGCTGGCATCGTGCTCCTTGGCGAGCACCCCGGGGCGGCCGGGCTGGCAGGCATCGCCCTGGTGATAACTGGCGTTCTGCTGATTGGTGCGCCTGCTGGTAACGGCGGGAAAGCCGCCCGCCCGCCCGCGCGGGCGCTGACCTTCGCGCTGGTCACGGGCATGTTCATCGCGTCCTACACGCTGTGGGACAAGTACGCGGTGAGCACGCTCAAGGTGCCGCCGCTGCTGCAGGGCTACGCCTCGCTGCCGGTGATGGCGCTGGTGCTGGCCCCGTTCGCGCTGCGCCAGCGGGCGCGCACCGCGCTGGTCTGGCGGACCTACCGGCGCCAGGTGGTCGGGGCGGCGGTACTCTCCCCGCTGGCCTACATCCTGGTGCTGGTCGCGCTCAGCTTCACCGCGGTCAGCGCGGTCGCCCCGGCCCGCGAGGTCAGCGTGCTGGCCGGGGTGCTGCTCGGCCGCCGGCTGCTCGGCGAGGGTCAGCTGGCCCGCCGCCTGGCCGCGGCCACCGCCATCGCGGCCGGCATCATCTGCATCGCCATCGGCTAGCCGAGGGCGGCGGCGGCGGCGTTCGCCGCGGCGGGCAGCGCGGCGGCGATCCGCTCCACCGCCACGCCGTCGTGCGCGGCCGACACGAACCACGCCTCATACGGCGATGGCGGCAGGTAGACGCCCTGCTCCAGCATGGCGTGGAAGTACGCCGCGTAGGCCGCCGCGGACTGGCCGTGCGCCTCGCCGAAGTCGCGGACCGCCTGGTCGGTGCCGAGGAATACAGAGAACAGGTTGCCCGCCTCCTGCAGCCGGAACGGCACCCCGGCCGCGCTCAGCGTGTCGCTGGCCAGCTTGGCGATGGTCGCCGCCACCTCGTCCAGCCGGGCATACACCTCGGGGGTGCAGTTGCGCAGCGTGGCCAGCCCGGCCGCGGTGGCCAGCGGGTTGCCGGACAGCGTGCCCGCCTGGTACACCGGGCCGGTCGGGGCCAGCCGGTCCATGATCTCGGCCCGGCCGCCGAACGCGGCCGCGGGCAGCCCGCCGCCCATCACCTTGCCGAACGTGGTCAGGTCGCCGGCCACACCCTCCCGGCCGTACCAGCCGGACGCGGTGACCCGGAACCCGGTCAGCACCTCATCCATGATCAGCAGCGCACCGTGCTCCCGGCACAGCTCGGCCAGCAGGTCGTTGAAGCCGCCCGCCGGCGGCACCACACCCATGTTGGCCGGGCACGCCTCGGTGATCACGCAGGCGATCCGGGTCCCGTGCTCGACGAACGCCTGGCGCACCGCGAGCGCGTCGTTGTACGGCAGCACCAGGGTGTCGCCGGCCGCCGCGCCGGTCACCCCGGGCGAGTCGGGCAGCCCGAACGTGGCCACCCCGGAGCCGGCCGCGGCCAGCAGCGCGTCCACGTGCCCGTGGTAGCACCCGGCGAACTTGACCACCAGCCGGCGGCCGGTGAACGCGCGGGCCAGCCGCACCGCGCTCATCGTCGCCTCGGTGCCCGAGTTGACCAGCCGGACCTTCTCCACCGGGGTGCGCGCCACGATCTCCTCGGCCAGTTCCACTTCGCCGGCCGTGGCGGTGCCGAACGAGGTGCCACGGGCCGCGGCGGCCTGCACCGCCTCGGTGACCGCCGGGTAGGCGTGGCCGAGGATCATCGGCCCCCAGGAGCAGACCAGGTCCACGTAGCTGTGCCCGTCCACGTCGGTCAGGTACGGCCCGCGTCCGGAGGCCATGAACACCGGCACGCCGCCCACCGAGCCGAACGCCCGGACCGGGGAATTCACTCCGCCAGGGATGACCGCACTGGCCCGGCCGAACAGCTCGCCGGATCGGTCCGGACGTCTCAAGGAGCCTCCTCCTCACACGCGTCGGCCAGGAACTCCAGCAGACGCAGGGCATCGGGCAGCAGGTCAGGACTCTCGGGGGGCGGCGGGATCAGCCAGCGGGCCGGGGCGCCGGACGGGTCACGGGACGGCGGGGCGAGCACAAAGCTGTTCCGGCAGTGCCAGCGCAGCGCGGTCACCTCGCCGACATCCTCCGGGGCGCAGTCCAGGTGGCAGGACCACCACTCGTCCTCGTCCTCGGGGGCACCCCGGGTGGCCACGAAGAACAGCGCCCGGCCGGCCCCGGCCGCCACCGGCCCGGGCTGCACGGCAGCCTGGCGCATCGCGTCCAGCGCCGCACTGCCCGCGGCGGCGGGCACGTCGAGCACGTCGAACACCCGCCCGGTGGGCAGCACGATGTTGGCCTCGGGATGGTCGGCCCAGCGCTGCTGCACTTTGCCCGCCTCGGCGCTGGCCAGCAGTTGCCAGGCCGGGGACATCGGGTGCGCGGCGGGCGCCGGGCAGCCGACCCGGTCGCAGGAGCAGGCCCGCCCCGCGTGCTGGCCGGGCGGGTAGGCACCCAGGCAGACCGGCCAGCCGAGCTGGGCGTACCCAGCGGCGGCTGCGGCCAGCCGCCCGGCCTCCCGGCGGCGGCTGCGGCGCAGTACCGGTGCGACCATCAGGCTCCACTTCCCGCGACGGCAGTGTTAGCGCTCTCCCTTACTGATGATGGCGGACCGGCCACGCTCCGCGCAGGCCGACTCCCCGGGAGATGCCGACATGTTGCCGAACAGAGATTGCCCACCCCCACCCACCTCCCCAGACCGCTGCACTCACGTTCGGTTCTTCCGTCACGCAGGTCCCACGGTCCCCAGGCGGTCAGCTCAGGCGGCGGGCCAGTTCGGCCGCCCAGTAGGTGAGGATGATGCTGGCGCCGGCCCGGCGGATGCCGGTCACCGTCTCCAGGATGACCCGGTCCCGGTCCACCCAGCCGTTCGCCGCGGCCGCCTCCACCATCGCGAACTCGCCGCTGACCTGATACGCGGCCACCGGCACCGGCACGTTCGCGGCCGCCTCGGCGATCACGTCCAGATACGGCAGCGCGGGCTTGACCATCACGATGTCCGCGCCCTCGGCCACGTCCAGCAGGATCTCGCGCAGCGCGTCGCCGGCCCGCGGGTCCTGCTGGTAGGCGGCCCGGTCGCCGAACTGCGGAGCGCACTCGGCCGCATCCCGGAACGGTCCGTAGAACGCGGAGGCGTACTTGGCCGAGTAGGCGCAGATGGCCACCTCGGGATAGCCGCCCTGGTCCAGCGCCGCCCGGATGGCAGCGACCTGGCCGTCCATCATCCCGCTCGGCGCCACCACGTGCGCCCCGGCCGCGGCCTGCGCGATCGCGATCGACGCGTACCGCTCCAGCGTGGCGTCGTTGTCCACCTCGCCCGCCGGGGTGAGCAGGCCGCAGTGGCCGTGGTCGGTGTACTCGTCCAGGCACAGGTCAGCCATCAGCACGGTGGCGTCGCCCACCTCGGCGGCCAGGTCACCGAGGGCCAGGTTGAGGATCCCGGCCGGGTCGTCGGCCGCCGAGCCGCGGCCGTCCTTGACCGCCGGGACGCCAAACAGGACCAGCCCGCCGACCCCGGCCTCGACCGCCTCCACGGCCGCCTTACGCAGACTGTCCCGGGTGTGCTGGACCACGCCGGGCATGGAGGCAACCGGCTGTGGCTCGCCGATCCCTTCCTTGACGAACATCGGCAGCAGCAGATCCGACGCCTGCACGCTGGTCCGCGCGACCAGGCGGCGCAGCGCCGCGGTGCGGCGCAGCCGGCGCGGCCGGACGGCCGGGAATCCCGGGTCGGTCACCGCAGCCGCCGCCGGGCGCCGCGGCGCCGCTCGCTCGGCTTGCGGACCGGCTCGCCGGCCGTGACGGCCGCCTCGCGGACCGCGGCGGCGTGCTCGGCCAGCGCGTCCACCAGGGCGGTAGCCGACGGCCGGGGCGCCTTGACGTCGACCCGGAGGCCGAATTCCGCCGCGGTCTGCGCGGTCTGCGGCCCGATCACCGCGATCACCGTGACCGCGTGCGGCTTGCCCGCGATGCCGATCAGGTTCCGCACCGTGGATGAGGAGGTGAACAGCACCGCGTCGAATCCGCCACCCTTGATCGCCTCGCGGGTCGGGGCGGGCGGCGGGGCGGCCCGCACCGTGCGGTAGGCGGTCACGTCCTCCGCCTCCCAGCCGAGTTCGGTCAGCCGGGCAACCAGCGTCTCGGTGGCGATGTCGGCCCGGGGCAGCAGCACCCGGTTGATCGGATCAAGCGCGCTGTCGTAGGGCTGCCAGGCCGCGGCCAGCCCTTCCCCGGACTGGTCGCCCTCGGGGATCAGATCCGGCTTGATGCCGAACGCCAGCAGCGCCTTGCCGGTCTGCTCGCCGACCGCGGCCACCTTGACGCCGGCGAAGGCCCGCGCATCGAGGCCGTATTCCTCCAGCTTCTCGCGCACCGCCCGGACCGCGTTGGCCGAGGTGAACGCCACCCACTGGTACCGCCCGGTGACCAGGCCCTTGACCGCACGCTCCATCTGCTGCGGGGTGCGCGGCGGCTCGACCGCGATGGTCGGCACCTCCTCGGGCACCGCACCGTAGGCGCGCAGCCGCTGCGACACCGAGCCGGCCTGATCCTTGGTCCGCGGCACCAGCACCCGCCAGCCGAACAGCGGCTTGGCCTCGAACCAGGACAAGTCGTGGTTCGCCCCGGCCAGCTCGCCAACGACACCCACGGCGGGCCCGGTCTCGGTGAGCAGGTTCACCCCGGCCGCCTTGAGGTCGGCGGTCACCGAGCCCAGCCGGCAGCGCACGGTCAGCTGATCGGTCGTGGTCCCGCACCAGGTGATGGCGAATGGGGTCCGCTCCGGCCAGCCCGCCGCGAGCAGCATCTTGGCCAGGTCGGCCGGGCCGGCCTCGGCGCCCAGGATGACCAGGCTGCGCGGTGCCGCGGCGTCGGCGGACAGCCGGCTCACCTCGGCCGCTTCGATGATCCGGATGTCCCCGCCCGCGTCCGAGGTCAGCGGAATCCCGGCGTAGGCCGGCACCGCGGTGGCCGCGGGCATGCCCGGCACGATCTCGAACCGGACCTTGGCCTTGGCGCACGCCGAGATGTGCCCGGCGGCCGTGCCGAACAGCAGCGGGTCGCCGCGGTACGCGGCCACCGCGAGCCGCCCGGACCGGGCCGCGCTGGTCAGCAGGTCGGGCTCACTGTCCAGGTCGGCCACGTCTCGGATGTCGGCGCCGGCCGGCAGCAGGTCGCGCACCTGCTCGATGACCTCCGGGCGGCCGGCCACCAGGTCGGCGCGGCCGAGCAGTTCGGCGGCCCGGACGGTGAGCAGCTCGGTGCTGCCGGGGCCGGTGCCGACGAAGGCAACCAGCCCGGGCTGGCCCGCGTGTCCCGCCTGTGCTGTGTCTTGTTTTGCTCTCTGACTCATGCATCGTCCCCATTGCTGAGGTGTTCCGAAGACAGTGCCAGGTACCGCGCTGCGCCCTGCCCGAGCAGCTCGGCCGCCACGGCAGCACCGAGGCTGGCCGCCTCGGCGGCTGGGGCGCTGGCACTGGCCCGCACCGCTGATTCCCCCTCGACGGCCGCAATTACCGCCGTCACGTGCAGAAACTCCGTCCCGGCAGCATACGCGCCCACCGGCGCGCTGCACCCGGCCTGCAACGCGGCCAGCACGGCGCGCTCGGCGGTAACCGCGGCCCGGCTGACCGGATCGTTCACGCTGGCCAGCAATTCGGCCAGCGGCGTGTCGCCGTCGCGGCACTCCACCGCGAGCGCGCCCTGCCCCGGGGCGGGCAGCATCTCTTCCGGCTCGAACACCTGGGTCACCGCGTCCATCCGGCCGATGCGGGCCAGCCCGGCGCAGGCCAGCAGCACCGCGTCCACCTCGCCTGAGGCGACCTTGCCCAGCCGGGTGCCCGCGTTGCCGCGTACCGGCACCGGCCGGACGTCCGGGCGGAGCAGCCGGAGCTGGGCGGCCCGGCGCGGTGACCCGGTGCCGATCCGGGCGCCGGGCGGCAGGTCCGCGAACTTGGCCCCGTCCCGGCCGATCAGCGCGTCCCGGGGATCGTCGCGGGTGGGCACCGCGGCCAGCATCAGCCCCGGCACCGGCCCGACCGGCAGGTCCTTGAGCGAGTGCACGGCCAGGTCGATCTCCCCCGCCAGCAGGCTCTCCCGCAGCGCGCTGACGAACACGCCGGTGCCGCCGACCTGGGTCAGCTCGGCCCGGGTCACGTCACCGAAGGTGGTCAGCCCGACCAGTTCCACCGGCGCTCCGGTCCGCTCGGTGATGAGCCGGGCGACCTGGCCGGACTGGACCATGGCCATCGGGCTCTTCCGGGTGCCCAGACGCAGTGGCGGCTGGCTCATGTCTCGTCCTCGTCAGCTGGGGGGTCGGCCACGGTCACCGCGTTGACCACGGCGGGGTCCAGGTCGAACAGGACCCGGAGCGCGTTCTCGTAGGAATCGCCGCCGGGGGACCCGGCCAGTTCCTTGACCCGGACCGTCGGCGCGTGCAGCAGTTTGTCCACCACGCGGCGCATGGCCCGTTCGACCTCATTCAGCATGCCATGATCGGCGGTGCGCAGCCGCCCTTCCAGCCGGGCCAGCTCCGCATCCACCACGGTGGCCGCCTTGGCCCGCAGCGCGACCACGGTCGGCGCGACCCGGGCCGCGTGCATGGCGGAGACCCGGCTGGCGAATTCCTCCGCGACGATGGCCCGGACCGCGGCGATGTCGCTTTCCCGCGCCGCCCGGTACTCCCCGTCGCCCAGCGAGTCCAGCCCGACCACGTGCACCCCGGGCAGCCCGGCCGCGTCCGGGTCAACGTCCCGCGGCATGGCCAGGTCGAGCAGCACCAGTGGCCGGCCGGCGTCGGCCTGCGGGCCAGCCGCGGCCCGCTGCCGCAGCGCGCTGGCCACCAGCTCGGCGGTGATCACCACCCCGCTGGCCCCGGTGCACGAGATGACCAGGTCGGCCTGGGCCAGCGGGCCGGCCAGGCCGGCCAGCTCGGCGGTGCTGCCGGCCACCGCCGCGGCCAGCTTGCCGGCCCGGTCCATAGTCCGGTTGGCCACCACGATGTGCGCCGCGCCCAGCCGGGCCGCGGTGGTGGCGGCCAGCGAGCTCATCGAGCCGGCCCCGACCACCAGCACGGTCCGCCCGGCCAGGCTGTCTGGCGGCTGGCCGAGCTGCTCCAGGGCCGCCGCGATGCCGACGCTGACCAGGTTTCCGCCGGCCTGGTCGATCCGGGTCTCGGTGTGCGCCCGCTTGCCGGTGCGCAGCGCGAGGGCGCCGAGCTCACCCAGGCCACGGCTCAGCGTGTGCTGCTCCCGTGCGGTGCCGAGGGCCTGCCTGACCTGGCCAAGGATCTGGCTCTCCCCCACCACCATGGAGTCGAGCCCGCAGGCTACCCCGAGCAGGTGCTGTACCGCGCGGTCCTCGTAGTGCACGTACAGATGCGGGGTCAGCTCGCCGAGCGGGATGCCGGAGTGCCGGGCCAGCAGGTCGGTGATGGACGACACCCCGCCGTGGAACTTGTCCACCTCGGCGTACACCTCGGCCCGGTTGCAGGTGGACACCACGAACGCGCCGGCCACGTTCGGCGCCTGCGACAGGTCACGGAGCAGCTTGCCGAGGGCGTCCCCGCTGACCACCGCCCGCTCCAGGGTGCGGAGCGAGGCGCTCTTGTGGCTGAGGCCGACCACCAGCACACTCATGGGCTGATCGCCGCCTCTGCATCCTGGGGAACGCGCACCACCGACCTCCGCTGCGCGTGGAAGGCGAGAATCTGCAACTCGATACTCAAGTCGACCTTACGCACGTCCACCCCGTTGGGCACATTGAGGACAACAGGGGCGAAATTAAGGATGCTCGTTACCCCAGCGGCGACCAGCCGGTCGCACGCCGCCTGGGCGGCGCCGGCCGGCGTAGCGATCACCCCGATCGACACCCGGTACCGGGCGACCAGGTCCTCCAGCTGGCCCGCATCCAGTACGCCGTGCCCGGCGATCTGGCTGCCGATGACCTCCGGGTCGCTGTCCAGCACCGCCGCGATGCGGAAGCCGCGGGAGGCGAAGCCGCCGTAGTTGGCCAGCGCCCGGCCCAGGTTCCCGGCGCCGATGATGACGACCGGCCAGTCCTGGGTCAGGCCCAGCTCCCGGGACACCTGGTAGACCAGGTACTCCACGTCATAGCCGACCCCCCGGGTGCCGTAGGAGCCGAGGTGGGACAGGTCCTTGCGCAGCTTGGCCGAGTTCACCCCGGCCGCGGCGGCGAGTTCCTCGCTGGACACGGTGGGGATGTCCTGCTCGGCGAAGGCGTACAGGACCCTCAGGTACACGGGGAGGCGGGCGATGGTCGCCTCCGGGATGCCCTGGCTTCCGTTCGCAGACACTGAACGGCGTGACATGCGCCGACGCTCCTGAGGGATTGACCTGCGGGCATGGCGGGCGCCCAGATGCCCGCACGAAACTGCGCCTTCAACGGTACGCCCTTGTGAACGTTTGCACAAAGTCGGGGTGGAACGGCCGGACTCCGGCGCCCAGCGAGTCAGCGGCTGGGGGCACCCGCGTCAGCGGGTGAGAGCACCCGCGTCAGCGGCTGAGAGCACTGCGCAGCCGGTCCTCGCTGACCCGCCAGAAGTCGTGCTGCACCCCGTCGATCAGGGTGACCGGGATCTTGTCCCAGTACGCGTCGAGATCCGCGGCGGACTGGGTGATGTCCCGTTCGTCCCAGGGCACACCGAGATCGGCGGTGACCTTGATGATCACTTCGCGGGCGGTGTCACACAGGTGGCAGCCGGGCTTGGACAGCAAGGTAACGCTGTGCTTAGCCGGACCACCGGGCCTGGCCGGACCACCGGCCCCAGTCACGGCAGCCGCCCGGCGCGCGGCGCCGGCCCCAGCAAGGACACCTTCGCCTCCCGGACGCCCAGCTCGATCACGTTGGTGGCCAGCACCAGCGGGCGGAGCCTGCTGTCGAAGTCGGTCACGTAGGACTTCCGCTGGTGCTCGTCGTAGGCGGCCCGGTCCCGGTACACCTGGTACAGGATCCGCTGCAGCGGCGCGGACGGCACCCCGTGCACCACGAACACCAGGGTGTCGGGCTCGGTGGTCCGGACCTGCTCGAGCACCGTGCTGGCCAGCCGGTCGAATTCGGCCGCGCCCGATTCGAGCAGTGTGTAGATGGCGATCTGGCCATACAGCCGTTCGGTGTCGGCCGCCGGGTCGGCCAGCGCGGCGGCGCCCAGCGCGGCTTCGCTGAGCGCGGCCAGCTGCATGCCGGTCTCCGGTTCGCCGGGCAGGCTCTCGCTGGCCGCGGCCGGGCCGGCCGCGTCCCGCGGCCGGGGCGGGGCCGCGCCATCCCGGTACAGCGCGTCGAACGACCCGGTGACCGGCTCGGCATCCGGGTCGATGCCCTGCGCGGCGAAGCCGCGCGAGTCACCCTGGGCGGCAAAGCCACGGGAGTCGCCCTGCGCCGGGAACTCCTGCGAGTCGAAGCCCGGCGCGGCGAACGCGCCCGAGTCGTAGCCGTACCGGTCGCCCTGGTAGGCCTGGTACGCGCCGGAATCGCCGTACCCGTAGCCATCCCGGTACAGGTCCAGCGAGTCGTCCCCGTTGTAGCCCGGGCCCGAGCCGGTCCTGGCGTAGTATGGCCCAGCCGAGCCGCGGCCCACCCGGTCTGCACCCTGGCCGGCGCCGCGCTGACTGGCCCCGCGCAGCGCAGCCAGCTGGACCCGGGCCGCCCGGTCGCCGGCCAGCCAGCCGGTGACCACCGCGACCACGGACAGCCCGGCGTAGGCCGTGTTCACCGGCAGGTTGACCAGCAGGCCCTGGGTGGCCAGCGCGGCCACTGTGGCGGCACCGAGCACCAGCAGCACCGGGCGCCAGCCGGGCTCGTGCCGGGACCGCAGCGCGGTCACCGACAGCGTGATCAGGATGGTGACCACGATCACCGCCGCGACCACGGCCAGCAGGCCGAGCGGGAGGAGCTGGTAGTGCGCCCGGGCCAGCGGCCAGTCGTGGCTGAACGGCTGGTCGCTAAGCACGTCGGTGGCCAGGATCACGGCCGCCACCACGAACAGGCCGCACAGGCACAGCCGGGCCGCGAACCGCAGGACCGGGCCGCGCGCGGATATCTCGGCCATCCCCCAGGCCAGCCCGAGCGGCGCGACCAGGCCCAGGCCGAGCTGTGCGGCGCGGAACGTGGTCGACTCGAAGCCACGGTGGTACCCGGCCGCCTGGGCGGCCAGCCCGATGGCCATCCCGGCCAGCGCCAGTATCCAGGCCACCAGGTCAACCCGGGCGGACTGGGCGCAGCGCCGGATCAGCAGGGCGATGGCCACCAGCGCAGCCAGCGTCCCGATCGCCGCGACGAGGAACGAAATAGACATTGAGACCATGGTGCACGACCGGGGCCGGTCATGCGGACCAGATGGCTGACCAGCCCAGCCGAGCCCGGTGGTCCTTTGTAGACTCGGCATACATGAGGCAGCGGCTGGATGCTTCCTTCCGGCAGCGGCTGGATCAGCTGCCCAGCGGGGCGCGATCCCTGCGGCTGCCCAGGTCCAGCCGGCAGCGCGCGGAGCTGGCCGGGGCCGCCTCGGCCGCGGTGGCCACCGTGGACCAGACGCCGCCGCAGCCGGATCCAACCGCAGGCGCGTTCTTCGACGTGGACAACACGCTGATCCGTGGCGCGTCCATTTACTACTTCGCCCGCGGCCTGGCCGCGCGGGACATGTTCGGCCCACGCGACCTGGCCCGGATGGCCTGGGGCCAGATCTACTTCCGGTTCCGCGGTGCGGAGAGCCCGGATCACATCGACGCCGCCCGGGAGGCGGCACTCACGTTCGTGGCCGGGCACAAGGTGGCCGACATCGTCAGCCTGAGCGGGGAAATCTTCGACGAGACCATGGCCGACCGGGTCTGGGCAGGTACCCGCGAGCTGGCCCTCGGCCACCTGCGCGCCGGGCAGCGGGTGTGGCTGGTCACCGCGACCCCGGTGGAACTGGCCACGGTCATCTCACAGCGGCTGGGGCTGACCGGGGCGCTGGGCACGGTGGCCGAGTCGGTGGACGGCGTGTACACCGGCCGGCTGGTCGGCGGGCTGCTGCACGGCCAGGCCAAGGCGGCCGCGGTGGCATCGCTGGCCCAGCGCGAGGGGCTGGACCTGGCGCGCTGCTCCGCGTACAGCGACTCGGCCAACGACCTGCCCATGCTCCGCCTGGTCGGGCACCCGAACGCGGTCAACCCGGACGCCGGGCTGCGCGCCGAGGCGCGGCGTAACGACTGGCCGGTATACGACTTCCGGTCCGGCCGGAAGGCGACCCTGATCGCGCTGCCCACCGCGGCCGCCACCGGCGCGGTGGCCGGCGGGATCGCCGCGGCGTTCGCGCTGCGCCGGCGGCACCAGCGCAACATGACCGGCTGACCAGGGCCAGGACCAGGACCAGGACCAGGGCCGGGGCTAAGACCGGGGCTAAGACCGGGCTAAGACCAGCGCTAAGACCGGGGCTAGCGGCAGGCGCTAGCCGAACGCGGGCCCGCGCTCGGCCTGCAGCTCATCCAGCTTCCGCTGCACCGTGTCCCGGACCTCGGCGGCCAGCTCGGCCACGGCCGCCTGATCCCGCCACGCCCCGGCCGGGT
>Ga0335076_10000567_pt1 | contig 34569 bp, 32 predicted proteins | sample Lox_Sample_25_FD_206717 | JGI IMG/M metagenome (GOLD analysis project Ga0335076, IMG submission 206717) | Soil microbial communities from Loxahatchee National Wildlife Refuge, Florida, United States - Lox_Sample_2.5 | ecosystem: Environmental > Terrestrial > Soil > Wetlands | place: USA...
GGCGGGTTTGACGTCAGCCAAGGTCGACCACACCGCATCCGGCGTCAGCGGCGGAGTCGTTTCGGCGGCCACGGACGGGCGCGGGGCAGGCGCTGGCGGGGCCGGCCGATCACTGCGCTTTTCGATCATGCCCACGATCTGCTCCAAGACCAGCAGCGCATCACCGAGCAGGCTGTCGCCCACCGGCGCGGCTCCGGCCAGTCCCGGATCCGTGGTGATGTGCAGCAGCTCGGAGCCCTCCGGCAGATACTTGCCGGCAACATACGGGTAGTACCGAAAGACCTGCGCGCCGACCACGACCACGAGGTCGTGCCCCCTCATGACGTCGGTGACACCGGCGATGGTCATCGGCAGCACTCCCTGGAAAAGCGGGTGATCCTCGGGGAACGACGCCCGGTCGGGCAGCGGACCGGTATATACGGGCGCGCCGACCTTCTCCGCAAAGGCCACTCCGGCGTCCCAGGCGCCGCTGCGATCCACTTCGGGACCGAAGACCAGCATGGGCCGCTGCGCGCGGTTGATCCGATCGGCGAACCCGCGCAGCCGCGCGGCATCGGGGCTGACCCGGTGGCTCACCGTCCTCACAACCGCCGGGCCCAGGGCGGGCTTCTCCCAGTCATCGAGCGGAATCGACAAGAACACCGGTCCGGCCGGCGGCTGCAGCGCCATCGCGTAGGCGCGCATGAACGCCGCAGGCACGTCCTCGGCGCGGGCCGGCTGATAGGCCCACTTCACCCACGGCAGTGGCAACAGGTTTTCGTCCTTGTTGGTCAGATATGGCTCACACAAGACCATTTCGCGGGTCTGCTGGCCGGCGGTGACGATCAGCGGAATGTTCCCCTTGTAGGCCGCCACCAGGCTGCCCATCGCGTTACCCAATCCCGCAGCGGTATGCACGTTCACCAACGCGGGCTTGCCGGTGGACTGCGCGAAACCGTCGGCCATGGCCAGGACCGACGCCTCCTGCAATCCAAGGACATACGTGAAGTCGTCGGGGAAGTTCTTCAAGAACGTTTGCTCGGTAGAGCCCGGGTTGCCGAACACCGTCGTCAGCCCGAGCTCACGCAGCAGGTCGTAGGTCACCTCGTGAACGGATTTCGCGCCTGTCATCGTCCTGCCGGTCCTTCCGTGTTGGTCGCAGCCTTCACGACGCGGGGCACCGCGCTCGGGTATCAGCCTCGTCCAGGCTGGTCGACCTGTCGATGTCTCGCGTAACAACGGTGCCCGCCGGTCACTGTGGCCGGGCACAGTGCCCGCCGACCATTCGTCGTGGTGGAATCCTTAAACATGCGCGCGATAGAGGTCGAGCAAACCGGCGGGCCGGACGTCCTGTCTTACGTCGAGAAGGCGCCGCCCTCCCCCGGGCCCGGTGAGGTTTTGATCAAAGCCGAGGCGATCGGCGTGAATTTCGTCGACACGTATTTCCGGTCGGGGCTGTATCCGCACGAGGCGAGCAGCCTTGGGGCCCGGGTCATCACGACGGCCTCCACGGCGCACAAGGCACAGCTGTCGCGCCGGGCGGGTGCGGTGGAGGTGCTCGACTATCCCGACGACGCCCAGCAGTTCGGGACCCGTAGAGGTCTTGAAGTTGTGGCGCCACAAATCACCCTTGTGGCGCCAAACTGGGAATTGGGGATTTGCCGGCGTCGACCCAGAGCTCAGTTCCTGGCGCAGGATAGCGCGGTAACCTGCTCCGCCAAGTCCGAGAGGGCCCGTGCTGTGGCCAACTCCTGACCGGTTTTGCGCGCCAAATGGTCGGCCGGATGTCGATAGGCGACGCCGAGTCCGGCTAAATGTGCGCCATCCCAATCCAACTCAACCTTCGCGCATGTCCTGCCGCTGTGCTCATCGATCACTAATGTGACCGTCGGATGTGTGGAAGAATTCGAGCGGCTGTTGTCATGCATGTGGTTCATAGTTCGGATCATGCTGCGGGACAGTGTCATTGTCGAGCTTATAAACGTGCGTGCCGCAACTTAGGGCCTTTGGTCCCCACCAGTGATGCCAATGGACACTGCGTTCAAACGAGCTTGGCCAAAGTGCGATCCCACAACTCGCGCGCTAGATCGGGGTCATAGGCCGCCCGGTGGGCCTTCGCGATTTTGCCCTTCGAGTAGTACTCGCCGGGCGTCCAATCGACTCCGGGCGTACTCGACGCCAGCCAAACCAGCTGGTCGGCTCCCTCGTCCGCGGTGGCGGTAAACCGGGCGGTTATCGGGACGTAGTTCTTCATGAAGAGGAGCCAGCGTGATCCCGAGGCATCGCCGAAGTTGGAGTCGACATAGCCCGGGTGAAACGTCACGGCCGATAGTCCGCTGGCGTGGTATCGCCCATGCAATTCCCTGGTGAACAGGACGATTGCCAATTTGGTAAGGGCATAGGCGACGCCGGGACCACGTTGAGCTGTGTTTTCCAGGTCGGTGATGGTGACTTTGGGCAGCAGTCTCTGCGACGAGCTGGTGGTGTTGACCACGGTGGCGCGGGAATCGACGAGCACCTCGATCAACTGCGTGGTGAGCAGAAACGGTGCCAGGTAGTTGACCTGGAACGTTGTCTCGTGGCCGTCGGCCGTCGTATGGACCTTGGTGAACATGCCGCCGGCGTTGTTGGCCAACACGTCGATGCGCGGATACTCGGAACGAATCTTGTCCGCCAGGGCTCGCACCTGGGACAGGTCGGCGAAGTCCGCGACGAAATAGTCCGCGTCCAATTCCGCCGCCACCGCGGCGGTCTTGCTTTGCGACCGGCCGACCACGACAACGTTTTCGCCGCTCCGGCGTAACCGACGGGCCGCCGCGGCCCCAATGCCGTCACTGGCACCCGTGATGACGATCGTCCTATGCGTCATTGCCCAGCCCTCCACGGGGAGTGTAGCGGTCGCCGTTTGCTTAGGAGCGGCTGATTGCTCACACCAGCGAGTAGCGAACCGGTAAGTGTTTGAGGCCACCGACGAAGATAGTGGCGATGAGTTCCGGATCGCCGGTCAGCTCAATGGATTTGAGCCTCGGCAGCAACTCGGAGAAGAAACTGTTGACCTCCATACGGGCCAGAGCCGCACCCATGCAGAAGTGCACGCCATAGCCGAAGGCCAGATGCTTGTTGGGGTCGCGCCCGACGTCGAAGCGGAATGGGTCGTCGAAGACATCCTCGTCGCGATTGCCCGACACGTAGGACAGCAGCACGGATTCGCCTGCGCCGATGGGTATTCCGCGCACGCTCGTGTCCCCGGCCGCGGTGCGCATGAACTCCTTGACCGGGGTGACCCAGCGGATCATCTCCTCGGTGGCCAGCGGCATCAAGTCGAGGTTGTCGCGCAGGCGCTCCAGCTGGTCCGGGGTCTCGATAAGCGCCTGCAGGCCGCCGGAGATGGTCGCGCTGGTTGTGTCGTGACCCGCGGTGGCGACGATGAGGTAGTACGACACGGTATCGATGTCCGACAAAGGTTCGCCGTCGACGCGAGCGTTGGCAATTGCCGACGAGAGGTCCTCGGTGGGATGCTCCCGGCGGGACGCGGTCACGCCGTTGAAGTATTGGAACATGTCCAGCAACGCGGGCAGCTGATCCTCGTTTGTGCTGCCCCGCTTGTACTCCGAGTCATCGCTCCCGAACAACTCCTGGGTGAGTTTGAGCATGCGCGGGAAGTCGGCCTCGGGAATCCCTAGCAACGACATGATCACGTAGAGCGGGTAATTGACGGCGACCTCCTGAACGAAGTCACATTCGGGGCCTACCGCCATCATCTTGTCGACATAGGTCTTGGCCAGTTGGTCAATGCGAACCTTCAACGCCCGCATTGCCTTTGGCCGAAACCAGTCGGAGCCGATGGCGCGCACCACCCGGTGCTGCGGGTCGTCCATGTGGATCAGCGTGCGTACGCCCACCGCGGCCGCCTGTTCGTCGCCCTCGGCGGTGGTCAAGACCGGGCGCGGCCAGTTGGTGAACAGCATGTTGTCGCGTTCGATGTCCATGATGTCGGCGTGCTTGGTGATCGCCCAGAACGGCCGGTAGTCCGGCACGTCGACCAACGACACCGGGGCGTTGGCGCGCAGGTGAGCCAGCGCCGCGTGCAGCCGCCGCTCGTCGGTGTAGGCCAACGGATCCGCCAATAGCTTGGCGGCCTCGTCCATCATCGTCGTGCTCACTCGCGAAACTCCTTCAGTGCGGCGGCAACACAGTCCTGAGAGGCGGTCAAAAGGATGGGCAGGACGCGGTCGACCGCGCCCTCGCAGCGGCTTTTCAGGGCGGCCGCGATCGTGTCGACCGGCCCGACGACGGCGAAAGCCGCGAGCATCTCGTCGTCGATGAGCGAGGCCATGGTGTCCCACTCCCCCTCCAGCGAGAGGCGGTGCAGTTCGGGGTGCAGGTCGCCCCAGCCGTGCACCTCGAGGACCTTGCGATAGGCCGGCGTCGACCCGTAGAAAGCGATCTGCTTGCGCACGGCGGCGGTGGCGGCAGTCAGTTCGGCGTCGTTCTCGCCGGTCGCAACCAGCACCTCGCACGACACCTCGAAGTGGCCGCGATCGCGCTCGGATCGCTGCATGCCGCGCAGCAGCGCCGGCAAAGTCACCTCTTCGAGGTAACGCCTCGAGACCATCGGGTGGCCGAGGTGGCCGTCGGCGACCTCGCCGCACATCTCGGTCATCGCTTCGCCGACGGCGGCGAGGAACACCTTCGGTGCCGAATAGGGCTGCGGCTCGGGCGTAAACATCGGCGTCATGATCTTGTGCGTGTAGAAATCGCCCTCGAAACGGAGCTTGGTGCCGTCCTTCCAAGCCGACCAGATCGCGTGCAGCGCGGAGACGAATTCGCGCATCCGGCGCGCCGGGTGGCTCCACGGCATGCTGAACCGCTTCTCGATATGAGGCTGGATCTGGGTGCCCAGGCCGAGGATGAACCGGGCCTGCGAATACGCCTGCAGGTCCCAGCCGATGTTGGCGACGATCATCGGATTGCGGGCGAACGCCACCGCGATGTTGGTGCCCAGCTCGAGCCGCGAGGTGTGTTCGGCGGCCAGCAGCAGCGGCAGAAACGGGTCATGACTGGTTTCGGCGGTCCAGCCACCGTCATAGCCACGTTGCTCCAGGGCGCCGGCCGCGTCGGGCACCCGAGCGAGTTGATTGGGGATGCCCCCGTCGAGCTTCAGGCGGGGGGCGCTACCCATGCGGGTAACTTTACAGTAAGCAATCCAGTATGTGACCCTGCTCCCCTAGGCGCACGACGAATCTCCCGTGAGGTAGGACATAGGCATGACGAAAGCCCAGGATTGGGGGGAAACGCTCGACGATCTCGAGCGTCGCCGTCAGCACGCGTGGGGAATGGGTGGGCCGGAGCGCCTCGACAAGCATCGCAACAGGGGCAAGCTCGACGCCCGCGCCCGAATCGAGCGGCTGCTGGACCCCGGCACGTTCCGCGAGTTCGGCACGCTGGTGGGTGGCGAGATCGCGGCCGACGCACTGGTCGTCGGGTCCGGCACGATCAACGGCTCGCCGGTGATGCTGGGCGCCGAGGACTTCACAACCATGGCCGGAAGCATCGGACCCGGAGGCAACTCCAAGCGATACCGCCTCGCCGAACTCGCGCTGCGCGACAAGACTCCGTTGGTGATGCTGCTCGACGGCGCCGGCTTTCGTCCCACCGGCGGGCACTACGGGCGCAGTCCGACCGACCTGCTCGCCCAGACGCAGTGCTCGGGCCGTGTCCCGACCGTCGCCGCCGTGCTCGGTCCCTCCGCCGGACATGGCGCACTGGTAGCCCCGGTCTGCGACTTCCGCATCATGAGCGCCCAGGGCGCGATCTTCACCGCCGGGCCCCCCGTCGTCAAAGAGTCCACCGGCGAGGACATCTCGAAAGAGGACCTCGGCGGGCCGGACGTCGCCTTGCCCAGCGGCGTCGTCCACAATGTCGCCGAGGACGACGAAGCCGTGCTCGATGAGATTCGGCGCTACCTGTCCTATTTTCCGCCGAGCGCGTGGTCGTACCCGCCTTCGCTGCCCACCTCCGAGGCGGCCGGGCCGCGGCCGACGCCGGAGTTGCTCGACGTCGTTTCCCGCGACAACCGCCGCGTCTACGACATGCGCGCCGTGCTCGACGTGGTCTTCGACAGCCCCGACTGGTTCGAGGTGCAACCGCAGTTCGGCAAGGCGGTCATCTGCGCGCTGGCCCATCTCGGCGGTCACCCGGTCGCCGTGGTGGCCAACCAGCCTCGGGTGCTGGCCGGCTCCATCGACGCCGACGCGGCCGACAAGGCGGCGCACTTCATCATGGTGGCCGACTCGTTTCACCTGCCGATCGTCTTCCTCGCCGACAACCCCGGCATGCTGCCCGGCAGCCGGTCCGAGCGCAGCGGCGTGCTGCGCGCCGGCGCGCGGATGTTCGCCGCCCAGACCGCGGCCACGACGCTGAAGCTGCACCTCACGCTGCGCAAGGCGTACGGGTTCGGTTCCATGGTCATGTCGCTGCTGAGTTTCGACCATCAGGTCGCGACCTTCGCCTATCCGGGCGCGACGATGGGCGCGATGAGCGCCGCGGCGCTCAGCCGCGCGTCGCACGCCGGCGAAGACCTGTCCGCCCAGTTGCGCCACGCCGAACTGGAGGCGTCGTATCGGTCGGCCGAGCACATGGGTTTTGACGAGCTCATCGACCCCCGCGAGACGCGTGACGCGCTGCTCGCCTCGTTGCAGCGCGGCCTGTCGAGTCGGCAGGCCGCGGCGGAACCGGTGGCCCGCACCGTCATCATTCCGTGAGCGTTGTCGCGAGAGTGCAACTACCGACGGCGCCTCCCGGGAAATGCGTCGCTAGTTGCACTTTCGCGGTCAAGAGCGGCGCTAGCCGCTGTCGCGGTAGGCCGCGACCACGGGCTCGAGCTCGTCGGGCGTCGCACCGTGCATGATCACCGCGTCGGCCCCATAGTCGAACTCCTTGCGGATGCGGTCCACGCACTGCCGGGCTGATCCGGTGGCCGACGGTTCCAGCCATTCGTCGGGAATCAGCGTCGCGACATGCTCGATCTGCTCGGGTGTGGCCTTGTGATCGATCCCACCTGCGATCGACGTCACCACCGGGTCCTCCCGGAAGCGTTGCAGCACAGCGGGATCCCACTTGTTGGTCCGCACCATCAGATCGCCGTAGCCCTGCAGATAGGTGGCCAGACGCGCGACGGTCTTCTTCAGCCGCAACGGTTCGGGGAGATGATCGCCGACGGTGGCGAAGCACGACCACACCCGCACGCTGGCGGGGTCGCGGCCCGCCTTTTCCGCGGCGGACTTGACGGTCGCCACGCAGCGTTGCAACGTCTCCGCGGTGAAGTAGGTGTGCAGTATGACGTCGTCGAAGACCCGGCCGCCGAGTGCCAGCGTGTTGGGCCCGAAGGCCACCAACGCCAAGCGAATGTCCTCGTTGAAGTCCGGGTCGAGAAACAGGATGGGATATTTCCCCATCGGACCGTCGTGGTTGAAGATCACCTCGCCGTGCCACAGCCGGCGCATGACCTGGGCCCAATCCTCCATCTGCGCGGTCGTCACGGCCGGTATGCCGAACGCCCCATAGATGGCGGCGATGCCGCGGCCGATGCCCAACGTGAACCGCCCGCCGGAGAGCCGATGCATGGTGGTCGCCCAGGATCCGGTAATCAGCGGATGGCGGGTGTTGTGATTGGTTGCAGCGGTGGCGATTTGCATCCGGCTCGTCACCGCGCATGCCGCCCCGACGAGCGACGACGCCTCCTTGACGTTCCAGCGCTCCGAGATGAACGCGGTGCCGAAGCCCAACTCCTCGCCGCGGCGGGCCTCGCCCATCAAGGTTGCCGGCCCCTCGCCACCGGCACCGGCCAGCAGGTAGTACCCCAACTCGTCAAGTGTGCGCTCGCTCAATTCCATACCCCTTGCTTGTAGCCGCAGTTCCAGACCTCGGTGATCTTGCCGGCGACGACGCGGAACACCTCGATACTCGCGACGTTGGTTTCGGCGCCGTCCTTGGTGGTCATGGTCGAGTCGTAGACGATCGCGACATGCTCGCCGTCGTTGCCGGCGATCACGATATTCAGGTCGAAGCGCAACCTTTCGAAGAGTTGCCACACGTCGGCCACTCGTTGGATCGCCTGGGCGTGCGTCAGCGTGTGCACCTCCCCCACCTCATGCCGGATGACGGTGTCCGCGAACAACTCCCCGGCCAGGTCCAGGTTGCGTTCGTTCCAGACGACCAGGTTGTAGAGCTCAACGACTTCGCGGGCTGTCCGGGTGGCTGCCATCACCGAACCGCCGCGTCCTCGGCCACCCCGCGCAGGAATTCCTCGGTGACACGCTGGACGCGCCGGGAGAAAATGTGGCCGACGTGGCTGCCGTCGTACCAGTACAGCTGACCACCCCAGCGTTCCTGTAAGGCAACGGCGGGCTCGCGCATCGCCATCCGGTCGTGCCACGCTCCTACGATGAGCCGGCGCTGCGGTGGCGGTGCGGGGTCAACCCTCAGCGGATCGATCACCGACGTCAGCTTCGAGACCTCTTGCGAAGCCAGCAGCTCCCGGAAGCCCGCACGGGATTGCCCCCAGCGCCCAAGGTGTCGCGCGATCATCGCGTTGAGCCCCAGGATCGGTGTGTACAGGCCCACCGCGTCGACCTGCCTCTCGAGATGGGAAACCAGCGCGGCCACCGGGGTGCCCATCGAAATGCCCGCCACCGCAACGGCGGTGGCCTGCGGCCGAACCCAGCGCACGACGGCGCGGACCTCCGACACCGCGCGCATCATGCCCGCGACGTTCCCCAGCGGATCGACATCCGGGTAGGCCGGCCATTCGCGGCGCCGGCTGCCGTGGCCGGGCTGCACCGGCATCGCGACGTTGAACCCCAGCCCGCGATGGATCCGGCCGATGCGGGACAACAACAAGTCCTCCGTGCCGCCCTGACCGGCGCCATGGACCCATACCAGCCACGGCCGCGGGCCGTCCCGGTGCCGGCACAGGTGCACCACCGCCCGCGCCGGGCCGCCCAGGCCGTCGGCCTCCAGCGTCGCAGGCAGCCTTGGATCGTGTTCGAACGTCATCCGCTCGTATTCCAGTCCGGCGATCCGATGACGCCGTATCGAGGTCGCCCGCAACGGTTTTGGCTCGGCGTGCGCCTGATCGATGCCCAGCGCCGACAATTCCTCGGCCGCCGCGGTGCACGCGTCCAGCGGCCGCATCGCCGCGGGGCCGCCGCCGATCAGCGAAAAGCCGCTCAGCACAAGCTCGTCCAGCATCACCTCTCCGAACTGACGCAGGCCGCGCGGCGACGCCGGGACCCAGCCGGTCGATTCGTTGAGACCTGCCACGGTGCGCGGCAGCAGCATGCCCAGCTCGCGGGCCAGCTCCCTGGAGAGGCCCAGCCCGCGCGCCGCCCAGGACATTGCACTCACCTAGGCGAGCTTGAAGCCGGTATATCCGCCGGCCGCGATCTCATCGCAGCGGCGACGGTATTCGGGGATTCCGCCGGTATAGCCCATGTACATCCGTTTCTTCCCGGGCACATTGCCACCGTTGTACCAAGAATTGCACGACGGGTGCACCAGCACCGTCGGTGCGACGAGCGCGGTGGCGTGGTCGATCCACTCCTGCTGGGCGGCGGGCAGCGCCTCGATGGTGCGGACGCCGTTGTCGCGCACGTACGCGATGCAGTCGCCGATCCACTCCACATGCTGCTCGAGTGCGGCCACGAAATTGGTTGCGGCGCTCGGGCTGCCCGGGCCCTGCACCGTGAACAGGTTCGGAAATCCGGCGACCGCCAACCCGAGATAGGACAGCGGCCCCTGGCCGGCCCAGAATTCGCCGAGCGACATGCCGCCGCGCCCGCGGATGTCGATGCGGCTTAGCGCACCGGTCATGGCGTCGAACCCGGTGGCGTAGATGATCACGTCGAGTTCGTACGAATCGCGCTCGGTGCGGATGCCGGTCGGTGTCACTTCTCGGATCGGCGACGAGCGAAGGTCGACGAGCGTGACGTTATCCCGGTTGAAAGTCTCGTAGTAGCCGCAGTCGATGATCGGTCGCTTGCAGCCGAAGGGGTGGTCGGGCACCAAACCGGCCGCGGTGTCCGGGTCCTTGACGATCCGGGCCACCGCCTCCCCGTACAGCTTGGCGGCCATCCGGTTGGCTTCGATGTCGAAGAACACGTCGCCCCAGTTCAGCGCGCCCAGCACGCCGTTCTCCTCGATGGCGCGCAGTTGCTCGTCGCGCGTCGCCGACTTCAGCGGCGGCCTGCCCAGCATCTCGAACAGCACCGAAAAGGCACTGAGCCGCGCCGCGCCGATCGGATGTGCCCGTTGGGCCGCCCGGATCTCGTCGTAGCGCGCCTTCATCCCGTCCAGCTCGCCGGGCTCGAATCTTCGCACCTCCCACGGCAGCGTGTATGCCGGCGAACGCTGGAACACACAGAGCTGCAACGCTTCTTGCGCCACGATGGGAATGAGCTGAATACCCGTCGAGCCGGTGCCGATGACGCCGACACGCTTTCCGGTGAGATCGAAGCCCTCCTTCGGCCAGCGGCTGGTGAACAGCGAGGTTCCGGTGAAGGTGGTCATCCCGGGGATGTCGGGCTCGAGCGGAGCCGACAGGATGCCGGTGGCGGCGACGACATAGGGAGCTCGGAGAGTCTCGCCCGCTTTGGTTCGGACCACCCAGGCGCCGGCTTCTTCGTCGAAGGTCATCGCGACGACCTCGGTGCCGAACTGGATATCGCGGCGAACATCCAGCCGGTCGGCCACGAAATTCAGATAGGCCTCGACCTCGGGCTGGGCCGGCATCGACTCCGTCCACACCCATTCCCGCTGAATCTCGTCGGAGAAGCTGTAGGAGTACTCGATGCTTTCGATGTCGCATCGTGCGCCGGGGTATCGGTTGAACAGCCAGGTGCCTCCCACGTTTTCCGCCGTCTCCAGCACCCTGGCCCGGATGCCGAGCTGCCGCAGCCGATGCAGCATGTACAGGCCGGAGAATCCCGCGCCGATGACCAGGGCGTCGAAGCGAGCCTCGGCGTCAGTCGCCATCGCGCGCCTGCACCTGAGGAAGCGCTTTCCCCTGGTCAGCCACCCAAACGCCCGCTGTGCTCATAAAGCAGCTCCTTGCCGCACCTAGACGAACGTCTGACGGACTGCTGAAATCTATACTGTAATCGATTTAGTATCAATCAGAACGGGAGGCGCCGGGCGTGAAAGTGCCGTTCACCTGGAAGGTCACCGGGTGGTTCATGGTCGGGTGGTCCCCCGAATTCCCCGTCGGCGAGGCCCGACCCTTGCAGTACTTCGGCCAGGATCTGGTCGCCTACCGCGACGAGTCCGGTGAGTTGCACGTCCTGGAAGCGCACTGCAAACACCTCGGCGCCCACATCGGTCACGGCGGCAAGGTGGTGGGCGACTGCGTCGAATGCCCCTTCCACGGGTGGCGCTGGGGCCCGGACGGCAGCAATCGCTACATTCCGTACCAACCGGACCGACCGAACCGCGCGCTACGGCTGCGGGTGTTTCCCGTCCGCGAGCAGTACGACTGCGTATTCATCTGGCACCAACCGGACGGCAAGGAGCCCCAGTGGGAGATGCCGGACATTTTCCGCAAGTTCCCGCAATTCGAGACCGACCCGGCGGCCTACTACCGGGCATATCCGGAGTTCTCCCGGCGTGCGGAGCGTGAACCGGTCCATCCGCAGATCGTGGCGGAGAACGCCCCCGACAGTGCCCATTTCGAGTACGTGCACCACGCCACGGTGACGCCCAGGGTGCTTGACTGGAAGATCGTCGACCACGAATGGCAATTCATTGCCGGTTGGCCGGACGCGCGCAGCGACGACCCCGAGGATCTCGCGTTGCGGTTCCACAGCCACCTATTCGGTCTCGGCGGAGCGATCAGCGTCTTCGAAGGCGCGCAGAATCACCGGCTGATTTTCACCTGCACACCGGTCGATGATGAGAGCTCGGACCTGTTTTATTCGATCTGGTGGCCGCGAATTCCCGGCGACAGCTCCGACGTGCCGCACGGCGAGCTGCGCGAGCTCATCGAAAAACAGTTCCTGTCCACCGTCTTTGACGATCTGCAAATCTGGCGCTACCAGAGGTACGTGGAGCATCCACCACTGTCCAAGGTCGACGCGAAGGGGTATATGGCACTGCGGAAATGGGCCACCCAGTTCTATGATGTCCCGCCGGCAGTGACAACGACCGCATGACACCCCGACTTGCGAAGCTCACGGCCCCCGAGCACACGGCGATCGTCACCCAGGAATGCCAGGGCGCGGTCATCGGCCCGAACGCCGGGCTGGCGGTGCTGGCCGAGGAGGCGCGCCGCGTCGCCCTGCCGAACATCGTGCGGCTGTTGCCGGCGGCACGGGCGGCCGGGGTGCGTATCGTGCACTGCCTGGTGGGGCGCCGACCCGACGGGCTCGGCTCCAACCACAACGCCAAGATCTTCGCCATAGGACGCGGGGACGTCGACATCACTCCCGGCACTCCCGGAGCGGCTCTGCTCCCCGAATTGGGTCCCGAGCCAACGGATCTGGTTCTCAGCCGCTGGCACGGCGTCGGGCCGATGGGGGGCACCGACCTCGACGCGGTGCTGCGCAACCTCGGGGTTTCCACCATCGTCGTGGTTGGTGTTTCGCTGAATATCGCGATACCCAACGTCGTCATGGACGCGGTCAACGCCGCCTATCGCGTCATCGTCCCGCGGGACGCCGTTGCCGGCGTACCCACCGACTATGGCGCCGCCGTCATCGCTAACACGCTGTCGTTGCTCGCGACCATCACCACGACGGACGACCTGCTCCGGGTGTGGGGCCAGCCATGACCGACACCGCACCCGGCGCACTGCACGATTCGCAAGGCGGATTTCCCCAAATCAAGCCGGCCGACCACGGGCCCCCCGGGCTGGGGCGGTTCGTCGCCGCGATGCGCCGCCTGCAGGACCTGGCCGTCTCCACCAATAGCTCGGCGTGGAGCACCGCGGCCGAGCACGTCGAAAGGGCCTGCGCACTGCTGGACGGGCATCAGGTGCCCGAGGACGTGGCGCCGGGCGGGCGAGTCCTCGAACTGCCCGGCTTGGGTCATCCGCTGCTGCCGCCATGGATGGTCACCGAATCCGGGCCGGACGGCGTCACCATGGAGGGACACTTCACTCGCTCCCACGTGGGCGGGAACAACGCCGTGCACGGCGGCATGATCCCCCTCTTCTACGACTGGCTGTTCGGGATGACCGTTTCCACCGCCGGTGTTCCTCCCACCCGAACGGCGTACCTGCATGTCAACTATCGCAGCATCACCCCGATCGACGAGCCGTTGACCGCCCGAAGCGCCATCACGGACGTCGACGGCAGGAAATTCTTCGTTGCCGCTACCATGACGGCTGCCGACGGCACACTGCTCAGCGAGGCCAACGGCCTGATGGTCCGCCTGCTGCCCCACCAGCCCTGAGAGGAACCCGCATCGCGCGGTACGAATTGAGAGGCATGATGTCCAACACCGCAACACAATTCACCGTGCCGGCAGTCGCCAAGGCCGTCGCCGCCGCCATCCCCGATCGCGACCTGGTGATCTGGGGTGACCGGCGCTACAGCTACGAGCAGGTTCTCGAGCGGGCGAACCGGCTCGCCGCCTACCTGCAGTCGCGGGGCCTGGGGTGCCACACGGAGCGCTCCTCGCTCGCCGGCCACGAGGTGGGTCAGGACTTGCTCGGCCTGTACGCCTACAACGGGAACGAATTCGTCGAGGCGTTGCTGGGCAGCTTTCAAGCGCGAGTCGCCCCCTTCAACGTCAACTTCCGGTACGTCAAGAGCGAGCTGCAATATCTGCTGAAGGATGCCGGGGCGAGCGCCCTGATCTACCATGCCGCTTTCGCGCCACGAGTCGCCGAAATCCTGCCGAACCTTCCGCAACTGCGCGTCCTGATTCAGATCGCCGACGACTCGGGCAACGACTTGGTCTACGGCGCGGTGGATTACGAGACGGCCATAGCGTCCGGTTCGCCGGAAGCGCCACCGGCGCGCCACTCGCCCGACGACCTGTACGTCCTGTACACCGGCGGCACGACGGGGATGCCGAAGGGTGTCTTGTGGCGCCAGCACGACATCTTCATGACGTCCTTCGGCGGGCGAAACCTCATGACCGGCGAGCCCTTCGGCTCCGTCGACGAGATCGTGGCAGGAGCGGCCGCAGGCCCCGGCACCAAATTGATGATCCTGCCGCCGCTGATCCATGGCGCGGCCCAGTGGAGCGTGATGATGGCAATCACAACGGGGCAGTCCGTCGTCTTCGGATCGGTCGTCGATCATTTGGACGCCGAAGACGTCGTGCGCACCATCGAGCGTGAGCGGGTGACGGCGGTGACCGTGGTCGGTGATGCGATGGCGCGACCGTTGGTATCTGAACTTGAAAGGGTGATCGAGAAGGGCATCGCCGACGTGTCGTCCTTGGCCGTGGTGGCCAATGGCGGCGCGCTGCTGACTCCGTACGTCAAGCAACGCCTGATCGAGGCGCTGCCGAACGCCGTCGTCGTCGATGGCGTCGGATCCTCGGAAACGGGTGCGCAGATGCACCACATGTCCACGTCGGGGGCCGTGTCGACGGGAACCTTCAACGCCGGGCCGGACACCTTCGTGGCGGCCGACGACCTGGCGACGATCCTGCCACCCGGCCACGACGGCATCGGCTGGCTGGCGCAACGCGGCTACGTTCCGCTGGGTTACAAGGGCGACGCGGAGAAGACCGCCAAGACATTCCCGGTGATCGATGGGGTGCGGTACGCGATCCCCGGCGACCGCGCGCGCCACCGCGCCGACGGCTCCATCGAGTTGCTGGGGCGCGATTCGGTGACGATCAATTCCGGGGGCGAGAAGATCTTCGCCGAAGAGGTCGAAACCGCGATCGCGTCGCACCCCGCGGTGGCCGACGTCGTGGTCGCCGGGAGGCCGAGCGAGCGCTGGGGCCAGGAGGTGGTTGCCGTCGTCGCCCTCGCCGAAGGTGCCCACGCCGACGCCGACGAGCTGGTCGCCCACGCCGGGCAGTCGCTGGCTCGTTACAAACTTCCCAAGGCGATCGTCTTCCGTCCGGTGATCGAGCGCAGCCCGTCGGGCAAGGCCGACTACCGGTGGGCACGCGAGCAGGCGTTGAATGGTTGAGCAATTCATGAAGTACCAAGACCGAGTCGCCGTCGTCACCGGTGCCGGCTCCGGCATCGGCCGCGCACTGACGCTTGCGCTAACACACAACGGCGCACACGTCGCGGCATCCGACATCGACCCGGCAGGCCTGGCCGAAACCCAAACGGCTTGTCCGCCCGGCCAAGTCACCACGTACCACGTCGATGTCGCGGACCGCGAGGCGGTCGTCGCGTACGCCGAAGATGTGCGGCGCGACCTCGGGCCCGCGTCAATGGTGTTCAACAACGCCGGGGTTGATCTCTTCGCCGGCGTGGCAGACATGTCCTGGACCGACTTCGACTGGCTCATCGGCATCAACGTCGGCGGGGTCGTCAACGGAACAAAGGCCTTCCTGCCGCAGCTCATCGAGTCGGGCTCGCCGCAGCACCCGGCACGATTAGTCAACCTGTCCAGTGCCTTCGGCCTCATCGCCGTGCCCTACCAAGGTGCCTACAGCACTTCAAAATTCGCGGTGCGCGGTTTCACCGAGGCGCTGCGGCAGGAGATGATCATTGAACGTCATCCCGTGACGGTGCACTGTGTGCATCCAGGCGTCGTGCGTACCAACTTCGGAGCGAACATGCGCACCGCGGACACCCAGGATCCCGAGGTCGCAGCCAAACACTTTCAGCGTGCGGCACTCACTTCTCCCGCGAAGGCCGCCCGCGTCATTCTGCGAGGAGCCGACAAGAACCGGGCCAGAATCCTCATCGGGCCCGACGGGCGCGTCATGGCAGCGATGCCACGCCTCCTCGGTGCGGGATATGAAGGCTTATTGGCCCGTGTCGCGAGACTGGCGGATTTCGGTTCGACCCGCGCCGGCCGCTGAGATCCAGACGCTCGCGCCCATATTGCCTACTGTAATAATTACAGTACGATCTTACGCAAGAACCGTCCGTTCCTGCTGAAGATGCTGGAGATCTAGGTGACGACCAACGTTCACACCGGCGACGAAACCGGCGAAGCGACCGTCAGCGTGCGTGACCCTTATCCGTTCTTTGCTCGTAAGCGCCGGGAAGCCGGCGTGTTCCGCGGGACGGTCATGGACTACTCCAAGACGCCCGAGTCCCTGCTGCCCAAGCGGGAGTACTCGGCGGTGTCGTTCGACGCCGTGAACACGGTGTTCCGCGACGGTCGGGTCTTCAGCTCCAAGCCGTACGACAAGACGATCGGCCTGTTCATGGGGCCGACCATTCTGGCGATGGAGGGCAAGAAGCACCGCGACCATCGCAACCTGGTGTCCGCGGCATTCAAGTCCAAGGCGCTGGCGCGGTGGGAAAACACCATCGTGCGGCCAATCTGCAACGCGCTGATCGACGAGTTCATCGAGGCCGGCCAAGCCGACCTGGTCCGCGAGTTCACTTTCGAATTCCCCACCCGCGTCATCGCCCAACTGCTGGGGCTGCCGGCCGAAGACCTGCCGATGTTCCGCAAGCGCGCCGTGCAGTTGATCAGCTACAACGTCAACTACGAGCGGGCCTTCGAGGCATCGGCGGCGCTGAAGGATTACTTTCTCGAGCAGATCGAGCAGCGTAAATCCAAACCCACCGAGGACATCATCGGCGACCTGGTCACAGCGGACATCGATGGCGAAAGACTCAGCGACGAAGCGATTTACTCCTTCCTGCGCCTGCTGCTACCCGCGGGGCTGGAGACCACATATCGGTCGTCGGGAAACCTGCTTTATCTGCTGCTGACTCATCCGGATCAGTTCGCGGCGGTGCAAGCGGACCGCGAGCTGATCGGTCAGGCGATCGAGGAGGGTCTGCGCTTCGAGACGCCGCTGACCACCGTGCAGCGTTTCGCGACGGAAGACACGTATCTGGAAGGGGTCGAGATTCCGGCGCGCTCGGTGATCGGCGTGTGCATCGGTTCCGCGAATCGAGACGAGCGGCGCTGGGAACGATCGGAAGAATTCGACATCTTCCGCAAGCACATGCCGCACATCTCCTTCGCCGCCGGTGAGCACACCTGTCTGGGTCTGCACCTGGCGCGGCTGGAAACCCGAGTCGCACTCGAATGCCTGCTGAATCGGTTGACCAAAATCAACCTGCTGACCGACGGCGACCCACACGTCCACGGCCAGCCCTTCCGTTCGCCGACGGCCCTTCCGGTGACGTTCGACGCGAAGTAGGGTCTGAGGAAATGGTGAAGGTAATGGCGGGCTTTCGAGTCCTGGAGCTCGCGCAGTTCACGTTCGTCCCGGCGGCGGGCGCGATCCTCGCCGACTGGGGCGCGGACGTCATCAAGGTCGAGCATCCGGTCCGCGGCGACACCCAACGCGGCTTCCTCAACATGGGCGGCATCCAGGTCGACCCGGATCGACACCCGCTGATGGAACACCCCAACCGCGGCAAGCGCAGCGTCGGCGTCGACGTCTCCACGCCGGGCGGCCAGGAAGTGATCTACGAACTGGCCAAGACTTCCGACGTGTTCCTGACCAATTACATGCCCGCGCACCGGCAGAAGCACAAGTTCGACGTGGAGCACATCCGTGCGGCGAACCCGGACATCGTCTATGCTCGCGGTTCGGCTTACGGCGACAAGGGAACCGAGCGCGACGTCGGTGGTTATGACGGGACGGCATTCTGGACACGCAGCGGCATCGGCTACGCGCTGACACCGGAAGGGCTGGGCGGCGCACTGCCCCAAGGCATTCCCGCGTTCGGCGACTCCATCGGCGGCATGTTCATCGCCGGCGGCATCTCCGCCGCGCTGCTGCATCGCGAGCGAACCGGCGAACCACTCGAGCTCGACGTGTCATTGCTGAGCACCGCCTGGTGGGCGGCGGGCGCCAGCATGACGCAGGGCATGGAGACCGGCGAGGTCATGCGCAACGCCATGCCGGGATCCGCCAACCCGTCTGTGAATCCCTTCATGGGCAACTACCTGACCTCCGACGGCGGCACGATCAACCTGTGCATCATCAGTCCAACGGGCCTCATCCGCGACACGTTTGAGCACCTCGGCATCCCCGAGGCCGCCGACGATCCCCGCTTCGCCGACGTGCTCCCGCTGATCCAAAACGCCGACGCGGCCGCCGAATTGATCGCGAAGGCCTTCGCCGGCAAGCCCTTCGAGTACTGGCGGCAGCATTTGAAAACCATGAAGGGACAGTGGGCGCCGTTCCAGAGCCTGCTCGACCTGGCCGAGGACGAGCAGGCCATCGCCAACGACATGATCGCTGAGGTCGAGCTCGCCAGCGGCGGAGAGCCATTCCGCGTCGTCCGCGGCCCGGTCCAGTTCAACCATGAGCCGCTGGTGACGACGCGGGCGCCGCAGGCGAGCGAGCACACGGAAATCGTCCTGATGGAGCATGGCATGGACTGGGATCGCATCGCCGAATTGAAGGAGTCGGGAGCCATAGCGTGAGGGACAGCATGAACGACGTCGCCGTGATTGGGGTGGGCCTGCACCCGTTCGGCCGCTTCGAGGGCAAGTCCGCGATGCAGATGGGCGCCGACGCCATCAAACTCGCGCTCGCCGACGCGGGGCTCGAATGGAAGGACGTCCAGTTCGCCGTCGGGGGCAGCTGGACGGTGGCCAACCCGGACGCGATCGTCGGCATGGTGGGACTCACCGGAATTCCGTTCACCGATGTGTTCAACGCCTGCGCCACGGCCGCCAGCGCCACAAAGCTATGCGCCGACAGCATCCGCTTGGGTGACTACGACATCGGCATCGCCGTCGGCATGGACAAGCACCCGCGCGGCGCATTCACCGAAGACCCGGCACTGGTCGGGATGCCGAGCTGGTACGCCCAGAACGGCCAGTACCTCACCACCAAGTTCTTCGGCATGAAGGCCAACCGCTACCTGCACGACCACGGAATCTCGGCCGGGACGCTCGCCAAGGTCGCGGCCAAGAACTTCCGCAACGGGGCGTTGAACCCCAACGCCTTTCGCCGCAAGCCGATGTCCGAAGAGGACATCCTCAACTCCCCGATATTGAATTACCCGCTGACCCAATACATGTTCTGCGCTCCCGACGAAGGGGCCGCCGCGGTCGTGATGTGCCGCGCCGACATCGCGCACCGGTTCACCGAGAAGCCCGTCTTCGTCCGCGCGGTCGAGGTCCGCACCCGCCGGTACGGCGCGTACGAGGTGAACACCACCTACGCGCCGGTCGACGAGGATGTGTCACCGACCGTTTACGCCGCGAAGGCCGCATTCGAAAAAGCCGGCGTGGCGCCGGAAGACGTCGACGTCATTCAGCTACAGGACACCGACGCGGGTGCGGAGCTGATCCACATGGCCGAGGCCGGTTTTTGCGCCGACGGCGAGCAGGAAAAACTCCTGGCCGACGGCGCCACCGAGATCACCGGTGCGATGCCGGTCAACACCGACGGCGGGCTGATCGCCAACGGCGAGCCGATCGGGGCGTCCGGCCTGCGCCAAGTGCACGAGCTGGTGCGCCAATTGCGGGGCGAAGCCGGCGACCGCCAGGTTCCGGGGACGCCGCGAGTCGGGTTCGCGCAGGTTTACGGCGCCCCCGGCACCGCGGCCGCCACGATCCTGACGACCTAGCCCACTGCCGAACGTGCAACTACGGCGGCGACACGCCGATGACGATCGCCGCTATTGCACGTTCGGCGAAGGGTCAGGAGGCTTTTGGCGGTGAGTAATTGGGCTTGCCCAGCCCAAGCACGTACTGGCCAATCATGTTGCGGAACACCTCTAACGTGCCGCCGTAGATCCCAACCAGGGGGGCGAACCGGTAGGCGTATTCGGCGCTGCCGTCGTCGGCGGCCCCGTCGGCGCCAAACGGCAGTGTTGATGCGGTTCCGAGGATGTCCATCAGGTCCGGGGAGATGTCCCGCATCGTTTGTGCGATCGCCACCCGGCCGAAGATGCTCGGGGACGACAGTGCGACTTCCAACCGGGCGACGCTGCGGCCCAATCGGTAGGCGACCGACTTGTCATCGACCAGCCGGCGCCCATTGGGGTCGGGCCGGGCCACGCCCGCCGCGGCCTTATCGACGGCCTCGGACATAAACCCCGCCTGGTGCATCATGATTGAGGTGTCCTGCAGCCCGTCGGGCGCCGCAGCCACCGCGCCATGCTCGACGTTGAGCGGCTCGCGCAGCACGGTCCAGCCGGCGTTCACCTCGCCCAGCCGGTATTTGTCGTCGACGCGAACGTCGCTGTAGTAGACGATGTTGGTCCGGTCGCCGTCGACGGTGCGGATGCCCTGGATGTCGATGCCCTGGGAATCCAGCGGAACCAGGAACATGGTCAGGCTCTTGTGTTTCCGCGCGTCCGGCGCGGTGTTCGTGATCAGGAAGACGTACTGGCAGTTGTGCGCACCGGTGGTAAACATCTTGGAGCCATTAATGATCCAGCTCGATCCATCCGCCTCCCGCACCGCTCGGGTCTTGCAGGTGGCCACATCGGAGCCGCCTTCGGGCTCGGTGTATCCGAGGCACAGCCGGACCTCACCGCTGAAGACCTTTGGCAGCACCTCGTCGCGCAGTTCGGGTGAACCGAACTTCGCCACCGAGCGCGCCACCATCGCGGTGGTCCCCCACGTCACCCAGGGCACGTGGACCCGCCGCTTCTCCAGCTCCCAGATGCGGCGCCGGACCCGGCTGAACCCGCCCTCGGATTCCGGCTTCCACTCGTACTCCAAATAGCCTGCGGCGCCGAGCTTCAGGTGCAGACCTTCGTCGAAGTTGTCGCCGGTCTCGCGGTCGCGACGGCTGACCTCTTCGGTCATGTGTGTACTCAGGAAGCTGCGTGCCTCCTCGCGGAAGGCCTGGTCTTCCGCGGACAGCTCGACCGGGGAGAAGTCCATCGTTTTGCTCCTGTCCTAAGCCGGCTGTGGTGCGCTCTCGCGGGCCGCGACGATCTCGGCGACCCGCAGGGCGGTGGCACCCGGATCCCCGCCGGCCAGGGGCCATCCCCTGGCACGCACCAGGTAAGCCGTGGCAGCGGCTTCGGCGGAAACCCCGAGGCCGCCCTGGATGTGGACCGCCATGGTCGCCGCCTTGGCGGCCTCCTCGGCCATGAAAACGAAAGCGGACGGCGCCAACTCGGGTCGTTCGTCGGGTTCGTTGTCCAGGAACCAGGCCGCCCGCCGGGCCAGATTACGCCCGCCCTGAACGGTGATGGCCATGTTCGCGAGCGGGTGCGAGATGGCCTGCAGCGTGGAGATCGGCACGCCCAGCGTGTAGCGGGTCTTGGCGAACTCCACGGCGATGGTCATCGTCTCCTCGACCAGACCCACCAGGGCCGCCGCGGTCAGCAGCCGCCATTCATCGAGGGCCCGTTGGTATTTCGCCACCGCGTCCGGTCCCTGAGCGACGACCGTACGGGTGTCGGCGGCAGCGGGGTCCACCCAGGCCATCGGCAGGCGGCCAATGTTGTCGACCTTCGCCGGCCTGCTGCCGAAGGTCAGGCGCACGACCTGATCGCCGTCGAGGACGATGATGTGGTCGGCAATCGACCCCGTCGGAATCAGCCGGACGCCACGTGGGCTGTCGATGCGTGCATCGAGTGCGGCGAGCTGTTCACCGCCTGCTATAGCCTCGGAACCGGCAGTCTCAGCGCCCAGGCCTCCCAGGCGCGCCAGCAGCCGGGTGGCACACACGTGGTCGATCCACGGAACCGGTGCCAGCGACCGGCCGACCTCTTCGGCCACCAGGGTGAGGTCGACCAGCGTCGCACCGTCGCCGCCGCAGGACTCCGGGAGCGCCATCGTGGTCGCGCCCATCGCGCACAGCCGCTCCCACAGGTTCTTGTCGAAACCGGATGGTTCTGCCGCACGCACCGTTTCGATCGAGCAGTGGGTCTTGAAGAATTGCTTGTACGCATTCTGCAGATCCACATGGTCGTCGGACAGGCTGTAGTCGAGTCTGCGCAGTTCGAAGCGGTCCATGGTCAGTCTTCCTTCCCGAAGAAGAATTCCCGCGCGTTGTTGTAAAGGTAGTTGTCCAGCACCTCGGGTGGCAGGTCCAGCGCGCGGGCTTCGGGTATCACGCGGCGCATGCGCAGCACCGGCCAGTCCGACGCGTAGATCACCTTGTCCGGGCCACGCGTTCGCATGTAGTGCAGCAGGCTTTCCGGCAGTCGCTTGGGTGACCACGCCGATGTCATCAGGCGCAGGTTGGCGTACTTGAGCAGCAACCGAATCGCGACGTCCCACCACGGGTCGGCGCCGTGAATCATGCACAGCTTCAGCTCGGGGAACCGCACGCACACCCGATCCAGGTGCATGGGATGCTGCACCTCACCGGGGATCGGCGGCCCCGGGATCCCGGTGTTGATGCAAAGCGGCAGATCCAGTTCCGCGCATTTGGCGTAGAGCGGGTAGTAGACGGCGTCGCTGGGCGGATACTGCCCGTCACCCCAAAAGCTCGGTCCCACTACGGCGTACGCGACAGGTAGGTCGCCGACGATCGCGGTCAATTCGCGTAGGGATCGCACCGGGCGCAGCAGGTTGACCCCGCCCATCGCCAGGGCGAACCGGTCCGGCTTGGCTTCGATGAACTTACGCGCGGTGGTGGACGGGTTGGCGATCGAGTCCATCAGGATCGCCCTTTGCACACCGTGGGCGTCCATCTCGTCGAGCAGCTCGGACAGATCGACCGGCGCGAACATCGACTCCGGGCCCTTGAAATAGTCGTCCCTGACCTTGAGCATCCAGCTGGGCTGGGATTCGGTTTCGCCGAAGTGCACGTTGATCAGGCAGTCAATCGCTTTGGCGTTCATGACACCTTCTGTTCGGCTTGTTCTCGGGCCCATCGGTAGTTGGGCTTGCCGTTGCCGAGGCGCTGAATCTGCTCGACGAAGATGAACGCCTTGGGCGCCTTGAAATGCGCCAGCTGCGAGGTGCAAAAGGTATAGAGAGCCCGCCCGTCCGAGGCGATGGCGGCGCCCGGGTGTGGCTCGATGAGCGCGACGACTTCCTGACCCCACCGCTCGCTCGGCCGTCCAACCACCAGGGCGTCGGCGACGCCCGGATGTGCGCGCAGCACCTCCTCGACCTCTTCGACGAACACCTTTTCGCCGCCGGTGTTCACGACCAGCGAATCGCGGCCGAAAAGGCGTATGGTGCCGTCCTTTTCAATCGCTGCCCGGTCGCCCGGTATCACCACCCGCCGGCCCTCGATCACCGGGAAGGTGCGTCGGGTGGCTTCGGCATCGTCGAAGTACCCGAGCGGAATCCGGCCCGTCCTGGCGGCCCAGCCGATCTCCTCCTCGCCGGGCTGCAGGAACCGGCTACGGTCGGCGGAGACGACCGTAACACCGTCCCTGGGTTCGAACGTCTCGCTCGCGTTTCCGTTGCGACTGTTGCCGAACGCCATATTGCCGGTTTCCGATGACCCGTAGCCCTCGATGATGGTGATGTGTGGCACGCATTCCATCAGTGCCCGTTTGTATTTCGCATTGGTGGCGGCCCCGCCGGTGCCGATCGCGTTCAGCGAGGACAGGTCGTACCGATGTGCGCGCAGTTCGGCGATCAGCGGTCCGGCGTACGCGTCACCGACCATTGTCACCATGCCCACCCTTTCGCGCTCGGTGGTTTCCCAGACGGACCGGGGGTCGAGCTTGTTCCGGTCGTCATACAGTACGACCGGCTGGCCCGCGCAGAGCGCGGCGAACGCGGTCCACATGCCGGCCGCGTGCATCAGCGGTGAAACGGCGAACCACGGAGGTCCCCCATTGCGGGCCCTGTCCTGGATCTCGGTGACGCTCGCGTGGTCATCCCCCACCATCGACGACACGTACATGTCGCTCTGACGCCACAGCACGCCCTTGGGGCGTCCCGTCGTTCCGCCGGTGCACATCATGATCAGGTCGTCCGGCGAGCCCGCCGGGTGGGACTCTGGGTCGGCGCCCGCCAAGGCATCGTCCAGCGACACGACGCCCGGTAGTTCGGGGGCGCCGCTTCCGTCGTCGACGGACACGAGTAGCTCGGTCGCGTCGGGCGGCAGCACGTCGGCGAACCGGGCGCCGAGGGACCGGTGATAGATGATTCCCCGGGGCCGGACATAGTCGAGCAGGTCGGCGATTTCGCGAGGCGAGTAGTGGTGGTTGACGTTGACCGGAACGGTGCGTGCCTTGAGGCATCCGATCACCATGTCGGGGTACAGGTCGTTGTACATGATCAGCGCGACCCGGTCTTGACCGCATTCCCAGGGCTCGAGCGTGTCACGCTCGGCGTGGGCACCGAACCCCTTGCCGCTGAGGTAGTTTGCCAGCCTGTTGGTGCGGCTCGCCGATTCGGCGAACGTGCTGCGACGGTTTCCGCATACGGTCATCAAGCGGTCGGGAACGACGTCGGCAATGGCGTCAAGAACCGCGCCTATGGTCCATTGGCTCACTAGCGCAACCAGCCTCGAATAATCAAGCAGCCGAACCGACTTGGACGCCAAGAAGGTCTAGAGCGTTGTTGCGCATGATTTTTCGGATGTCGGAATCGCTGAATCCAACGAGCTCTTCGGCAAACGACACCGGCGACTCGAGGCCTTCGCCGTGCGGCCAGTCGGAACCGAACAGGATCTTGTCGACGCCGATAACCTTGGCCAGCTCCGTCAGATCGTCCTCGTAGTACGGCGCGATCCATACATTGTTGCGCAACTGCTCCACCGGATCCTCGCGAAAATGCCGCGGATAATTGTTGGCCACCTTCTTCAGGCGCTTAACCAGGCGGTGGACGAAGTACGAGCCGTTCTCGATGCTAACCGCCCTGAGTTTGGGGTGTCGGGTAAATACACCGTGCACGATCATGGACGCCATCGTGTCGTGGATGGCACGGTCGTCGAGGAGTACCTGATCCAGTGGATCCTTTTCGCCGAACCCCTCGAAGGTCGACTTGCCTCCCCACTGCGCCGCTATGTGCAAATATCCACTGTCGCTGAGGTGGAAGCCCACCGGTACGCCCGCCTCGGCCAGCCTGGCCCACACCGGGTCGTGACTGGGATCGCCCAGCGACCTCGGCTTGACCACGCCGGGCACCGGCGCCGGCCTTACCAGCACCAGCTTGGCGCCCCGCGCTAACACGAACTCGACCTCTTCGAAAGCTTTGGCCGGATCGGCCAGCGAGATGATCGGCGCTGCAACGATTCGGTGATCGGGCCGGTCGAAGCCCCAGTCCTCGTCGAGCCACAGGTTGAATGCGTGCACCGACGCCATCGTCGCCTCGATATCATGCTTGAGCGCTTCCTCGACGCCGCATCCGAAAGTCGGCAGCATGAACACGGTCTCGATGTCCTGGGTGTCCATCACCGCGACCCGCGCATCGCGGTTCTGGTACTCGGGGTGGTTGGCCAACCGCTCGACTTTCATCAGTGAGGCCGGATCGACACCTTCGGGAATCGCGCCACGGAACAGCAAGTCGAGGCAGCCCGGCACGATGATCGGGTCGAAAGTGGGGTTGGGGATGAAGTGGTTGACGCGGTCCCCGATCACGGCCCAGGTGCGCTTGCCGTCGCTGACCATCTGCACGCCGCGGCGCTTGAACGTCTTGTCCAAGTGGCGGGTGAAGGCGTCCAGCGGCTCGTAGTAGTGGTTGTCGACGTCGATAGCCTGGTAACCCAAGTTAGCCATGATCATCCTTTCCGGTACCACCGGCGAACATTAAGCGTCGGTTGAGGTGAGCGAAGGGAATTGCGGCGGCCGCTTCTCGAGGAAGCTGGTAATCCCTTCGATGACGTCCGGGCGCGGCATCGCCTCGTGCAACAGGACCTCGGCGCGCGCGGTGGCCTCGACGACATCGCGCGTGGCGTCACCGTATACCTGGCCTTTGATCACGGCCATCGCAGCGGGCGAGCAGTTTTGCGCGATGTCCTCCGCGTAGTCCAGGGCACGCCTCATCAGGTTTTCGGGCGCGACGACTTCCTTGACGAGGCCCACCTCGACCGCCTCCTCGGCGAGGAAGGTGCGGCCGCTCAACAAGAGGTCGAGGGCGACGCCCCAGGTGGTCAGGCGCGGGAGAATCCAGGAGATGCCGAACTCGGCGATCAGGCCGCGGCGCGCGAACACGGCGGCGAACTTGGCCCCCGCGGCCGCGAACCGCACGTCGCACATCAGCGCTTGGGTCAGACCGATGCCGACACACGAACCGTTGATGGCCGCGATAACCGGCTTGCGCAGCGTGGTCACGAAATGAGGTGGGCGTTCACCGACCAAGTCGGCCAGGTTCGTCTGACCCGCCTTCTCCATGGTCTCGCCGAGCCTGGACGCCGAACTCGGCGCGCCAAGGTATGCGCCGGCGCAGAACCCCCTGCCCCGACCGGTCATCACGATCACCCGGATGTCCGGGTCCTGTTCGGCTCGGTCGATCGCGGCATAGAACCCGGCGGCGATGTCGGGGCCCCAGGCGTTGAGGCGATCCGGGCGGTTGAACGTGAGGATTGCGATGCCGCTTGCCGTGGCCTCGTAGAGCACCGCGTCTTCGGAAGCACCGTCGCTGCCGGACATCTGCCGCGGCACCTCCTCACGTTTGACCACCGGATCCCCGCCGACTTTGTACGCATACTGTATACCTTTCGGTAGCGGATTCCACAACTGCCGTCATCCCGGACGAAACCCGACCCAACAGCTATTTTCCGGGTGCTGAACCGCTACCCGGCTAATGGCCGAAGGTGGTTGGCGATCTTGGTTTTCCGGTTGCCCGGGTGTCGCCTAGCGGGACAGCCGTCCCCGGGCGACCAGCTTGACGATCGCCAGCAGGATCACCGCGCCCAGCAGACACGTGAGGAAGGAGAAGAACAGACCTCCGCCCGCGACGTTCACGCCAAAGCCGCGCAGGAGAAACCCGCCGATCAAGCCGCCGACGATGCCGACCACGATATTGAGAACCAGCCCCATCTGGGCGTCGGTGCCCATGATCTTGCTGCCGACCCAGCCGGCCAAGCCCCCGATGAGTATCCAGCCGATCACACCCAGAGTGAGCACTACCGATCCTTTCGACAAGCAGTTATCACCCTATGCCCGTCGGGGGGTTGAAGCTGTGGCGCGCGCCACGTTGGCAAGACGTTTGCGCCGATCCGGTGGCCGGGAACCCTTGGAAAAGAGGCCATCCATCATTGGGAGGGAGATGCAATGGTTGACATCAAGAGCGGTCCTGTCGAGTTCATTCGGGGCATCGTCGAGGACGTCTTCGGTAAGGCCAAGGAAGTCATCGGGACGATCCTCGGCCGCAACGACCTGATCAGCGAAGGTAAGGCGCAGCAGGACAAGGCCGACGCGCAGCGCAATGCGGCGCGCAAGGAAGCCCAAGCCGAGAAGGCTCGCGCCAAGGCCAAGGTCGAGGAGGCGCGCGAGCGGGCCGAACAGCAGTAAACAGCGAGGCGATCGAGCGGGCCCGGTGACGAACCGGGCCCGCTTGGTTTTGTAATCGGTTGTGCCGCAATAGTGCGGCTATGTTCCGATAAGCCCCAACCGCCGGTAGGCGTTCTCGATCTGGGCCTTCGCCTCGGCCGGCAACTGCGCCTGCGGGGGCCGGGAATGCGGATAGTCACCTATCGGCAGCCCCAGCACCGAGGCGGCGTACTTGAACGCACCACCCCAGTGGGTGAAGTAATCCGATCGCCCCGGGTAGCACGTCCACCACGACCCGACGTCGAGGTCGAACTGGTCCAGGCCGGATTCGCGGCCGTAGTCCATCGCCTCGAGGAGCTTGTCGCTTTGCACCAAATCCCAATACTCGGAGAACAATCGCCGCTGAGGGGTCTCGAACAGGTAGCCGGCGGTGCCCAGTTGTGCCGGGCACACTATCCCGTCGCGCAGCCATCCGGCGCGATACACGGTCTTGTCGCATTCCCAGAGCACCAGGCCGGGCGCCAACTGGTGCAGCAACCGGCTGCTCGCCGGCCGAAAGGCGCCCTCCTTGGTGGCGCACACCGCGGGCACCTCGTCATAGATTCGTGCGCCCTCGGCCGCAGTCAGCACATAGCCCGAGGAGGGGGAATTGAACATGCCCAGCGCGATGTCCGTGCGCGAGGCGATGTATTTGAAAAACCTCAGCACGCCCTCGCCGCCGTGCGCCTCCATCATCGGTGTCTGGATGTAGGCGATGTCAGCGCCGGCTTGTTGAGCGTGCAGCGTCAAGTCCAAGCAGTCCTTCGCCGCCATGGCCGTCGTGCAAGCCTGCACGACGGCGTCGGGGTTCGCGGCGCGCGCCTCCTCGATCGCCACCTCCAGCAAGCGCTTCCGCTCATCGAGGGTCAACGACCAGAACTCGGCGATGCCGCTGGTGCACCACAACATCGGGTGCCCGAGATCGCCGATGCAGTAGCGCACCAGCGTCCGGTAGGCGTCCCAGTCGATGTCATCACCGTCGTCGCCACAAAACGGGGTGTAGAGGGAGTCGCCGATTCCCCGCAGTGCACCGCGCGCCCAAGCGCGCGCCTCGCTCGCCGTCGCCACAATCGACTCCTTCTGTCAGCCAAACGATTTCTTCGACCCGGCGGTCACGTGAAGTCCGAACCGCCATCGACGTTGATATTGGCGCCGGTCATATACGAATTGCGCCGCGATGCGAGGAACGCGGCGACCGGCCCGATTTCCTCCGGCAGGCCCGCCCGGGGCATGTGCGCCGGATGACCGAAATGCTTGGCGATGGCGTCCATCAGGGCGTAGGGGTCGGCGCCGTCGACACCCACCGAATTCGCCCAGCCGATCAGCGACTCGGACGCGATGCTGCCGGGCGACACGACGTTGACCAAGATCTCGTCCTTGGCCAACAACAAGGACAGGTTCTTCGAGACGCTCGTCAGCATAGACTTGGCCGCCGTGTAGGCGGGCAGCATCACGCTTTGGCGCTGAGTGGAGTGCGCCGAGAAGTTCACGATCCGCGCCCATTGCGCCTTCCGCAGCAGCGGAAGTGCCGAACGGACGCAGCGCACCATCCCCATCACCCCGTCTTCGACGGCCTGGCGCCATTGTTCGTCGGTCAGATCCTCGAAGCTGCCCGCCGCTCCGGGCCCGACCGTATTGATGAGAACGTTGAGTTCGCCGTCCCATCGCTCACCGAGATCGGCGAACACCTTGTCGACGGCGGCGGCGTCACCGATGTCGGCAACGAGCCCGAGGGCATCCGGGCTTCCGCGGCCCGTCAAATCCGCCACCGCGGAGTCCAGCGCCTCACGGCTGCGGCCGACCACCGCCACCCGGGCACCGTCGTCGGCGAGGCAACGGGCCGTCGCCAGGCCCATGCCGCGGCTACCGCCGACTACCGCCGCCGTGGCATTCGCCAGCCCTAGATCCATGGCCTTGTCCCGCTTAGTCCTTAGCCTCGTTTGCGTGTCCAGCCGTTCTACCAAAAAGCCTACGATAGGTATTACAGTAGCAGACGGAAAAGGGACGACACGCGTGCATATACGCAGGTCAGATCGGAAGTGGCGGTAGATTCCACTTTACCGGTGGCACGGCTATATCTTGATGGAGGTGCCCGTAGTGGCCAAGCAGGCAACCGCTGATAAGCGTCAACGACGCGAACGCGGGTCCATCAACCCCGACGACATCATCAGCGGCGCATTCGAACTCGCGGAGCAAGTATCGATAGACAACCTGAGCATGCCGCTTCTCGGCAAACACCTCGGTGTGGGGGTCACCAGCATCTACTGGTACTTCCGCAAGAAGGACGACCTGCTCAATGCGATGACCGACCGCGCCCTCAGCAAGTACGTGTTCGCCACCCCCTACGTCGAAGCGAGCGACTGGCGCGAGACGCTGCGCAACCACGCGCGGTTGATGCGTAAGACGTTCATGGGCAACCCAATTCTGTGCGATCTGATCCTGATTCGCGCGGCGCTCAGTCCGAAAGCGGCGCGGCTGGGCGCCCAGGAGATGGAGCGCGCGATCGCCAATCTGGTGGAGGCCGGCCTATCGCCCGAGGATGCGTTCGACACCTACTCCGCGGTCTCGGTTCATGTCCGCGGGTCGGTGGTCCTGCACCGGCTCTACGAGAAGAACCAGACGGCGGACAGCGGGCCACGCGCCATCGAAGACGCTGTGGCCATCGATCCGGCGACCACTCCGCTGATCGCCAAAGTGACCGGGCAGGGACACCGCATCGCGGCCCCCGATGAAACCAATTTCGAATTCGGCCTGGACTGCATCCTCGACCACGCGAACAGCCTGATCGAGAAGGGCGCCAAGTCCGCGCCGTCCCGGCAACGCAAGGCGGCCAAGTCGCCCGGCCAGCGCGGACGGACAAAGACGGCAGCGGCGCGGTGAGTGCCGCTGGTCGAAGTCACATCCGCCACACGGGTGACCGTTGGAGCGGAATACGCGTTGCCCGCCTCAGGGCGACAAGTCCGCTAGCCACAAAGCGGCGCCTCCGATTGTCGCTCGGAGGCGGGCAAATTGTCGATCCCCTTCCCGCTGAATCTGTTCTGGCAGAAGCGAATTGACCCGGCTTTACGCTTGCGGTTCCGGGGGCTCCGGCACGTGGAAGTGCTCGTCACGTAGCCGGAACGCTTCCTTGGCGCCATGCTGTGCGCGCGTCTTGACGAAGTTGAACTCGCCCGACCCGAATTGCAGGTTGGTGCCGAAGGCGTGAAACAGATAGCTCGCGACTTCCTCGCCGTGGTAGGCCTGGGTCTGCTCGACGAGGCGGAACGCCTCCTTGGCGATGACGACGCCGTCGGCGGGCATCTTCGCCGCCTTCTCCGCCCAATAGCGGGCGCGCGCCGCAACGGAGCCGGGATCGCAAGTGTCGGTAAAGATTCCGAGGTGCTCGATCTCGCCGGCCTCGATGATGTCACCGGTCAACAGCAGGCGCCGGGCCAGCACCGGTCCCAACCGGTGGAAGAACATGTGCAGGCTGCCGAGCGCCGGGCCGAGGAAGCGGGTCGCCGGCATGCCGATCTTCGTGTCGCGCGCTATGACGGAAATGTCGGTCATCAGCGCCATCTCGAAGCCGCCGCCGAGCGCGAAGCCGGCTATCTCCCCCACCGTCACCTTCGGAAAGCCCATGAAGTTGTGGTAGAAGCCAAAAGACTTGCGGTCCACCGTGAGTCGCCGACGTTGACTGGGGCGGCGCTTCGCCCCCGGGTCCTCGCCACCGGCTCGGCCCTGCGCTTGCGACGAGCCGTACCAGCCGTAAGCGTTGTTCATGTCGGCCCCGGTGGAAAAGACCCCCTCGGCTCCGCGCAGTAGCACCACCGTGAGGTCGTCGTCCTCGGCCACGCGATCCAGACAGCGGGCGATGGCCTCGCGCATCGCGGCGTCATAGGAGTTGCGTTGCTTGGGGTTGTTCAGCGTGATCGTCGCGATCCGCCGGTCGGGATCCACCTCGAAGAGCACGGAATCGTCCGAAACGTTGGAGGCGCTCATGCGTCGGACTCCCTTCGCCGCCTGCCGAACTTGAATCCGGTCAGTTTCTCCGGCTGCGACGCTAACGTGTCGACTTCGCCTGCGCAGAGGACTTCGCCATCGAGAAGCAAACGCGCCGTCGAGGCGATGCCGCGTTCGACTTGCGACCGAACGATCTCGAAGCGCAACTCGGTCAGCACCGGCGTGGGCCGGCGGAACGTGACGAGCAGGGATCGAGTCTTGCCGGAAAGGCCGGTGACGCAATTGTGGTGCTGGATCACGCAGTCGAAGAAGACGCCGAGGAAGCCGCCGTGCACGAGCCCCGGCGGCCCCTCGAAGACCAGAGGGAAGCAGACCGCGCCGCCGGCTTTCTCGGGATCGAGCTGGTCGAACCGGTATTCGGGAAAGCAGGGGTTGTAGGCGCCGATGTCGGTGGCGTGATTGAGATAGACGCGGCGCGGATCGTCGGCGATCTCACCGATTCGCGGAGCGTTGTCCGCCGGGGCCGCGGCGGCCAGTTCGCCCTCCCACTCGGCGAACTTTGCCAGCATGGCGTCCACGGCGGGGTGAGGGTGCTCGAGGGATAGCAGCAGGGAGCTGAGGCGCCGCATGGCCCCGGCGGCTTCCACCGTTTGGGCAAGGGGCGCCTCGCCGAATTTGGCGTCGCCCGTGCGCGTCGGAGCCGGCGCGGCCAGCCCCTCCTCGAAAACCATGCTGCCCTCTTTCGCCGGGGTTACCCCGGCTGTTCCGTCGTTACCGTTTCCTTGCTAACTTATACCTCGTAACAATCGTATTGCCTACTGTATGGGTAACCGTATCGGCGGAGAAAGGCCGGATAGACGGTGAGTCATGAGGCCGACACGGCCGACGCCGGGGGTTCGGTGACAGCGCGCCGCGATGGCGCCGTTTTGCGGATCACAATCGATCGCCCCGGCCAGCGTAACTCGTTGACCCACTTGATGATCGGCGCTCTGGTCGACATGCTCACCGATGCCGCCGCCGACGATTCGTTGCGCGCGATCCACATCCTTGGAGCCGGAGACGACTTCTGCGCCGGCGCCGACTGGGTGGCCGCCAACGATCCCGGCGGGCAACGCCCCCGCGCCGGCGATCTGGTGCGGCGCATTCCCCATGCCGCCCACCGTGTGATCGAGCTCGTCGCCGGCATCCAGCTTCCGGTGCTGTGCAGCGTGCAGGGATGGGCTGTGGGATTCGGCTGCAATCTCGCCCTGGCCGCCGACTTCACCGTGGCCGCCACCGACGCGGTCTTCTGGGAACCGTTCGTGGATCGTGGCTTTAGCCCGGATTCGGGATCCACCTGGCTGCTGCCCCGCCTGGTCGGCCTGGCGCGGGCCAGGCGGATGCTGCTGCTGGGTGAGAAAGTGAGCGCGACGGATGCGGCGGACTGGGGGCTGATCCACCAAGCGGTAAGCCGGGGCGAACTCGGCGACGCCGCCGAGGGGCTGCTCGAACGGCTGGCTCGCGGACCGACCGTGGCGATCGGGCTGACCAAGCAGGGGCTGAGCTTCGGTGAGCACGCGACGCTGGGCCAATCGATGACACAGGAGCTGTTCAATCTGGAACTCTCTTGTCGAACAGGCGATTTCAAAGAGGGATTGCAAGCGTTCCAGGGACGACGTGCACCGAAGTTTGAGGGCCGATGACAATGCCGACTGACTCGTTCGACACCATCAAATATGAAGTCGAAGCGCATACCGCCACCATCACGCTGAACCGCCCGGAGGCCCTCAACGCGCTCAGCCCGCACATGATCACCGAACTGCGCGCCGCCTATGACGAAGCCGAGAACGACGACAAGGTGTGGCTGCTCGTCGTCACCGGCACCGGCCGCGCCTTCTGCACCGGCGCCGACGTCAAAGCCATTCCCGGCGACGGCAAGGTGATCTACGAACGGCCATACCTGTCCACGTACGAACAGTGGGAGGCACCGCAGGAAGGCACACCCCCGTTCCGCCGGATGGCCAAGCCGGTGGTGACCGCCGTCAACGGTCTGTGCTGTGGCGCGGGCCTCGATTGGGTCACGACATCAGACATCGTCATCGCCTCCGACCGCGCGACGTTTTTCGATCCGCATGTCAGCATCGGACTGGTGGCCGGACGCGAGCTGGTGCGGCTGGCCCGGGTGCTCCCCCGATCGGTCGCCCTGCGGATGGCGTTGATGGGCAAGCACGAGCGGATGAGCGTGGAACGGGCCTTCGAGCTCGGCCTGATCAGCGAAATCGTCGAACACGACCGTCTTCTCGAGCGCGCCCATGAGATCGCCGGCATCGTCAATTCCAACGCGCCGCTGGCGGTCCGGGGGACCCGGCTGGCCATTCTCAAGGGCCTGGACCTGCCCCTTCATGAAGCCGAGACGCTCGCCGAGACGTTCCGCGAACGGGTCCTGCGGACCGAGGACGCGCTGGAGGGCCCAAAGGCGTTCGTTGAAAAGCGGCCACCGGATTGGCAGTGCCGATGAAGGCACAGCCGTTTGAAACGATCCTGCTCGACGTCGACGCGGGTGACCATGTCGCCACCATCACGCTGAATCGGCCCGAGCAGCTGAACGCGTTCAACCGCGCCATGTGTGAGGAGATGGCCCGGGCCTGGCGCACGGTCAAGCTCGACGAGTCGGTGCATGCGGTGGTGCTGCGGGCGGCCGGCAGCAGGGCCTTCAGCGCCGGTCTGGACATCAAGACACCGTATGGCCAACCCGAAAACGTTTGGAATCACGAGGATCCGGGTGAGGCGCTCAGCCCGAAGTGGCAGAAGATGTGGAAGCCCGTGGTGTGCGCCGTTCAGGGCATGTGCACCGCGGGCGCCTTCTACTTCGTCAACGAATCCGACGTCGTCATCTGCTCGGAACACGCAACGTTCTTCGACTCACACGTATCGGCCGGCCTGGTGTGCGCTTTGGAGCCGATAGGCCTGATGCGGCGCATCGGCCTGGGCGAGACATTGCGGATGGCACTGATGGGCAACGACGAGCGGATCGGCGCCGACACCGCGCTGCGCATCGGATTGGTGTCCGAGGTGGTCTCCCCCGACCGGCTATGGGACCGCGCCCACGAGATTGCGGCGACGATCGCCGCCAATCCGCCATCGGCGACCCAGGGCACCGTGAAAGCTATCTGGGAGTCGCTGGACAAGCCCTA